>Ga0302319_10004667_pt1 | contig 28021 bp, 21 predicted proteins | sample Bog_T0_2_FD_203319 | JGI IMG/M metagenome (GOLD analysis project Ga0302319, IMG submission 203319) | Peat permafrost microbial communities from Stordalen Mire near Abisko, Sweden - Bog_T0_2 | ecosystem: Environmental > Terrestrial > Soil > Wetlands > Peat | place: Sweden: Abisko, Stordalen Mire... | reverse complement strand
AGCGCGGCGGCTTGTCATCGCTCTTCGTGCGCGGCGGCGATTCCACTTACAACAAAGTCATCGTCGATGGCGTCACCGTGAACGAACCCGGCGGCACCTTCGACTTCGGAACACTTCCGCTCGATCAAGTCGATCGTCTCGAATTTTCCCGCGGCGCACAGAGCGCTCTTTACGGCACAGATGCCATGACAAGCGTCATCCAGATCTGGACGCGCCCCGGCACGACGCACGTTCCGGATTTCACTTTCGGCGCGGACGGCGGCAATTTTTCAACCGCTCACGGCTACGCTTCTCTGGCGGGCGCGCGCGGGCCATTCGATTACAACTTCTTCGGCGACCAGTTCAACACCAACGGCCAAGGCATCAACACCGCCTACTCGGATTCGCTCGAAGGCCTCAATGTCGGCGCGGCTCTGGGCAGCATCGCCAGCTTGCGCTTCCGCCTGCGCCACTCCAACATGCACACCGGAGTTCCCGGCGAATGGAACTTTAACGGCTATGATCCGCTCGTGACGGTCAATGGCGCGCTCCAACCGCTGCAACCCGATCCCAGCGAGTGGTCGCAGCTTAACTCGTTGATCGGCAGCGTCGAGCTGACGGTGAACGCGCCCTCGGGCTGGCAGCATCGCTTCACCGGCTTCGATTACAACTACCGCTATCAAGACCTCAACGTAAACGGCGACGACGCGCGCGTGGACGCTTTTGGTTACGGCTTCGATTTTTCCGACCATGAAATCGATCACATCAACCGCGCCGGATTCGAATACCAGGGCGACTACTCGGAACGGAGTTGGACGCACTCCACTTTCGGTTACCGCGTGGAGAACGAAAACGGCTTCATCGGCGACGTCGATTTTCCGCCGCAAACCCACGGCCAGCGCCTGATCAACGAAGTTTACGGCCAGCAACAAATCACATTTCACAGCCTGACTGCGGAAGTGGGCGCGCGCTACGTTCACAACAGCGCGTTCGGAAATATTGGCACGCCGCGCGTCGCGCTCAGTTATCTTCTGCTTCGCGGCGGACCGATTTTCTCCGGCACACGCCTGCGCTTCTCGTACGCCACCGGCTTCAAAGAGCCGCGCCTCGAAGAAACGTTTGCCGGCCCCCCCTACACGCAACCCAATCCCAATCTTCTCCCGGAGCGGAATCGCGCATTCGACGGCGGATTTCAGCAGGATTTCGTCGGCGGAAAATACGTGCTCACCGGAACCTATTTCAACAACCAGTTCCACGATCAAATCAATTACGTCACCATCAATCCCGTCACCTTTGTCGGCGAATACGTCAATGTCAATAAGGCATTCGCGCAGGGCGCCGAGGTCGGCGTCCAGGCTCGCTTCACGTCGCGTCTGTCGCTGAATTCCAGCTACACCTACACCTCGACGCAGATTCTCGACAATCCTGCGCCGGTCAATTCGCTTTACAACGTGGGCATGCCGCTTCTGCGGCGTCCAAAAAATTCGGCGACTACGCTACTGACTTATATCGGATCGCGCTGGGGCGCCAACCTCGGCGGCAGTTTTGTCGGCCCCCGTCCCGACTCCGATTTCCTCGGCTTCAACATCGACCACGCCGCGGGATACGTGCGCCTCGACGCTGGCGGCTGGTTCGCCATTCAAAAGAGAATCGTCGCCTACGCCAACGTGGAAAACCTGCTGGACCGCCGCTATCAGGAAGTAGTCGGCTATCCCGCGCTAGGTATAAACTTCCGCGCAGGCCTGCGCTTCCGCATCGGCGGAGACTAAAAGTCATTACGGATAGGAACGTGGATGTGGGTGCCCCGTTTCTCGCGTTCTCTGCGAGAAGTGGGGCTTTTGACCTTGATCCTAACTACCTGCCGGGTGCGGAAGCGTTCGGAGTCTCGTCCTTGCGCAGGGTTTGCAGGACTCGGTTGATTTCTTCTTGGGATATTCGCATCGGCGATCCGGAGCGGGTGAGGGCGAACAGAAATTCGATCTTCCGGTCAGGCGCAAACAAGTCAACCACAATATTCTTCGGCTGGCGTGTCGGATCCCCGTACTGAAATCCGTCAAAATCGCCAGCATGAATCGCGAAAATACCAGAGTCGGCTGACGGCGTGGCCGCTGCTTTCATGAGGAGCACGAGAAGTTTGCCCGAGGAAACTTGTGAAGGCGTGAGAATCGTTATCTGGCTCGGGGTCGTCTCCAGCATCGTCTGGGTCAGACCGTAATCAGACTGCAATGCTTTGTCCCCGAAAGCACGCGCGAACCTCTCCGGAGTTGTTTTGTAGCTCGACAGAAAGCCATTGACGAGCTCATGCGCAGAAAAACAGCTCGCCGCCAGTGCGAGCCCGGATTTGTAGTACGTGATGGTAACTGTAACGGAGGACTTCGTCTTAGAGTCATCAGCGTCCGGCCACGCAGTTTCGAAGTGATAGCCGCATGCAGCGACGGCGCCGCCGGGTGATTGGGATACCGTCAGGTCGGCTAGAGGAGCGGGCGTAATCTTGACGGCAGGAACTCTACGTCCGAGATCCCAGGCGTTGAACGCCGCCAGTGTTTGGATCCCTAAGAAATAAACGTAGACCAGAACCGCGAAGAGCAGCAACGCAAAGATCGACCACAATCGCCTGTGCGCACAACTTCTCTCCATGATCCGATTTCAGGAAATCCTACCCCATCGCCACAGGCATCCGCGCCGCCGACCGCGTCCCTTCATACTTTGTACGGACGATCATCAGCTTCTCCAAATCCTGCGCGCCTAGCGGTTGCTGCTTGCCCAGCATGTGCGTGACCAGGGCGATCTGCGCAAAGTGCTCGACCGTTTCCATCTTCATGTATGCGGAGTGCAAATCCGCGCCGTAACTCACTACGCCATGATTGGACATCAAAATCGCGTCATACTGCGGAACCAGCGGCTCCAGCGCACCCGCGAGTTCAGGCGTACCCGGCGTGCCATACTTCGCCAGCGGAATCGATCCCAGGCCAATCACCACTTCGCAGACGAGCGGCTGATTGAGCGCCATGCCTGCGGCCGCAAATCCGGTAGCCGTGCGCGGATGCGCGTGTACAATCCCTTTCACATCAGGCCGCCGCTTATAGATCAGCAAGTGCATGCCAATCTCGCTCGAAACGTTTCTACGTCCCGCGACGCGATTGCCCTCGGTGTCGACCACGACCAAATCGGTCGTGCGCATCATGCCTTTGCACATGGCGGTCGGCGTAACCAGAATGAGGCCGTTATCGAGCCGTACCGAAAGATTGCCGTCGGTCGCGGCCACATACCCGCGGTCGTGCAGCATGCGTCCGAAGAGCAGAATGTCGCGCCGGGATTGGCGTTCGCTGGGCATAGGACCTATTCCGTCGCATGACACAACGGTGCGCGTATGTTAACTCATAGGATAGACCGGACACAATGCGTTTCTTTGTGCGAAAACGCACAGACGCCGAGAGAGCCGCAAACTCGCCTAAAAGGGAGACCGAAATCCTACCGTTCCCGCTGATACCGATAGACTTCCGGGTGCTCCGAAGCTGCATTTTCCGCGATTTTCAGGAAAGCCTTGGCCGCATGGGATAGATTTGCCCCCCGCCGATACACGAGCCGCAACTTGCGGTGCAGTTGCAGCTCGCGTACCTTCACGCCGGCCAGTTCGCCGCGCGCTAATTCATCCTCCACGCTCAGCCGCGGCAGTAGTGCCACTCCATTGCCCATCACCACAAACCGCTTAATGGCCTGCAAAGTGGGCAGCTCGATGTCCATGTGCAAGGGCGTCTTGTGGCGGCGAAATGCCTCGATGACCTTCTCGCGATAGTGGGAGGTCACGTTGTGCGCCACAAACGACTCCGCGCCCAGTTGCCGGATACTGATTTCTTTCTCATTCGCCAACGGGTGCGAAGGGGGCATCACAAAGATCAACTCATCCTGATAGACCACAATCTGGCGCAACCGCGTCTCGTCCGGGTCATAAGTCAGCACACCCAATTCAGCATTGTGTTGCAAAACTTCGCCCGGAATGTGGCTGCCCAGCGCGCGAAGCACTGTGATGCGAATCATAGGATGCAGGCGTCGGTATTCGGTCAGCACGGGCAAAAGATAAAGCGCCGTAAACTCATTGGCTGCGATGCTTAGCTTTCCTTTTTGCAGCTCACGTAACTCAACCAGTGCTTCCTGCGCATTGGCCCGCAGATTTAGCAGGCGCTCGGCATACTCCTGCAACACTTTTCCGGCGTCAGTGAGGATTAGATCACGCGAAGATCGGTCCAGCAGAGGCTCGCCAATCTCCTGCTCCAATTTGCGAATGCTCTGACTGATTGCCGACTGCGTCCGATAAAGCGTTTTTGCCGCCCGCGAAAAGTTACCCTCGCGGGTCAATGCTAGAAAGACTTCCAGTTGCGGTAGGTCCATTTCTCCGATCTCCTATTAGCTGTGCTTATAGAAGTAACACAGCTAATAGTACCTAAACAATTATAAGTTTTACGACTGACAGTCTGCTCCCCTACCATAATTACTAGAGGAAGCAATGAACCAGACTCGACAGATCAAGATTTTCGATACGACCCTTCGCGATGGAGAGCAATCTCCGGGCTGCAGCATGAACGCACAGGAAAAACTGCGCCTGGCCCGGCAACTGGACCGCCTTGGCGTGGACATCCTGGAAGCCGGATTCCCCATCGCCTCCGAAGGCGACTTTACGGCTGTCCAAACGATAGCCCGGACTTTCGATCGCCCCGTAATCGCCGCCCTTGCGCGCGCATCGGAGCACGACATCACCCTCGCCTGGAAGGCTTTGAAAGACGCTGCGCATCCGCGCATTCACATCTTCCTCGCGACCTCTGAAATTCACTTGCAGCACAAGCTGCGAATTTCGCGCCAGCAATGCCTGGAGCAGGCACGTCGCGCCGTTGCGCTGGCGAAGACTTTTTGCGACGACATCGAGTTTTCGCCGGAGGACGCGACCCGCACTGAGCCGGAGTTTCTGTTTGAAATCCTCGAAGCCGTGATTGCCGAAGGTGCGACTACGCTCAACATCCCCGACACCGTCGGCTATGCGGTGCCGCAAGAATATGCCCAGTTGCTGACTAACGTTCAGCAGACAGTTCGCGGCGCGGACGCGGTCACCATTTCAACGCACTGCCATAACGACCTCGGCCTGGCCGTCGCCAATTCACTTGCCGGAGTCAATGCTGGCGCCCGCCAAATCGAGTGCACCATCAATGGCATTGGAGAGCGCGCTGGCAACGCGGCCCTGGAAGAATTGGTCATGGCCATGAGAGTGCGCGTCGACTATTACGGCTTCGAAACCAACATTCAGGCGAGCGAACTCTTCCCCACCAGTCAGATGCTGGCTGAAATTACCGGCATGCAAGTGCAGCCCAATAAAGCTATCGTAGGGCGCAACGCCTTCGCTCACGAAGCCGGTATCCATCAGGACGGCATGTTGAAGAACTCGCTCACCTACGAAATCATGACTCCGGTTTCCGTCGGCGTTCCCGAATCTCGCCTGGTTCTGGGCAAACACTCAGGACGCCACGCCTTGAGCTTGCGATGCGCCGCGCTGGGATACGAACTCGACCGTCGTGAGCTCGACGACGTCTATCGCAAGTTTGTCGTACTGGCGGATGAAATCAAGACGGTTCAGGACCATCACCTGGAGGCAATCCTTCGCGATATCAGCCGCACTCAGCGGCCGGCGCTGGTCAAGAAGCCCGCTCTCGCAAAGTCTTCCGCCTTAGCCGCTGCGGCGTCCACTTTGGGATCGGCCTCTAACGGATCGAAGAAGGGCTCGCGCTTCACCACCGGCAACCCGACGGTCGACGTAATTCCGCGTTCGACCGACCGTCATCGCGAACACGAAGACTATCTCTGGGGAGTATGATTTAACGGGATTGAAACCCGTCCTCTCCCGCATGAACTTCAAGATCGTCACTCTCCCTGGCGACGGCATCGGGCCGGAAGTCACCGATGAAGCCGTCAAAGTGCTTGAACGGATCGCGCAAGCCTTCGGCCATGAGGTTTCGCTCGCCTCGCATGCCGTCGGAGGCATCGCCTTCCAGCAATTCGGCGAACCGCTCCCTTCTGAAACCCTTCGAGCGTGCCTCGGCGCAGACGCAGTTCTGCTCGGCGCCGTCGGAGGTCCAGCGTTCGATCAGGTTCCACATCACCTGCGTCCGGAAACCGGATTGCTAAAGCTGCGTCAGGAACTCGGCGTGTTCGCCAACCTGCGCCCAGCCGTCTTATTTCCTGCGCTTACGGACAGTTCTCCGCTGCACACTGAGATCGTTTCAGGCACGGATATTCTCGTCATCCGTGAACTCCTCGGCGGACTTTACTTCGGAAGGCCGCGTTCGCTCGAAGGCGCCGCAGGCCAGAGGAATGCCGTCGACACCATGCGCTACTCCGAACCGGAAATCGAGCGCATCGCTCATGTGGCCATGCAAGTCGCACGCACTCGACGCCGAAAAGTCGTCTCCGTGGACAAGGCCAATGTGCTCGATTGCTCGCGGCTTTGGCGCGAAGTGGTCACGCGCATCGCGAAAGAGTATCCGGACATCGAGCTCACGCATGCTTACGTCGACTCATTCGCCATGGCGCTTGTCGCCCGACCCGCGAGCTTCGACGTAGTGCTAACCGAGAACATGTTCGGAGACATCCTCTCTGATCTCGCCGGCGGTATCGTAGGATCCCTGGGTTTGCTAGCTTCCGCGAGCATCGGTGGCAAGGTCGGACTCTATGAGCCGATTCACGGCTCAGCCCCCGATATTGCTGGGCTGGGCGTCGCGAATCCGCTGGGCGCAATCTTGTCCGTTGCAATGATGCTGCGCCATTCGTTCCAGCTCACAGCCGAAGCAGACGAAATCGAGGCGGCGGTACAGCAAGTTCTGGCAGCAAATTTTCGGACGAAAGACTTAGCGCGATCGGGGACGATCGTACTCAAGACCAACGAGATGGGAAGCAAAGTCGCGGAGGCGATCTCCACGGATCGAGTCGCCTAAGTGCTGCCCCAGCGACTTAAGCCAAAATCTTATTCATTAAGGCATGCGCGGCGCAGCTCCCACCGGAGAATACTTGCCTTGAATGGAATTCCAGCGAATGGTCAGCGCCTCGAAAAACATCTTGATGCCGTCGCGCAGCGGAGCGATTCGCGTTCCTTCGCGATGTGACCATTCCACTGGAACCTCCACGCAGGAAAATCCCATTTTGCGAGAGAGAAACAATAACTCAGGATCGAAGCCCCAACGCTCGATCTGCTGCAAGGGAAAGATTGCCGAAGCCGCGCGGCGACTGAACGCCTTGAATCCGCACTGCGTGTCTTTATAATTCAGGCCTAATATCAGGCGCAGCGCCAGATTAAAGATTCGTCCAAAGAGTTGGCGATGCATGGGCTGGCGCTGAATCTGGAGTTCCGTATTCAGCCAGCGCGAACCGATGGCAATGTCAGAACCGGCGGCCAGTGCGGCAAACAGTTTATCCGCCTCCGTGATCGGAGAGGATAGATCGGCGTCGCTGAACAGCAGAATCTCGCCGCGCGCATGCAACATTCCGTTGCGCACGCTATATCCCTTACCCCGGTTGCCAGGATTCTCCCGCAACTGCACAGCCGGGTTCTGGGCGCCCATCGCTCGCACAATCTCCGCGGTCGCATCGCTCGATCCGTCGTTGACCACGATCAGTTCAGCGTTCCAATTGTGTTCACGCACATAAGTCAGCACCTTGTCTACGGTCGCGGCGATGCGTTCACTTTCGTTATAAGCGGGCAGAATGAAGCTGTGGCTGATGGATTCCAAAGTGCGGCCTGATAGGATTTTATGCCGCGTGCCGTCGCTTTCGCAGCAGCGACAAATACTCTTCGACGAGGTGCTTATCCCATAGCCCGGCGTCGGCTTCGCGACGCATCATCAGAGCCGCTTTTTCGTGTCCGAGTACAGGTTTGTAGGGGCGCTCGGTCCGCAGCGCGTCGTAAACATCAACCACCTGCAGGATGCGCGCCAGCAGAGGAATTTCTTCGCCGCGCAATCCATCGGGATAACCACTGCCGTTCCAGTGCTCATGATGACTGCGTATGATCGGCAAAATCAGACGAAACGATTTGAGCGGACGGCAAATGCTTTCCCCTGTCGCCGGATGCTGCTTCATCACCTGCCACTCGGAAAGCGTTAAGTCGCTGCCTTTTTTCAGAATCTCATCCGGCACCGCGATCTTTCCCAGATCGTGCAGATAGCCGCCGCGACGCAAGGCGACCACGGCGTCTCCATCGAGACCAAGGTGCCGGCCTAATGCGCTCGCATCCTCCGCCAGGCGTTCGCAATGGCCTACGGTATAGGGATCGCGGCCTTCCACAATCAGGCCCAACGTACACAACACCGATTCCGCATTTTCCAGTTCGTCGGTAAACTCTTTCAACTTCAGAAGTGACGTCACCCGGGCGAATAGTTCTTCGGGCGCAATCGGCTTGCTCAAGAAATCGTCTGCACCAGATTCGATACCTCGCAAACGCGCCTCGCGATCGCTCAGTCCAGTCGTCAGTACAAAAGGAATCAGGCGGGTTGAGGGGTTCGCCTTCAGCTCCTTGCAAAATTCATATCCCGACTTTCCCGGCATGATGACATCGCACAGAATCAAGTCCGGCGCCTCCTGCCGGATCTGCGACTCGGCGTTGGCGGCGTTTGCAGTCACAACCACATCATATCCGCGCGTTGACAACAGCTCGCGCATCACGGCCATGGTGTCGGGGCTGTCGTCCACTACCAGCACTCTGGCCTTGCGTCGTCCTGGCGTGAGTTCACTCACTTCATGATGAGACTGCCTCTTCGAGGAAAGAGTTGTCCGCGCGGGTGATTTGGGAGTTTTCACGGGTTTAAGCTGCTAATTGTAGCGGAAAATTAACAATCCAGCCCGCGCACCAGGTCATATCTTTCGAAGCGCCGGCAACGCCATGTGACGGCTAACCTTGTTCGCTCCGAATTTCCCGGCTAGCGTAAATCCATGGTTGGCATAACGACAGAAGTTCCTCACCGATCCCACTATCGCATGGGCCCTTGGCTCCGCCTGTCACTGGCGCTCCTCTGGACTTCCTTCGCTTGCGCCGTCACCAAGCCGCACGTCGTCGTATTCGGAAAAGTCACGTCAGCTAAATTCTTCGCCAACGCCGAGGAGACGCTGCCTCTGGACCTCAAGGTTCGCGGGCTTTATGTTGACGGAAAGCTGAGGGAATTTACCACCGGGCCGGCCCACGAAATCACTGACCGTTTTTTTTCGGTGCGCCGAGTTTTTCGTGTGAACGACTTGCTGCCAGCGGAAAACGTTGCGCAACCGTTATGGCAATGGCAGCGCGGAGGCTGGCTTCTGGTTGATCGACTCAGCGGTCACATCTCCGCCATCGTTTTGCCGGAGTTCGATGCCTACACTTCGATCGTGAACTGGTACCGGGACTACGCCGCTTACTGCGGAGTCGCCGAAAGCACTAAGAAGTTCGAGGTCATCGTGGTCCAAATCGCGCGGCGCAAACCATTGCTCAAGAAAAATATCGAGGTCGCTGAGGGAGACGCAGCTTGGTGCACTTCGCTAACCTGGCAGCGCCATCCCCCGCGGGTTACGTTCGAGTTGGCGCCGGGCAAGAGTGTTTCCTACGCCATCCACGGTCAGGCCGCCGATCTGGTGGCCGAGGACGACGACTTCAGCGAAGACTGACGCAGCTACCGGGAAGTGCTCGCCGGCTTGGCCAACAGGCTGGCGGGATGAATCTCCGTGCGAGTGGGTTGGGGCCCGTAGCTGACAATTTCGACCGATCCGAGAGTGTCCGGTAGAGATCCCGTACCGTTCTCGCCCGAATCATGAAGGGAGGGTGTCGGAACCATTCCGATGGCTCGATTCTTGCCCTCGCTCTTGGCTTTATATAGCGCTGAGTCCGCCAAGCGCAAGACTTCGGCGTATGCAACCTGCTCGGGGCAATTGCAGTGCCAGGGGAAGACGGCCCATCCCACCGAACAGGATCGCCGCAGCTTGGTGCCGTGAATCTCGAAGACTTCTGTTCCGACCGCTTCGAGTACGCGCTCTGCCAGAGTGGAGGCTTCGCGGCGATCCGTGTAGCGTGAGACCACCAGAAACTCATCGCCGCCCCAACGGATTAGCACATCGGAGTGCCGAATGGCTGTGCTGATGCGCTTCGCCGTCTCTACGATGACCTTGTCGCCGAAATCGTGTCCATAGCGGTCATTGACTTGTTTGAAGTGGTCGGCATCGATCAGATAAAAAACGAGATCGCGATTGTGATGATCTTCCGCCCGCGCCTCTTTCGAATAAGAACGCAAGGCCTGCTGCACATCCGCTTCTATGGTGGAAGCGAAGAATCTGCGATTGCGCGCTCCCGTGAGCAGATCGGTGAGCGAGTCCTCGCGCAATTCGGTGTGCGCCAGGGTCAAGGCGCGATCCAGTCTCGATTGACGTAAAGAACGCAACGCACCGATGCCGGCGATGGCGGCGAGCGTTAGTCCCAAACGGAAATTTCGCACTCGCGCGGGAGCATGCCCACTGTAAAGTGCGATGGCCGCCAGTATCGGAAGCGAGAGTGCCGCTGTCATCGCCAGGCGCGCGATCCAGTGGCTGCGCTCGCTACAGGGTTCAGGTTGCCCTTGCAATTGGTTGCTCAGCGCTTTGCCCACCAGGCCTAAGCGGGCAAACCACAATACGGAGAATAAGAGCGGAACGTCATAGAGGCTTCCGCTGTAGTAACCGCCGAAATCGATGGCAACGCTGGCGGCTATGGAAATCGAGGCGTACAGAATGCAGGCGACCAGCAACTCGCCATAGACTCGCCGCCACGGGCCCTTACTATCTCGCCAGACCAGCGCGGCTCCGGTTACCAGCGCAGCATGGCCGAAGAAATAAAGAATGTCGAAGTTGCGCCCGTACAAGTCTGTGTTCGGTGAAACGTATTGCCACGGGATGACCACGAACATATACAAATACAACCACCAGCTAATAAGAAGAATGAAGTCAATGGTTCCGACCTGCGTGCTGCCTTGCTCCGCGGACCGATGCGGACGCACCGCCAGCGCGGCCATCATGGGAACCAGGTGGAGGAACAGAAGAACATCGCCCGAGAAAGGATTAGGAACTTCCTGGTTTAGAAAAACCTCAAAAAATGCCCACAGCACTTCAACCAGAAACCAGGACGCAATGCCGAGCGAAATCAGGGTCCAAAACAGCCTGCTGCGCCCTCTACTGGACGGTATGTTTGACGCTGTGCAGTAACAGGCGACAGCCAGAAGAACGCAGCGGGTAATATCTCCGAACGCGGTTAGAAAAAAGCCCCGATGCACGGTTAGCGACACCAATAACTGCATGGCGACCAAGTAAGACGTCGCCACCACCCAAATCGCATTGTGCCGCTCCGTAAGATTCACCGCAGCATAATTTTATGAGGATTACGGCAGGCGACGGAGTTACCAAAGTCACCGCGAAGGACGCGTCGATTTTCTGCGGATGGCGCTTAGTCCAGCAGTTCCGCCTTGAATAGCGGCTTATCGCCCAAAGAGTTATAGAATCCCCACACCGCCAGGGCCGCGATGCTACACCAAGCGGCAATCGTGTGCGGGGCATACCAGGACGAAAAATCCGCAGTGAACGGAACATTGCCCAGCATGTCGGCGGTGAATATTCCGACCCACAGCGAAATGAGCCCAAATTGCGTAACCACCAGGAGTGCTATTCCATAAATCAACAATTGAGTGGGTGCTTCGATCAGGGGATGTGGGCTTCCCAGAGTCTTCAACGAGGCGAAAAGCAAGACGAACACAGCCCCCGCCAGCCACGGCTTCCGTAAGAGGATCCGCAACAACAGGAGAATAAAAAAGAAAATAAGCGCCCCCTGCAACGAATTGGGCGGGAACTGCAACCATTCGCTGGCTGCCTCGCGCACTCCCATCAAGTAAGCGGTGGACATGAAGTCGGGCGCCACACCCCGCCGTATCAGCAGCAGGGTAGCAACCTGCGAAATAACGATCCAGAGCGTGCCCAAAGCCACCCCATAGAGGACGTCGCGGCCCACCAGGGGATCGCGGATTTTGCCCATCCACAATCGGCTCCAGGAAATAATCGAGTGCGGCCAATGCCGCCGAATATAAGGCTCCAGCGCGATGTACAAGGCCCAAATCAATCCGCTCCAGAACAGCCCTGTGCTCACCATCACTACGAACGACAGCACCATGAAGCCCGTGGGCACGAAGTGGCTTCGGGTCAGCCAGAGCAGAATCAGCATCCCAAACATGCATGTAGCCAGTCGCAGAGCGCCATTGCGATCTCCCGCGCCCTTGCGGAAATTGCGGCGGGCTAACAACAGAGCGCCGGCGACGACCGAAAAGAAAATACAAAGGAAAGCAATTTGTGTGGCCTTCTCAGTAGCGCTGTGCTCGACCGGCTGCATGCGACTCGGCGTCTGCCACGGCCCAAGCAAAGAAAAGAAAACTGCTTTGCCATGATAGTCTGCCGCCTCGATCCGCAAGGGGCGGCCCGACCCCGGCCAACTTCCCGTCCAAGCCAAGCGCTCATCGGACGCCGCAAGCGAAGCCCACTCCGGCGCGGCCGCCTGAAACTTAGTCATATCGAGGCCTGCGGCGGCAAACAGCAAACTCCAATCGACCGGTTCGGCATTGGCCGGACTCGCTTCCTTCTGCGGCGGAATGGCCGAGAAAGATTCCAGTTGACCGCGGGCATCGAGATGCACCGAGATCATCCCAGAGGTTATGGATGGCGGATCTTCCCGGGTGACGATCCCAGGGATCAGAAGATTGTCGCGGAATTCATTAGCTTCAAGATACTGCGGACTTTGACGATACCAGAAAGTCAAGGTCGCGGGATGCGCCGCAAAAACCTTCGGCCAGTCAACTTTTCCTTCGTGCTTCTGCACGTAGTGCAGAAAGTCATCATCGTAAAAAAATCCCTCCGCCGTGTCGGTTGGCTTGTCGGGGTAGCCTAGCTTCTGAATCAGCTCTTTCGCAGTGTGCTCCAAAATCAGAGGCGGCTGTTGCAGCGCCAGCATTTCAATCGCGCTGGTCCGAATCGACATATAGACGACTGCGACCAATCCCAGTAAGGCGCCGACTAGGCACAGCAAGGCCACGCGCGGATTCAGTCCAGAAGTCTGCCCCGCGGCCGCGATCATGGCCGGCGACGGCGTTTCTCCCGCCGCGAGCGCTGCCGCCAGGGGATCGCCACCCGGCAACGCCGCGGCGACCAGCAGGGCCGAGGCCGGTCGATTCGCCGGTTCGGCTTCCAGGCAACGCAGAATCACCCGTTCCACCGCGGGATCGAGGTCTTTCACCACCGACGTAGGTCGATTCACCTTGCTGCTGGTGCGGGCTCGCAATAGCTCCTGAAGAGTGTCGGCTTCAAACGCCCGCTTGCCGGTGAAAATTTCATACAGCACCAATCCCAGCGCATAAATGTCGCTTGACGGCGTAACCTCTTTCCCCTCGAGCTGCTCGGGCGCCATGTACGCAGGAGTGCCGCTACAAATGTCGGCGCCCCGCATCTGCTCTGCGAGTCCGGCTAGGCCGAAGTCCGTAATGACGACTTGACCGCGCCCGTCGAGCATGATGTTCGCCGGTTTCAGATCGCGATGCAGCACGCCTTTCGCATGAGCTGCGGCGAGTCCCGCGCATAACTGACGCGAAATCTCAAGTGCTTTGTCCTGCGGAAGCCGCCCGATACGGCGCAGCAGTGACGCCAAATCTTCGCCATCGATGTATTCCATCGTGAAGAAAGTCTGACCGTCGACCTCGCCGACGTCATACACCCGGCACACATTGGGATGAGACACGCGCCGCGAGATCCGCACTTCGTTGCGAAAGCGCTCGAGTTGAACTTCGTCCGCAGAAGTTTCTTCCGGCAAGAGCTTGAGTGCGACCGCTTGCTCCAAAGTCAAATCGTCGGCGCGATACACTTCGCCCATGCCACCTTTGCCGAGAAGAGCGATCACGCGATAGCGTCCAGCGATGATGGAGCCGGGAAGGAATCGTCCCTGTAATGTGCCGCTGGATGAAGAACTCGTAAGCTTCGTCGACGACATGGGCCTTCGACTTGACGGGGCTGATGCCACGCGGGCGCGAGGATACTCAATCGTCGCGTCGTCGTCGCTCCTGGAGACATCGACGGTCATCGATGATGTGCGCGCATGCGACTGCGCTCCGCAGGCTGAGCAGAAGCGGGCATTATCCGGAAGGGTCGCGCTACATGAGGAGCAAGCGGGCACGAGTTCTCGAACCTACTCTACAGGATTGTTTCAAGAGTATGCCACTGCGCTGTATCGCAGCTCAAGCGACGCAATTCGCACTTTCCTATCTAGAAATTAATTTCGCGACGATAATAATTTACAACTGCACTGCTATGATCGGCATCTTTTCAGGATGCCCGAACTTCAATTCATTCGCCGGACAAAGCCATATCTATTTTTGTTAGCCGTATTTTTTGCGCTTATCGGAAGCACCGTTGCGCAGCAGGCGTTGCCGGATGCGCCGCAGTCCCAGGCTACAAATCCGGCGACAGCGACTCCGTCGGACAATGGCACCGGAACGAAGCCCGGGGAAAGCGGCCAGCATCGCATCCTGTGGGTCATCCCCAATTATCGCTCTGACGAATTGGGCGGCGTCATCACACCCTTAAGTGTAGGCGCGAAGTACAAACTCGCGCTTGAAGACTCGTTCGACCCCTCCGCATTCCTTGTCGCCGGAGTGTTCGCCGGAATCAACATGGCGAACTCGCAATACCCCGCGTTCGGCGTAGGAGCCGAGGGGTTCGGCAAATACTACGGCGGAGCTTTCGCCGATCAAGCCATTGGCAACATGATGACGGAAGCCGTATTCCCGTCGATCTTGCGCCAGGATCCCCGCTATTTCGTGATGGGTGACGGTGGCTTCTGGAAGCGTACTAAATACGCCATCAGCCGGGAAGTGATTACTCGCACCGACGCTGGCACGAGCCAATTCAACACCTCGGAGATTGCCGGCAACGCAGTCGCCGCAGGCATTTCGAATATTTATTATCCCGAGGCCCAGCGCACGGTTAGCGACACCATGCAAAAGTGGGGAACCCAACTTGCTCTCGATACTTTCTTCGATGAGTTAAAAGAATTTTGGCCCGATATTCGCCACAAAATACTTAAGCAGCAATAGCCGATGTAAGCGCCATCCCCATGCTTCGCGGGTTTAGTGTGCCGCCGCTACAGCCACGCCGCCCTCAACCATCTTCTCCACGGCTGGCGCAACCGTGAGCAAGAGCTGCGCGCTGGGCTTTTCCGCTTCTTTCAAGAACGCCAGTTGCTGCGACTTCCATTCGTCCGACAGTGGCTGCCCGCCGTCCATCGCATCCATCGCCTGTAAGCCAATTACGCCCAGCGCCGATAAGTTTTGCGAAAGAGTTGCATCCTCCTGCAAGAGGAAAGACTGCCGGATGGTTGGTTGTAAGCGCGCATCATTATCCCGCCAAAGTTCCAGCATCGCCCGCATCTGCGCTTTGCCTGCGGGATCGAGTTGCCCCGCCAGCAACTTACCGACGCTCACAAGAAACTCGCGGGCGGTGTTACTCTCCGGGCGCGCCGTATCAATTAAGCGATTGAGCGGGGTCGCACTGGTCATGGGACTCTTCGCCAATTCCTCGCGATCATAGTCCTTGACTGGTTCTACAACATCGGCCAACACGCGGAGAGCACCCACGTCGCCATCGCCAGCCAAGCGCCGCAGCATCGACTCGTAACTGCTGCCATGGGTAAGCCCGAGCCCAGTCAAGTCCCGGCTAACGTATTCCAATCGCGCGTACATCGACTTTACATCGGTCACGCTTTGCGGCGACCACAAGCGCTCGGCAATCGCGGCTGCTCGCGGCCAGATGCGCGAATCCAAGTTTTCTGGAGAAGCATACTCCGACCACTCGCAGGCTTCCCCGCCCAGAATTCGCTGCTTGCCCGCCGCATCCAAATTCGCCGTCGCTCCGGTCATCGGATCGACCGCATAATGCCGCGACGCCGGCCACATCAAGTCGAGGTAATATCCGTAAGACAGCAACCCGCGATAACCTTGCTGCGCCGCGCTAGCGAGTGAATCCTGTCCTCGCCACGATTGGATGACGACATCTTTCGGCAAGTCGGGGCGCAGAATCTCATCCCAACCCTCCATCGTTTTTCCATGCTTGCTCACAATGGCCTGCGTATGTGAATTGAAGTACGCTTGCAAGTCGTCGTGCGTCTTGATGCCGTGCGACTTCATGAATGCTTGTATCTTGGCATTTTCATCCCACTGCTTGCCATTCACTTCGTCGCCGCCAATATGAAAAAACTGATCGGGAAAAAGCTTTGCCATCTCGCCAATAAATTCATCCAGAAATTTGTATGTGTATTCCTCCGTCACATCCATCGCGGGATCGAACACTCCCCATTGCCCCTCGATCGTGTAAGGCCCCGGCCCACTTGCCAACTCTGGATATCCTACGAACCACGCCGTCGAATGCCCAGGCATATCGAACTCCGGCACTACGCGAATGCCACGATCTCGCGCATATGCTATCAACTCGCGCACTTCATCCTGCGTGTAGTACTGGCCGCCCGATCCCATCTCTTGCAGCTTGGGAAGTTTCTTACTCTCGACTCGAAAACCCTGATTGTCGGACAGATGCCAGTGGAAAACGTTCAACTTCACTGCTTCCATGCCGTCGAGATTGCGCTTGAGAACGTCGAGAGAAAAGAAATGCCGGGAGACGTCGATCATCAAACCGCGCCAGGGAAATCGCGGCGCATCCTCAATCGTGATGACCGGCACGGCAAATCCCGCAGATGTGATCTGTACAAGTTGGAGGAAAGTCTGCAAGCCGCGAAGCGCGCCCAGCGGAGTTGGCGCGCTTAGGTTTACGCCTGAAGGCGTCACCTGCAACGTATACGATTCATCCTCACCCAGTTCCTGCACTTCCTTGCTGGCACGACTGACGTGAATGATGAACACGGCCGATGCGGCTGGCGCAATCGACATATTCGTCTTCAACATGCCAGTCTTAGTGCGTAGTTGGTCGAGGAAGCGCCCCTCCGCCCGCTCCAATCGCGGCTCTGCGTAGCCGACGAGCCCCACGGAGAAACTGGGAGTGATAAGCAACTGTCCGGAGCCGATCTGGACGCTTGACGGTATCGGCATCAGGTCCAAGGCGGGGGTGGTTTGTGCCATGACGGGGAAGGGAAGGAAAGCAAAAAGGACTGCGAGTCGAACAGATCTCATCCAGTAACTATATTGCAGTTGTCGCGATCTTCGGCATTGTTCCGCGGTGGAGAGTTATGAATCAAGGGACAAGGTTTGCAATGTCTTTCTGGCTGGCCTCGCCAGTCAAGAGTTTACCTCGTCTTGCATCTTCTGGAGTGCCTGCTGTTTTTCCTTAGCGCTCTTGCCAGAAAAATAGAACGCAAGGACAGCCACGACCGCTATAGCAAGAATCGCTCCGGCTATCGCACTGATCGTGAGATATCGAACATCCATGCCGCGAACCTCAATAGACTAGGATTTTTCATCCTAGCCTCCCTGTTTCAGTTCCACCAGCACCTGCCGCGCGATTTCCTTGAGAGTCTCAAACACGCCCGGACCCTGGAATGCGACCGCTTCGATGATCGGTTCATTCTTGCGGCGAAGTTCTTTTTCCAACTCGGCAACTGGCAACACGCCGGGCAAATCGCGTTTGTTCAGCTGCAAGACGTATGGCATTTTATTAAAGTCGTATCCATGTTCTTTCAGATTCGACATCAGGTTGTCCAACGCTTCGAGGTTGGCGTCCATGCGGGCTTCCTGCGAGTCGGCGACGAACACGATTCCATCCACGCCGCGCAGGATCAGCTTGCGGCTGGCGTCATAAAACACCTGCCCCGGAACCGTATAAAGATGAATTCGAGTCTTGAAACCGCGCACCGATCCCAGATCCAGGGGCAAAAAGTCGAAAAACAATGTTCGCTCGGTTTCGGTCGCGAGCGAAATCATCTTGCCCCTCTGCTGTTCCGCAGTTTTCTGGTAGATGTACTGGAGATTGGTGGTTTTTCCGCCCAGCCCGGCGCCGTAATAGACGATCTTGCAATTGATTTCACGGGCTGCGAAATTGATGAAGCTCAACGGCTTTCCTCAAAGGGCGCAGGACAGCGCTTCGCCTTCATGCAAGCGCGCCGACGAAAAATTGTGGCTCTGGTACTCATGGATTTATACCATAGGCGATGGATTACCCACAGGTTACCGGGGTTACTAGGTGATGAATACAAAACCACTTAGCGGCTCGGCGCCGGCGGCAACGGATAATAACCCGCCTTCGCGCTCACATCGATGCAGGGCCGATACGCCGTCTTGCAGCTGGGCCCGTGATTGGCCACGCGCACTTCGATTTCGCGATAAGCGCTGCTGGGCGTGGCCCGGCTGGCATAGCCTAGGGTGTATTGGTTGCGCGCATCGCCGATCACGCGCGAATAAATATCTTCCATGTCGCGCCGCGTAAATTCGTTGAACACCTCGCCGCCAGTCGCATTGGCATATTTCGGCAGGATGTCACTGTAGCCGAACTTGGGCAGATGGATCTTCTCCACCTTGTCGTAAAGCGGAATAGCCGCACCCTCCACTCCGATGCCGTAGACCAGAATGTTGGCAGACAGCAGCACCTTCAGCACGTCTTTATAGTTCGCATTGCTGCGATACTCGCGGCCGTCACTGATGACGAAAATCACTTTGCGCCGGCTGCGATCCCGTTTGCTCAAATCGAGCGCCGCGGCCAGAACGGCATCATTTAATACATGCGCCTGCTTCGTGGGAGTGATGACGCCCGGCGTTTGCGGATCGACCGGCACGCCGTTAATCGTCGGCCCTTCCGGTCCCAGCGGGCCGCCCGTCACCGGAGGACCATTATTGCTCCCTGTGACCGTACTGAGGTCGTTGAGCACCTGCGCCAGCTGCCGTCCCGCGCCGCGAAAGTCGCTGGCTCGTCCCACCGTGTTGCTATAGGTATAAATCTCAACTTCATCGAAATTGGCGAAAGCGCCTTCCAGTGCTGAGAATGTCTTATTGACTTTCTGCACCGCAACATCCGGCATACCCAGGTCCAGCACTACTGCCGCAGAAAGCGCAAAGGGATCGCTGGTGAAGTAATTCAGTTCCTGCCTCTTGCCATCCTCGAAGACCAAGACATCCTTGGGCAGCAAACCCGGCACCAGCCGCCCATTCTCATCCTTCACCATGAGCGGAATAACGATCTGGTTCACATTGACGGTGAGTTTATATAACTGCTCATTTGCCGGGGCCGCGTCGGGAGTCGCGCCGCCTTCCGGCACAGTATCAACCTTCATCGGAGGCGGCGTATGAGCCGCGCCTGCACCGTCAGGGTTTGTGTCGCTGGAAGAAGAATCCCCCGGCGGCGCTTGATTCGGAGGCAAATTCTGACCTTCCGCCTCACTCGGAGTACCACCCGTCGAAGGGGGTATATTCGTTGGAAACTTAGGCGGCTGCGCCGCCGACGGCGCGTCGGGAATGTTATTCGGAGACTGCTGTGCCGCGACGCCAGCCGTCAACCCACCCGCCACCAGACAAGCCATCGCCGCAGTCAGCAAAGCGCTACGCTTTATGTCCAAAAAAGACAAAACCCTATCTCCGGCAACAGCCTTCACTTTGCCCCACTTGTGTCCCCTGATTTGTGCATCTAATCCGTGTAACAATAGACTAACAAAAAACTTAGAGAGAACACTCTTGATGTCTCAAAGTCCCAAGTTTCAGCGAATCCTAACCCTCGGCGCACTTCTTGTCGCTTCAGCCGTTCCCATATTCGCACAGCAATCCGCGCCCGCTGACGATCAATCCGTCGAAACTCTCAAAGTCAACGTCAGCGTCGTGCAGCTCTTCTTTAACGTCAAAGACAAGAAGGGCGCGCTTATCCCCAACCTAACCAAAACCGACTTCGACATCTTCGAGGACGGCAAGCCCCAGACCATCAAGTATTTCGCAGCTGAATCTAACCTGCCCCTAACCCTCGGCATTCTCATCGACGCCAGTGGAAGTCAGATGCGCGTTCTCGACATGGAGAAGCAGGTTGGCGGCGATTTTTTGAGCCAGATTCTCCGGGACAAAGATCTTGCATTCGTGCTCAGCTTCGACGTCAACGCCGAACTCCTGCAAGACTTTACCAACTCGGTGCACAGCCTGAAGAACGCCATGAACGGCGTCCGCATCAACACCGGCGGAGGCGGAGGCACTCTGCCCGGCCTTGGCGGCGGCCCGGTTCCCACCGCCAATGGTCCCCGCGGCACCGTTCTTTACGACGCCGTTTATCTCGCCGCGCACGACGAACTCGCCCAGCAAGTGGGACGCAAAGCGATGATCCTCCTCACCGACGGCGAGGACGAAGGCAGCCAGCTACGCATTAAAGACGCGATCGAAGCCGCGCAGAAATCTGACAGCATCGTTTACGTGCTACTCTGCGCAGATAAAGGATTCTACGGCAGCTTTGGCGGCTACTCCGGCGATAGTGAAATGCGCAAGCTCACCGGCGAAACCGGCGGGCGCGTCATCGAAGTCGGCAACAAGATCGACAAACTTCGCGATGCCTTCAACCAGATCGCCAACGAACTGCGCAGTCAATACAACATCGGCTACACCCCCACGAACTCCGCCAAGGACGGCTCGTTCCGCAAAGTCGAGATTCGCGCCAAGGACAAAGACTACAAGATCCAATCGCGCACCGGATACTACGCCGTACCGTCTCGCGACTAACCCGAGTCGAACGGGGGATCTCGCGCGCACCAACGACACCCTTTCCTGATACGCTCGAATCAACCAAGCGATGCCGTCTCACCTGGAGTTCGAGCAGTGGGTTCCATATCCAATCCAGAAGGTGTTTCTGTTCTTCGCGAATCCCGAAAACCTGCCGCGAATCATGCCCGCGTCCACCGATACGAAGATAGACGAGTTGCGATTGATCCCTCCGCCCGAGTCCTCGCTTCCGCCGAGAACGAACCGCACAAAAATCGCCGGCATTGGCTCCGAAATCATCACCTCATTTCGCGTCCTTCCGCCGCTGCCGTTCCGCGCCCTCTGGATCGCGCAAATCGTCGACTTCGCCTGGAACCACCACTTCGCCGACATCCAAAAGAAAGGACCTTTCAAAAGCTGGCATCACCGCCACGAATTTGCGGAAGAAATCCGCAACGGTGTCGCTGGAACTGTCGTACGGGATGTGATTGACTACGAAGTCGGTTATGGCCCATTCGGCAAAATCGGAGAAGCATTATTCGTAAAGCCAAAATTCCGCAGCATGTTCAAGTCGCGCCAAAGCGCGTTGCCCGCGCTACTGGCCTGAAAGAATACGGGGATGAGGGTTCCCCGTTTCTCGCGTCCATTGCGAGAAGCGGGAATCCGCACAGCCCACAGCATACTCTTTAAGCTCCGATGACCAAACGAGCCACACTCCGCGACGCATTGCTGCTCCTCGGCTTCTGCGGATTTTTCTTTTTCTACAGATTGTCTTCCTTCGGCCTCATCGGCGCCGACGAACCGCGCTACGCTCAAGTCGCCCGCGAAATGTTAGCCCGCCACGACTGGATCACACCCACGCTCGGCGGCATACCATGGTTGGAAAAGCCCGCGCTCTACTACTGGCAAGCCATAATCTCTTACAGCATCTTCGGAATCAGCGATTGGGCCGCTCGCATTCCGTCGGCCTTCGACGCGACCCTTATGGTCGCAGGCATTTACATTTTTCTACGCCGCCTGCGTTTTGTCGTCGGCTTTTCCCTCGACGGCGCTCTGATCGCCGCGTCCTCTGTAGCCGTAATCGGCTTCGCCCGCGCCGCCTCGACCGACATGCCGCTCACTGCCATGTTCACGCTCGCCATGCTCTGCTGGTTCCTTTGGTACGAACAACAGAGCAAGCCGGTGCTGGCGCTGTCTTACATTTTTCTCGCGTTAGCCACGCTCGCAAAAGGCCCGGTCGCGCCATTCCTGGCGCTAGCGATCATTTCAAGCTTTGCCGCACTGCGTTTCGATTCTTCGATCATTCGGAAAACCTTCTGGCTCCCTGGACTTTTCTTGTTCTTCGCCGTCTGCCTGCCGTGGTACATCACAGTCCAAATGAAGAATCCAGAATTCTTTCGCTCCTTCATCCTGCAACACAATCTCGCTCGCTTCGGCTCGAATCTTTATCATCATCCTGCGCCGTTCTGGTACTACATTCCAGTCGCGCTCGTGAGCCTGCTTCCTTGGACCGTCTTTGCTCTTGCCTCGCTCTGGCGATCGATCCGTAGCTGGACCAAGCGACCCGAATCAAGCGACAGTGCCCTGCCGCAATTCCTCGCCCTCTGGACGTTGATTCCCATCGCCTTCTTTTCCCTCTCGCAGTCGAAACTTCCGGGATACATCCTGCCCGCCATCCCCGCCGGCGCTCTGCTGGTGGTCACCTACGTGAATTCGATGGCCAAGAACTCAACCCTCCCCGGACGCACCCTGATCGCCTTACATTCCATCGTCGCCGCCAGCATTATCCTGCCTGCGCTCATGTCTGCATACTTGCTCACCGAACACCGCGTCCCGTGGGGAAAGCCAGCTATAGTTCCGCTCGCCGTCACGCTGCTACTAGCGGTCCTACTTGCGGCTCTGCTGCGCTCCAACTCTGGACTGCGCCTCTTCCGCATCGTCACGCTTATTCCCATCGTGATCGCTCTCGCACTCATCTTTCGCTTCGCCCCGCCTTTACTGGATGAACAATTCTCCGCTCGGCCAATCGCGCAACAAATCGCACCATTGGCGCCGCCCAGTGGACAAGTCATGGTCTTCCGCGCCCGCCGCGAAATCCAATTCGGCCTTGCCTTCTATCGCAATCAACCCGTCGGCCGCTACGGAGAAAATCCTGTCCCAACCGGCGAACACCTCGTCGTCGCTACCTCTGGATCGCAAGCGGAACTCGCATCCGATCTTCCCGGCCGCCTCGTCACCCTCGTCGGTTCTTACGCTCCGCAGAAGCTGGAATACTTCTGGGTCTCCGCAGCCGCAATCAGGTGAAGCTCAAGTCATCTCGAACGCAGCCGTTCTTCAGGCGGAGTGAGAGCCTGCCCTGAGCTTGTCGAAGGGGATCTCGCGTGGTCAGAATCTCAAGCCTTCTCTGTGGCGGACTACGCCACTAGAATGAACCCATGGGTAAACATGATATTGGCCCAAGCGAAGTCGACTTGGTTTCACTGCTTGCATTAGTTCAGACCGGCAAAGTAGCTGAGGCGATCTCAATCGTCGAGGCGATTCCGAACCCGATGGAAGCTTCGGTTGCTTTTATAGAGCTGTCCCGACAAGCCTATCGCGAACTTCACGATATCTCTTCGATGGTTGCGCTCGGCAATGCCGGGACTCAATTCGCCTTGTCGAAAGCCGCGTCCTCCGAGGACTCCGCCGATGCTGACAAGTTGCGGAGATCTGCAAAGATACTTGCTTTCAACACGGCGGCCAACTGCTGGCCCGGCTGGGGGGATATAAGCCTCGATATAAAAGAGGATCATCTGCAAGCGGGGCTGAGCCTGGCGGCGCTTTGTCGAGACCTGACAGCGGAGTTGAATCTGGGCCATAAGCAGCGTGGAACTGCCCATTGGCTTATCGGAGCACTGGCTCTTGCGATGCGCCAGTATGCGGAAGCGCTCGTCGAACTTCAGCGCGCAAAGGAGGAATATCAAGCTGGTGGCGATTCGGATTGCGTCCTGATGGCCGAGGGATATACGGCTCTGGTGCTAAAGGCACAACCGGAGTCGCGATTAGCCGGCGATCATGAACTGGCACGCATATTGCTGTTGCTGAGCAACCGGGGCTCTAAAGATGCACAATTCTTCGCGGATCAGCTCATCACCGCCGACCGAGTGCTTATCAATGCGAACCCGAACGCATGAAAAGGGACATATCATTCATCGCGTTGCCGTGTTTGATTCCTACGACCTTCTGTGTGGCGCCCTACACTAGCGTGCGGCCCAAACACGCCCGCTGTTGCCTCTCCGTGTTCTTTCGTTTGCCTCGCCTCCCGCGCAGCCACTAAACTCAGGAAAGCGGCAAGCGTTTCGCGCCTGGAAGGACGCCGCAGTCTCGCAGGAGCCCCGGGTGGAAATTCTCGATCTCAGGCACTTTTCGTCGGACGACTTGCGCCCTTTACTGGACGACGAAACCCGCACCTGGTCGCAACTACTGAGCTGGGATTATCACGGCTCCGCCGACATGATTCTGCGTTATGTCGACACCAAAATACTTCCGGGCTATGCCGCCATCGATCGCGGCCGCATCTTCGGCTATACGTTCTTCGTCTATGAAGGCAGCAAAGGCGTGATCGGCGATCTCTACGTCAGCAACGGCGAGAAGCATGATGCCAACGATGTCGAACGGCAATTGCTCCGGCACGTAATCGAAACCTTGCAGCAGTCGCCGGGTATTCACCGCATCGAAGCCCAATTGTTGGTTCACGAAACCGGAACGGTCGCCGAACCCTTCGCCACGCAAGGCTTCAGTCTTCATCACCGGCTTTTCATGATGCGCCCGCTGGAAGGCACGCGTGCCGTCGCTTTATTTCCGCCGAATGAAGAAATCGAGATTCGCCCGTGGTCGGAGCATGATTACGATGCCGTCGCCGGGCTGATCACCAATGCTTATCGCGGACACGTCGACTCCCAAATCAACGACCAGTATCGCAGCCTGAGCGGATCGATTCGCTTCCTCAATAACATTGTCCGCTTCCCCGGCTGCGGCATCTTCGACGCCGAGTCTTCATTCATCGCGAAACATAAAAAGACGCGCAGCCTCGCCGGAGTAATCCTATGCTCGCGCGTCCGCTATGACGTAGGCCACGTGACTCAAGTCTGCGTTCTGCCCGAGTACCGTTCATTAGGCATCGGACAGCAACTCATCGCCGCCACTACGGCCAGCCTGCAACGCAGAAAATTCGTCGCACTCTCGCTGACAGTGACGGAGGCTAACAACCGCGCCGTCGAACTCTACCAGCGCCTCGGCTTCGAAACCAAACGCATCTTTGACGCTTTTGTCTGGGAAGACTAATGACTCACTTCGCCTGCGCCTTCAACACCACCGTGCTGCGCTCATCATTGGCGATGATGCGATAAAACTTCCGGAGTTCCTCGCTCTTCTCCGCCGGGACACTCAAATCCTTCACTTCAAATGTTCTCGTATACTCGATCGCCCCCGGCTTCACTTCCGTTTTCGAGTGATAGCTGGCAAAACCGTAATCCACGTCCACGGGTTCGGGGAGGTCATCGACGACATAGCCCGCGGGCAGTGCGATTTCAAACGAATCCTTATCCAGCACCGGACCTGCGAACTCAATCGGGAACTCTCGCGGTTCTTTGACTTCCAGAAAACTCTCGGCCTTCACGCCAAGCACACGCGGCCGCAACAAAATCATATCGCCGGCACTTTTCGCATACTTTTCCGACTCGAACGAATACCTAAAGCCGAACGGAGCATCCGTCTGCTGAAAATTCACCAGGCTGGCGTGGGTGATGTGAAACGTCGAAAGCGATCCGCCAAGGATATCCTCGATGGACTTCACTCGATCGCTATCCTTGGCCACATTGCGCAAACGCATCCGCTCCGACCACGCCCGATCGCCGACGCGCACTTCGGTGACGTCGCCTCGCAAATCGCCGTTGGCATCAAGCGCCAACTTCGCCGTGCGCTCGATGCTGTTCTTTGCAGGATCGGCTTCGGGTAATTGCACCAGCTCGCTGTTCTTAGCAGCAACCAGCAATCCATAGTTTCCCTGCAACTCGCCCCGAATCTGGCCGAAGGGCGTGACTTCATCGGTCGGATCGAAGAAGAGCAACCTTCCCAGTGTAGGATGTTCATAGATCGCCACCAACGACGGATCGCTCATACCATCAGGCAGTTTGATTGCCGCGATCATATGATTGAATCCATAAAGCTGTGGCGGCGTTTTATCGGTCACCGATCCCCTTGTGGCATTGATGACGATGTAGTAGGAATTCACGCCGATCTCCTGCAACATCGACCGCGTCAGCGTTGCTTTGTCTTTGCAGTCCCCGTAGCGATGCTGGAAAACATCGGCTGCAAAATGCGGCTGGTAACCGCCAATGCCAAGTTCTATCCCTACGTAGCGAATGTCCTGTTGAATAAATGATGCGATGGCCTGCATTTTCTGCAGCTGTGTCGCCTTCCCGGTCGTTAACGTCGCAACTTTCTGCTTAATGCCGTCAGAGGCTTCAAGTCTTTTGTTTACCAGATTGGTGTACCAATCGCCCGTGTCATTCCATTTCGCGAATCCTCGCCCAGCCGACGTTTCTCCGGGCGGAAACAGCGACAGGATCATCTGGCCCGCAACTCCGTGCCACGGTGGCATCTCATGTTCTGGCCTGATTCCCTTGACGTCCTTCACCACCCACTGCCATTGATTATTCCCCGTCTGAATCGGTGACACTTCAGGATGGTTCATCCAGTACGCTTTGTATTCCCATGTTGAGGGAAGTTGCAAAGAGAAATGGCTTTCGCGCACGGGGTTTTCTTCCTGAAATCCCCACCGTTCCTCTTGCGCGATGGGGTCTTCTTCCACCTCGTATTCATAGCCCACAACGTTGCCCGTCTCAGGCGCCGGAATCTGTAGAACCTTGACTTTGAAATCTTCGACGAGTATGCCACCCATGCCGGCTGGGGGCGCCACTTCGGTAGCTTCTTTATCCTTAACCTCGAAGTCTTTTCCTTGCGCAGGAATGCACCAACCATGGAGCGAGATTACTTTTCGATCTGAGTCGAGATATACCCTGATGGTTCCCACACCGCGCCCTTCAGGCCGCAGAATTTTATATGCCTCGCGAACCTGCCGCCGGACCTTGTCGGTACTGATGACTGTGACGTTGGTTTCCGAATACAGCAGCACCGCCTTTGTCTTCTCGTCGTAAGACGGTAGGGGAGCACTCGCAGCCGCATGCATCCACGACGGAGCTTCGCTGCCAGCCGCTGCCCGCCGAGGCACTCCGACCACGGCGATCAACAGGACAAGAGAAACCGCAACGCGACTAATTGTTCGCGACCGACGTACCAGGTTGCAGCACGACTTGCTCTTCATCGCCATTCCTCACCGCCTGAAAGAAATGCTGTAGCGCAGGATAATACTTCTGTTCAATCAACATTGCGTCCACGTCCAACTTGCGGGTCAGGTGCAATGTGTTCGAATTGTTCTCCGCTTTCAACGTATAGGCCACGACTTTCTTGTCCACCGTCTGCGCCGCAGGCACGCTCGACACCTGCCAACCCGTAGGCAGCGCAATCGTCACATCGTCGATCTTCTCGTAGGGATACTCGAAGTAAATGGGATAAACGCGCTCCGCATGTTCAAAGATGCCATGCTCGCGTGCCGTAAACACTGCGGCGGGAACAGTAGCTCGTTTGCCCGCGCTCGCAGCCCACCCCGGAACTTTCAAATCAAACTCCGCCACCAGAGGCGCTTCCGAGCCATTCCAGTCGGGCTTATTTGTCAAATCGGCGTCCGCCCCCACCGGAATTTGTGCCTTGAGTTCGTCTTCCAGAAACTTCTTGCGTGCGACCTCGTCCGCGTGCCTCATATCCAGACGCTGGTACATCGCGGCCAAACCCGTGTAGGTGACCGTGACGTTGCCGTTCAAGTCGCCGTCATCCTGTAATGTAAGTTTGGATTCGCGCTTGATCTGCGAATCGCGACTTTCCGGCAGGGTGGTTTCAATCCAGCTTCCGCCGTCTTTGTCCAACCGCAAACCCGGCACTCCTGTTTCGGACCAGGTTAGGTATCCATACGGCGTGAACGCCGCACCCGGGTCAAAATACAGATCTTTGCCATTAAGCTTCACCAGCACGACATTGGCATCCAACTTGTATCCCTGCATGAGTTTGGGATCGAAGAAGTAGCGCCGGCGGTCTGCGACGAGACATCCGTACGCTTCGATACCCGTGGCGCGTACCAGAGCTAGGTAGAGCCAAGTGAGTTGCGCTCCACTACCGTAACCGCGTTTCCAGAGCTCCTCGACATTTTCTATCGGCTTCTCTTT
>Ga0302319_10004664_pt1 | contig 28026 bp, 22 predicted proteins | sample Bog_T0_2_FD_203319 | JGI IMG/M metagenome (GOLD analysis project Ga0302319, IMG submission 203319) | Peat permafrost microbial communities from Stordalen Mire near Abisko, Sweden - Bog_T0_2 | ecosystem: Environmental > Terrestrial > Soil > Wetlands > Peat | place: Sweden: Abisko, Stordalen Mire... | reverse complement strand
CAAGGTCTCCAGTGATGACATCGCCAAGATAATCAAGACGATTGACGAGATCGCTTTTCAAACGAACATCCTCGCGCTCAATGCCGCCGTGGAAGCCGCCCGCGCCGGTGAGGCTGGCATGGGCTTTGCCGTCGTGGCGGATGAAGTGCGCAACCTCGCTCAACGTTGCGCGCAGGCCGCCAAGGAAACCGCCGGCAAGATTGAGGGGGCCATTACCAAAAGCGGCCAGGGTGTGGAAATCACGGGTAAAGTTGCGGCATCTCTGAATGAAATCGTCACCAAGGTGCGTCAGGTGGACGAACTGGTAACGGAAGTGGCCGGCGCCTCGAACGAACAAACCGCAGGCATCACGCAAATCAATGTCGCCGTCGGCCAGATGGATAAAGTCACCCAAAGCAACGCGGCCACTGCGGAAGAAAGCGCAGCCGCCGCCGAAGAATTGAACGCCCAGGCCGACGTCCTGAAACAGTCCGTGGCCGAACTGCTTCAGCTCGTGGGCGGCGAAAGTGAAACCGTCGAAAGAAAACCGGCGGCTTACATCCGGCAAACGAATATTATCCAAAGAACGCAGCCGACGGCAAGGCGGCTGGCTCCGGCCACCGGGAATGGAAGCGGCCAAGGTCATCGCCCTGAGGGTTCAACCCAGTTGGCACCGGCGAAACGCCAGAGTGAAATCCCGATGGAAGGTGATTTTAAGGATTTCTGAACGGGCTTGGGCTGGCGCCAGGCGTGGCCCATTGGCCCATGATAGTAAATTTCATTGGTTGCTGAGCCGTCGCCCCGATGGTCGCCCCAGCCTTTTTGAACTCAGTTTGTGAACTGAGCAAAACTGGAGCAAAGTTGCAGAAAACAGAAGATCATTTTTTTGGGGTAGGTGACGCTCAATTCAGGCGAGGGTTTTCCCGCGCACGCTGCGGGTTTTCACATCATTAAGTGCTGCTCGTTTAACCCGATAACTGACCGCACAGTTAATGCACAATCAACTGTCCAATATAATTTATGAAAAAAACTAGTCTCCACCAAACCAAGAAAGTCCTGCTCACTGCCGCCCTCGGTGCCACGGCGGCCTGCGGCGCTTCTGCTTACGAAGTGCCCCTGACGTTTTTCGGGACCAACGCGCCATCACTGGATTTCCACGGCTTTGCCAGCCAGGGATTGCTCAGCTCCAGCACCTACGATTACCTGGGTTATACCAAGAGCGCTTCCGCCCGCTTTACGGAAGCGGGGGTCAATGTCTCGATGAACCCCTTCCCGCACACGCACATCACGGCCCAAGGCTTCATGTTCGACGTGGGCGACGTCGGCGAATATGACGTGGTGCTCGATTATGGGCTGGTGGATTACAATTTCAACGATGCCATTGGCATTCGTCTCGGGCGCATCATCCGCCCGGAAGGCATCTACAATTCCATCCAGTCTGTTGACCTGGCACGCAGCATGATTTTGTTGCCCCAAGGTATGTACGATGCCCGCTACCGCGATTATTCCGGCTCCATTGATGGCGGTTCAATCTATGGCGATCTCAGCCTGAAAAAGGCCGGCGACCTCTCGTATGAGCTTTACGGCGGCATGGTGAATCTGTCCCAAAACGGCGGGGTAGCCCGGTTGCTGCAGGGTGAAATGGACATTCCGCACTTGTTGACTTTCCAACAAGTCAATGGCTTTCCCGAGGTGGGCTTGCAACTCTGGTGGAATACGCCGGTCAATGGTTTGCGGCTCGGTCTGGCCGGGTATGAGGCTTTTGGATTCAGTTATGATTTCTACCAGTCACCCCATATCGGCGGTATGGGCAATACTATCGGTTACACGGATGCCGCCGTAATTCATCCCTCCTTGGAATACTTGTGGAAGAATTGGACTTTCCAGGCCGAATACCGGCTTTCTTACTACGACAGTCATGACGAGGCGAAGGGGCTTTCGTATGGCCGCACTTATAGCGACACGGATACCTGGTATGCCGGTGTGGCTTATCGTTTCAATAAATGGTTTCAGGTCGGCACCTACTATACGGAGGACTATGCCAATATTGATAATCGTGACGGAACCGGAACCGCGACTCCGTCGGATGCGTACCAAAAGGATGCCGCATTGACATTTCGCTTCGACCCCAAACCCTGGTGGGTGATCAAGGTGGAAGGTCATTGCCTCCACGGCACCGCCTTGTTGGATGATAATTCAGATAACCCGCACAGAAGCGAGAAGCCCTGGTACATGCTCGCGCTCAAGACCACGGTCAGCTTCTAAACCAACCAAAAACCATTTGGAAATTATATGAAATCATTCTCACTTAAGCTCGGGCTGCTCTTCGCGCTGATCCTTGCCGGCCCGCTGCGGGCCTTCGCACTGGACGGCGCGGTGGTCATTGCTAATTCCAATGTGGCCGCCGACAGCCTCTCGGCCGACGCCCTCAAGGATGTCTATACCGGCAAGACTAAATATTGGGACGGCGGCCAGGCGGTCGTCCTCGCTTACCTGCCGGACAAGACTGACGCGGCGCTGCAACAGGCCTGCGGCATGGATTCCGGCACCTTCAAAACGTTTTGGCAGCGCCTGATGTTTTCCGGCCGCGGCCAGGAACCCAAACACGCGGATGACGCCGCCGCCCTCGTCGCGCTGGTCGCCGCCACCAAAGGCGCCATCGCGATTGTCCCGGCCGATACGGCGCTGGCCGGCGTGAAGAAAATCGAAATTAAATAGTCAACCCCGTTGAGACGCCGGGCGTTTGTGCCCGGCGTATCCGCCCCAAATATGAGCCAAAGCCGCACATCAATTAAAAGCAGTTTCCGCCTGATTCAAATCCTCATTGCGTTATTGTTGGTTTTCCTCGTCATCCAAGGCGTCACTCTCTGGCGCGTTTGCCAGCGCGGCACGCTGGCGACACAGGGCCTCGAACAGGAAGGTCTGCCGAGTCTCCGCCTGCTCGCTTCGCTCCAGGAAAATCTCGCGGTTTACCGGCTTCATTCCTTTGAAATCATGTTCGCCCAGGACAAGGATCGTCCCGGCAAAGTGGCCGAGACCGACGCGGTGCAACAGCGCAATACCGAACTCCTGGCCCAGCTCAATCAGCTTTATCCCGAGGGCGAAGGCCATCAAAAGGTGGCCGCACTTTCGGCCAAGCTGGACGACTACGTCCAGACCATGGGCCGCATCCGCTCGACGCTTGACAAGGACTTTGCGGCGGCGATGAAAATTCTCGACCAGGAGGTGCCCGGCAAGGTCCTGGACCTGAACGCCGCCGCCGAGCAGGTCAAAAACTACTGCACCGCCGTGGCCGACGAACGCACCAGCCTGACCGTCGCCAGCTTTGGCAATATCCGCCAGTACGTCCTGTGGCTGGGCGCCGCGAGTGTGGCGTTTGCCGCGTTAACCATGCTGGTCATAGCCTTCAATTCCGGCCGCGTGCGCAAAGCGCTCAGCCAGGTCGTGCGCGATTTGAGCGACAACTCGGCCCAGGTGCAACAGGCCGCCACGCAGGTTTCCAGCGCCAGCCAGACGCTGGCCGAAGGCTCGGGACAGCAGGCCGCCTCCATCGAGGAAACCAGTGCCTCGCTCGAAGAAATGGCCAGCATGACCAAGAGCAACGCTGAAAACGCCCAAAAAGCCAACGACCTGGCCCGCCAGGCCCGGTCCGCCGCCGACAAGGGGGCCGAAGATATGCGGGCCATGAACCAGGCCATGGAAGCCATCAAAATTTCCTCCGATGACATTGCCAAGATCATCAAGACCATTGACGAAATTGCCTTTCAAACCAACATTCTGGCCCTCAACGCCGCCGTGGAAGCAGCGCGCGCCGGAGAAGCCGGCATGGGTTTCGCCGTCGTCGCTGAGGAAGTCCGCAGCCTGGCCCACCGTAGCGCGCAAGCCGCCCGCGAAACCGCCGCCAAAATCGAAGGATCCATTCTCAAGACCGCCCAAGGCGTGGGCATCAGCCAGAAAGTAGCAACGGCGCTCAATGAAATCGTCGTCAAAGCGCGCCAAGTGGATGAACTGGCCTCCGAAGTGGCCAGCGCCTCTACCCAGCAGACCCTCGGCATTACCCAGGTCAACACGGCTGTCGGCCAGATGGACAAGGTCACCCAGTCCAATGCCGCCACCGCCGAGGAAAGCGCCGCCGCCGCCGAGGAGTTGAATTCGCAGGCCATTCTGATGAAAGAGGCCGTCAACGCGCTCACCCTCCTGGTGGGTGACACCCAGCGTCACTCGAATTCCGCGCTGGCGCCGGTCAGTCAGTCCCGCGCCGCCAAATCTGTTGCCGCTACGCCGGTGGTTCACGCGCCGAAAAAATCTTTCAATGGCAATGGCAAACATCTGAAAGGTTCCCAAGCCGAACTGGCCACTCACCGCCGTGAAATCCCGATGGAAGGCGATTTCAAGGACTTCTGAACCGGCGTGGATGGGCAGCGGTCGGAGGCCGGCAGTTTGATTGGCCGGCCGCTTGGACGCAGTTCACCCGACGTTTCCGTTCAAAACGATTGGGCAAAACTTGCAGGCGACGCGGAACATTGCCCAGAACGGGCACAATGCGCAAGTGCGTCGAATTTGTTTGTCAGAACAAAACCTGAATCCGAAATGCGGTTGTGCGGCACTCCCTCTTCGCCTGGTTTTTTTATTGATGAAACTAAAAGCCGACGCTCGCCGGCCCGTTATAGCCTACAATTTTCATTGGTTTCGTAACGACAGGAGTTTCGGCACTTGCGCCGGTTTTGAGGTGGAGCGTGCCGCCATAGGAAACTCCACTAATGCCGGCGGCCATGGTGTTGAAAGGGTTGGACAAAGTTCCCGATTGAGGCGAACCGTTGTAGTTAAAATCAACCCACGTGTCTTCCGCGCTCAACCACTCGACAGTGATGGTGTTGTCCCCGGGATTGAACGGCTTGACGTGGATGGTGGTCAAGGTCGGGGTGCCGTCCATCCATTTTAAATTGGGCGTGTAGGCGTTGCTGCCCCACAGCACCGGCTCCTGTCCCGGCGTCAGATCCGGGCTGTTTTCAGACCAAACGGACGTCGTGTTGGTGATGCCATTTGGATCGGTTACCTTGATTAAATTGTAACCTGCATTCAGTTGCACATGCCAGATGACCAATCCGTAACTGACGGGATTACTTAGGTCGTTGCCCGCGCCCAAGTCATAACCGGGGCCATAAACCGAATTTGTCGAGGTGCGGTATTCCAGGATATAGAATTCACCGGGTCCCCGCGCAGGATCATAAAGGATGATGGGTGAAGTGGGGTCGCCTGCCTGCGCCGCTGAAATAGTCGCAATGCCTCCGGCGGTCAGTGAATAAATCCGCGGCCGGCACCAGCCCAGCTCCAAACGGTCCCAAGGATCCAGATAGTAATAGGAGCCAAACACAAAGTTCATCTGGCTGTAGTTAAAGAAGCAACTCTGGGGCGAGAGCGTCATGCTCGGGCAATACATGTTTGCGTCATAAATATCCTTGGTACCCCATGTCTCCTCAAGTTCCTCGCACCACACGATGAACGGCGAAAAATAGCCCATCAAGGCCACGGCGGGAAAGGGGTCGTTTGTCCCGGGACCCCAGTCGTAATTGAGGCCCGGCACTGACACGGTCGGGCAGGGCCTGGAACCGCCGAAAAGACCGCTCAAACTGGTGTCAGCGCTAATGATCAAAATCGCCAGTTCGTCCGGGGTTATATGGCCATCATGCCTCGCGTCGTAAGCGCTGAAATTAAACTGGCCGGAGGACATGGCGTTGGCAACGATGTTCGAAACGTAAATGGGATCCCCCGCGAACGGGGGGGTCACGCCTTGTATCTCGTAATTGGTGAAGCATTGGCTGTGCGGCAGCGTCAGCGATACGACGCCCCCGGGCCGGATGCCAAAAGCTCCGTCGGAAACAGCCTGATAAAAACCGTTCATGCTTGTTTGCGCTGCGTTGAAAACGGTGTTGGAATAGAAGGACGCCGATTGGGGTAAAGTCTGGCCGGGGAAATTTACCAAAATGACGAGCGCCGGACGTGAGCCAGTAGCCAGGGTTCCATTGACTTTCCAATTCTGATAGCCAAAGTCGGCGAGTGTAACCGCCCGCAGGGATTGAGCCAGAAGGAGGACCACGAGGACCACCATGACGGTCTGAGCTTTACCAAGCATGCCGTTGATAACCTGCGAATTTCGAGACAGGATTGGGTGCATAATGTTTTCCGGTTATGACATTCACTGCAACGTCACCAGCACCAGGACCATGCCCTGGCCGTTCTTCAAACCGGTCATGGCCTTGCCGAGGATGGCGCCTTGGGCTTTGAGGTGGTCGGCCACTTTCATGGCATAACCGGGGATGGCCGAGGTGGTGAGCAAATCACCCGGTGTAATCGGGCTGCCGCTGGCATCGGCGAGCACATAGACCCGCCCGCTCAGCGCGACGTTCTGACCGTCCTGGAGCGCGCCATCTTGATGCAGGGCGATGCCGGGGTTGATGCCGTTGGCGCCGCTGACAATTCCCGCCACACGCGTGTCGTAGGGCCGGTCGCTCAGTTTTAACTGGCCGGCATGCTCCTCATCAATCACCACAACGGAGCCTTTGACGATGGCTGAAGCGGACATCACAAAAGGTTCGGCCACGTCACAGCCGCCGCGAATGGTCAACGTGCAAATGCTGGCGTTGGCGGTCACGTTCAAATCCCCGGAGCTGTCGAGTGTCATCAGCGTGGACCCCCCGCCATTATTGTCCTGGCCGTTGTTATGGACGCCGCCCGAATACCAGGCAAAACCAGCGCCGACCCCGGCACGTTCATACAGCGTGGACGACTGCACGCCGATGCCGTAAATGTAGGTTGAAGTGGGGTCCCGGTATAACTCGAGCATCTGCCGGGTCGCGCTGCCAAAAGCAACGCTGGTGGAGTTATCCAATTTCACGCCGCCCTGGGCACGGACGCAGAACTGGTCGTTGCCGGTTGAGGCAAACGGCGCATTTTGCGAATCCGCCCAGGCAAAGGCGCCGGTATGGAGGGCCTGCGCCTGCTGGCCGGCGGCGAAACTGCCGTTCCCGGCGGCGACGTTGTTAATTCCGCCCGGAACCGTGCCACCATAGCCCGCCGTGTTGGAGTAGCCGCCGCCTACAGTGCCAAAATTTCCGTTCACCCCATTGGGGAGATTTTCCGCACCATCGAGATCGTCGTAATGCTGTTCACCACCGCCGGCAATGGTTGCACCCACCACCCCCGAAGAAATATAGTTTTCCCAGCAGCCGCCCAGCACGTTGACACTTGCGTCGGTGGCGTTGTTGGGACCCGCCGGGCCTTGCTGAGCCGGGTACAGTCCGATCCCACGAACCGAGTAAACATGAAGTTCCAAGCCAACGTCATCCGTGGTGCCTAAAAAGTTCACGCTGGGGTCTGTGCCGGCGTTTCCGCTCAGGCTCCAGCCAGACCCGCCGCCTCCTCCTCCCCCTGTGGATACAGGCACTCCGTCAATGGTCATGCCCGCGCCCCCGGTCACAATTTTTACGCCGCCGTAAGCGCGCACGCTGAATTGGTTGTTGGCGGTGGAAGCAAAAAATCCACCCGAGTTATCCGCCCAGACAAACGCCCCGGTGTTTTGTGCTTCTGCGCCGTAACCCGCGGCCAAGCTATACGCGCCACTCGCCGTGTTAAAGTAACCCCCGGGGATGGCGGCGTTCTGGCCGTTGGCCGTGTTCAAGGAACCGCCACCCACCGTCGCATAGGAACCGCTGGCCGCGTTTTGGAGGCCGCCGCCAACCGTGGCCGCCGGGGTGGTGGCGGTATTTTTACTAAATGTTGTCCCGTCATAACCGCCTCCCCCGATGAATGCGCCGGCGCCGGATGCCAAGTTTTGCGCGCCGCCGGACACCACTGCTTCCATGCCGCTGGCGGTGTTATTGTAGCCGCCACCGACCACCGAGCCCGGGCCGGTCGCGTGGTTGGCATAACCTCCGCTGACCGTGGGATAGGAGTTGCTAATCGTGTTGTTAATGCCACCAGCGATAGTTCCCCCGCCCACAGACGAGTCAGCGCTGCTGCCGTAACCGCCCACCACATTGGGGTTGCCATTGCCCGGCTCCAGTCGAAAGGTCTGCAAGCCGTTGACCCATAATTCCAAGGGCTCGTCATCGGTTGTGCCCAGAAATTCAGTGCCGGGTGTGGTGCCCGCATTGCCAGTCAGGCTCCAACCGGAACTCCCGCCGCCGCCCGCCCCCACCGTGGCGCCGTCAACCGTCAGGCCTGCGCCACCGGTCACAAAGCGCACACCCCCGAGGGCACGCACGCTAAACTGGTTGTTCGAGGTCGAGGCAAAGGGGCCGCCGGAATCATCCGCCCAAACGAAAGCGCCGTCGTTCGTGGCCTGCGCGGTATTGCCTCCCGCAAAACCGGAGTTGCCGGACACCAGGTTGCCATGCCCGCCGGGGACCGCGCCAAAATTTCCGGTGACAGTATTGTTATAACCGCCGCCAATGACACCGTTGGCTCCCGGGCCCGAAATCGAATTGCCATTGCCGCCCCCAATTACGGACTGGGGCGCACCCGGATTGATGTTGTTGCCGTAACCGCCGGCGATCGTCGAATAATTCGGATACACCAGGTTGTACGCGCCGCCAATTCCTCCGAAAACGTAGTCTCCATAAGCGCCGATTCCAAACGAGGCAAACGGGCCGACCGTTAAGTTGGGGGAATTGTTGGGTTCCGGGTACAACCCCAGGCCCGCCACACCATTGACGCGCAGTTGCAACGGCTGATTGTCGGTCGTGCCCAGGAAGTCGGTTCCCGGCGACGTGCCGGCATTGCCAGTGAGAGCCCAACCGGAACCGCCGGAAGCCGGGTTCGCCCATTCCAAGCCGCTGCCGTTGTAGATGAGCACCTGGCCGTTGGTGGGCGCTCCGGTGGTGTTCAACTGGGGGGCGGTGATGCTGGCATTGGTTACGCCGCCGGCGCTCTCCGCGTAAACGGAGTAGGGGGTGGGAGTGAGTTGTTGGCGTGGCGACAGGGCGACGTATGGTCCGACGCGGTTGGTTTCCACAGCGGTTTGCAGCCAGCAAGACTGGCCGGTGAATGTGCCCGGGCCGAAATCCAGCGTAACCATAAACAGTCCGTTCACCACACCCACCCCGGCATTCGTGACCGCGCCGCCGATCTCGTTCCCGCCGGAGTTTGTGCTCCATAGTGTGAACGTGAAGTCGTAATTGCCGTTGGCCGGGCTGCCGCCGGTGTCCAAACGCCCTTGATATGTGAACGCCGTGCCTTGGGCAAACACGCCCAGGGTGGCGAAGGCGCACCCCGCGACGGCGAATAGTTTCGTGCCTTGTGTTATCCTGTTCATTCTGGTTTTCAAGCTCTTGAATTTCATTTTTTGCGGCCTTTTTTAAGGTTCATAAAAGCAAACGAAATTCCGCCCCAAATAGTGTCACGACCGGGGAGAAAGGTTTGCGACGGGCCGGAAATCCTGAAATTAAGAAGAAAGGTGGTTGCAGCCGGCAGCCTGTGCCACTGGTTATTTGGCCGGATTGTTGAGGACAGCTTCAGTTTGGCTCGCAGGGTCTGATTCGATTTCAAGTTTGACCGTGCGCGCCACTGAAGATGGATCGAGTGAGGCATCCCGAGGCATGTCCCAGTCCAAATGCATGGCCAGCAATTCCTGGCGGATCAAACGCAGGTCCCAGAGCTGTACCTGCTGGTCGTTTTGCCTGACTGCCAGGTGGCTGCCGTCCGGGCTGAACTGGAATATCCCCAGCCCTATGGCGTCAGGTGCTTCCAATATCGCCAGGGGCTTTTCTGTCAAGGTCTCCACCAGTTGGATTTTCGTTCCTTCCAGGGTCCGGGCCATCACCCGGCCATCCGGGCTGAAGGCGGTGAAGTTCCATTCCGGGACGTCGTACGCGGGTTTGGGCGGGCCTTCGGGACGCCACGATCCGGCCTCCCAAAGCTGATACTCGCTTGTGCTGGTGGCCAGCCAGCGGCTGTCTGGACTAAAAGTCGTCAGGGTTCGAGCAGGCATGGCCAGGGTGCGCACCAAGTCGCCGGTACGGGCGTCCCAAATCCGCGCCCGCGAAGTATGCCAGGAACTGGAGACCACCCAACGGCCATCCGGACTCATGGCAATTCGGTCCGCCAATGGATCCGGACCCAGCACAACAGGCTTTGCGGCGGGGTTCTTTAAATCGAGGATGAGGGTTTCCCCGGCTGATTCATGCGCGACTGCCAGATACCGGCCATCGTGGTCAAGCGCCCCCTGGTCAAGTCCCGGCCCGTCGTAAAGGGACTGCGGTTTTCCCAGCCGGTAGGTGAATGTTGATGAATCCCCGCTTCGTTCCAGCGGGCGCCGGCGCACACCTTTGTTCTCATCCACGAGGATCAAACCACTTCCATCCGGCTGAAAAATGTGGGTGTGACAAACCAATGAAAGCGAGGCGAGCGGCCGGGCGGAGAAAGCATCCCAAAAGAGCACCGCGTCGTTTGCGCTCGCGCAGACAATGCGCCCGTCGGCGCTAAAATCAAGGCCTGAGAAGCCCGGGGCAATCGTATCGGAACGCGGAACGTAAAGCCGGCGGAATTCCCGGCTGACGGCGACTTCCAAGCTGCCAAAATGGTTGACGTACTGCCAGCCCAACAGCTCCCGATCATCACCGCTGAATTGCAGTTGCCATGAACCTCCGGAATGGCTCGCGAGCTGCCGCCCGCTGTGGGAGTCCCACAAACGAATCACGCCGTCAAAGCTTGAATTGGCGAGCAGTATTCCGTCCTGGCCAAACGCGACCGATTCGATAAATGCCGTGGGACCTTCCAGCGTAGCCTCCCGCCGCCCGGTTTCGGCATCCCAAATGTAGATATGGAAATCCCGGCAGCCGGTCGCCAGCCGCCGGCCATCGGGACTCCAAGCCAGACAAGTTACCCCGGCAGGGCAGTCTATGGCGGTTGCATTACGACCCGATTCGAGATCAAGAATACCCACTCCCGCATCCGCCTCGCTGGCACATGCCAGGCGCTTGTTGCCGGGGCTTAACGCCAAGTTGTTGAACAGCCGGGCTCCGGGAAAGCGTTTGATTTCCTCACCCGTACCCAACTCATAAATGGACAGCGTACCATCCAGTTGACATCGGGCAAAATATTGGCTGTCCAGGCTGAAATTGCCCGCCAAACTGACCCTCAAATCTCCTGGCATCCCGGACGGCTTGCCGCTTGGCAGTTCCTTGAGCACAGCCTTTTTCCCGGCCACATCCCAAACCCAGTCGCTGTAATTTCCGGCCTTGCTCTTATAGGCCACCTTCAAATAGCGTGAGTCCAGACTGAACCCACGAACCCAGCGCACCTCAAAACCCGGGGCTGGCAACACCGCCAGCACGGTATCATTCGTCACGGCACGGATGGTAATGCTCCCGTCCTCCTCTCCAACCGCATATTTTTCCAGGTTGAAATCAACCCCGATTAAATCATTCGCCACATCGTTTTTGATAAACTCTTTGGCGACCCGCAGGTCGGAAAGCGCCAGGCTGGCAATGGCTCCATTGCGAGCTGCGATATCCGGGTGGATCGCCGCCGCCTTTCGCACCAGGTCCAGGCTGGCGAAGCGCTGGCCGGCCCACCCGCTGCTCCTTCTCGCGGCGGCTTCAGTGAGGTAAGAGGCCCCCAACTCCTTCGTGGCATCATCCTTCGCTTGGCGAACTTGCAAGTCATCGCGCCGAATGCGAATGGCCGCCACCGTCGCAACCCCCAAACCGATAATCAGTGCGGCAACCACGACCCCGGCCGCCAGGAAGACTAGCTTGTGTCGGCGGACAAGTTTTTTGAGCTGATATAATTTGCCGGGAGCGCGCGCCAGGACTGGTTCGTCTGCGAGGTGGCGCTGCACGTCCATCGCCAGTCCATCGGCCGTCTCATAACGTCGCGCACGGTCTTTCTCCAAACACTTCATCACAATCCAGTCGAGATCGCCCCGGATGAATCCAAGGAGTTTCGGCGGCTCTGACTGCCGCTGCCGGGCCACCGTCGTCTGTTCCGCAAAGCCCAAAGTTTGCAAGCGGGTGGACGGTCGCGGCGGTTCCTCCTCGCGGATGAATCGTCGGATCTCGTCCAAACCCATTTCGAGCAGTTGTCCGGCCTCAAAGGGGGTTCTGGCCGTCAGGAGTTCATACAGCAGGACGCCCAGCGAGTAGATGTCGCTCCGCGTATCAATATCCAGTCCGCTCAACCGGGCCTGTTCCGGGCTCATGTAGGCCGGGGTGCCCAGAAATTGCTCAAAGGCCGTAAACAATGTCTTGTCCGTCAGGCGCTGATTGGCGGTGGCTTTGGCGATGCCGAAATCAATGATCTTGGGCACCGGCACGCCGTTATGGTCCGCCACAAGAATGTTGGAGGGTTTGATGTCGCGATGGATGATGCCTTTCTGGTGCGCGTGCTGGACGGCTTGGCAGACTTGGATGAAAAGCTTCAGGCGCGCCACGGTGTTCAAGCCGTTCTCGTCACAATAATCCGTGATTTTGATGCCCCGGACCAATTCCATGACGAAATAGGGCCGGCCCGTTTGCGTCGCTCCGGCATCCAGCACCTTCGCGATATTCGGGTGCTCCATCAACGCCAGCGCCTGCGCTTCCGCCTCGAACCGGGCAATGACATTTTTGGTGTCCATGCCCAGCTTGATGACCTTGAGTGCGACCTGCCGCCGAACCGGTTGGTCCTGCTCGGCCAGGTAAACCACACCACAGCCGCCTTCGCCAATTTGTTGCAGCAGTTTGTAACGGCCAATCCTGCCCCCGGGCTGCTCCGCCAGCCCGGCCGCCGTAGTTTCAGGGCGGGAGCCCGTGGCCGGGCGGTCCATGAATGTTCCGGCGGATTCGTGGGCACGGAGCAACGCCTCCACCCGCTGATGCAAGGCGTCATCGCTGGCGCAGGCCTCCCGCACATAGGCCGCGCACTGGTCAGGCGGCAATCCCAGAGCCGCGTCGAAAATGACTCCCGCCGATTTGTTGGGTTGGCTCATGGCGTCGCACGTTAATAACCATACGAAATCCGCGCGTCAAAAGTCTCATGCGCGCCGGATGTTTCTGCCGTTCCGAACCGCAGAGGGCGCGCCCGGAAGCCTTACTTTGGTTTGGCCGCCTGAATGGCGTCGTAAAGAAAAGCGCGCGCGTAGGCCCATTGGCGTTTGGCCGTGGCCACAGAAATGCCGAGGACCTCGGCCGCCTCCTCGAACGTCAAGCCCGCAAAGTAACGCAACTTGGCCAGCTCGCCTTTTTTGGGATCCTCGGCCACCAGTTTGTCGAGCACCTCGTGGACGGCCAGCAGTTCGTCCGCCTCCGCCTGGGTGGCGATTTCCACGTCATCAACGTCCACCCGCACCTGCCCGCCGCCATTGCGCACTGCCTGCTTTCGTCGGGCGGAATCAATCAGGATATGCCTCATGGCTTCCGCGGCAGCGGAGAAAAAATGCGCCCGGCTGGCAAATCGGCCCGGCTGGTTTCCGGCCAGGCGCAACCACGCTTCGTGAACCAGGGCGGTGGGCTGCAGGGTGTGGCCGGGAGCCTGGCCGCCCATTTTGTGCGCGGCCAATTGCCGTAATTCCTGATAAACCAGCGGCAGCAATTCCTCGGCTGCGGTGGGTTCGCCGTTGGCCAGGGCCTCGAGAATGTGCGTGCCGTCACCCATTCCAATGATCTTACCCTCCCGGTCCCCCGACGCCAGAAAATTGCGGCGTTCCGACCAGGCGCGGGCCGCTTTGAATTTCCCGCATGGCGCAATGTGCCCTGCTTGATTTTCGCGGTGCCACCACCTAAGGTCTGCGCATGGCATTTGATTATGGCATTCAATTACCAACCTGACCATGAGCGCCGCTGAAACTCCCAGGCCGCCGTTGCCGCCATTTGACACGCAGTCCGCGGCCCAGAAGGTCCGCCTGGCCGAAGATGCCTGGAATACCCGGAACCCCGAACGCGTATCGCTCGCCTATACTCCCGACAGTGTCTGGCGCAATCGCTCTGAATTTCTTTCAGGCCGTGCAGCCATCGTTCAATTTCTGGCCCGCAAGTGGAGCCGGGAATTAGATTATCGTCTCATCAAGGAACTTTGGGCTTTTCACGGCCACCGCATCGCGGTCCGCTTTGCCTACGAGTGGCATGATGATTCCGGCCAATGGTTCCGTTCCTATGGCAATGAAAACTGGGAATTTGACGAGCACGGTTTTATGCGCCGCCGTATCGCCAGCATCAATGACCTCCCGATCAACGATCCTGAGAGGAAATATCATTGGCCGCTGGGCCGCCGCCCTGATGATCACCCCGGCCTTTCTGAACTCGGATTGTGAAGCTTGAGCGTGGCTGCCGGTAAAAAAATTGCCGAAACGGGAGATTGTTTTTTTGGTTCAATTGCCTCGCACCTCGTTGTCAGTGCTTCGATTTATCCTGGAGCGGATGAAGGAAAACCTGAAAGTTTTCGCGATTTTCCCCCGGTTAAAAAATATTTTAAGGAAAATCACTTGCAAAATTTTATATTGTTATTATTATAATAACAATATGGCGGTCAACACACAGTTTCCGATTGCGGTGCATCTCATGGCCGCCCTCGGGTATTGCCGGGGCCAGGACATGACCTCTGCCATGCTGGCGAGGAGCGTGAATACCAGCCCGAGTTTTGTGCGGCGAATTCTGGCCAGGCTTTCCAAGGCGGGCCTGGTGGAAACCGCCACCGGTAAAACCGGCGCGTGCTGGCTCGCCAAGGGCACCGGGGATATTTCCTTGCTCGATATTTATGAGGCCGTGGACGCGCCCAAAGCTTTTTCCATCCACCACTATTCCGAGCAGAAAGGCTGCAAGGTGAGCTGTAACATCAAGGCGGCGCTGGACAAGGCATTGTCCAAAACCCAGAAAGCCATGGAATCCACGTTAAAAGAAATCAGCCTCGAAAAGATTATTGCTGACCTCCGGTAAAAATTTGATTTTTTCTGTTACTTTTTAAGTAACAATAACCTGCACCCAACCAACCAAAAAAGAGAAAGAACCTGCCATGAGCAACCAAACCAACAAGAAACTCGCCGGCAAAGTCGCCGTCGTCACCGGGGCGTCCAAGGGCATCGGCGCCGCCATAGCAAAACAACTGGCCGCGGATGGCGCGTCTGTCGTCGTCAACTACGCGTCGAGCAAATCGGGCGCGGACAAGGTCGTGAGTGAAATCACCGCTGCCGGCGGCAAGGCCGTGTCCGTGCAGGGCGATGTGGCCAGGAAGGCGGACATTGACCGGGTTTTCGCCGAGGCCAACCGCGCTTTCGGCCGGCTCGACATCCTGGTCAACAATGCCGGCATTTACGAATTCAGCCCGCTGGAAACCATCAGCGAGGAGCATTTCAACAGGCAATTCAACGTCAATGTGCTCGGTCTGCTGCTCACCACCCAGGAAGCGGTCAAAAACTTTGGCCCGGCGGGCGGCAGCGTCATCAACATCAGTTCCGTGGTCGGCGTTAATCCCCTGCCCAACGCGGCGGTTTATAGCGCCACCAAGGCGGCGGTGGATGCCATCACCAAATCGCTGGCCAAGGAATTGGGGCCGAAAAAAATCCGCGTCAATTCCGTCAATCCCGGCATGATCGAAACCGAGGGCGCGCAGGCCGCCGGTTTTATCGGCGGTGATTTTCAAAAAGGTGTCGCGGCGCAAACACCCCTTGGCCGCATCGGGCAGCCACAGGACGTCGCCACCGTGGCCAGCTTCCTCGCCTCGTCGGATTCGGGCTGGATTACGGGCGAAACGATTCTCGCCGCGGGCGGTTTCCGTTGAATGAACTTTCCTGGCACCTCATTCATCCTTAAAAAAATCCTATGAGCATCAACTACTCCACGCCAGACCTCACGCAGCACCCGCCGCGCAGCCCGCGTCTGCTCCTCGGCGGCTACGTGCTGCTGCCGCGCATTCTCGATAAGGGCCGTGCGGCCCTTGCGGGAAAGCTGGGCGAATACCATTACGCGGGCAAGGGCATGGACCGCCACTTTTTCAACTTCGTCGGTCTCGACCACGAATCCCTCGCCAAGGAGATCGCAAAGGGGGCCAGCGATGGCGAAATCCTCGCCTGGGTGCAGGCCAATGCAAAACATCAACGCCAGCCGTGGGAAATCACCGCCTGGAACGAGTACCACCTGCACCGCGCGCCCGACAGTGACAACGAGACGTTGCTCGAATTCGCCGCCAGCGTAAAAAAATTCAGCGTCACGCGCGAGGACATCCATACGTGGTTTGATCTGATGGACCTCGACGACTATTGCACGTTCAGCGGCAAGCCTTAAAACGTTGCCCGGGATGGATCGAAGAACGCAGGTTTGAATCCTGCGTTCTTATGCTTAAGGCGGCCTCGTTCCAAAAAAGGGGTCAAAACTATAGTTCGGATTGCCTGGCGGCTCCGGTGCTTTTCAACAAAAGCCACAGTCCCGCGTTGCAACCTGTAATCGGAAAACCAGCCTGACGAAACAGCCATTTTCCTCCGTGGTCCACCGTTAACTCCGTTACCTCCTGTTTAAATTCGCGCTTTGGTTGCTTTGTTGCTCAAACCGCTCTGCGCCTCCCCGCGTTCTCCGCCCCTCTGCGTTTATTCCTCGTGCCCGCATAATCCTGTTCGACCGCCCGTGCGGTTCGCCCCGTGCTCAAAACATTGTCTGCGCCGGATTGAAGAATTATAGGTGCCCCGGGCAAGTGACACCCTCCGATATGTCTGCCAAAATCATTCGCATGACCCGGGCTAAAGCTCCCGTGGCCGTGAATGCGAATTCACGGCTGAACCCCTTTGCCGCCGCCCCCACGCAGCGCCCGGCACCGCCTCGGCACGTTGGAATCCAATGGCAGGCCAAGGTTGCCGGAGGCATGGTTTCAAATTGCGGATGCCACAGACAAGGTAGCGCAGACGTCCACGTCTGCGAGTTCTGGGGACGTCCACGTCCCCAGTTCCCGTCCGCTTTCGGTCCCGCCCCGCTCTCCTTAACAATGTTTAACAACCAATTTAACAACCTTTTTACAACGATTTGCCAACGATTAACAACCTTTTACAATCTTTTACAATCATTTTTTATAAAACATAAACCCAATGAGTACATCCGCGTACTGTTCCCGAATTGGTAGGGCAAACCTGTCGTTTTGCCTTCCAGGGCCGCGAAAGAACCTGACGGGTGTCATTCGTGGAAAGGGGTTCACTTATTATGGTATATATATTTAGCTGGTCGGATTCTGCATGTACGCAATCACCGATGGGTCCACCGGCGGACTGGACTGCTGGGCCGCGTTAATATCGGCCGGGCTGTAGGCGGAGGCCTGCGATTCCTTGATCGCTTTGATGATGGCGTCCGGTTTTACGCCCGCCCTGGTCAGGGCCTCGATGTCGTCCACCTTCAGCGGGGTCGGGGCATTCGCCGGTGCTGGTGGTGGCGGCGGCTGGCCGGAGTCGGGCAGGGGCGCGGGTGCCTGCTGCTGCTGTGCGATTTCGTCGTTGGCATCTATGGTTTGCAAGGTTTGTGGCGCTTCCTCGCGCAGCCGCTCGCGCTGGTCCTCATCAATCATGTGCCCGACCAGGGCGCCGGTGCCGGCGCCAATCGCGGCTCCAATCAGCGCCCGCGCGCCCGCATATCTTCCGCCGCCAGCGGCCCCGGCGAGCGCCCCGATGGCCCCGCCAATCAAGGCTCCGGTGCCGGTATTGTTTTGCGTGCCATTGGAGTTCACGCAGCCGGTCGTCAGGACCAGCGCCCAGGAAACCACCGCCACGCCAATCATTCGATACTTCAATTTCATGGAATCTTTCTTTGGTTTAAATACTTTATGTGATTCCCAAGTTTTCTGGTTGGCCCCTGCAAAGAATCGGGTGTTCCCACCTGCTCTACCGCTGGTTCTCCTTCATGCATTCAATGACCGATGAATCAACACCGGCCTGTTGCGCCGAAGCAATATCCTGCTGTGTAAATTTCGAATTGGTGGACTTGATCTGGCCGGTGAGCGTGTCGGCCTTGACGCCGGCCTTGCTGAGTTCCTTGATTTCGTCCACCGTCATTTGGTTTTCCGACGAAGGCTCCACCGCCTCGGCGGCCGGGGGATTCTGCGGTGCCGGCGCAGCCGACGGCGGAGGAGCATACGATGTGGCTGGCGGCGGCGGTGTGGTTGGATAACCGGCCACCGGAACTCCGCCAAGCAACGCCTGGGTGCGGCGCAAATGAGCAGCAGCGGTTTGGTTGCCCTGCGCGGCGGCGGCGCTGTACCATCTTGCGGCTTCGGAGTAATTGCGCGGCGCGCCCAGGCCGTTAAAATAACACGTGCCCAAATTGTCCTGGGCAACGGCGTTGCCCTGTTCGGCGGCCTTGCGATACCAGTACACGGCGGTGGCGTAATTCACCGGCGTGCCGAGACCCCGGTAGTAACACACCCCAAGGCGATTCTCGGCCGGCGCGTAACCCTGACGCGCGGAGAGATAATACCAATGGACGGCTTTCACATAATTCTGCGGCTCCCCGCGACCGTTCGCATAGCAGGAGCCGAGGGTGAACTGCGCCACCGGATCGCCCTGCTCAGCCCGCGCGACCAATGACCCTGGCAGCGGACCAAACACAACGGGCGGCGGTGGAACAAAGACCACCGGCGGCGGCGGCACGAATACTGGATGTGGTGGATGAAACACCACCACCGGCGGCGGCGGTGGAAAAAACACGACCCGCCCGCGGGGTGTCACCACGCAGCCCGCCGCCAGCGCCAAGCCCAGCGCGGTTACCACCAAACCAGTCCTGCGATTCACTTGATTCATTCGTTTCCTTAATTCAGGTTGCTGTTTAAACATTCACTCGTGTTGGTCGTACGTCAATGGCGCTCGTTTCCACCCGGTTGGCCATGCCCTCCGCCAGCGGAGCCGCCGCCGCCCGGTTGACCGTGCCCGCCACCGGGTTGCACGCGGGGTTCGGCAGTGACCGGCGGCCGATAAACCTTGCTCACCGTGGAGCTCGCGGTGCGCTCGGTGCGCTCGGTCTGCCCGGTGACGTTCCCGCGGGCTGCATTGTCGTGGAAAGTACTCGTTTCCGTAGTGCTCCGGACGGTTCGGTCCGCGCCAAAGTCATTCGGCCGTCCGTTATTGGGTTGACCGTGCCCTTGCTCACCCGTGGTGCCGCCAGCCCGGTGAAAATCTTCGCTCCGCGTGGTGGCCAGCTTGTTGCGGTCGCCCACTGGATTTCGCTCCTGGAAGCTGGCATGTTCCACATGTGTCAGGTGTTCCACCTTGTCGCGGCCGATGCCATCATTGACGAATCGGCCGTGGTCATCCCGGCGAAAATCATTTCGGACCACGCTTCGGGTATAGAAGGTATGCAAACGTTCGCGGTCAACATGGTAAGCGTACTCGTGGCCGCGCATCCGGAAGAAACCTTCGTGGAAATGATCATAGCCCACAAACGTGAAACAGCCGACGCCCAGGCCGAAATCAAAATCCGCGCCGCAGGCGACTCCATGGAACCAAAAACCGCCGTTTATAAAGACCGCACCTACCGGCAGGGGCGCCCACCCGATACAGCCGTCTCCCTCGTCCTGACGCCAAAAGACCCACGCCGGGCCCCACGTATAATCCGGCGCCCAGACCCAGCCGATGCCCGGTTGCAAGACCCAGCGGCCATAATGGAACGGAATATCGCCCCAGGTATAATCGGACTGCCAATACAGCCCGTTATCTGTTTGCACCCATTGCCCCATGTCATAATAAGGGCGCCAGTCTGGATCCACCGCCAGAGCCTGGTCCGGGCGCCAATAGTTTACGCCTCCGATATTAATCCAGGTGCCGAAGGGCGAAAGCTGATCGTGAAAATATTCGAAATTGACCTCCGCGGGCGGCGGTGGGGTGGGTTGCACGTCGCTGGGAGCCGGACTGGCATCGGGCGGCGGCGGCTGGTTATAGGCCGGGGCTGGCGGCGGCGGCGGCGCGGTTGGCACAGGATTGGCCTGCGCCGTGGATTGCAGCGCCGCGATGACGCCGGAGGAAACCCCCTGGCTGTTCAAATAAATGATGTCATTCGCGCTCAAGTAATAGGCTTTCCCGGAACTGTTGATGTAATTCTTGATGACATCATCGGGCATCCGGGCTTGGGAAAGTTTCACCACTTCCTGCAAATCCGGGGAGAGGCCGGCCGCATTCGGCGGGTATTGGGCCTGGCAAACGTTTTCAGCGCCCCAGCACATCCAGCCAATCGCCGCACACGCCACGGCAGTCTTTAAGGTCGAATTTCTATTTTTCATATTTTTCGTCACTATTTTAGTATTTTTCTCGTTCCGGCACATCTCAATTTTTGCGGCCAAGGAGGCTGCGCCTGCTACCTGTACGTTTCAGTGGCCTGAATATTGCACACAATCCAGTTCCTGCCTTGGGTATCTGCCCGTGTGTTTTGGAGGCGGCGTTTCAGGGGAAAATTCGAGGGCGGGCACTGCGCCCGCCCTCCTATTTCACCGTTCCTCCCAGACTCCGGCGTCTGGAAATTTATATTTTCAGGCCTCACATCAATGATGCCAGCCCCCGTGGCCGCCTCCGTCATGACCCCATCCGCCGTGGCCGTAACTCTCGTGGCCGTAACCCCCATGACCCCATCCCTCGTGACCCCAACTTTCATGGCCGTATCCGCAGCCATAGCCACCGCCGTAGTGGGCGTATCCGTAACCTCCGCCAAACCGCCAGCAACCCGGCACCCACGCACGACCGTAACCGGTCACCGACCAATAGCCCGGTGCCCAGATGTAGCCCGGTCCCGGACATACCGTTGGAGCCTCAACCACTTCCGGCCCCGGAGCTACGCACACCGGCGGAGCGACTACTGCCGGGGCAACGAAGGGCGGAGGCACCGGCAAAAACGGGGGCGGGGGCGGCAGCGGCAGACCGAAAGCAAAGCCGAAATGAACTCCGGCTTGGGCGGACAAAGTCGCCGCGCCGATCAGGGCGGCTGCGAGCAATATTTTAGTTTTCATAGCTTTATACCTTAATCTTTGGTTTTACCATCGGGCTTGCGGCATCCGCCGTTTGCCCTCACACACCTTTACGGTTTCCCTTGCGCGATCTTGCAGGGTATTTGAAGTTTTAAGTGGTTTAGATTTAGTATGATAGAATAAATCCGAAATCCGAGTCCCCGAATTCCGAGGGAAATCCGAAATCCGAATCCCAAAATGAGGTTCGGGCCGGACTTGGTAGTTAGAGAGGATATGAGGCAGACCTGTTTATTCGGATTTCGGCCTTCGGAATTCTTTCGGCCTTCGGTCTTCGGCCTTCGGATTTAAACATCGTCTTCAGCTCACGGGGAGGGAGCCAGCTTGCGAACGCAGTGGTTGTTGGTGTCGGCGATATAAACATTGCCAGCGGCGTCCACTGCCACGCCGCCTGGGTTGCTCAACTGGCTAATTTCGCTGGCTTTGCCGGCGACGTTGTTCGCGCCCGCGGAGGTCGGAAGAGTGGAGACCACTCCGGTGGGCGTAATTTTTCTCACCGCATTGTTGCCCGTATCGGCCACGTAAACATTTCCGGCGGCGTCCACCGCCAAGCCTTGGGGATTCCAAAAGCGCGCGACGTCCGCGTTGCCATCATTGGTCCCGGCATAGCCCACCAGACCGGCGAGGGTGATGACCGTGCCCTCCGGATTAATCTTGCGGATCGTGTCATCGGCGCTGTCGGATACGTAAATGTTGCCCGCCCTGTCCACCGCCACGGCAAACGGATCGTTGAACCGCGCGTTGTTGGCAAAACCGTCCACGCTGCCGCTCATCCCGGCGTCGCCGGCGATGGTGGTCGTTTGGCCACTGGGCGTAATTCTACGAATCGTGTCGTTGCTCATGTCGGCCACAACGACGTTGCCCGCGCTGTCAACGGCCACGTCCCAGGGATTGCGAAAGCGGGCGCTGCTGCCGGTGCCATCGGCCTTGCCGGGATGACCGGCTTCCCCGGCCAGCGTGCTGACCAGGCCTTCGGGCGTAATTTTCCGAATCACGTTGTTGGCGGTGTCGGCCACATAGACATTTCCCGAACCGTCCACCGCAATTCCAAATGGTGCCCAGAAGCGGGCCTTGGTGCCCTTGCCGTCGGCGTCGCCGTGCGTGCCCGCCAAGCCGGCAAGCGTGCTCACGGTGCCATCGGGAGCGATTTTGCGAATGACGTTGTTGGCGGTATCAGCCACATAGACATTTCCCAAATGATCGAGCGTCAGGTTGTTCGGCAGGCGGAATTGAGCGAGAGCGCCCGCGCCGTCGGCATATCCGGCAACTCCCACCTGACCCGCCACCACGGTCATTTTCAAGACCGGCGGATTGATCACCGGAGGCGCAGTGATTGCCGGATTCGTAGGAGGCGCAGCAGGTGTTGGAGAAGCCTTGGCAACCTTCGCAGGGCTTCCTTGCCAGAACATCCAGCCCCAAAAGGCGAGCGCCGCGATGCTGGCGATCATGGGCAGCAAGATGGCCAGCCGCCACCGGTGTTTGCTGTTGCGTTGGCCGGACGGTGCTTCGCCCCTTTTTATGCGCCGCAAATCTTTCAAGGCGTCCGGCATTTCGGCGTAACGGTCGCGGAGCTCCCGCGCCATGGCCGTTTCGGCCACCACCACCAAATCCCGATTCGCGTGCGGATTCAAGCTGGTGATCGGCTTGGGCGGTCCCGCGAGAACTTGATCGAGAATTTCCTTGGTTCCCCGGCCTTGATACGGCGGCTGGCCCGTAAGCATCTCGTAAAGCAAAGCGCCGAATGAATAAATATCGCAACGCGTGTCCTCGGCGTTGCCCGCGGCGACTGCCGGCGACATGTAAGGCGCGGTGCCTTCCAAATGCCGGGTTTCCACATCCACAACCGTGTCATTGAACATGGTGCGGGCCAGTCCAAAATCGGCAATGCAAACTTGGTCATTTGCTCCGAGCAAAATATTGGCCGGCTTTAGGTCGCGATGAATAATCCCGCTCCGATGCGCAAATCCGAGGCCCTCGGCCACCTTGGTGGTGATGTCCAAGATGGAGTCGGTGTCCATCGGCTGGCCCGGCTTGATCCGGCCGGCCAAACTCCCTTTCTCAAAATAAGGCATCACGAAGTACGGCCCTTCCGCCCGGTCGGAGATTTCGAGCACCGGCACGATGTTGGTATGCTGGAGCCGTTTCAAGTGCCCGGCCTCCTTGAGGAAAGAATGAACAACCGTCTGATTCGTCACCAAGTCAGATTTGACCAGCTTCACGGCTACATCCCGCCCCTTGTTTGAGTCGCGGGCCAGTAACACGATTCCCATGCCGCCACCGCCAAGGACGCGCAAGATTTCAAAATGATCCACGGCCGCCAACAACCCTGGGCGCGTCGGCGGCGACAGCATGCGCTGGGCGATCAACTCCGCAACCGGTCCCGTGAAATTGGAAACGGGCGGCGCGAATGCCGGTGGATTTTCATTGGGGATGCCGTCGCTCATGGCTTGGCTCCTTTCCCGCCGTACGAAATTTTGGCCAAGGCCGCGTCCAGCAATTCCTTGGTGGCCGCGTCCAGCCACGCTTGCTCCCGGGTCAGGTGCAGTCCGCGCCGCAGGTCAGCATCGGGCAGTTTGGTAATGCGGGCATCCAGATGCACCAATGCCGCCGCGATGCTGATGTAATAAAGCGCGGAGGCGATCTCGGCGGGCAACCCGCTTTCCGGATGGTCACGGTTGGCTTTTGCAAAATCTTTAACCAGCACCAGTAGTTCGACCGGCGGTGTGGAGTGGTGAAACAGGTCCGAAAAACTTTTCAGCAGCAGGCCTTGGGCTTCGCTGAGGGTTTTTAATTTCGAGGCCGTCCCCGGGTCAAAGGTGCCCAAATCCACCAGCATGGGCGTGGATATTTGGTGTTTGAAAATGGCCGCCAATTCATCCGGACGCCAAAGGCGGGCGCGCTCCTCGCCGGTGGCCAGCAGCGCGGCCAGTTCTTTGGCACGGCTCTTGAACACGGCCGACGACGACGAATCAGAGTCGGGCATAATGCGTCCTGAAATCCGAAGTCTGAATCCTCGAAACCCGAAGGAATTCCGAAAACCGAAGTCCGAAAGCCAACGCCACGCGAATGGCTGGCCGCGATGACAGAAACCGCCCTGGGCTGGCTTCATCCGGCCATCGGATTTCGGGTTTCGGATTTCGGAATTTAAATATCATTTATTGGCCAGCACCTTCGCTTTCTGCGTTTGGTACTCAGCATCCGTAATGATTCCCGCATCCTTGGCCTTCTGCAAGTCAATCAATTGCTGCCCCACCGTGGGGGCCTGCGTGCGGGTCGTGCTGCCGCCGCCAAGTTGCACACCAATACACCCGGTTAGCAGCATCGCGGTGGACAGCCCAATCAATATTGGAACGAATAATTTTTTCATGTGATTTGTGTTTTAGTTTCGGTTTTGCTCCCAGTTTCATTTGGTACCACGCGTTCGATGCGGCTGAACTCGTTGCTGACGTTAATTACGGATTTCGCCGGCAGATCTTGCAGGGTTTTTTAAAATCTAAAGTTGAGCGCCCGCCACGCCAACCGGAGCGCCGGTCTCCGACCCGGCTCGTTTCCAATTTTAGATCGTTCGAGCCGGGTCGGTGACCGGCGCTCCGTTCTAACGGCGTGACGAGTCAGCCGCGCTTCGCGAGCCGTTGCAGAAATTCTTCCAAGGCCTTGATCTCAAGGGCAGCCGCAGCATCCTGCCCCGCATACTCCCGGATAACCTTGTCCAGATGCGATTTGAAAATGCGTTTCCCGCTCAAAAGCATGTTCGAAGCATCCATCGGCGATTTCAAACCGAACCGTTCGATCAACTCGTCATACGGCACCTGCTCGGCCCCGTTGTAAACGGGTTCCAGGAGACGGATGCGGAACATCTCCCAGATAAACCCGCGGCGCGGTTGGTCTTCGCCGGGTTTTCTGCAATCCGCCTCCATCCGCCGCAAGGTTTCACCCAGGACGGTGCGCGCCCATTCCAAATCAAAGGCCTCGGAAACAGCTTCCGGTTCCGGCAGCTCATGCTCCAAATCGTCCAATGAAACCGGGGGGTTTTTCACCTCCACGAGGTTCAAGCGGTCCAGCACAAAATTCCGCAGGCTCGTTTTCAGAAAATCGCGAAACCGGCCCCGGTTTTGGTCGGCCTTCCGCAGCCACCCCTCGCGCAGCAACTTGTCCTCGGCAAAATCCTGGAGGAGCACCTCGGCCTGATCGTGCAAATTGGGGAAAGTGGCCAGCAGAAAAATTCTCAGCGGCTGCCAATACAACCGGACCAGCCGGTCCAGCGGCGCTGGCTGCGCCTCCGCTGCCTTGCCCAGGTCGGCCCAGTCGGTGCGCGGGAAAATTGTGCTTTTGGAAGGTTCAGAGGCCATCGCGGGGCTTGCGTGGAAACTCGCCATCAGGAAGGACGACAAAACCATTTTTCTCGAATGTCGCCGCCGCCGGGTCTGAATTGAGATAAGACAGAAACTTTTTGGCTGCGTCCGGCTGCGGGGCGTCTTTCATCAGTGCGATGGGATAAACGATTTTGGGGCCGTCGGCTCCGGAAACTTCATACGCTACCGTCACTTTTTTGGAAATCGCCGCGTCGGTTTTGTAAACAAAGCCGGCGTCTGCGTTGCCGGACTCCACCACCGCCAGCACGGCGCGCACGTTTTCACAGAGAATAACTTTTGGCTCCGCTGCCGGCCAGACCGCGGTTTTTTCCAGATACGCCTTGGCGTAAGTTCCGGCAGGAACACTTTTGGGATCGCCCAGCGCAATGCGCTGCACGGTAGCATTGGTCAAATCCATGGGCGAACGAACGGTCGCATTGCCCGGCGGCGTGACGAGGACGAGCGAATTACCGAGCAAATTGCGGCGTGAATCCGGCACAACCAAACTTTTCGCCGCCACGGCATCCATTTGGCGCTCATCGGCGGAAAAGAAGATGTCAGCGGGCGCACCGGCTTCAATTTGCCGGGCCAGGACGCCGGACGCGGCAAAATTGAATACAATCGTTTCGCCTGAACTTTTTTCATAGTCCGCCGCGATTTGCTTCAGCGAGTCGGTAAGGCTCGCGGCGGCAAATACCGTCACCGTTGCTGCGCGGAGCTGGAGGGCGGCAAAAAAGCAAAGCACCGCCGGGAGCCATTTTTTTATAGCCATGCCGCCGGATTTTGGCAAAAAAACCCTTAGACGTCCACGCCGGTGTTTGCTTAAATACCAGCGTCTGATAAGTTCAGATTACCAATGAAATTTCGAAAAAACCTGGCAGTCCTGCTGGCGGCGGCGTCTGTGCTGGTGGCCCGCGCGGATGAGCAACTTCCCGAACTCGCCGTGAACGGGCAGACGTACACCAACGTCACTGTAACCAGCGTGAGCGCCACCGATATTTATTTCACATACGCCGGTGGCCTGGGCAATGCCAAGCTCAAAAGCCTGTCGCCGGAGTTGCAGAAACATTTTAAATTTGATCCCGACAAGGCAAAAGCAGCCGAGCTGAAGCGGGAGGGCGACCAGGCGAAATTTCACCAGGAACTGCTGCATCAGCCAGCCGTTCACGGGCCGGACCTGGCGCGTGATTCCACGACGACAACGGGGGGCGGGCATGCTCTGTGGCGCACGGATTTCCCCGGCGCACTGAAACAAGCGCAGTCGGAAAACAAGCAGGTGTTGCTCGACTTCACCGGTTCGGATTGGTGCCCGTGGTGCATCAAGTTTGACCAGGACATTCTGTCCACCCCCCAATTTGCCGCCTATGCCGATCAAAATCTGGAGCTGGTGAAATTGGATTTTCCGCGACACACGCCGCTGCCTGCGGACCAGCAGAGCGCCAACGACGCGCTGGCCAAACAATTCAGCGTGGACGGCTTCCCGACTTACGTGCTGTTAAATTCCGCCGGCCACGAATTGGGCCGGCAAGTCGGCTACCTCGAGGGCGGCCCCAGTGCGTTCATCGCCGAACTTTCCAAATTCAGCGGACGGTAAAAATCCACCCTGGCTCGGACGCAAAGAGGCGACCGGTAGCGAAGATTTTATTGCGATAGTTCGGCGCGGCAGCTTCACAGTTCAGCCCTCAGGGCTGTCCAGCAACTCCTGTAATCTCGAACGGAGCGGCACCGCCACTTTTTGCAGCCAACTCTGATCCACCAAACCCACGTCAATCAAGTCGCGCACATGCACGCGGTCTTTATCGCGGAACGAGGTCAATTTCATGCGCACCAGCGCGTCGAGTGTCACCAGCCGAAATGTTTCCGTCTCCTCGGATTCAGAAACGTCGGGGGCGCTGGCAAAATAATCCGGCCGGACTTTTTCTGAGGCAAAGACGATGTGAACCGCGTCGCGAGCCTTTGCTTCCGGCCCGTCAAGAAACATGTCCATGCCGGCCGTATGCCGATAAATAAATCCGGCCGCTTCGAGTGCACGGCGGGCTATTGGAAGATCTGCCCGCCGTAAAAGAATGTCCACATCCTGCGTATTGCGCACCGCCGCTTCATCCACGCGCGAAACCCAGGCCGCCACGGCGTTGCCGCCAGCCACGGCATACTGAACCTTGGCTTGAGTCAATGCTGCCACCGCCTTCAGCAACCGCAGCCGGACTTTTTCAACCGCGTTGCTCATGCGTTCCCAGGAAACATCAGCATACGTGGTGACGGCCATACGCGGCGTTCAATTGCCCAAATACCCGCGCGGATCCGTCACCCGGCCCGTCAGCGCGCTCGCTGCCACCGTGGCGGGCGAGGCGAGGAATACCTGTGATTCCTTGTCGCCCATGCGACCGGGGAAATTGCGGTTCGTGGCGCTGATGCATTTGATGCCGGATTTGTTGATGCGGCCGAATGTATCCACCGGGCCCCCCAGGCACGCGGCGCAACCGGCGTTTTCCGTCATCTGCACGCCCGCATTCACCATGATGTCCCAGATGGTCTCGTGGCCCCAGTAAGTGGTCTGCAAATCGCGGACAATGTCCGGGGTCGCAGGCACGCCGAACGTGTCAATGACCACCTTCTTCCCGCGCAATACGCGCGCAAACTCAATGAAATCGCTCGTCTTCCCGCCCGTGCAGGAGCCCACGTAGGCGCGGTCGAGTTTCATGTCCATATCCTTGGCCTTCTTGCGCTGGCCGGGGTCAGGATGGCA
>Ga0302319_10004663_pt1 | contig 28029 bp, 23 predicted proteins | sample Bog_T0_2_FD_203319 | JGI IMG/M metagenome (GOLD analysis project Ga0302319, IMG submission 203319) | Peat permafrost microbial communities from Stordalen Mire near Abisko, Sweden - Bog_T0_2 | ecosystem: Environmental > Terrestrial > Soil > Wetlands > Peat | place: Sweden: Abisko, Stordalen Mire... | reverse complement strand
CCGCCTGGCGGGTTGGGAGTATCCTTGGTATAGCCAATGGCGCGCAGAGCGGCGCGATTCAGCATCGCCTGGCAATAAAGGTGAAGGATGAAGACCGGAGTTTCGGGGGAAACGTCGTTTAGCTCCTGCAAAGTCGGCAGCCGGCGCTCGGCAAATTGGAACTCAGACCAACTACCGATTACGCGCACCCATTGCGGCGCAGGCGTTCGCTCAGCTTGTATTTTGAGCATCCGGAGCGCGTCGGCCAGGGACGGGACACCATCCCAGCGAAGCTCCATGTTGTAGTTGAGTCCACCCCGGATGAGGTGAAGATGGGAGTCGTTGAGCCCTGGAATGACCGTCCGCCCCTGAAGATCGACAACCTGAGTTTTTGGTCCCTTCCACGACGCGATTTCCTGTTCAGCGCCGAGTGCGACAAACTTCCCGGACTTAATCGCGACCGCCGCTGCAAACTGCAACGCTGAGTCAAAGGTTGCGATCTTCCCGTTCGTTAAAATTAGATCAGCAGAATTTGATGGCTTCATGAGGCACCTTTCGTCGGGCGGGTGAATTCATCCGAGGCATGGGGAGGAGGCGCCCCGGTGCGACCACCTCCCCATTTAACCCGTCCTACGCGGTCTTCTTGACAACCTGTGGTTTGAGGGCGGATTGCGCGGCGTGGTGGACCATGGTGTAGGCGTATTCGACGCCAACGCCGTATGCTCCGGCCTGTGGCTTGAGGAGCCCCATAAGGTTGCTGTAGTGCTCCTTCCTGGCCCAGTCGCGCTGCCATTCGAGAAGAGCTGCGATGGTAGTCAGTCGGACTGCTCCAGCTTGAACCATGCGGGATAGGGCCGCCTCGTGCGCTGCGGTCGATGTCGCGCCGCAACAATCCTCCACCACGTAAATGGTGTATCCTTCGGCCAACATTTCCAGCGTGGGCCAGGTGACGCACACCTCCGTCCACAAACCGGCAAGAATGATGTTCTTGCGGCCGGTCGCCTCGATGGCTTTGCGGAACTCCATGCTATCCCACGAATTCATGGATGAGCGCTCGATCACCTCCTGGCCTGGGAAAACATCGAGCAACTGGGGCCAGACGTAGCCGGAAAAGCTCTCGGTCTCCACCGCCGTAAGGATAGTGGGTACCTTGAATTCCTTGGCCACCTTGGCAAGCAGCGTGACGTTGTTGACCAGCGTTGCGCGATCGATGTTAGCAACTCCAAAGAGCATTTGGGGCTGCATGTCGATGAAGACCAGAACGGAGTCCTCCTTCGTATAGAGCTTTTGATAGTTGGGCATATTCTTCTTCTTTCTTGGAGTTGATTGTTTTTTGGTACACGGCCGGTCGGTGACTTCACCCTTGGACGCAGGCGGCACTCGCCACCCGATGACCCTCACGACTCTCCGCGTTCGCTTGATTCATTGCCCACTTCTCTGCAACCAGCTTGCCAATGTAAAAAAAGCGGGACCTCTTCCGGATAAAGCTTGTGGCGAGGCACTTGAGAGGCCATCGAATCGGTGCGTCCGTAGAATGCACGTAAGGAGAAGTCGAGCTTTCGTCAAAACGTCGTTAGCTCGTCATGGGTTACCGATCTTGAGGGAGGGGGCCCGCTCACTGGACCGCCCGAATTGAGGGCAAAGAAATTAGACTGCCGCGTTGGAAACCTGGGCTCTCCGTTGTTTCAGCTCGCACATCACCTCGAAAACGACAGCCCCTCGAATGCGACGTTGGATAGACAGAAGATGAGTATGAAATACACCTTCGTCGCACCTCACTCTTAGTCCGATATCAGCAAGAGTCAGTCGGTCCACAAAATAGAAATCGAATATCGCTTTTTCCAATGGGTGCCAGGAGGTGGCAGCATGCCGCAATTTTTGGAGCAAGAGCGACTCTCCTCGAACAACTCCGCCGAACCAGGAAAGCCAGCCGATTTCGTCTGGCCTGTACCCCGCACGTTGCTCTGCTTGAGAGGCCAAATACTCGATAATTTTCCCACTCTGGGAGGCTATGCCGCGTGGCACCCAATGAAGGCCCTTCGACTGTCGTCTTTTTCGGCGGCATAAGGAAGCGCTGGGTGACCACATTGAAGAAGAAACGGCGAGAGAGGGCACAAGCGAAAGCTCCTCAGGTCCCCTCAACCCCAGTCAGGTAAGCCTTTCAAACCCAAGGCGGGCGGTCCGTTGGTCTCGAAGAGAAACCAGGCACGGGCTTCGGCCTCATCGATCCAGTTTTCCAGAAGACTGGCCGTGGCAATGTCATTGTGCCGGTCGCATACTTCGTGAGCGGATCGCATGAAGCGCACGAGGTATTGGTTATCAGCGCAAAGTTCGGTGATCATATCCTTGGGAGCGACAAACTCTTCGTTGTTCTCCTTGAGGCGTTGAAACTTGGAAATTTCTGCGACAGAGTGGAGTGTCGTTCCGCCAATCTTGCGCACCCGTTCGGCAATCTCATCTGCCATCGCGAAAATCTCCTCGGCCTGCCCATCGAGGAGAAGATGGTATTCGCGAAAGTGGCTGCCGCTCATGTGCCAATGGAAATTTTTCGTCTTGAGATAGAGGACGAAAACGTCTGCCAGCAGATGGCGCATTGCACCTGTAATTTCCGTCACACCTTCGCGACTGAGATCGGTTGGAGTCGCCAGGCCTGGCTTTGTCACCATTTCCGTATTGTCCTCAATTCTTCTTTCCATACCGTTTGTCCTTTCTGGTTAGCTGACGGCAGACCGAAGCAGATCGGTGATTGCTGTAAAAGGTGGCTCGGGGAGTCCATGCCGCTCCTGCAAGAACTCGGGACTGTTGAAGGTCAGAAAAACCTTGCCGTCAGACTTCTCCCAGATGAGAGCCTTGATCGGCAAGTCAATCGCGGTTGAGGGATGTTGCAGCATGAACGGGATTCCAAACTTCGGGTTGCCAATAATCAGAAGCACCATGGGAGGCATTGTCAGTCCCACGGCCTTGGCTTCTTCGGCTTGATCGATTCGGCAAAAGACTTTTAGACCCTTGGCTTTCATCAGAGATTCGAGCCGAGAGATCGTACGGGCGACTGAGTCCTTACATGGTAATTCGACCAAGCCGGGAACATTCATGACGAAGCGTCTCCGTTGTTCGCTTTCTAAGCGCTTGCTGGCACATTTGAAAAGAGGGGGCCTAAAGCCTCAGGCAGAGTGGGGTGGGTCAGGATGGCGTCTCGCAAAACCGTATAGGGAAGTCCTCCGATCATCGCGACTTGAACGGCGGCAATAATGTCCCCGGCTCCCACTCCAAAGACGGTAAAGCCGAGGATGCGTTCACCCTTTTCTTCGACGAGAGCTTTCATGAAACCGCGAGTTTCCGAGAGCGTGTTTGGGCGAGGAAACGCTCCCATGGGCAATTTGGTGAGGCGGTAGGGGATTCCCTGCTTTTTGGCCTCCGTTTCACTTAGGCCAATCCGGGCGAATTCCGGATCGGTGAATACGCAGGAGGGCACCTGCCGGCCCGTCGTGACGCGGTGACCTCCCGACAGGTTTTCGAGGACGACGCGGAAATCATCGTGTGCGACGTGAGTAAAATGCGGGCTACCCGCGCAATCGCCAACCGCCCAGACATCGGGCGCAGTTGTTTCGAGCCGCTCGTTGACCTTGATATACCCTCGGTCAGTCAACTGCACGCCGGCCACATCCAGGCAAATGCAATCGGTATTGGGAGTGCGTCCGGCAGCAACGAGAATGTGGCTGCCCTCCAGAATGGTTTTAGAATCTCCCTGAACCACATGCAGCTTGACCGACTCTCCTGATTTTCCCTCCACATGTGAGATGTGGGCGTTTAGGACGACATCGATTCCTTCATCGCGGAACAAATCCTGGATGCCTTCCGAGACATCAAGGTCCTCGCGGTGCGACAGTCGCTCATTGCGGTCAAGAATCGTAACGCGACTCCCGAAGCGGCGCATTGCCTGGGCGAACTCCAATCCCACATATCCCCCTCCGATGATGATGAGGTGTTCGGGAATTTCGTCGAGTTCGAGAGCCTCCACATGCGTTAATGGGCCTGCCTCGTTAAGGCCGGGGATTCGTTCCATCTTCGCCCGTGTACCCGTGCTGATAATGACTTTGTCTCCGCGCAGGACGCGCTTGCCGCCATCCCGCAGGGACACTTCGATAGTTTTGGGCCCGACGAAGCGTCCGGACCCTATAACGAACTCCGCCCCGGTCGCTTTATACTTGCCCAGCAGCATGCCGGAGATGGCTTCAACCATCTTTCGTTTGCGTTCGCGGACGCCGGTCATGTTGATTTTGGCATTCTCTTTGGTGATGCCGAATTCTTCGCTCCTCCAAAAAAGCGATGCGACTTTAGCGCTGTGGACGATGTTTTTAACGGGTAGGCACGCGATGTTAGGGCATGAACCTCCGACATACTTCTTTTCGACGACCGCAACTCGTTTACCTTGCCCCGCCAATGTCCATGCGAGAAAACTTCCAGCCTGACCGCTGCCCAAGATCAAAATGTCGTAATCTTCGACGACCGGGTTTTGATTATTCATATTCTCGATCCTCACTGCTTCTTTTGTGCCAAATGGTTTTCGGGTGAAATAGCCTTCAAATAGTGGCGGTGCATTTGCCTGTGCACTGTCTACGAACACGGAGCATGCCCCACGTGCCTGGGAGTTCGCACCGTTGAGCGTGGAGCCCTGATTGAAGAGCGGCGAAGTATCGGAAATGGAACTTAGCCTCGTGACGCAATTTCGACTCTTTGACGAAAGATCGGCGCGATTCTTAAATTGCGGCCGGCCTGAACTGAACAGATGTTTCCGCTCGCTGATTTTAAATTCATGCTGCAAATGGTCAGTCCCATTCAGCAAGATGTGGAACATGCTCATCGCGTGCGAATTCTGGCCCCGATTTTGGCGGCCAAGCCGTACACGCCGTTCGTCGAGTGATGGGATGACAAATCAGTCTGCGAGCTTTGGCCGACGGGAGATTCCCAGCTTTTGCATTCTCGAGAGCAGAGTGGTTCGATTAATTCCCAGAAGCACAGCCGCTCCATTAGGACCTCCAACCAGCCAGCGGGTTTGTGTCAACGCCCTGATGATGTGCTCTCGTTCGTTATCTTGAAGCGTGATAGCTCTTGATGGAAATCCCGAATCACTGCGAGGCTTAATTGGGAATGGCCGGGCGAGTTCATCCATCGGCGCGTTGAGCGTTTTGCCAGGCGACAGAATCACCGAACGTTCGATGAAATTCTGAAGCTCCCTGATATTGCCTGGCCATTGATAGCTTTTTAGTGCGGCCATCACCTCGACCGGTATACATTTAATCTCCTTTTTCATCTGCCGGGAGAAGTAGCCAACAAAATGCTCCACTAAGAGCGGAATATCAGACGAACGTTCCCGTAGCGGTGGAAGGCGGATCGGGAAGACATTTAACCGATAAAACAGATCACTCCTGAACTCTTTGTCTGCCACCATCTGGGGGAGGTCCCGGCTGGTCGCCGCCACCAACCGAACATTGACAGCTTGGGAACGATTGCTGCCGACTCGCTCAAACTCCTTTTCTTGTAGTACACGCAGGAGTTTAGGCTGAAGATCTGGAGGAAAATCTCCGATTTCATCGAGGAAAAGACTGCCTTTATCGGCCAGCTCAAAACGACCGGTTCGCCGGGCGACTGCTCCCGTGAAAGAGCCCTTTTCGTGCCCAAATAATTCACTTTCCAGCAATCCGGACGGAATCGCTGCGCAATTGATTTTAGAGAACGTCTGGTTGCGACGATGGCTCAAGCCGTGAACAGCCCGAGCCACAAGTTCCTTGCCCGTACCCGTTTCACCTGAGATGAGGACGCTGGCATTCGTTGGAGCCACGATTTCGATCTGTTTGAGCACCTCACGCATGGCTTTGCTGCGTCCCACAAATTCATTCGTATACCTGAAGGCGTTGCCAGAGATCGGACTTGCGGAATCCGCATCGATGACGGTTAATTCGGACGAGCGGCTTTCAATTGGCAACGGATCCGGCGTAGAAATCCAGGCATCCGAGGGTTCGGGGAACTTACCTGCTACGGGGTTAAATGTCGCCATTCCGTCCTCCTTTTTCTGGGCTCACTGGCCCGTGTTGGAAGTAGTTTTCAGAAAAATTGAATAGCCATGGATAACGGACGAGACAGCGCAGGCTTCCCCTTTGGGTAAAAGCGCCAATCTCCTACCTGCTCTCTTCGCAAGTTTATTTTCCATAAATCTCCAGTAAGCGAGCGACTCTCCGCGCGATTTACGCGAGGCTGTTCAGGGTCCACAACACATTTAAGGAAACGGCGGCGAAATGTTGCAGGAAAATCAACGGAGAAAAGGCTGGCGCCCCATTCCGCCAGAGTCGGTCGCGGATATCGCAGAGTTGCTCAGCCCAGCTTTTATCAAAAAGCCCGCCTTACCGCTCAAGGGGAAAGCTGGAACGACTTCAAGTTGAACGTATCTCCGGAATAAACCAAATACAGGTTGTGAAAACCGTTGGAGGGGATGAGATTACAGCTTTCGTTCGTCCAACTTTGCCACGCGGGCGTGATTAGAACCTTGCAGGCCCCGACCAGCGGTCCGGTTGGGCTATCAAGGTGCACTTGAAGTTCGCCACCTTCTGCGTCACAGCTTGCGGTCCTAGCTGTGAAAGAAGTCAGGCCGGTCATGTTGACATCATTGTAAGCAACATAAGAACCATTCGAGAAGGAGGTTAAGTCGTAACCACCTTCGGCGCAGTTCTCGATCTTGATCCCAGGCGAAGCCGAATTCATTCGCGTGGCCTCGATTGAATCCAGCGGTGGCATTTCAAACGCGAACCATTCAAAATTGAAAAGGCCAGTCAAACCGCTCCCGGTATACACGAGATACAAATTGTGAAGGCCCCTCTCCTGCTTTAAGGCGCAGCTCACGGTTTTCCAGCTTTGCCATCCCCCAGTCCACGGGACAACACATGTACCGAGAAGTAGCCCGTTGGGATTGTCCATTCGGACTTCAATGTTCCCGCCAAATACGGGCGTTGCGACCCTCGCGTAAAAGATATTCTTTCCCCCAAGGTCTACGTTGCGGTACGACGTGTAGGAGTTGTTGAGAATGTTTCCGAGTTCATACTGCTTTTCGGTGCAGTTCTCCGTCGTTATGCCACCATTCATGGCGCTGTAATCGGTGGCCAAAGTGACACTCGGCTCCGCGTAGAAGCTTAGCCATTCAAGGTTAAAGAGATTTCCCGGTCCCCCGGTAAAGACGAGGTAAACGTCGTGAATTCCGTTCGTTGGACTTATCGAACAAGTTACAGTTCTCCAAATCCACCAACCACCCGTGGAGGAAACGCTGGCGGTGCCAATCAAAGGACCGTTCGGATTGTCCAACCGAAGCTGAATTTGGCCACCCTGGGTATTAGATGCCACTCGCGCGACGAATGTTGTTACGTCGGTAAAATCAATCGTGTGGTAAAGCAAGTAGGAACCATTTTGTATGTAAGCGACATCGCGCCCGCCCTCGGTGCAGGCCTCGTACGAAAGTCCGGGTGAGGCGCTATTGTAGCTTGTGGCTGCGATGGGGACTGACAATGTGCGGCATCCTGGCGTCATGGATACGGGCGCTTGGCCAACAGGACATCCATTGATCAGATTGCCGCCCCAGATCCCATTCCCGTCTCCGAATACCACTATTCCAGAAGTTCCAGGAGAGGAGATAACATTGTTCTGCAGGACAGCGTTAAAGCTTGAACCGAGAAAAATACCGGAAAAGAGAGGATCGGAAATCGTATTGGACAACACGTCAATGTTTGAAACTTTTGTTGGTTGAAACCCCGTCTGAGTCGCGTCTCCTCCGATGATTAAAGAGGCGGTGGGAAGCGAACGAAACTTGAACGCGCCTCCACGAACCAGCGAATTCCCCTGTACGATGGCAGAGTCGAGATTTGCATCCTCGTCTTTTAGAGGGGCGATACCTATCACCATGTTTGCATCGGTCACCGGATCACGAAGTAAATTATTTTCCACCATGATATCCGATCCGCCGCCGATCCGAAGATTTGCTCCCCAGAAGGAACAGACCGAAGTGTTATTCGCGATTCTCGGCCTGTGATAGGGAGGTGAAAAGGAAGACGATTCGATAGAAATTGCATCGTACCCGTTGCCTCGACAAAAGTTATTTTGGATATCGAGCGTGTTGCCGGGTTTGGGGTCGGGGCCGCCGTTAAAGATAGCGATGCCGGCTCCCCACGCATTGTTGACTCGACAGTTTTCAACAGTTCCCGCCTGCGCATTCGCCCAGACCAATCCCTCATGTTGCGACCAGATGTTGTCCAGTACCCAATCTGATCCGCCCATGCTGATGGCCGTAGACGAGCCTCGGGATGGATCCGAAGAATCGGCGTTTGAATCAAAGGCCAGGTTTTTTATCGTGCAAGACGCGCAGAAGATTGTAAACGACACATAACCGGAAGGCAGTGGCACGAGATGATAGATTGTGCTATACCATGGGCCTGCCCCTTCTATCGTGATTCCTTTGGCGTGAAGATTGTCCGCCGCCACGGTAAGATAGAACGTGCCGGTCGGGATCCAGACGCCTTTCCCCTGGCTTTGAGCCGCAGCAATGCACCTTCTAAATGCGGGCGTATTGTCAAAATGGGAATCGTTGGGTTGCGCTCCAAAATCCGCGATGGAAAGAAAATCGGCAGGTTTGGAGAGTGGAGCCGGCGGAGTTTCCAAGTCGATCAGATCGATCCAATAGAATGAAGCCGAATTGGAAGAATCTTGCTTTAACATTATCGTACTTCCGGGAGCAATGGGGGAACCTTGAATCCGAGCATGCATCTCATCGAAAAAAACATGCGGATGAAGTCCCGGTGCTGGCACTTGGGCCATTCCGTTGTCCTGCACAGATGCTTGATAGAGCCAGGTCTGCGCTGACGTGAGGTGAAGGACCTGACGAAAGGTGCCGTTGACATACATATCCAAAGTTGCCTTGATGCCTCCTCCATTGGGGGCATCGGGAATGGAATACCGCAAATTGATTGCGGCAAAACTTTTGTCGGTGTCGTTCGTCCAAGTAACCGACTGATCCTTCCCGGCGAGTTGTACGAAAGCTCTCCCCGAAGCTTCCAACTGAGGACTCGAGCAATCGGGAGTAGGGGGAGAAGTGAGAGTTATGACGGTGGAGCCGCCAGCCAAAGCTCCAGATTCGGCCTCATATTCGGTGAAAGGGACGGAAGCTCCCACCCCCATTGCCAGACTCCCAAGGCCTCCAGCGTGGATAGGAAGAAGGAAGGCCAGAAGCGAGCTGGGATCATGAACGGTTTCGGGAACTGGTAGTTTTTGATTGTTAAGCGTCAATGCCTCGTTAATCGGCACATCATACTGACTCGTCAATGGTCGAGCCAAATTGTCGAGGTCGATCAACCGAACCGCGACATGCGCCAAGTCTCCTTCGTGAAGCACGCTTCCCTCCAACAGGTAGCGGACTCCGAGCTTTCTCCCGATTGTCGGATAATCGAGTTTTTCGGAGGTGTACCTCGCTGTACTCTCCGGTCCAACTACCTTGAAGGAAGGGATGTGAGCCAAGTTCGCCGCCATTCCATACTGGACGGCAGTCGTGAAGAAGGCATCAGCCTTATCCGGACTCAAGTTCTTGAAGGGCAAGACGGCGATGGAACGCTCCGGTGGAATTACCGGAGGTTGCGCCTGATAGAAGCCAATTGCTGCCGCAACGAAAATGGCTACAGAGAGACCGCAAAAAATTAGGAGTTGTCTCGTCCGACGTCGTTTTCTTTCAGAAGCAAGTAGAGGAAACTTCTCCTGGTACTCTCTAATCAGGTCCAGTAACTCACGCGCTGACTGCGGTCGCAAGCACGGATCGACCGCCAGCAAAGACTTCAGGAGTCCGATGATCCGGCGTGGCACGCCGGCGCGAATAAGTTGATTGAGCGGCAACAGGCCTTTTCGCTGTTTTTCCTCCAACTCATGCAAGCTGCTGCCGACAAAGGGCATCTTTCCGCTAAGCAAATACCAGAGCGTCACCCCCAAGGAATAAATGTCGGATCTTGTGTCGAGGCGAACGTCCTCAAGCTTTGAGTATTGTTCCGGGCTTGCGAATGCCGGAGTACCGACAAAAAGAATGCGCGTGTCCGTTGCGCCTCGATCCTCATGGAGTTCCGAGACCACCTTTGCCAGACCGAAATCGATTACCTTTAGAAGGGGCGTTTCTTCGGCCCCCTGCGTGCCAGGTTTGCCCACGAGCATAAGATTTGAAGGCTTTAGGTCGCGATGGACAATTCCTCGTGCCTCTGCGGCAGCAAGCGCCTGCGCCGCCTGGGCGACAATTTCTAGAGCGAGATAAACGGACAATGGACCCTCTCGCAAAACTCGCTCTTCAAGCGTTTCGCCATCGACGAGTTCCATGGCATAAAAGCAGTCACCATCCTGTTCACCATAATGGAAGACACTGGCAATGTTGGGATGGCGAAGTTGGGCGGCTGCGCGTGCCTCGCGGATAAAACGAGTCCGTGCTTCCGGATGATCGGCGACACTTATGTTGATAACTTTCAAAGCGACCGGGGTGTGAAGGACAGTATCCCAACCCCTGTACGTCGTGCCCATCGCACCATGACCTAACTCGATGGGCTCACCTAAATCAGAGACGGCAATTTCAAAATGCCCATACCTTCTTAGCTTGGCTATGCCCTGCAAAGAGTCTTCCAATGGGCAGTCGCCTGTCTCGTCATCAATAGCCAAGGCAAACCGCGCAGCACACCCCAGGCATCCTCCACTATTTTCCAGCGGAGAATAGAACGAGCCGCAAGCGGTACACGTTTGCACTGCGTAAATCGGATCGGGATCTGATTTCAATGTGCGAAGACCATTCGTGTTAAAGGGCAGTTTCAGCTAAGACGTGAGCAACCTGAAAAGGTAGGACATTTCCGCATCAACTTCGATCGAGGTCCTGACGGTTCGCGCCACCTCATCCCGCAGGAAGTTCCGGTAGCGTTGGCGTATGCGGTGCAACTGCGCCCGGAGGGTTGCGGGAGGAAGGTTGAGCCTGCCTGCTACCTCTTCTTGCGAAGTGGCTTTATTCGTGCCACCAAGCACGAGAATCTTGAGTTCATCGAACATTCGCTCCCTTCCTTCAGCCGCGTAAGCCTGGCGTAATTGTTCCCAGGTCCGACGAAACAATGCAGTCGCCCACGCTTTGTCGTAGGCAGAACAATCGTCGGGCATCGTCTGTGTTAGGATAGAGGCCTCCATTTCCACCAAGGGGTCTTGCATGGATACGATTTGCCGGCCCCCCCCGCGTTTAAGGGCGGTCTCGCGGTCGCGCTGATCGCAAAGGAAGTTTTCTAGTGAAGCAAGCAGGAATGTCCGTAGCCGTCCTTTATCGCTGTCGGCGCGACTTAGCGTCTTCATTTCAAGCAGACGAGCGAAAAAAGCCTGCGCCATGTCTTGGGCATCATTTACCGTGTATCCTTTGCGGCGCAGGAAGGTGTAAACGGGAGGCCAATAGGCTTGGCAAAAGTCCGAGAGCGCGGCTTGGGCTCGTTCGGGTGACTGGCTCTGAAGGGTATCGACCACCACGCTCCAGCAAGTCATTGGGAAAGCAGCCCCACCCTCTTGTAAGGTCCCGGGGAGGTTTCTCATTTTGCCAGAGTATCCGAACTCGTATTCTCCCACAAGTTGCGCGTGGGAGTCTCTGCCATTGAACGCATTCGGACATAGTAGGTTTTGCCCTTTCGATGAAGATGAATACACGATCAGCGAAATAAGCGTCGCACGTAGTTTGCCAAGTGCGCTTCCGCTGGTCGTCGTCACCGCCGCTACGCTCCTGAGAGGCTAGCCCCGAGAGCTTTGGCAGTTACACAATCGCTTGCTGCCGTTGCGACAGACGCCGCATGTCGATATTTCGTCTTGGAGCCCAAATGACGTCACGGCGCGGTCTAAAGAGGAAGCCCCAAAAAGACAGCCGGCCCCAAGAAAAGGTCCAGGCTGGTTTTATTTGCCAGCCGCGCTCGCGATGAAGTTGATAACTGGCTGCGGATCGTTCGGCCCAAGAGGATAATGTCCGACGCCCTCTTTCAGAATGACGGTGATGTGGCCACCGAGTTTTTTGTAGTTTTGTTCGAGCCTTTGAGAGTTCTCCTTCAGCAGCGGATCCAAGCTGCCGCAGACATGGAGCAGCGGGATTTGCGCTTCATAAAGCGGTTTTAGATTATCGAAGGAAACTTTCGGATACATCAGACTCCGCAAAAGCGGATTCTCCGCATAGATGCACGAAACCTTATCCGAATTGTTAAGGGCCCATGCGTAAGCCTCTCCAGCGCCAGCGGCGAAACCTTCTAGCGCAGGCCGCTTGGCGAATCCCATTTGAATCATTAGGCGATAGGTTTTATTCCACTGCTGCTCTGTCGGGCCGGCCTGCGTGTCCAGCGGCGCAGCCACGATGGCAAATCCCTTCTCTAACAAACCGAGATCGACAGGCGACGGCTCGCTTGGATCAATTCGGTCAGCACGGAAGACCCACGGTTTTCCCGGCGCAGCCGATTTTGGCAGGATGACGGCAGCGCCCGTGAGGGACCAGTCGTTTTCTTCCACGTCGTAGCGATCATAACACTCCGTGAAACCGGGGCCCCGGCAAGTCATGTAAACATTGTCTTCCGGGAAAAACGCGAACGTGTTCGCAAAGCTGTAGAAATGGGATTTGACCAACGTCGTGTCCGCCAGACTAAATACTTCACCCGAGGCAGGTTGGACATTCTGTTCGATCCAGTCAGCGATTGGCTTGGCATCCAACAAGCTATGCGGGTGGTGAGGCGAACCCTCTTTAATCATAACTGTGATCCGTCCTCCTAGTTGATGATAGATGTTTTCAACCTGAAGCGTGTGATGGAGGAGCAAGTAATCAAAGCTTCCGCAGACATGGAGTAGAGGAACGTCCGCCTCTGCCAACAAATGAACTTTTTCAAGATCCTGGGGATAGAGCGCCGGATTGTCTGCGTAGATGCAGCCAACTTGATCTGGGTGGCCTACCGCCCACTGATAAGCATAGACACCGCCCTTGCTCATTCCCACGAAAGCCGGTTTTTTCGAGAATCCATGTTTGTTGACGAGAAACGAATACCAAGCGTCCCACGTGGCACCGGGCTTTTGGTTCACATAAACGATAAAAAAACCGCGATTCAGAAGTTCGATCTCAGCCTGCGGTTCGTGGTCCCAGTAATCGCCCCGCCACGACCACAAGTGCCCCGCCGATGCGCTCTTCGGAGCAACAACAACGCAATTGATGTTTCCAGCGCCGTCTTCGTCGGGGATATCACCCTCAGTCACCGGTGCAACAGAAGGTTTAATTTCCATCGTCAGAGGATCGATGGTGAAGTCGTATCGATTGAACCCATGCCACAGAGACTTCGGTCCATCGAACCCGGACGCTACGTCATCCGCACGGGTCGTAGTCGGGTTACCGAGCAAAACATTTGCGGCGACGACTGCTACGAAGAGTTGGCGATAAGAGTAGCCCAAGAAGCCTGAGGAGTTCATACCAATGAAAGCTCAGCAGTATCTTCCAAGAAATATTTTAAGCAACAGCAACCAGAAAAGAACGCCAAAAACTAACTTTGGAAATGCCTCTCGACGAGGTGCTCGCAGAGCTTCGGAAATTTTATGTCCAAGCGAACGATAAACACGAACTTCCGGTCAGGATCATCATTGATCATCGTGCTCTTTTTTGTCGTGCTGCTCGCGGGCCTCGTCTTGCTGCTTCTCACGCGCGCCACGTCGAACAGGCTTACTTCAAATGCTAGCGCCAATTTCACCAAGACCGATCTCTACGGGCATGGAGCCATCGACCAAATTATCGGGGATCTCCGACAGGAAATTGCTGCCGGATCAAGCAGCACCATAGTCTATACCAACCCAACGACAGGCGTGGTCAGTTATATCTATCGGCCCAGTGTTGTGGCCGCGTCCGCGCCTCAGCTTTCCGGACCGACTGCTTACGGCTCACCGAATTCGCCAACCTCGGCTTGGAATGCGACTTTTCCGAATCTCGTAAAGGAAAGCGTCTACGGGTCCGCGTTCTACGGTAGCTCTATTGGTCCGAACTCACCGAATCGCTCGTCGCCGGTTTCCTCCACTGATGACAGTTCCCGTTTTTCTGGGCCCTCTGTTGTCTCTGGTACCAGCCAGAATGGCCGATCCATTTCGCTGGCCCGGTGGAACAGACATCTTCTCCTTCCGAAGGCATCAGTCTCCTTTTCGGGTGGCAATGGCTCGCCGATCAGTTTGACCGATAGTGGTAGTACCGATACCACCCCCAATACGGCCTTTCTCGCACCAGACTGGATTCTTACTGCTGTAGACGGTAGCAATCCATCCTCCTTTGCTCCGGGATTGGCCGACTCTACGCAAAGCACGTTTGTAACTGGTCGCTATGCCTTTGCCATCTACAACGAAGGCGGCTTGATCGATGTCAATGCCGCTGGGAGCCCCATGGGGTATGGCCCCACCTATCCACCAGCTTCTCTGAGTTCGACAAATCCCAATAACGGTCGTGCTTCTCAACAGATTATCTGGAGCCGGAAGGGCGGCGAGAGTTTTGCCGATTTAACCGTTCTGCCTGGCATCGCCAATCTGACCGCACTAAAGCCACAACAGGTATCCGATGCGATCGTCGGCTGGCGCAATATCGCCACGGCGCAAGCCAATGCGTTTCCCGCCACGACCTTCGGGAGTATCGACTCGTATTTTAGTTACCTACTGGGTGTATCGGACCGTTCAATGACCGCGGCTAGTGCCAACGCAATCTCCGACCATAAATTCACCAGCCGCCAGCAGTTAATTTCGTTTCTCCAAGACTTGGCCACCGCTACGGGAGATACCGGAGACCAAGCTTACCTTCAGGACGCGATGATGTATCTCACGCACTTCAGCCGCACCCTTAATCAACCGTCGTACTATCCGGATCCGAACCGACCAATGGTTGTCTCCGGAGGAAATAACGCCGCGGGAAATGACAACCAATACAATCCGCCTTTTAAAAGTATCCGCGTCATCAATTCGTTTACCCGAAACGACGGCAGCACCGCCATCGTGGGGGAGCCACTAATCAAAAAGCGCTTCGCATTAAACCGGCTCGTGTGGATTACCTACAAGGGGCCCAGCGCAAACAACATGAGCGACCCGGCAGTCCAATCTTCCATTTATGCACTCGGCGGGGATCCCACGAATACAAGCGATCCCGTCTACCAATTTGTTGCCCAAGGCACAGCCGCAAACATCCAAGCCTATTTTGGTCTGACATGGACCACACCCCAGATCCCCCCCGAGCCGGTAGGGTCGCCGAACTATTGGGTCTACGACGTTCACGCCAGCACTTCGCCGGGTACCATTGCAACTCTTTCGCAAGTGGCCGCGAAGAATCGGGAGCCAGACTTTTTCGAGATCATCCAGGCTGCTATTGCCTGCGGTTCTCTCGGCAACGCCGGCAACAATCCGGCGATGAGTAGTTACTGGGCGAACAACTGGGAGCAGCAAAAGGACAGTCAAGTCGGGGTGCAAGCCCTCCAGATCGGAGCCAACATGATCGATCAGGTTTCTCCGGTCAATTTTCCCACCCACATCGTCTTCTCCAATGGCACTTACACCTACTCCATCTGGGGAGTGACTGATCTCCCGTATCTGCAGGATGTCGGAAATATTGGGCTCGCCGTGATCGACGCTAACCCTCCAGCCCCCGGCTTGACCACCGATACCTTAGTTTCTCCTGGAGTTGGTGTGGCCTTGGCGGTGCCCACCTTGTGGAACCCCAATGCCAGCTCAAGCATCCCCACAAACCCGGCATTTTCGCCGATTGCCTTACGGATTACGGCATCTGACGTAACGCTCGACTCACCCAGTCTCAATTCAAACCTTTCGAGCCTGACCGGCAACCTCCAAACGTGGGACAACGTGAATGCACCGTCCAATTTTTTATCCAGCACACCCGAGCCATGGAATTTTGAAGGCAGCGTAAACGGCTTTGATCCGGCGACGGGAATGGCCGTTTCCGCTGCCCAGAATGCCACGAAAAACACCGCCATTTATTTCAACTATAATCCAGGCCTCTTTCGCGATCCACTCCCACTGCTTCTCACTTCAGGATCGAATCCTGCCAGTATCCATCTGGATGCCGGCAATATTCTCGGCGTCTCCGGAGCTACCTACGATCCAAGCAATCCGTGGACTAACGGCGTGCCTGAGCACAACGGAGCCAATGGCGACAAAAATACATTCGTCGGATTCCTGCAAGGCGTATACCCCTTGCGGGTCCAATTCGGGTCTCCTCCCCAGCCACCGACCTACACGGTCAACTGCGTCTATCCAAACCAGTCACCGCAAAATGTCGGACGGACGTATTCGCTCGAATATCAAGCGCAGGCGAATGGACCTTGGATCCCTTACGAACAATACGACCTTTTTCCCAATTTCGTTGCTTTCCAGGCACCAAATAACTGCAGCGGAACTACCTTTTACGGAGAGCCAATTCTCAGCACTTGGTCAACACCTGCAACCAATGGACAATTTTTCACGAATATCGTTTTCGATCCACGTACTAACCGATGGGGGGCCTACAAGGATTTCAATTTTCCTCCCTTTGCGGACGCTTCATTTACTACGATGCTCACACTACGCCCCGGCGCTAATCCAGGCAGCATCGCTCAAGGATTGAATCCAGGGGCGGCCACACAAAGCCTACAAAGCGCAAACCCATCGCTCGCCGATCCTGACGGCGTCGTCCGGCGTGCGATGGGAGGCTACGCCCCGAGCGGATCAACTGTCGGATTACCAATGGCAACGCAAAATTATGTCAGTCGGCCGATCATTCTACATCGTCCCTTCCGCACCGTAGGCGAACTGGGATACGTGTTTTCGGGGACGCCGTGGAAAAACCTTGATTTCTGTTTTTCTGAAAGCGGCGATTCGGCGCTATTGGACACGTTTTGCATTGAGGACGACTATCGACCCGACGCCATCAGCGCAGGCCAGGTCGATCTTAACGGACGGCAGGCACCCGTTTTTCAGTCCCTCCTAGCGGGCGCTTATCGCAATGAATGGAATAGCTTACCGTCACCACCATCGACGGATCCCGACCTGACAAATGCCGAGGCAGCAGCAATAGCTCAAGCCCTAGTGAATCGAACGACCAGCAGCGCCCTCGGAAGCGGGCCGCTAGGTAATGTCGCGGATCTCGTGGGTCGTTATACCGTTGGTTTTTCAAACCCTAACGGACAGCCCTACGATGGCTTTTCAGCCGACGTAGGTGGGGATTATTCTGCAAACGGAACGAATGCTGCCTCCTACTCCGTTGTTCAACGCTTTCGTGAATCCGCTATTCGCGCCCTCGCTGACGGAGGCCAAGCCGGAGCTTGGAACCTGCTTATCGACGTCATCGTCCAAACCGGTCGATACCCGAAAGGCGCCACGAGCCTTTCGGATTTTCTCGTCGAAGGTGAGCGCCACTACTGGGTACACATCGCACTCGACCGCACGACGGGTGAAATCATCGACAAGAATATCGAAGTGGTGAACGAATGATCAAAGGCGGGACTTCGAGGCCGCTGCGTGCGGTGACAGCGGCCCTAGCTCGCCCACTTCGTCAAATTGTAACCAAGAATGAGCTTGCGCGTTCGAGAATGTAATACACAATAATCTTCGCTTATAAAATTTTGACTAATCTAACCTACTAAATTTGGAGGGGCGGGCAACGATGAAAAGCTGGACTCCAGTTCGGTCCTTGAGATTCCTCTCCGGCTTTCTATTTACTTTAGGCTTAGGCCTTTCAGCTAAAGCTCAAGACGTTCTTTGGGATTCGGCCTACCCAATCACTGGCGATTCTAACCTTATCACGTCGGGAACCGAATTCGATGCTCTCCTAACCAATTCCGGCTCGCAGACGACGTCACCGATCTCGGTCGATAATCTTACCTTCAATCTCGCGACTCCCACATCCAGCACGGCGACGTCGGCCACGGATGGTCTGATCAGTTGGAACATTACCAGCGGCGACAGCCAACGCTACGAATTTACTGATTTTTCCGCCCCTGGAGCATCTCCCGCCTTTGATGCGCTTATGGACAGTGGCGGCGTCTATTCAGACGGCGGTTCTGCCACCGGAATCGTAACTCTCTCCGGTCTGACAACTGGGAATCTATATTCCATTCAAGTCTTCCAGTGGGCAGACGACAATGATCCCGGTCTCATAACCCTTTCAGGAAAGCTCAGTACGACGCTGAACGACGGAGGTTCGACCTCCTCTTTGGGTGAATTCGCCCTCGGAGCGTTCGTTGCCACGGGGCCGACGGAGACATTTGGTTGGTCTGGCGATGGAAGCTCCTATACACCACTCGGGCCGATTTCCGTTCAGGACTTTGGCTACGTTGGCCCTTACGAAACTCCCGAGCCTTCCACTTTCGGGCTGGTGTGTTGCGGACTGATGGCGCTTTTCACTTCGCATTGGTTTCGCCGGAGATCGAGACGACCGTGATGAAGGCTCACTTTGTGACATTTCCTCTCCTAACGCCCAGGGCTGTCCTACTGGCCATCGCGATACATTTGGGCTTCTCCTCCCTGGCTCATGCCCAGGATATTCAGTGGGGAAGTCCACAGTTGATCGTGGGAATAGGTGACATCTCAAAGCATGGAACCTATGTCGATGCCCTCCAGACTTACCTCGGCAACGATGTTGACGGCAAAAAAATCGGAACGACGGATATTACCATCGGCGACACAATCTTCCACAAAGCTTCTGCCGGAGCCGACAGTGGGGGGGACGGGATCATCACTTTTTCGATCAATAAGGACCAACGTTACTTTGGCAGCGGAAACAACCCGAACTCAGGTTGGAATATTTTCCCCGTCGCTCCGCCATCTTCACCTGAGTACAGCACAATTGTTAGTAACGGGATCTACATCAGCAACGGTGACACCGATGGCGTGGTGAAATTTTCCAAATTGAAAATCGGTCGTCTTTACGAGGTGCAAGTTTGGTTTTTTGTACAAGATCACGAACACAGCCTTACCAAGCTTTCCGGAAAAAATTCGGTCACTCTGGATAACGCGGCAGGTCACCTGCCGCCTGATGGACTCATACCACCAGGATCTTATGGCAACTTTGTCTTGGGCACATTTAAGGCCACCAGTTCAACGGAGCAATTCGTCTATTCCATTGACGACAGCGGAGGACAGTACGCCGCAATCAGCTCGGTTGCACTGCGGGACATAACGGATTCTGGCGGTAAACACTAAACTGGCGAATCCTGCGGCCATGCGCAATTCGACCGCCGCCTTCACGCTACTAGAGTTGATCGTGGTTTTGGCTGTTATCGGAACGCTTGCTTTGATTGGCGCAATGGCACTCCAGGGACTTCAGAACGCGGACCGATTTTCGCTAAACGTCTATCAACTCGCAGATGAAATCAAACTCGCCCGGTCCTATGCCATTGCGAACGATACTTATGTATATCTTGGAATAATGGAAGCTGATCAGACGCAAGATTCGGGTGCCACCCCTCAGGTCGCCGGAATCGGTCGAGTCGATTTGGGTCTTGTCGCCACCAAAGATGGCACCAGCTTCGATAGCACCAACTACAACAGTTCGGATTTAGCGCTGATTCGGCCGGTCACATTGTTGAATTTTATCCATATTACGGGCAGCCTTCCTCCAGCGACGTCAGGAGGAATGGCCCGTCCCTCCAATAATGTTAATAACTTGGAGAGCGGATCGGCGCTTTTTGCCACTGCGTTTTCTTTACCTTTGGGATCACCCCAAGGGGGAGGCAAGTATAACTTTGCGCTCTCGATTCCTTTTAACCCACAGGGGGCGATTACCGTCAACGGAAGCGCCGTTCAGTACATTGAAATCGACCTCGTGCCTTGCGTCGGCGCGGCGATCCCCATAAGCCCAGTGTCCCCCAATGTCGGGAATCAGGCTGCCATCATCGTAGATGGCGCGACAGGTGCTGTAGCAGTGTTCCGGCCATGAAGAAGCTCCCTTGCCTTTCGCGCAGCGGATTTTCGCTAACCGAGCTGGTCGTGACGCTTGGTGTAGGCTCGTTTTGTCTTTTGGCACTAATTGGAACCATTCCGGTCGGCCTCCAGACGGTTCAGCAATCGAATAACCAAGACGAAATGGTGAATTTGGTGACGAAAGTAGCTGGGGATATAAATTCCACAACCACAAGCGCATCTCCGTGTGAATCGCCTTACTTCGACTTAACGCTGCCGCCACCAGGTGGCGCATCAACGATCAGTGCGCCGCAAGCAGTTTATTTGGATGCATCTGGGGCACCGACTTCCGGTTCCCAAGACCCGAATTCCGTTTATCGGCTCAGTGTCGGTTTCGCTCCTCCGTCCGCCGGATCAACATTGGCGACTACTGCCAGGATCATGATAACGTTTCCGGCCTTGGCTGATACTGCGGCGGGCTGGCCGACTCATTACGTTGCGGCGGTTCAGACCATGGTCACTTTGGACCGAAATTAGGCGTGGCGATGCAAGCATTTCGCGGTAAGCGGCGAAACAGCGGCTTCTCTCTAATTGAGATACTCGTCGGAATGTTGGTTCTTCTGATCTTGATGGCCTTAGTTGCCAGCATGATGGGAACTGCAAGCCGATTGACCGACACCACCAATCGAAATATCGACGCAACGAGCGAAGCGGAGGAGGTACTCGACCGCATCGGCCAAGATATGGCGGGAATGGTCATCCGTCCGGATATTGACCAATACTTCCTGAATTCCCCTGCAAACGACGAGATGTTCGTCTATTCCCAGACGCCAGGCTATTTCGACAGCTCAACAGCCGCAGCTCAGCAAAGCTCGGTGTCGTTGATCGGATATCGGATCAGTACGTCAGCAAATCCTTCCCTGACACCCGCCTTGGAACGGGTGGCCCAAGGACTCACTTGGAGCGGCGCCGATAACTTTCCATTTCTCATTTTCCCGCCGCGCACATCCGTTACTCAGTCTCTGACTGCAACGTCCGGAACGATCCCTCTCCAATGGGGAGGCGTCGTCAATGATCCGGATACGAATCCTTCCTTTTGGCACACCGTTGGAAGTCAGGTTTTTCGCCTTGAGATTTGCTATCAACTGCGAGACGGGTCATATACGCTCACTCCGCCGACGCCTTCCGCCCCTCCGCCTGCTTCAACAGGCACTTCTTCCCCTCTTGCTCCTGTTCCGGGGAGCATAAATGACACGACCGGATTGGTCGTGGCCATTGCGGTACTCGATAGCAAGAGCCGTCAAATCGTCCCAGCGGCAAATTGGAAAACGCTGATCGCAGCACTACCTGATGTGACGCAAAACGACCTCAGTTCCGCCCCAGCGCAGCTAATGGAGTCTTCGTGGAAGGCAAAGCTTAATCAGCCCGCTTTCGTGGCTACGGCTGGCGTACCACTGGCGGCGGCAGCCCAAATTCATGTCTTCCAGCGCTATTATGCTCTCGACCCGCCGGAGGCACGATGAATGCGGTTCCTCTCAGCCGGATCAACGCTAAAGTCCGCGTAGACGTGACGACATTTTGACTCTTTGACGGTGGAAAGACACCGTATTCGCAGACCGGCTTCTTGTCGCCGCTAACGGTCTTTAAAATTCAGATATAAGTTCGTTAGTCCAAGCGCATTAAAACCCAGGAATTCGCCGACACGCGAGTCGGCAAGATTCCTGCAAGTCGATTGCCGACTTTGAACCTTCAGTGAAGGCTAAGCATGGCAACGATCACCCAAAACAAGGATTCAATTCGCGAGCTGATCGCTCGCTTTGCGGACGCCGTGACACGCAAGGATCTTGACGCCTTCGGGACGCTCTGGACGGGAGATGGCGAATGGGTCATCGGCGAACCCATGTCTCTTTCCGTGGCAGGCGTGGATAGCATTCAGGCCACATTTTCTCGAATTGTCTGCAAATGGGAGTTCTTTGCCCAGTTTGCCAACAACACCCTCATTGAAATCCGGGGCAAACATGCGAAAGCCCGCTCTACCTGCGAAGAATTTGGCATCAATTCAAGGTCAGGTGAAACCTATCACAATATCGCTCTCTACTTCGACGATCTCACTTTAACGCCCGAGGGCTGGCGTTTCCAAAAAAGAAAGTACCACTACCTATGGTTGGATGACCGACCGTTGAGCGGCAGGACTTTTCCAGTTCCTGACGTCACCTTGACTCAAATTCAATGAATGAACCCGCCCATGCCTGGTGGGACTTTGGCTACGCAGGAGTTTTCGTATGCGTTTTTCTGGAGCAGGTCGGCGTTCCCATACCCGCGTTCCCGGCGCTGCTCGCGGCAGGTGCACTTGTGGCCTCGGGGACGCTAAGCCTGACCCTCTGCCTTATTGTCGCCGTCGTTGCCGGACTGGCCGCCGATAATGTCTGGTACGGAATTGGCCGTGCCAAAGGCACTCACGTGCTGCACCTGATGTGTCGCCTTTCTTGGAAGCCAGACGGCTGTGTAGGAAAAACCAAAGGCCTATTTTCCCAACACGGCTCGAAGACTTTGGTTTTCGCAAAATTCGTTCCCGGATTAAGCGTTTTGGCTCCGCCTCTCGCCGGCATCACAAAAGTGCCTTTCCCTCGATTCATTCTCTATGATGGTCTGGGTACGATCATCTGGGCGCTTCCCCCTATTTTGGTCGGGGCCTACTTTCAAAAGGGCTACGAAGCCATGGCATCGCAAGCTCAGTCGATGGAGGGATATTTGCCTTGGATTTGCGGAACGATGATTGTCGCTGTCCTCGCCTGGCGTTACGTCAATCGCCGCCTTTACCTTCACGCCCTTCGTGAGGGGCTCCGCGAAGGGATCAAGCCCGAGGAGTTGAAACGGATGATGGATGGAAGCGAGGACGTCGTCGTGTTGGATATTCGGGACGAGTACGAAGCCAAAGCGAACCCCATCACCATCGCGAAATCGCAATGGATTCCTTATCCGAAGCTCTTGAAGCGGATCCGAGACCTTCCCTCGGACAAGCCCATCGTCGTTTTTTGCGACTGCCCAGAGGACCACGCCGCTTCGACCGTGATGCGAGCCTTTAAGAAAGCCGGCCTCGCCAAGGCCCGCCCATTGTTGAACGGCTTGAGGGGTTGGATTGAGAGCGGATTTGAAACCGTCGGTTTGGAGCCCGCCTCTTCCACGGCAACTGCGGCCTAGACGATTCTGGCATGGGTGGTGCGGACCTTATTAAGGGAGCACGCTGACTTACCAATGCTCGTTCAATTAAAGAAGGTCGTTCCAACTCATCGGGGCTTCAAGTATTCGCCGGCAATAGCAGTGATCCTCGCAGGATTTCAATTTCATGTTTTCGGTGACGCCGTCCCCTCGGTTTCCAATCCATCCACTGATAGCGTCTCCTGGTTAGATGGCCCCTATCTGGCCGGCAACTGGGGCGGCTTGCGGTCGCAATTGGAGGACGAGGGCGTCACACCTTATGTCGTCTGTACCTCGATCATTTCGGGCAATCCGTCCGGAGGAACTCGTCAGGCCGGCCCCAAATATGCGCAGGACATCAATTTTGGCCTGACCTTCGATATGCAAAAGCTCGTGGGCTGGGAGGGAGCCAGCATCAACGTCAACAGCGTTGATCGAGTCGGCAAAACGATCAAGCCTGACGTCGGCAGCGTCTACGACCCGGTCCAAATTTACGGCGGGCAGACCATCACGCTTTACAATCTCACGCTGGAACAAAAATTTTGGAACGATCTCGGCTCGGTCAAGGTTGGCCGACTCAGTCCGGGTGACGATTTCACCGAGTCGCCGTTGTATAATTACTACGTCAACAACGGCATCGACGGGCAGATTCGTGCGATCATTGACGACACCCGTTTCGCCACCTACCCATTCGCGAGCTGGGGCGCTCGGCTGCGATTTGACCCGGATGCTGAGTTCAATGTCCAGACCGGGCTGTTTCAAGTCTCTGATCACTACGTGGACCGCAATTTTAATGGCGTAAACTTCGGCATCAACGGCTCGGACGGAATCCAGGTTGTACAACAATTTGGCTGGACACCCGAGTTCAACAAACAGCCTGTCCCCGCCGATCCCGATGCCCGTGCCGCCTCCGTCGCACCGGTAATGCGCGGCCTTCCGGGGCATTATTTTATCGGCGGCTATTGGTCCAACTCCGACTATTCGCAATTCGGTACGCCAGTGAAAACCCGGATCTCGTATGGGTTCTATGCGCACGCGGACCAGATGATTTATCGCGAAGCTCCGGGCAGGGAACTTGGCCTCACCGTATTTGGCACCGTCGCCTATGCTCCGCAACCGAACATCTCCATCATTCCGTTTCAACTCAGCGGCGGAGCCCTGTATCAGGGCCTTGTGCCGACCCGTTCAAAGGACATGACCATACTTGGCATCATCTACGGCAACTTTAGCGACGACTATGCCAAGGCCGTGAGCCAGCCGCTGGAAGGCTTCCCCACCAGCGAAGTCGATTTTGAATTCGGCTACCGCGTGCAGGCCACCGAGTTCGCCTACGTTCAACCTGACGTCCAATACATCGTCAGCCCGGGCGGCACGGGCAACATTCCAAATGCCTTCATCATCGGCGCGCAATTGGGACTGACGTTTTAGGTGCCGCATCGATTCAGGACCGCTTTGGCCATTCAGAAAAGCAGGAATCCATCGAGCTGGCCTTAGGAACGACCGCCGAGATTGGTCCCTGAGCCGAGACAAACCGCTACGCAATGGTATGTTGCTGCGCGATGAACCACGACCCCTCCCGGTTAGGACCGGCGATGCTTTGGATAACGCTCCTTGGGAGTCTCCTGCTGATCACCATGGGGATCGTCTTTTCCCTCGATCATGAAGGCGCAGCGAAGGCCTACGGCGTGCCCGTTTCGGGAGGAGTGGAAAACGCCTGGATCAGCTCGGCGGCCCTTCGTGATTTGGCTTACGGCTGCCTCACCCTAACTTTCGCGCTGCTCCGCGACCGTCGTGCGGTGGGGCTTTGCCTCTTGTACGGCACAATGATCCCGGCCGGAGATGCCCTCGTGGTATTGCGCAACAGCCCGGCGCCCCTGGATTATTTGCCACTCCATTTGGGTGGAGCGATCGGATGCTTGGTACTCGCGTTTATCCTGCTGCGCCCTTCCGGGTTGAGGCCATAGGCTATGTCGCAGAGATTTCGGCAGTCTTGGACATTTGAATCCGAATCGAGGGCGAACGGCCCCAATTTCTCGGTCCCCAAAGTTCCTCGAAAATGGGGTCTGCAGCCAACCGGGTTGCCAAATTTGATGCCTGACGAACCAGTACTCCCTTGCACATCCCAGTCAATCCCACTAACCATCCTCGGCTACGAGCCCTCGCCTATGGCTGAGGGAGAGGAGGCGGAACTGCTCCCGCATAAACTACCGATGCGAAGCATTTCATTTCCGCGGCCTTTTGCCAGCCATTCAACCCCTCTCTCCAGACCAAGCAGTTACCCAGAAGGCGACACTCCAGGAAGAGCTTTTTCATCGTGCCGAAAGTGACCGGGCCGCCAAGACGATTGCCTGGGGTGCAATAATGCCACATTGCACGGGTGTTGAGGTACCCAACTTCAGCAGAAGCACAGGTGTGGATAAGGGCTAGATTGTCTTCCGCCAAGTCGTTGGCGTCCCACTCCTTCTCGTAAAAGAGGCGTTCGGCCTCGTCCGGTTTATTATCACGGATAAGAGCTGCGATCGCATTGCGCTCCTGACCCCATGCCGTATGACGCGGTTCGAGCATCGAGGCGATAACCTTGTCCCGGTATTCAAGATCCTCGTAACGGCGAAGCGCCCGGTTGTACTCGTCAACGCTCCACACCCGCTTGGGCAAGGGCATTGGCACTTCCGCGGAGGGACCTTTGTTGACAATCTTCTCGGACGCCAGGATGAAGCCGAGGTACAGCTCTTCCAAGTCGCGGGAGAACTCCCCGTCCTTCAACCACATTTCGTAGGCCTTTTGCCAGCGCCCGGTGAGCACCAGGCGTGCTGCCGGCGATCGCGAACATGGGTTCGGCGACCCTGCATCGACCAAATCGGCCCCGAACGAATAGAAGGTTTCAGGCCGATCCTCGAACTCACGTTGGTAACGTTGAACTTCGTGCTTACGCATGGTGGCCTCCGACCGCTTGCATGATGACATGCACAACAGATAGATGGCGTGAGTCTGGCCGAGATAATGTCGCCAGAGTTTCCCATCGCCTTGATCGAAAACACGGGAACAGTCGTCATGGCCGTACTATTCTCGATGTCTTGGCCCCAAAGGTGACATCTGAATTACAGGGACTTTCAGCCCCGCCCGCACGAAGCCCGAAATAGCAGTAGCATTTTGACGGATCGGGTATCTGAGGAAAGTTCCCGGCCGGTCTCACTGGAACATTTACACATGAATGACGGCCAAGTTGCCGACGGCACGGGCATCAGCCCATCTTTGCGCAAAGGGTGGCCGGGAAATAACCACGTTCCGGCCGCCTTTTTCGACGAATGGTTGACGAGAATCAGGCAAATTCTGCGAAGGTTTCTTTTCGGAACGGCGGCACTCGAACGAACTGATAAAGCTCCACACGAGTGAGGGCATACAGTCCTTCGATGCGTTCAATGTTCTCGCTCTGGAACTCGCCAACGCAGGGCCGTCCTTCACGCATGCGAGCGGAGAGATAAATTTGCGAGCCGATGAGAAGGTTATCGCGGAGCCAACCTTCCATCAACCAAAGTGTGGAAGAGAGGATCGCTACGGTTTCCAGATCTGTCGTGAAGGTGAACGGTAGTGGGAATGGCACTAGGTAGGCGGTCACTCTGACGTACTGCCCACGTCTCATCGCTCGCGCTCCTTCACTGGCTCTGCTCCGGTCGGAGTTTCCGTGCTTTATCGTACTCGCCTTGAGAGAGAGTCTGAAACCTAGTCCCAATCTTCCGCAGTTCGCCAAATTTTCCCGACTTCTCGCAGGTGTGACTGGAGCGCTCTCTGATCGAGGAGATATAACCCCACCAGAGAGAATGGAACGGCGGTAGCAAGTTGTCTTGGCCCTGCCAACAAAGCAGGCCAAATTTTTCTTTTATGATAAGACCGGAAACCCTCGCGTCGTCCTGAAAGTTGAAAGCTCGCAATGCCTTGACGAGGGCTTCACCGGTGGCGCTGAGTTCGTCGATTAATTTCTCCCAACCTGCTTCGCATTCAAATCCATAACGTAAGTTGCAATGGTCATCCGGAAGCTCCGCTGCGTCCTTTGAGTGTTCTGGCGACGTCTCCAAGTATAAAATGGGATATTTCCGGATTATTTTCTTTTGCCACTCCGGTAGCCATTCGAGCCGGTTTTGTTTGCTCTCGGTCATTTCGTTTAGATAGGTGCTCAGTCGTTTGGAACTTAATCCGGAGTTCGGTGAACGAAGGCCACAGGACAGCCATGGTCAGTTCAGCCGGTTCGTTCCTGCCGCGTCCTGGGATTTTGCTTCTTTTCCCGTGGCTTCGGTGGTGCCGGAAGCAGAGCGTTTTCCGGCGCGGGATACGGCAGGGAGGCGAGGCTGCCGCAGAACCTAAACTTGTCCGGCGGAAATAGGCCGGTCGTCTCATGACGACGTCGGTGTTCAAGTCAAGATGGAGCCATGACCAAGTATCGACTCGCCTGGTGTAGCGACATCCATTTTGATTTCGTAAGGCCCGACCACCGTAAAAGGTTTCTTGATTCACTGGTGTTGACGGGAGCGGATGGCGTCCTCATCACCGGCGACATCAGCGTCAGTCGGCGGCTTGCAGAGAGCCTCGGCGCTATCGCAGCCATGGGGCTGCCGACCTACTTTGTGACTGGCAGTCATGACTACTACACCAGTTCTTTTGCGCAGACCGACGCCGTCATTGATTCCGGGTGCCAGCAACATCCTACGCTGGTCCGACTCGGGCACGGCGAAGTTATTCCCTTAGGCGAAGAGACTGTTCTCATCGGTCATTCCGGGTGGGGCGACGGTCGCGCCGGAATTGCCTCACAAAACGCAACGCGCATGTTTGACTCTGTTTTAATCGCCGATCTGCGACTTGGAATGCTGGAGCTATTTGAGAAACTGGGCGAGTTAGGCAGGG
>Ga0302319_10004662_pt1 | contig 28032 bp, 25 predicted proteins | sample Bog_T0_2_FD_203319 | JGI IMG/M metagenome (GOLD analysis project Ga0302319, IMG submission 203319) | Peat permafrost microbial communities from Stordalen Mire near Abisko, Sweden - Bog_T0_2 | ecosystem: Environmental > Terrestrial > Soil > Wetlands > Peat | place: Sweden: Abisko, Stordalen Mire... | reverse complement strand
TTGCGCGGTGGCCGAAGGCCAGCATTGACGGCCCATCCGGCAGCCCGCCACAATCGCAAGCGAAAGATGCGCAGGCCTCAACCTACGCGTGTGGCCCCATCACCCCGAATAGCGGGAAGCCGTTTTTTGCCGTGACCATCGGTTTGCAGGCGCAGACCGGCGGCAGCTTGGTGGAGACATTGAGTAACCTGCAGGATCTGGTGAGCAAGCGCGTGGCCATGGCCAAACGCGGCAAGGCGCTGGCGGCGGAAGCGCGCATGTCTGCGATGGTCATCGGTGCGTTACCATTTGTGATGAGCCTGGTTTTCTACTTCATTCGGCCCGGTTTCTTTCAATTCTTTTTTAATACGCCGACCGGCAACCACCTGTTGCTTGCCGCCTGCGGATTCATGGGGATGGGTATCCTGATGATGCGCCAGATGATCAGCCGGAGCCTTGCGCTATGACCCGCTCTTCATTTCTTCTGCTGTTCAGTATCGGAGGCGACATTCTGGCGTTGGTCGGTGCCGCGTTCCTGCTGCTGATTCGGGGCGCCGAGGATGGGGAGATTGCCGCGCGCATTGGCGGGCTGCACAAGGCCGCGCTTGCCGAGCAGCCCCGGCGCGCGGCGCGGTTCTGGCCGGTTCTGGTTTCGATGATCGCCCATCTGGGCACTGCGCTGCACGACAGAGTGCTGTCCGCACATGATGCGGAAGCCCTGGCGCGCTCGCTGGCCGCGTCCGGTTTCGAGCCGTCGAAGGCGATGCCGACTTTCGTCGGCGCGAAGGTTGCCTGTCTTTTTCTCATACCGCCGGTGGTCTATCTGGTCACCGTTCTGTTGGGCTACCCGACCACCGAACAGCTCGGCGCCGTGGTGTCGGCGGTGACGGTTGCGATGATGCTGCCGAAATGGGTCATGGCGCTGGTCCGCCGGCCCTATCAAAAGGCATTGCGGCGCGGGATTCCCGATGCGCTGGACCTGCTGGTGGTCTGTGCCGAGGCAGGGCTCGGGCTCGACTCGGCACTGGAACGGGTTGCCCAGGAAATGAAGAAGTCGAACCGGCCGGTCGGCGTCGAATTCGCCCTGTTTTCCCACGAACTGCGCATCATGCCCGACCGCAGCATCGCGCTTGCCAATCTGGCCGAGCGCACCGGTCAGCCGGCTCTCAGGCGCCTTGCGTCAACCATCGCGCAGACCATGAAATACGGCACGCCGCTCAGTCAGGGGCTGCGCAGTCTCGCCGCGGAAATGCGGGTCGAGCGAATGGTCCAGTTCGAGGAGCAAGCGGCCCGACTTCCGGCGCTGCTCACGTTGCCGATGCTCTTGTTCATCCTGCCCTGTCTGTTCATTGTTTTGATGGGCGAGCCGGTCAGCCAGCTTATGGGCGCGCTCAGCAGCATGCACTGACCGCCGCTCGGGCCGGCTGCATCACGGCCCGGCGCGGGCGCCTGTCGCGGGCGACGCCAGGGCGCGTGTCAAGGCCGCAACTTCGGCATCGGACCCGCGGTCACCGAGAAGCTGTCGCGACCGCTCGGCGTCGCCGGTGGCGGCATACAGGATGCCGAGATTGACCTTGACACGTGGCGGCGTGGTGTCCTCGGTCTGCAACGGAGCGAGCGTGTCCAGCGCCTGGCGCGTCCGACCCTCCAACATCATGGACACCGCGAGGTTGTTCCGGGTGGCCGCGTCGTTGGGTGTCGCCGCCAGCACCTCGCGATAGATCGCCTGCGCCTCGGCATGGCGCCCGAGCAGGTCCAGCGCCACAGCTGTATCCACACGCGTGCGGACATCTGTGGGTGCAATTGCCAGCACAGTTTCGAACTCGGCGAGGGCCTGGGCCGGCTGCCCCGCCACCAGATCGACCAGCGCGATGGCCCGCATCAGGTCCGGCTGGCTGTGGCTGCCGCGCAGCCGATCGGCCAGAAGCTGACGCGCCTGGTCGATCTTGCCGGCCCGGGCGAGCGCATCAGCCGCGCGGAGTTGTACGTTGATATTGTTGGGTTCTGTCGCGGCGGCGGCGGTGTACATCGACACCGCGAGTTCCGTGTCGCCGGCGGCGTCGGCCGCTTGCGCCACCTGAAGCCGCGCCTCCGCGCTCAAGGTGCCGCCGTGCCGGGGATCGTTCGCCGCGCAGGCGGTGAGCGCGAAGCCGGCCATCGCCGCCAGAATCGCAAATCGGAACAAGGACATAGCGGCTTGTCCTTCACTCGGCTATGGGGTTGCGGACGGGTTGGGCGAGCCCTGCGGCGGCTCGGCGGACGCGCCAAGGGGGGCGGCGCTGATCGTGGGCAGGGGATAGCGCTTGCCGGCGATCAGACGCGCCACCGGGGGTGCGGCCGTGGCGCCGGTGGCCGTGGCCTGGCCCGTGCCTTCCACCAGGTCCTGCGGGTTGACGACCATGACGCGCAGGTTCGCGTCGTTGGCGCCGGCTGGATTCCAGGTGCCAGGCCGTTGATAAGGATCGAAAAAATAGGGCGAGCAGCGGGTGAGAAGCAGCGCGGCGATCAGCCAGCCGAAGGGGCGCATGCGGTGCCTCACTTCAGGATGAAGCCGGCGTCGAGCGGCGGCGTGCCGGCCACACCGGGCGCAAGCTGGCGGCCGAGCAGGATCCGGGCCAGATCCGTCGCCGGCCTGAAGCCGTCGGTGGGGGCGTGCAGCGCCTCCGGGCTGGCGGCAGGCTGCACCACGTAGGGGGTCACGATGATCACCAACTCGCTCTCCCCGCGCTGGAAGTTGTTGGATTTAAACAATGCTCCGAGCACGGGGACCTCGCCAATCCACGGCAGGGCGTTGGTGTCGTCGAGGGTTGTCTTCTGCAGCAGGCCGGCAATGGCGAAGCTCTGCCCGCTGCCAAGTTCGATGGTCGTTTCGGCCCGCCGGACGGTCAGCGCGGGAATGGTAAGGGTGCCGCCGGCTATCGGGACGCTGACCGCGCCGTTGTTGGAGAGCTGGCTGACCTCGGGACGAACCCGCAGGTTGAGGCGGGTCGCGGATAGCACGGTCGGTACCACCGCCAGGCTAATTCCGAACGACTTGAACTCAACGCTAATGGTCGGTAAGCCATTGCTTGTGCTGCCAGATGTCGGAACCGGGAACTCGCCGCCAGCCAGAAAGCTGGCGGTCTCCCCGGACAGGGCGGTCAGGTTGGGCTCCGCCAAAATGGTGATCAATTGGTCGTCTGCCAGCGCGTCGACGACCGCGTTGACGTCCCACAGTTTGTTGCCGGAGGTAAAGCCAGCACCAAGCTGGTAGGGCACCGCGGTGCTGTTCGGCAGCGCCGCCAAGCCGAGCGGGAGCAGCGGCGTGATCGTGCCCGACGTGGCACCGCCGGTCAGCACCCCGACCCGCCACCCTGGCCCACTGCCGAGCGCCTGCCAGTTGAACCCCAGCTGGCGCGTGACCTGCCGGTCGATCTCCGCGATACGGACCCGCACGTTGACCTGGATGGCGCCCAGGACGGTGAGATTGTCTACCACCGCCGCTTTCTCGCCCAGATAGCCGCGGGCAATCGCCTCTGCCTGCTGAGCCGCGATAGCGGTCGGCACCGTCCCGGTGAGAATCGCGTCGGTTCCCGCGCCTCTGACCCTGACGCCTGACGCGCCCTGCACCGTCTGGGCGATCGCCGCCTGAATCGCCAGCGCTGTCGCCTGGCTGATGGTGCCCATGCCGGTCCCTTGGGCAATACCAGGGGAGCCCCCGCCCCCCGCCGGTAGGGCGATCGGAGACTGGGCCCCGACGCCGGGGGTGACGGTTACGTCGTATTGGACGATTGCCGCGCCCGCGTCCGTCGTCGCGATGATCGTTGTGCGGCCGGGCGCTACCCCCATGAGAAACAGGCTGTTCGGCGATGCCGGCTGCACGCGTGCGACGGCGGGTTCCGCGGACATCACGGTGGCTGCCGGCTGCGGCAGCAGCACGCCTGTTCCGGCCTGGATTGAAACTGCCTGCCGTTGTGTACTTTGGGTTGGAACGGCGGCAGGCGCGGGCGTAGCAGTCACGGGCGCTGCCGGCTGGCCTGTGGACTGGGACGGCAGCGGCACGGTGGCGCGCGTCTGTGCATAGGAGCTGACGATTCCGCAAAGCAGAAACGCGGAAACCAAACGGGCCATGGATCTCATCGGCGCATCCCTTCGCCCCGCCGGCTGCACCGGATGTAGCGCCAACATTCCGGCGTCGGCCCAATCGGGTGTTCCAACTTCCAGCCAGCCTATGCAGCTCCGACGGCATCGTCGTTGTGTGGGCGGCCCACGGCTGGGGAACTGAGCCAGAAAGACGAGATATTCGCGCGGCCCTCCGATAGGTCCGGACTAAGTGCAATCACAACGATCCGCGCCGGCGCAAGTCTTTATCGGGGACGCTTGCAACCCGACTTTCGTGGTTGGCGCGGTCTCGGGAAACTGAACGCGCGGAAATCCGCCATTTTCAGGCTGGTGGAGAAAAACCCCCGTATCACGTAATGGTGTGTTTTGCGATGATTTCGGTGGCGAGTCTGGGTGCACCAAATGCCCCCACAAGGCCCTGACGCCGCTATTCGCTTCGCTGACGCCAAACACTCCGCGACCTATGTTACGCGCTTCCAATAGGCGACGCCGCCCGTCATTGGGGTAGGCGGGCGCATCGAGCTTGAAGTTCGCGCTCGTCGCCGTGCCATTCTTGTTTCTCCTGATTGCCGCCATGGATCTCGGCCGCTACTTCATCACCCAGCATTCGCTGCGCACACTGGCGGCCCGGTCAGCAGTGGTGAATTGCTTCGGCTTGGGCGCATGGCCTTTCGCGACCGCCGTTCCGTCGCCCCAGCAGGTGTGGGCGAACGTCCCGTTTCTGAATTCTTCCCTTCAGCGGGTCCCGGTAGGTTGGCCTCGCGTGCCCGGCACGGCCGCCAGAAGCGCCGCCGTATAGGGATGGGCCGGGGCGGCGAACAGGGCGGCGGTCTCGCCTCGCTCCACCACCCGCCCGTCCTTCATCACCGCGATCCGGTCGCAGACCTGGGCGGCCACCCGCAGATCGTGGGTGATAAAGATCATCGACAGGCCGAGCCGGGCCTGCAACCCCACCAACAGTGCGAGGACCTGCGCCTGAATGACCACATCCAGCGCGGAGACCGGCTCGTCCGCGACCAGCACTTCGGGCTTCAGCGCCAGCGCCCGCGCGATCCCGATCCGCTGGCGCTGGCCGCCGGAGAACTCGTGCGGGTACCGGTCGATCGCGCCGGCGTCGAGCCCGACCAGGCCGAACAGTTCGCGTGCCCCCGCCTGCGCGTCTCGGTGCGTGAAGCCTTGCAGCAATAGCCCCTGCGCGACCAATTCGCCCGCCCGCCGGCGAGGATTGAGCGAAGCGAAGGGGTCCTGGAAGATCATCTGCACACGCCGCCGCTCGCGGCGCAGCGCCCGGCCGCGCAGGGCGGTGAAGTCGAGCGCACCCAGCCGCATCGAGCCGCAATCCGGTTCCAGCAGGCGCACGAGGCAGCGCGCCAGCGTGGATTTGCCTGAGCCGCTCTCACCGACGATGCCAAGCGTCGCGCCGCGCGGCAAGGTGAGCGAAACGTCCGCCATCGCCACGACGCGGCGCCCAGAGCGGCGGAACAGCTGCGGTCCGCGTAGGTCTTGCTGAGGCAGGCGATCTCCATCGCGGTGCCGGTCTCGGTGCGAAGTCGTGGCGGAGGCGGCTGCAGCTTCGGGACCGCCGCGATCAGCGAACACCGGCACGGGCACATCCAGTCCATAGAAATGCCGCAGCTCCTGCGTTATCGCGGCATCGCCGCCGCCGATCTGCGCCACCAACGCGTCCACGGTATCGCCCGGGCGAATTGGAGCAGCAGGAACAGGCCGACAATGATCATCGCCAGCGCCGGCAGGCTGGCGGCCAGCCGGCGCAAGGCGAGACCGAGCAGGCGCAACGGGACGCTCAGTCGGTGATCCAGACATCGCGGTAGTCGCTCGAGTCCCAGCGCGGGGTGGTGTGGTGGTTGTGGACGCGGTGGCTGGTGGCGGCGAAAAACTGCCGCTCGGTCACCATCCAGACCGGGATCTCGGCGTTCACCGCCTCGACCCACTGCGCATACAGCGCGCGGCGTTTGGCCGGGTCGATCTCGCTGGCCGCCTCGTCGGTCAGCGCGTCCACCGTGTCGGACTGCCAGCCGTACTGGTTCGTCCAGGGCGCGCCCTTCGGGCTGCCGGAGCGATACCACACGGTGGTGGAGACCGCCGGATCGCCGCGATATTGATGCCAACCGGTCGCGATGTCGAAGTTCCAGTCGCGATACACCGTCGTCAGCGCACCGGCGACATCGAGCTGCACAATCTCCACCCGGATGCCCACCGAGCCAAGCGACTGCTGGATGAAGGTGCCGAGCAGCGGCATGTCTTCCCCGTTGTTGATCAGCACCAGCTTCAACGGGAAGCGCACGCCGTCGGCACCGCGCTTGTAGCCGGCCTCGTCGAGCAAGCTTTCTGACCTCTTGCGACCGAATGGGTACGGCGGCTTGCTGTCCGCAGGGTAAAATGCGGTCGAGGACGACGGGATCGGACCGGTCGCCGGCTTGCCCTGGCCATACAGGAAGTTATCGATGAAGTACGGCACGTCGCGTGCGCGATCGCGCGGCGCACCCGCACGTCGGACAGTTCCTTGCGGCGGGTGTTGAATTCCAGCGTATTGTTGAAAGCGTTCGCTTCCAGGCCGCGTGTCGAGATGTCGAAGCGCGGGTCGGCCTTCAGCCGGTCGAGATCCGCCAGCGGCAGCGAATTGTAGGGGCTGATCTGGATCTGCCCGCTTTCCAACGACGCGGCGACCGCCGACTTGTCGGTGATCACCCGCCAGACGATGCGATCCAGGTAGGGAAGGTCCTTGCGCCAGTAGGTCGGGTTGCGCTCGGCGATGATGTATTGGCCGCGCTCGTACTGCACGAAGCGGTATGGGCCGGTCCCGACCGGCGCATTGTTGGCGGGGTTGTCCAGAACGTTGCTGCCCTCGAACACATGGCGGCGGCGCGATGTAGCCGAGATCGCACAGCGCCCGCAGCAGCAGATCGAGCGGCATCGGCCGGCTGTAGCGGAACACCGCGGTATGAGGATCGGGCGCGTCCACCGCGACCAGGTATTGCTGCAACTGGGTGCCGTAGTTCAGGCCACGCAAGGTGAACGTGATCGTCCGTCCGTCCGGGGCGGCGGTCCAGCCGGTGGCCAGCACCGGCGTCGGCCGGCCATTCGCGTCCAGATCGACCAGCGCCTCCACGATTTTGCTTGTGACGATATAGACGCCGGTCGAGGCCCGCAGCGCGGGGTTCAGGATGCGCTGCTCGGAGCCGAGATGAACGGTCAGCACGCCGCCTTTGACCGGCTGTTCCGCCGCCGCCGCTGCCGCAAATCCGGCACGCAGCGGGACTGCTGCCAACGCCGCGCCGGCGAGCGCGGCACGGCGGGTGATCATGAGGCGTGTGTTCATGACGGCATGTCTCCGGGACGAAACGGCCAAGGGCGCGGCGACGGCTAAAATTTACGCGGATGCGGGGCTGCTCCGGTATAACCACGTGGCACGGGTGTCAATGTCAGTCGAAACCCGCCGGGGCTGGGGGTCATGCGACCTCTCGCGCATCGCGCCAGCGGTAAAGCAGGAGCTTGAGCGGGGCAATCCGCCGCACCAGGCCATGCAAGGGCAGCGGCGTCGGCGGACCAAAGGGCAGCGCTGCCTCCGCCGCGGACAGGCCGGTCGCGAGCCGGGCGAACTCGCGCCCGATGCCGAACGCCAACCCGACGGCCCGCCCGTTGCACCCCGCCCAACCCCAGGCGTCCGGCCCAAGCTCGTGAAACCGCGGCGCCGAGTCGAGCGTCGCGCCGATGCGGCCGTTCCAGATGTGGTCGAACGCCGGCCGGCCGAGCTGCGGCCACAGCCTGGCAAGCCGCTCGCCGAGCCGCACCTGCAGACGCGCCGATGCGTTGAACGGCACAACCAGCGCTCCGCCGGTTACCAGCCGACCGCGTGCATCCCAGCGCGCGAAATGCAGGTCGCCATGGGTGTCCGACATGGCCTGCCGGGCCGGCAGGATGCTTGCCCTGACCGCCGCGTCGATCGGGACTGTTGCCGCTTGCCACGACAGCACCGGCACCATCTCGTGCGCGACCTGCGGAGCGAGGCGTTCGGCGAATGCGTCGGTGTAGGCGTTGGTGGCCAGCACAAGCGCCCGCGCGGCAACTTCCCCCTTGGCGGTGCGGACCACCCATCGTCCGTTGGCGCGCGCCATGGAGAGCACCGGCGAGCGCACCCAGATTCGTCCCCCCGCCGCGAGCAACGCGCCGGCCAGCCCGCGGGCCAGTGCCAGCGGGTTCACATGGCCGCCGCTGCGGTTCAACCATCCGCCATGCCAGGCGTCGCTGCCGAGCAGGTCGCGCATCTGGCCGCGGTCCAGCAATTCCACCGGTGCTCCCCAGCGGGTCCACTGGCGCACGCGCGCCTCGGCCAGCCTCAACCGTCCCGGAGAATGCGCCGGCTGCACCCAGCCGGTCTGCTCCGCCTCCGCGGCGATCGCGTGATGGCGCGCGGTGTCGAACAGCAGGTCGGCGGAATCGCGCAGCAGCACGGCGAACCGCTCGCCGGCCGCACCGTAGCGCGCCACAAGGTCATCGGGATCGAGTCTGGTCAGCGTGGGGATAACCTGCCCGTTGTTGCGACCGGAGGCGCCCCAGCCCGGCTCCATCGCCTCTACCACCGCCACCTGGGTGCCGGCCTCCGCCAGGTGCAGCGCCGCGGACAGGCCCGTGAAACCCGCCCCGATCACCACGACATCGGCTGTCTGCACGTCCTCCAGCACGGGGAGGTCCGGGCCCGACGGGGTTACCGCGGCCCAAAGAGCGTCGGAGGCAGCAGCGTTCATGGCACCGATCGAGGATGGAGATGTGCGTATGATGAGCGAAGGTGCCTTGCGATGGAAGCGACCTGCCGCGCCCGTCAGGTATCACACTCTTTCCCCACGCACTTTAACCGGCGGCAAGCTGGCGGTCCGGGCGCTGGTTTCCGCGCGCTATTTGCGCACAGCGTCGTCCGGGTGGAATTGCAGGATTGGGACCGATCCGCCATGCTGGCGCCAGCAAATACCTATCTTGTGTCGTTGAATTTGGGAGCCTGCCGGTGACTGCCCTGCGTCCCAGGATCGATCAAGTCGTCATCAACGTCCGGGACGGGCCTGACGCCGCTGCTGAACAGTACCGGCGGCTGGGCTTCCGCCTCACGCCGCGCGGGCATCATAGTCTCGGGTCCGTCAACAACCTTGCGATCGTGGCATGAGAAAACTTCGGCTGGCCGATCTTTTGGCAGTGGCCGCCGTGATCAGTGCGATCACGCTGATCGCTGTGCAGAATCTTGAGGCGAATACGTCCGGCCAATTGCTGAACGTGTCCTATGACCCGACCCGCGAACTCTATCGCAGCTTGAACGATCAGTTCGTGCCGCTGTACGAAAAGGAGACCGGCAAACATCTCCGCATCAAGCAGTCGCACGGCGGCTCTTCCCGTCAGGCGCGATCGGTGATCGACGGCGAACAGCCTGCCGACGTAGCAACGCTAGGCCTTTACGCTGACGTGGACGCCCTGCGCAAACGGGGCTTGATCGCCGAGGGCTGGTCGAAGCGCCTGCCGCACAACTCCCAACCTTATGTCTCGACGATCGTGTTCGTGGTCCGCAAGGGAAATCCTCGCCAGATCCATGACTGGCCCGACCTGATTGCGTCGGACGTCAGCATCGTCACGCCAGATCCCAAAAGCTCGGGGAACGGCAAGCTGAGCGCGCTGGCCGCGTGGGGCGCCGCGCTGCGCCGGGGCGCCAGCGAAGCGGAGGCACGGGCCTATCTGAAGCAGTTCTACCAGCACGTGCCCGTACTCGATATCGGCGCGCGAGCCGCGGCCACGACCTTCGCGGTGGAGAACATCGGCGACGTCCATGTGACCTGGGAAAGCGAGGCGCTGCGTGAGGTGGCGGAATCAAAGGGCGGGCTGGCCATCGTCTACCCGCCGGTGAGCATTCTCGCCGAGCCCTTCGTCGCCTGGGTGGACGCCAATGTCGCACGCAGCCACAGCCAAGCCGCGGCGAAGGCCTATCTCGAATTCCTGTTCACCGATCAGGCGCAGGAAACCATGGCGCAGCTTGGCTACCGGCCGATCAACGCCGATATCCTGGCGCGACACGCCGATCGGCTGCCGAAGCTGGACCTGTTTCCGGTCACGCTTGTGGCCAAGGATTGGGACGACGCTCAGCAGAAGTTCTTTGGCGAAAACGGCATCGTCGATACGGTCTACAAACCGGCTCCACTAACAGCCGGGGCGGAGTGAAGCCGTGACGGCAGCGGGGCGCAAGCGATGCTAGCTCCCTATGCGGCGGGAAAAATCGGCCGGCTGTTCGCCCTCGACTATCGGTGGGAGGAAGGCCGCAGGGATATCCTGGCCGGGCTGACCGTCGCCGCGATTTCGCTGCCGCAAGCGATGGCATACGCCCTGCTTGCCGGGGTCGATCCGCGGTTCGGGCTGTACTCGGCCATCGTGGTGACCGCCGTGGCGGCCGTCTTCGGCTCGTCGTCGCACCTGATCAACGGACCGACCAGCGCGATTTCGCTCGTCGTCTTCAACGCTCTGGCGTCGTTCGATCCGGATGCGCGCGTCGAGGCGGCGGAGGCCATGTTTCTGCTTGGCGTGATGGTCGGATCGATCCAGATCCTGATTGCAGTTTTCAGGCTCGGCGACCTGACGCGCTATATCTCCGAGTCCGTCATTCTTGGCTTCATGGTCGGAGCCTCCCTGCTGCTGGGGATTGGGCAAACAGCCAATCTGCTCGGTGTGCGGGAGCATGGGAACGGGCACCAGAACATCATGCACCGGCTGTGGCTGACGCTGACAGAGGGCGATCCGTTCAGCGCCAAAGCGATGGCTATCAGCGTCGCGACCATTGTCCTGGCGCTTGCCCTGCGGAAGCTGGTGCGCGCCTATCGATTGCCCCAGATGGACATGCTGGCGGCGCTTGTGGCCGTCGCCGCGGCCGCCTTCTTCCTCGGCTGGTCGCAGCCGGATGCTGCCGGCAAGACCGCCATCGCGGTGGCCGGATCGGTGCCGGCGAACCTGCCTTCGCCGCACATCCCGGACATCAAGTTCGCCTGGATTTCCGAGCTTTCATCCAGCGCCGTCGCCATCGCCTTCCTCGGTTTGCTTGAGGCGCTCGCGATCGCGAAGACCATCGCCATTCATACCCGCCAGACGCTCGACTACAACCGTCAGTGCATGGCGGAAGGGGTCGCCAACCTGGTCGGCGGGTTCTTCCGCTGCCTGCCGGGCTCGGGCTCGCTGTCCCGCTCGGCGATCAACTTCCAGGCGGGAGCGGCGACGCGGATGTCTGGCATCGTCTCCGCCGCGACGGTCGCGGTCGCCCTGTTGATCCTCGCGCCTCTGACCCACTTTATCCCAAGGGCGGCGCTGGCCGGGCTGCTGGTGATCACAGCCGCCAGGCTGATCGATCTTCGACGCGTCATCTACGCCTTTCGTGCGTCGCGATATGACGCGGGACTGGTGGTGATCACCGCCCTGACCGCGATTTTCGTCGGTGTGGAATATTCGGTGCTGGTCGGCGTCGCGTTGTCGATCGTGCTGTTCGTGCCGCGCGCCTCGAAGCTGAAGGCGGCCGAGATGGTTGTCAGCCCGGAGCGGGTGGTGCGCGGCCGGCTGACGACCGACCCGCTGTGCACGGCGATCATCCTGTTCGACCTCGAGGGCGAGTTCTTCTTCGGCGCGGCACCGGACCTCGACCGCTATCTCGAAGGGTTGAAGTCGCGGGCGGTGGAGCAAGGCGCGCGCGTCGTCGTGCTTCGGCTCAAGCGCACGCGCAACCCCGATGTGGTCTGCCTTGAACGGATCGAGCATTTTCTACATGAGGCCCAGACGCTTGGCATAGCGGTTCTGCTCGCCGGCGTTCGGCCCGACCTGCTGGCCGCGATCCGGCGCCTGAAGTTTCAGGATTGGTATCCTGCCGATCGGATCTTCCCGGATGAGGGTGATGACGCCGATTCCGCAACGCTCAAGGCCGTTCGCCGCGCGTACCAGTTGATCGGCGATGATAATACTTGCGAACACTGCGCCCGAAACAAGGCTGCAGGCGGTTCCGATGTCGGGCTTTATTACCTGGTCTAACGCCGAGATCGGTCGACTCTACGGCCTCGAACGGTGGCGGCGCTTGTGGCTCCCGGTGGACATCGGTCTCCCGGGCGAAGCGCGGGCTTGCGGCCCGCGGCACAACATTGGTGTTTCGGCCAGCCGTTGCAGGTCAAGCGGATTGAGCTTAGCGTGCTCGAGAGGCGTCATGTCGGCCTTCCCATCGGTGGACGCGTGAAAAAATGCCACTTTATGCAATTGCGGGGTTCGTCCTGCTCGGTCTGTGCGCCGGGTGGATCGGCGGAATGCTTCTGAAGCACCGCGGGTTCGGCACGATCGGCCCTCTGATCGCCGGCGTCCTGGGCGCCGTCGCCGCCGGTGTCGCATTCACGCTGCTTGGGTTTTCGGAGCCGGGCGCTGGCGGATCTCTGCTGGCCGCATCAGCCGGCGCAGTACTTGTCCTTCTTGTCCTCGGCCTGCTGAAAAAGAAGACGCGCGGCAGCGACGGCCAGGGAACGCCGGCCACCGCTTCTGGCTTCAACGACGGCTCGACCAACGATCAATAGCGGCGGGGTCCAACGGGCCGGAGGTGCCAGGCGCATCTGGGAACCGCAGCGAGTTGCGGTCGAGCGACGGCACGATCTTCGAGCCGCCCCATCGGAGGATCTGCCCGGAGGAGGGCTTCATCAACGGCGATTGGATCAGTCGCCTTCGAGGCGACGACAGCCGTACGCTTGGGCGCAACGACCGCGAAAATGGCGCATCGGCCCGGCTGTCGGAGCTGGACCACTCGATCTACCGAATCTTGATGGAGCCGCTGGTGCGCGCGCCCGCCAATCAGCCGGCGACCGAACTGGCGCGGAAGCCGAACCCGCGGGGCCCTCACGATGTTCGCCCCAGCCGCCAGGCGCGCCCCTCTCCGGCAAACCCGGCCGCTGTAGATGATCGTTCTGAGCCCTCGGGAGAACACCCACCATGCCGTCTATCGAGAACAAGACGTTCGACGAAATCCGGGTCGGCGACGCCGCATCGTCGCAACGCAGCTTTCAGGCCGGCGACGTGCGGGCGTGGGCCACGGCGTTCGGCGATGCCGGGCTGCTCGCCGAGCCCGGCCACGGCCATGGCGCCGCGGGCATCGTCACCGCACTGCTGACATCGCTGGTCGGCTCGGCGCTGCCCGGCCCCGGATCGTCGGTCCGCTCAACCGCGGTGCAGGTTCATGCCGCCCTGCCGATCGACGTCGTCCTGACCGCGAAGATCGTGGTGCGCGAGAAACGGTCGGACCAGGGGATCGTGGTGCTCGATGGCCAGTGCACGGACCCGGCCGGCCAGCAAGTGGCCACCGCGGTGCTGGAGGTCCTGGCGCCCACCGCGCGGCTGCGGCGCGAGGTGCCGGAGCACCGGTTGGACGGGCTGCTGGAACGCTGCCGCGGGCTGAAGCCGGTGCTCACCGGCGTGGTGCATCCGTGCAGCGAGGATGCCCTGGCCGGTGCCCTCGAGGCGGCGCAAGCCGAGCTGATCGAGCCGGTGCTGTTCGGGCCGGAGGCCGAGCTGCGCCGGATCGCCGAAGCCGCGAAGCTGGATTTGTCCGGCTGCCGCATCGTGGCGACCGATAGCGCCGAGGACTCTGCGGCGAAGGCCGCGGTGGCGGCAGGCGTCGGCGAGGTGAAGGCGCTGATGAAGGGCAGCCTCCACACCGACGTGCTGTTGCACGCCGTGATCCAGAAGGAAGCGAAGCTGCGCACCGGCCGGCTGTTGAGCCATTGCGCAATGGTTTCGGTACCGACCTATGCTCGTCGCTTCGTCATCACCGACGTGGCGCTGAACATTGCGCCCGACACCGACCAGAAGCGCGACATCTGCCAGAACGCGATTGGGTTCGCCCTCGCGCTCGGCATCGAGGTGCCGAAGGTCGCGGTGCTGGCTGCGGTGGAGACAGTACGCACGAAGATGCCGGCCACGCTGGACGGCGCGATCCTGGCGAAGATGGCGGACCGGCGGCAGATCGTCGGCGGCATCGTCGATGGGCCGCTGGATCTCGATGCCGCCGTGGATACCGAAGCCGCGCGGATCAAGCATATTGCCTCGCCGGTGGCGGGTCTTGCCGACGTACTGTTGGTACCGAACATCGAAGCCGGCAACATGGTCTACAAGAACCTCGCCTTCATGGCCGATGCGCAAACCGCCGGCCTGGTGGTCGGCGCGCGGGTGCCGATCGTGTTGACCAGCCGCGCCGATACGGCGGCGGCGCGGCGCTTCTCGGCCGCCGCCGCGGTGCTGTACGTCGATGCGCTGGCGCGCGATCCCGCCAACATTCTGCCCGAGCCCGCGGAGTAACCCGCCATGCCCAAACCCGCTGACCTCACACCGTTTGTGACGCGGCTCAAAGCGCGGCTGCATGCGGACCCGCGCCAAGAGGCTGGGACGGACGGCGGCCATGCCCCAATTCGGGCCGGGAAGCTGCCACTCGGCGCGTTCTCTGGGCCGATCATGCTGGCCGCCGGCCTCGGCGTGCTGGCGCTGCTGATCGGCGGCGGCTTCTGGATCTTCGCAAATCAAGGCGAGGGGCGGGCGGTAGTACCCAGGCTGCAGTCCGACTTGGCGACTTTGGAACGGCTGGCGGAAGCGGCAAGCACCGGCCCGGTGACCCCCGCTTCGCCTGCCCGCGCGGCCGGTGAGGTCAGCCGGCAGGCGGCGGCAAAAACCGCCATGGCCCCTGCCCAGGCCGAAGCAGCGATGGAGCCGGCCCCTTCGGCTCCCGCGCCGGCAGTGTTGGCAGCTGAACCCGCCAGGCCGGCAGCGGCTGCGGTGCCGTTGCCGGCTTCGAGTATCGCGGCGGCGAGGACGGACCCGCTCCGCGCGGCCGGCAAGGCGACGGTCCAGCTCGCCACAGCCGCGTCCCGGGCGTCGGCGACATCCGAGGTGCACCGTCTGCAAAGGAGGTTGCCAGCCGAGTTGGGCCACCGGGAGTTGACCGTGAGCCGGACCGAGATGGCCGGTCGCGTCTTTTGGCTGGTACGCACGAGCGGCTTTGCGGCCAAGACCCAGGCGGCGGCATTCTGCCAACGCGTGCAGGCCAAGGGGTTCCGCTGCACGGTGGTCGCGGCGGAGTAAGCGAAGCCGAGCGGGGGCGTGCGACGCAGCGATTCAAGATAGCGTCATCGCCCTGCCGTATCCTTTGTCCTGCCCGCTCCGCTCGGTGGCGGAGTAAAGAAGCGCAAGCACTGGCAGGATCAAGCCAACCCAGGACGATAGCGGCCAACCGCCCTGCGCGTAGGCCCAGCCGCCGAGCGCCGAACCGATAGCGCCACCAACGAAGAAGGTTGCCATATAGAGACCGTTCAGACGGCTGCGGTATTCCGCCCCCAGCGAAAAGATCGCGCGCTGCCCGAGCACCAGGTTGGCCGTCACGCCGAAGTCCAGCGTGATCGCAGCGATGACCAGAGCGGCGAGTGACCACGCCGATCCCGCCTGGCCGGAACGGCCGATCAGGAACGCCGCGGCGACTGCCAACATTGCCAGACCTGTTGCCGGCCTGCTCCACCCACGATCGGCAACATGGCCGGCGATCGGCGCCGCAACCGCGCCGGCGACCCCCGCCAAGGCGAACAGGGCAATGCCGTTTTGTGAAAAGTGAAAACGATCGGTCAGCAGCAGCGGCGCCGTTGTCCAAAACACGCTGAAGGCAGCGAACAGGAAGGCATGATAGAGCGCGCGCCGTCGCAGTGCGGGGGTACGCCGTACCAAACCCACCATCGACAGCAGCAGCGCCCCGTATCCCAATTCATGCTCAGGCACACGCCTGGGGAGCGCCACCCGCAGGACGAAGCCCAATCCCACCATCAGCAACGCCGACATGATGAACACGGCGTGCCAGGAGAGCGCGTCCGTGATGAAGCTGGCGACCGGCCTGGCCAGCATGATGCCGAACATCAGCCCGCTCATGACGTTGCCGACGACACGGCCGCGCACAGCTTCAGGCGACAGATGGGCGGCATACGGAACGAGAACCTGTACCGCGACGGACCCGAGACCGATGAACAAGGCGGCAGCGAAAAACGGCAGCGCATGAGAGGCAAAGGCTGCGCCTGCCAGGGCAAGCGCGGCAACGGCCATGATGATCAGGACGAGGCGGCGGTTCTCGAATACGTCCCCCAGCGGCACCACGAGCAACAGACCGATGCCGTAGCCGACCTGTGTCATGGTCACGATCAGACCCGCCGCCTTCGGCGAAATCGCCATGTCGCGACTGATGGGGCCGACCAGAGGCTGCGCATAATAGATGTTGGCCACGATCAGCCCGCACGCGACAGCAAGCAACACCACGAGCCAAGGCGGAACGTCGGCATCGCGGACTGTCAGAGCCATGTCGATCTTCAACGAGGGTCTCCGTACGCCGCAGGTACCGCCCGCACTTCACTGTCGAGACGGCGTGCAGACTCAGCTTTTGCAGCCGCCTGACGAAGCGACCGCGACGCGCTATTTAGGCGCCGAATTTCACCGTGCAGCCGTACGGGCGGGTGACCGCGTGCTGCACCGGCCGGCTCTCCAACAACGCGAAGATCGCCTCCCGTGCATAGGGCTCTGCACGCTGGAGATCCTCGACTCGCGTCGAGGCGATGCTGTCTGCGCCTCCCATGTAGGCGAGTGCGCCGGTTGCGGTGATGACGAAGATATGCGGCGTTGTTTCCGCGCCGTAGCGATGTCCGACCGTGCCGTTCGGATCGAGCAGGACATGCGTCGGCGTGGCGTTGCGGCTCTGCGTGAGCGCGTTGGCGCGCGGTCCGTCGGCATAGCCTTGTTCGCCAGGCGCCGAGGAGATCACCGTCAGCCAGACCGCTCCTCGTCCTGTTGCGTCGTGCTGCAACTGCTGCATGGCGCCGCTGCGATACCACTTGCCGACGAATGGGCAGCCGTCGTTGGTCCATTCCAGCACCACAACCTTGTCGCGCAAATCGGCGAGCCGAACGGTCGGGCCGTTGCTGTCGGTCGCGGTGAAATCGGGGGCTGTCCGGCCGATCGACGGGTTTGCGGCGACTGCAGATTGGCGAGAACGAGCGCTGGCGTGAGGATTTGCGGCAGCACGGTTGGCTCGCCACGCGGCGGATAATAGGCGTAAAGCGGCACGCCGTCGCGACCGGCTGCGCGCCGGAAGGCGGTGATCTCGGGGTCCTGCCGCGTCCCCCGGCGAGCCTGGCGATCGCCAGCGCCTTCATCGCCAGCACCGGGAAAACGCAAGGCATGAGGTTGAGAATGAGCCCGCCGGCGAGCGCCAGCAGCAAAGCGTGGGAGAGTGCGATGCCAGGCGGTCCGACCGAGGCCGCCGTGACCGGCTCCGCGGTCAGATCAAGGAAACTCTCATTCCCTGTCGGGTCGCGCAGCGCCAAGACGCCCGCCAGCGGCTGATCGGGTTGGAACTGAAGGCCGGGCTTCAGCCGCAAAACCAACCTGTTCTGATCTCGCTCCAACGGCTGCGGGGCGTTTTGGTCGATGCCGCCCCACGCCGCGGGAAAGAACCAGGCATCCTGCACCGTCGCCGGCGAGAGGTCCTCGCCGGTTACCGTGAGCCGCCCGTCCGGCGCGAGATGCGCGACGAAAGGGCTCGGCCGCGGATGGCGTGCATCGGCCGCGGCGAACAGAGGAGCGGCGGGAGCGGGCGCCGCCGTGCCTGGCGGCAAGGTGAGCTGGAAATGCCCCGCCTCGGGAACGCAGATCTTCTGGCAGACCAGCCAATTCGCCTCAGCCTCGAGGCTGAGCGGGCCATCGCCGACCGGCGCAATGGTCACCGGCAGCACGACGTCACCGGTGTAGGCATAGCCCACTACCGGCCCCTCGGCGACGCGCACCGGCGCAGGCCACTGGATGTCTCCGGCCCGGGCTCCGCTGGGGAGGGTCCAGGCGATGTCCGGCGGTGTGCCGGCATCGCCCGGGTTCTGCCAATAGATGTGCCAGCCTGGAGCGATGCGGAAATGCAGCCCCAGACGAAAATCCTGGCCCTGCCGATAGCTGGCGGTCTCGGAGACGAGGGTGACAACTGCCCGCTCGCTGGTCGCCGGCGAACTCTCCACCGCGCGGGCGACCAGCGGGACAAGGATCAGGGCCGGCGCGATCAGGCAGGCATGGCCCAATGCGCGACTCAGTGATCCCGCGGTTTCGTCACCGGTACCAGCCGTATCCACGACCTCCCCCACCGCCATAGTAATATCCGTAGGCGGGATAGGCTGGATAGCCACCATAAGCTGGATAGCCACCATAGCCGGGATACGCCGGATAGACCACGCAGCCGCTGAGCAGCGCCGTCAGCCCCAGGGCCGCGCCTGCCAGCAGCCCAGTTCGTCGCAGCGATCGGACCATCTCTTTCTCCTAATCCCGACAGGCGTTGAAACTGGGAAAGCGCGAGGCGTTTTCGTGACCATCGCCGAGTTGGTCCCTGGCGCACGGACGGATGCACGCAGAGACCGCAGATCACCCATGAAGGCTGGCGGCATGAAAAGTCCATCCGCTGGATGCGCTATCCCCGACTATACGCGGCCATGCACGAATTTCCGCAAGCGCTTGTGACAAATCGTCCCAAGCCGTAACGCCGTGACGCGGCCAGGCGGCCCACGATCGGGCCGATGTCCAACCGCACGTCTACCGTGAGAGGTTTCTCCGGATGAGATTTAGAACGACATGTATCGCTATCGCCGCATTCGGCTTCGTCGCGTTATCCATGGCCTCACAGGCGCTGGCGCAGGCGCATGAAGGAGGCTGGGGCCGTGGGGGTATCGGGTTCCTGCGCGGTGTCAACCTGTCCGACGATCAGAAGGCGAAGGTACACCAAATCCAGACGGCGAGCTGGGAGCAGACAAAGCCGTTGATCGAGCAACTGCGCCAGGTCCACAAGCAATTGGCCAGCCAGCTCCTTGGTCCGGGCAGCGTCACGGCCGCGCAGTTGCAACCGCTGGTTCAGCAGGAGGAGCAGTTGCGGAGCAAGCTCAACGCCCAGCGGCTCGAACGTACGTTGGAAGTACGCGCGTTGCTGACGCCCGAGCAGTTGGCGCAGGCCGGCAGCGTCCATGCCAGGGAGCAGCTCCATGACCAAGAACGGTCACTTCTCCGCACCAGCAGCCCTCCCGGCGGCGCCGAACCAAAATAGCTTTGGGTCGGGGTGATACCAGTAAGCACCCGCTGCCGCAGGGCCTGGCGTCGGATGTCGGCGGCGGCGCGTGACATGATCTCGTGTTAAGCCGCCCACCGGCCGCTGCGGTCACATATCGTTGCGACTGATACTAGCAAGCAGGCGGCTGGACCAACGCATCCTAACGGCCAAACGGCCATTGTCGACGCCCATAAGGCGGCTTCGATGGGTGGCAACAACTGCATCTATTTTGACATACAGCGAAAGCGCCGTTGAAGACCTGCTCGACGATCCGCTTATCCAGTCATGGAAAGCGATGGGGGGTCCAGCGGCGAACCGGGCGATTGGGCTAGCCCTCAGCGAGACATGCTCGTATATGCACGCTCTCTCCATTAGTCACGCCTAATTCCCAGGGCATCATGGACCTAGCTCCCGCCGACCTGGCGCTTTTCGAAGCCCGCGCCACCGAGATAGCGCGCATCCTGCGCAGCCTGGCCAACGAACGGCGGCTTATGATCGTTTGCAAGCTGGTGGAGTGGGGCGAGGCCAATGTCGGCACCCTGGCCGACGCCGTTGGCCTCTCGCAATCCGCGCTGTCGCAGCATCTGGCGAAGTTGCGCGAGGATGGCGTGGTGGCGACAAGGCGGGAATCGCAAACTATCTGGTATCGGATCGAAGACGAGCGGGTTGAACAACTTCTCGCCGCGTTGCACGGCCTGTTCTGCAAGCCAGATTCCGGGTCATCGTGACACGGGGACTCCGGTGATTTCGCAACCGCGCTCGACCGGCTGACGTGATCGATTGCGATTGCCGTACCCGGCCTCGTATTGATTGCCGTGGCGCCGCGGTTCCGCCGGTCATCCGTCGATTCGGCTAGCGTAGACCTCGGCGTCGCGCGTGCTGCCCTCGCCCGGTGCGGGGCTCGGTGTCGGTCCGCGCATTTCGTTGCTCCTGTCCATAATGCCGGTCAAGAACGATGTCACGGTCGCTTGGTCAAGATGATCGGTGATGAAGACAAGACTCGAGCTGCGGTTGCCGTCTGGCCATGCCGTGAGACTGAACGGCGGGTGGAAGAGATGCTGGACGCATTGCACCACGATCGGCTCGGTCCGACCGCGGACATTGACCAGTCCTTTCACCCGCAACAAGCGCTCTCCATGGGTCTGCAACAGCAGTGCCATCGCCTCGGCGAAGGGCTCCCACCGAATCGGTTGATCAAACCGAAGGCAAAAGCTGATGATGCCATGATTGTGGTGCGAGGACCGATGATGCTTGTGTTCCCCCGTGCCGCAAGCGTGGTCATGGCGCACGTGAACTGCGCCCGGCAGCCAGCGTCTCACGTCCTCGTTTTCATACCGAGCGGAAGGGAAAAAATCGTCGGGATCAACATCCCCTGCATCGGCCCGGATGATCGGCGCCGTCGGGTTGATGTCTGCCAACAGAAGCTGCAGCCGCTCGACCGCACGCCTGGAAGCGATGTCACCCTTCGTCAGGACAAGCTGGTCCGCGATTGCCACCTGCTTCAGCGAAACCCGTTGCCGGCCCAACTCCCGTTCGCCTTGGATCGCATCGACTGTCGCGACCACGCTATCGATCCGATAGATTCGATGAAGTTCCGGCGTCTGCTGAAGTCGCTGCAGGATGGGCGTGGGGTCGGCCAGGCCGCTGGTCTCGATGGCCACACGATCGAAAGGTTGTGCGGCGCGCCGACTGTAGAGGGTGGTCAGCGTTTCACCAAGATCCTGGCCGAGGGCGCAGCACAGGCAGCCGCCGCTCAAAACCATAGCCTGATGATCCGAGCGCTCGATCAGGGCCTGGTCAATCGGAACTTCGCCGAACTCGTTGATGATGACGGCGGTACGAGCCATGCCGGGATGCCGCAGCAGCCGCGACAGCAGGGTCGTTTTGCCGCTCCCCAGAAAGCCGGTCAGCAGCGCGACCGGCAAGCGTTCCGGTTCCCCCAGCCCCTGATCCGGCCAAGCCAAGCCGAGAGCAGCATCATTCAAGCCTGGGACTCCGCCAGCGCGCCCACCGACCGATGTATCGGAGGCGTCCGCCCGTCCGGTGGGCGGGGAAACGCCATGGCCGCAACGAACGCATCCGTGAACCCGGCGTCGTTGGCCAGTTCCACGGATTCTATTTCGGCGACCAGACGCTGCAAGCTGTCGCGTGCGCCGGCGTTGGTCAACAGTGCCTCCGCTCCGGTCCGCGCCGTGTTGCCGACATAGTCCACCTTGCCGTCGAACTCGGGCGGGAACAGGCCGATGGTGACAAGGCTGATTGTTGTCAGATGATAGCCGAACGATCCGGCGATCAAAGCCTGGTCGACGTCTTCGGCAGTCATCCCATTGCGCTTCAGCAGGATATCGATCCCGGCCCGCACAGCGCCCTTCGCCAGTTGCACCTGACGAATGTCTCGCTGCGACAGGTAGACCTCGTCGGCGAGATAGAACACCGGCTTCCCGTCGAGCTTGCGGAGCCGGTCCCGCAGCGCTGGGTGCCACCGGTCCGGGTCGCGGGCAAACCGCCCCGAACTGTCGACCACGCCATGCTCGACCAGCGCCGCAACCGCGTCGAGCAGACCGCTGCCGCACAGCCCCACCGGTGACGCGTCATCGATCGTCGCCACCTCGATGCGACCGGCATCGATACTGACACGTTCGATTGCCCCGCGTGCGGCGCGCATGCCGCGGGCGATGTTCATGCCTTCGAACGCGGGACCGGCCGCCGTCGAAGTCGCCTGAAGCCGGCCGTCGCGCGCCAGCACCATCTCGCCGTTGGTGCCGATATCGACGAACAGTGTCACGCCGCGCGCCTGGGCCAGATCCACCGCCAGAACCCCGGCGGTGATGTCGGACCCGACAAATCCGGAGACCACAGGCGGAAAAAAGACAATGCCGAGGGAGGAAATCGATAGTCCGAGCGAGGCAGCCGTCAGGTGTGTACCACCGGTCAGAGTCGGCGTGTAGGGATAGCGACCGAGTGGTTCAGGATTAACGTTGGCCGCCAGGTGCATCATGCAGGTATTGCCGGCGATCACCACCTCGTAGATGCGCCGCCGGGGGATGCGCGCTTCGGACGCCAGCAGGCCGATCAGGCGGTCGAGCTCCTGCATCAGGTCGCCGTGCAGGAGTGCGAGGCCCGCTTCGCTCGAACCCAGATGAACCCGCGACAGAACGTCCTGCGCGTGGGCAACCTGCGGATTCAATACCGAGGCCGAGCCCACCCTCGATCCGGTTCCCAGGTCGATCAGCGACGCCACCACGGTCGTGGTCCCAACGTCCACCGCGATACCATAAGTCCGAGAGGTCGAATCCCCAGAATCCGCACCGAGCAACCGATCGCCGGAGAACACCTCGGTGAGTCGCCGCTCCGCGTCGAAGCGCTTCCGAATCCACGGATCAAGCGCCAGATCGAGACGCCGGCCATCTTCCAGGATGCGCAGACCACGTTCGCCGGCGCCCGGCAAATCGACGGCGATGTCGGTTTCACCAACGAGGGTGCTGCAGAGCAGGACCCAACCGTTGTCTTGTTCGTCCTGCGACAGGTTACGGTTCTCGACAACCCGGACGCTGTGGCGCACCGGGTCGTCCAGCCTGACCATGCACTTTCCGCAAGTGCCGAGGCCGTTGCACGGCGTTTCCAGCCGCGCCCGCGCCCGTCTTGCGGCGTCCAGCAGGGAGGTGCCTACCGGGACCTCCGCTGACGCACCTGTCGGCCTGAATTCGACCAATGGCATTACGAATTACGCCCTTGGCTGACCACATCGGTCAGCCGCACGGTATCCGTCAGCGCCCTGATGTTCCCCAGGCCGGTCGAGGTGCTCAAGCCGCAGGCTGGCGAGATGATGTCGATGCCGTCGCGCACCAGGCGCTCGGTGTTGCGGGACACACGCTGGCTGTCGCCGAATTCGAGCAACGACGTGCTGAGGTTGCCCATCGTGGTGATGGCAGGAAAATCCTGCTTCAGCGCCCGCAGGTTGACCTTGGCATCGGCGCTGATCGCATCGGCATCCAGTTCCGCCAACAGGTCGCGGCTGCGGCTCATGTCGCCGCAGATGTGGATGATCACCGGCTTGCCCATGGCGTGCACGGTGGCGCAGAGCCGGTTGAGATAGCGGATGGCGAATTCCCGAAAGATCTTCGGGCCCAGGATCTCGCCGGTCGCGGTGGGATCGCCGATGGTAACGACGTCGGCGCCGTTCGCAACGACCTCTCGGGCGTAAGTCTCCAGCAGGCTGGTGACGTAGTCCATCACCCGGTGCGCGGCCTCCGGGCGGGTCCGCAGCTCCTTCAGAAACGCCAGCGGCTGCACGACCGAGGCGGCGGTGCTGACCGGACCTGACAGGCTTGCGAGGACCGGAATATCGGGGTTCCGCTGTTTGAGCAGGCCGGCCGCCTGGATGACGGTTCCGATCCGCCCGCTTTTCATCAGCGTCTTGATGTCCTGGTATTCGACCTGCTCCGACGACGACCAGGCTTCCTCGGCGATCTTTGGCTCGCAGGCCAGCGATCCGGGATCAATCCGGCTGCCCAGGATCTCGGGCTCGACCGTCATGCAGAATGGGACGCCAAGATTCTCGAAGCCGGTGGCCTGCTGCACGCGCTCGGCCAGAGCCGCCATGCCATCCGCGGAGAAATGTGCCGCCGGCAAGATCGCGCCGGTGTCTTCATCCATGACCTCGACCACCGCGGCATTCATCATGCCGCCCGTGCAGATGACCGGCGGACGATCGACCGACCGCTTTCCCAGCACGCGTTCGAGTCGTTCGCGCGGCGCAAGATCACTCATTTGGACGGGACCTCCTCCAAGGCGGCACTGACCGGATGAGTCACGGCGTCGGTCAGCGCGCGGATATTGGCAAGCGCCGTGGCGCTGGCCATGCCGCAAGCGGGCGATACGATGTGCACCGCCCTGTCCCTCACCAGGCGGGACGTCGAGCGGGTTATCTGCTCCGGTGCGCCTTGATGGAGCAGGAAGGTGCCGAGGTTTCCAATGATCGCGAGATGCGGGTGCGATCGTCCGAGGTCGCCCGGCGGGATGACAGCGTCCGGAATGAAGCCTTCGCAGTGCAGGCGGGACAGCAGGGTTTCGGCCCGGCCCAGATTGCCGCACATGTGCAGCAGCACTGGAGCGCCAGCCTCGTGAATCTCCGCGATCAGCCGCTCAAGAGTGGGAAGTGTTACCTGCTCGAACAGCAAAGGGCCGATGAGTGACGGCGTCGCGGTATCCTCGTGGATGGCGATTGCGTCGGCTCCGGCCGCGATCAAAGCCCGCGAATAGGCAGCCAGAAATTCCGTGACATGCTCCACCAGCCGCTTGGTATCGTCGCGCTTCGTCCGTAGTTCGCGAAAGAACGTCTCCGGCTCCACGGCGGAGGCAGCGATGCTGACGGGACCAATCAGATTGGCGATGATCGGGAGATCACCGGCCGTTTCCGCGAGCCGCCGTACCGCCTCGATCGTTACCCCGATGCGCCCGCGGCGCAGCCTGTCTTGAACCGGAATGAGGGGAACGTCGCGGGTGGTCCGATACGGCTCACGAACAAGCCGTGCCTCGGTCACGGCGTCACCGAGGTCGATCTCCGCATCAAAGGCTTCGGCTTCAACGGTGGTGCAGAGCGGGATGCCCACTGATTCGAAGCCGGTGATCTGCGCTGCCGCCAGGGCAAGCCCGGCCATGGCGTCGGGATCGAGATGGGCCGCGGGCAAGGCAAAACCCGAGCCGTTCACGACGTCGGCCGGAACTGCCGTCATGCTGCCGCCGGTGCAGATCACCGGCGGCCGGTCAACCGGCTGCCGCGCCAGCGCGCGCAGAAAACGCGCCCGGCGATCGCCGGCGGGCGATGCCGTCATGCCCATTGCCTAGTAGCGCCCATAGAGTTTGGACGCCTGCACCATGGTCCTGGCACTCAGCAGGTTGCCGTTCGGCGGGAATTCGCAGCCGCTGGACAGGATGAATCCTCCCTCGGCGATCTTGAAGGTCTCGATCTCGCGGCGGCAATCCTCAAGAACCTCGGCCTGGCTGAATTCGTGGCCGACCTTGGCGGGGTCGGCGACACCGATCGTCACCACCTTCTTCGCCCAGTTCGCCGCATGTTCCTCCCAGTTGGCGGAGCCATGCGCCGGATAGGCATGGGAGATGGCGATCGGGTTGATGTGCTCCATCACCGCATCGAAGTAGACGCCGCCGCCGCAGTTATGCACCACCACCGGGACACCGGCGCCGCGCACCGCGTCGGCGACGGCGCTGATGAACACGGCTTCGAACTTCACCCATGTCTCTTTCTTGAGAATCGAGGCGGAGGAATACAGCGGGTCCAGCACGATGGCATGGGCGCCGGCCTCAACCTGCGCAATGGCGTAGTCGATCAGCACCCGGTTGATGATCTCCACCGCCTCAAGGACCCGGTCGGGGTGACGGATGAGGTCCTTGAACAGTTCGGCGTGGCCGCGGATCTGCGACAGCACGCCGAGCGGACCATAGACGAAGCCCATCACGGCCACGTCCTTGCCCTTGGCTTCGGCAAGGCCGCGGACGATCTCGATCACCGAACTCATTCGGCGGCTTTTGCGCGGATCGACCGACACCACCTTGCCGTAGTCGTCGGCCGTCTTGATGAACGGATCGTCGAAGTTGGGATAGGCGGTGCTTCGCTCCGGGAAGATCACCTCCTGCCCGAAATCTTCCGCTTCCACCGACAGATCGACCAGCGTGAGGAAGCCGTCGAAGCCGATCAGTCCCTGCGCCGCAAGCAGGCTCGCCGTGGCCGCCTTGGGGTCCTGCGACCAGCGGTCGTAGGAGATCCCGAGCACCCGCGACGACGCGCCGCAAACCAGCGGCGCCGCCGGCACGCGATCCGGCTTCTTGTATTGCAGCGCCAATCCGACTCGTTCGAGCGAGGTCAGCTCATCCCGCTTCACATCGGTTTCGACCGCCGCGCTCATGCTGCGTTGACCAGTCCGCTCAGGCGCTTGGCCAGTTGCACCGCGAGGGCAGCCTTCGGCGCATAACCGTCAGCCCCGATGCGGTCCGAAAACTGCTGGGAAAGCGGCGATCCGCCAACGATCACCTTGAAATTCTTGCGGATATTCTCGGCTTCAAGGATGCGAATCACTTCCGCCATCTGGTCCATTGTGGTGGTCATCAGCGTCGAAAGCGCGATGATGTCCGCCTTCACTTCCACCGCACGGTCGACAAAGCGGCGGGCGGGGACGTCGCGGCCCAGATCGAAGACCTCGAACCCGGAAACCTCCAACATGATCCGGACAAGATTCTTGCCGATGTCATGGGTATCGCCTTGCACGACCCCGATCACCACACGGCGCGGGTTGCCGGTGGAATGATCCTTGACGTATGGACGGAGGATGTCGAGGCCGGCGTACATTGCATCGGCCGCTATCAGCAGTTCCGGTACGAAATACTCTTCCTCGTCGAAAAGCTTCCCGGCTTGGTTTATGCCTATGAGAAGGCCCTGCTCTATTGCTTCCCAGGCATCGAAACCCTGGTCGATGACCTCGTGTGACAGCTCCTTGGTAAGGTCTTCATCCAGTTCCAGAACGGCATTCGCGAGTCGTTCGTACAACTCTTCCTTCGCACGCGACATCCATCACTCCTTGCGGGGAAAACCCCATTCACGGTCACGCCGATGAGACAATGTCGATCAGCCGGCGGCAGGGTCTAAGACTAAGCGGGCGATGCCGCCGATTAAGCGAATTTTTTGAAAGGCGCATGCCGAGACACATCCGCCGCAACCGGCGCAATCCTCCGGAGCAATCCGGAATGACCCGTCGGCAGTGGGCTCGATAGCGCCGCTAAAGCACGCGTCCGCGCAAGCTCCCCCGCAGGTGACGCAGGTCTGCTCGCCGGCTTGCAGTGCCGCAACCGCATCGTGTGGCTCTGATCCGGCGCCAGCGCTCATTCCATCCTGAGCTTGATGCACGTAACCTCACTGTAATTGCCAGCGCCCTATGCGCTCTCGCCCGGGAAATGGGCTCGCGAAATGGGTAAGACGCGATCGTATAGGGCGGTAATCCTAGATCGTCGCCCGCTCGCGACCAGGGCCCTTCAAACAATAGCGCTCCCTGCATGCGCGGGCGGCCTGTCAGTGAGCGGATCATCGCGACTTCGTCTCTCTTCGGGGTTGCATCGCCGAGTGCCGGGTAGCGGGGAACCAGCAATGCGATATTGCACGTGACCATACCGTCGGTCAATACGCCAGCGCCGCTGTGGGCGGGCTTCTTCAGGTGCCACTCAAGAACAACGTCCGACCGGGCGCTCTAGCGGAAACAGGCGCGAATCGGGACCATTCAGGGCGATCCGCAACGCGTTCCGCCTAGTTGCGCCTGATCGTTCCACGCCGGGTGCTCACCGTGTGGCTAGAGGTCGACCAGACAGCCGCCCGGGAACCGATGCCGTGGTTATGGCGTTTCCATGACCGCCAGATAATGCACTGTGCTGTCGGCCGGATACGCCCAATATATCAGTCAACTGTGGGAGGTCTTGCGTCGTGCGCTTTGGCATCCTCTTCACGCGTTTCAGGTCGAGCAGCGGCGGGCCTGGGGATGTCCGGCCCTGATGCGGCCGCGAATTGTCATAATCGGCGCTGGCTTCGGCGGCTTCGCTGCCGCCCGGGCGCTCCGGCGCTCCGATGCCGACGTGGTGCTGATCGATCGCACCAATTACCATCTGTTTCAACCGCTGCTGTACCAGGTCAGGGCGATTCGGTTCTGAATCCGCTTGAAAAATAGGGCTGGCGACGCGGTGGCGGCCCGATTCAAGATGTTGTGCGAATCGGGTCGGGAGCTTCGCAC
>Ga0302319_10004661_pt1 | contig 28033 bp, 19 predicted proteins | sample Bog_T0_2_FD_203319 | JGI IMG/M metagenome (GOLD analysis project Ga0302319, IMG submission 203319) | Peat permafrost microbial communities from Stordalen Mire near Abisko, Sweden - Bog_T0_2 | ecosystem: Environmental > Terrestrial > Soil > Wetlands > Peat | place: Sweden: Abisko, Stordalen Mire... | reverse complement strand
GTTGAGGCCCAGAGCGACAGCGGTTACTGGACCATTCCGGGAGGCGGCAGTTGGGCGAACGCCAACAATTGGGATTCCGGCATCATCGCCGACGGCGAAGATAACACCGCGTATTTTGGCATCAGCACGTTTGCGACCATTCCGGCCACCGCGACTTTTACGCTGGATGGCGCCCGGTCGATCGGGGATGTTGAATTCTTTGCCCAGAATGGTCCGGACCAATGGTTCCTGAATACCGGCAGCGGCGGCCTGTTGACTTTGGATAACACCTTTAACCCGCCGCCGATCAATGTCAGCGCTCCCGACTTGACCGTGACGGTCAATGCGGTTCTGGCAGGATCCGCGGGCATGGAGAAGTTCGGTGACGGCACGCTGATCCTGAAGGCGACGAATTCCTATACCGGGGAAACTACCGTCAATGGCGGCACACTCCTCGTGAATGGTATGGTGGGCGACGTCGTGACGGTCGCGGCGGGCACGTTGGGGGGGACCGGGGTGATTAGCGGTCCGGTGACGGTCGCGGCGGGCGGCAGACTTGCGCCGGGCATGCCGCCGGGCATTTTGACGATGAGTAATTCGCTGACACTACAAACTGGCAGCACGACGTTCATGATAATAAATGCGACCACGCAGGATCAGGTCACGCTGGCGGGATTAACCACGGTAAATTATGGCGGAACGCTGGTCATCAGCAATCTATCAGGCAGTCCCGTCTTGGGGCAAAGTTTTCAGCTTGTCAGCGCAGCCGGCGCGCAGGGAAATTTCAACAGTCTCGTTCCGCAACTCACGGGTGGATTGCGTTGGCGATTTGATCCGGCCAGTGGTGTGCTGGCGGTGGTATCAACGGCTTCAATTCCGCGTATTGCCAGCGCAACAAACAGCGGCGCCAATCTGGTGTTGCAGATTGTCAACGGTGCGCCCGGCCAGACGAGTTATTTGCTGGCCGCCACCGACCTCAACTTGCCGCTGGCCAACTGGACGCGGGTGGCCACCAATGTGGTCGATGTGGGTGGAAGATTCAGTGTGTCAACGACCTTGAACCCGGGTATTACGTGCCAGTTCTTCACAGTTTCCACATCAATCAGCCCATGAAACGTAATTTAGTCAGTCGCCATCGGGGCCATCGTTAGGGAGACCCAAGGGGATGCCAATTTCGCCCAAAAATTCATCATCGTCCTCTTCCTCATCATCCGGCGCGTCCGCCAAGCTTCGCTGTAACTTATCCAGTTCATAACGGGTCTGGTAGTTCTCCCCTTCGCTTTCGTTGAAATAATTCTTAAAGGTATAGGCATCTTCGTGCGGAGCGCCGCCGTCGCGCGCCATTTTGTACTGTTCGTATTTCTTCTCGTCGATGTTTTTGATGCCTGCTATGGCCGCTTTAATGCCTTGGACATAGAAGTCCAAAGCTTTCTTGAACACCCGTCCATGGCCCTCCTTGGGGCAGATCTTTGTGGCCAAGCCCACAATTTGGCTGAGAGTTTCCAGTTCCTTCTGGCCGCCGAATTTCGTTCCGGCATTTCTAAACTGTATTTGTAATTCGTTGAACCGGAGGGCTTGTACGACCCCTTTGGTGCCATTTTCAACGTAGCCTTTCAGTTCATCGAGTTCAGCCTGGGTCAACGGGGTTTCCAGGGAGGTGGTGGCGGTCATGATGCGTCCCTGGCGCCGGAGGGCTTGCAGGTCGCGCGTCGTTCGGAGACCGTTTGGACCCAAACCTCGCGGATCCACCCGTACGGTCACCCGGCCATTAACATATTCATAGGCGTTCGCATTGTAGAGGTAGAGAGCGGGGTCGCGCTGGATGAACCGGCCTTGGGCCGGGCTGTAATAACGGGCCCGGAAAAAGTAGAGGCCGTTCTCTTCGTCGAATTCGCGTCCGGTATAAAGAAACCGATTCGTGACGGCGCTATGCGGTGTGCCCCAGATATTGGGTGTGACCGGGTTGTAGCTGCCATCCAACACCGTGACTTGGCCATAGGCGTCGTACATATAACGTTCCACCACGTTGCCGCCGGAATCGGTGAGCGCTTCCACCGTGCCCAAGGCATTGGGATGATAATAATAGGTTTGCCCGGCCCGCTCCATGGAAACGACTTCGTCCAAATTGTTGCCATAGGTATAATCGGCCACCAGCGACCCGCCGCCGTCCAGTTCCTCAATGATTTGGACGCCGTTGTAAAGAAAAACATTGGTTTCCGGACTGCCGGAAGCGTCTTCTATGGTCATGATCCGGCGCCCCAGCGCGTCATAGAAATATTGGCCGACCAGTGTGGAGTCGGAAGTTCGCTCGACCTGGGTGAGCCGGTTTTCCTCGTCGTAGGCATAGCGGTAGGCGGGGTCTTGAATGAGATTGCCAACGGCGTCGTACTGATACGTTTGAGCGTCAACGGTTTGCAATTCGTTGACGGGGCCAAATGTGCGGGTCTCCGGAATGCTGTTCCGGGTGACACTGTTCCAGTTGCCGGCGGGATCGAGATTCCACGTTTCCGTAAACGAAGGTGTGGGAATGCTTGACCCGATGAGCGTGCCGGTTCCAAAACTGTCCAGCCGGTTCAGCGCATCGTAAGCATAGCTTTCGGAGTCCGCAGGGCTATGAAGTTTTTGTTCGTACCCGGTGTTGCCTTCATGGTCATAGGTGTAACCAAACCCGACGATGCGGCTAGAGGAAAGCGACTCTTCCAGCGAAATGACCTGGTCATCGGCATCATAAAGGGTGGTGGCAGTGGCGCCATTGCGAAAGACCTCGGCCGTCACCCGGTCGGCATCATCGTAGCTGTACGTGGTGATGGGCGGATTCGGGGTGCCGTCCTGCAGGGAGGTCAGGCGGTTCCGCGCGTCATACGAATAAGTGAGGATGCGTCCGGAAGGCTGAATATTGGTTTCAACGCGGCCGGGAACGTCATAGGTATAACTCTGCGGCAGGCCATTTTGCACGGTGTTGGTGGGGCGATTGACACCGTCGTAAATAAAGGTATCCACCCAGCCATTCCGGTCGGCGCTTAGCATACGACCGGCATTATCGTAAATGAAAGTTTCGCTGGTTCCGCTGGGAAGGTAGGTGCGATTCGTCAAATAATTCAGATCATTATAATAATAGCTGGTCGACCGGCCCGCCTGGTCAATACTCTCAATCAGATTTCCCACCCCGTCATAAATGTTTGTCCGGGTATTGGGGGCGGCATCAGGGTAGGTTTCGGTCACGCGGCGATTCAAGCCATCATAGCCGTAGCGAGTGAGGTGACCGTCGGCATCGGTGGTGCTGGTGATGTTGTCATCCGCGTCGTACGTGGTGGTGGTGAGGTGGCTCAGAGCATCGGTGGCATTGGTTTGACGATCCAAACCATCGTACAGGTAGGTGGTGGTGTGGCCGTTGCGATCAATGGTGGAGGTCACATTGCCATCAGCGTCATAAACCGTGGTCGTCGTCCGGCCGAGGGCGTCGGTGGTGGCAGTGTTTCGGTTCAAGGCATCGTAGGTGTAGCTGGTGGTGTGGCCTAAACCATCCGTGGCCGAGAGTGCGTTTCCGTCCGAATCATAGGTGTTTGTCCGGACAATGCCGACGTCATCATACACGGTGATGACGCGGTTGAGCGGATCGTAAACATTTACGGTGTTGTTGAGATTGGGCGTGACGGTTAAAATGACGTTCCCGTCGGCATCGTAGCTGGTGACGGTAATGTCGCCCACGGCATCGACCTGTTTGATCCACCGATTATTTGCGTCATAGGTGGTGGTTGTGGTGTTGGCGGCCGGATCGGTTACGGCAATGACATTGCCCGCCGGGTCATAGGTCGTGGTGGTGACGGCGTCGATGGGATTGATGTCGTCATTGGTATCGCTGTTTTTCCGGATCACCTCCACCCGCCGATCCAGAGCGTCATAATGATAAAACGTCACATGCCCGTCGGCATCCTCGCTGCGCGTGATGAGCGATGAGCCGATGGTAGGGCTGCAGCAGGGCGGGCCACCGGGAGTGGAATAATCGTAGGTGTTGACACCCCCGAGCGCATTCGTGGAACCGATCCGGCGATCCAGGGCGTCATAAGCGTAAGACATGGTGTTGGAGTTCGGATCCACCGAGCCGACAATGTTTCCGACGGGGTCGTAGGTGTAGCGGGTGATCCCGCCCGCCCCATTGGTGATGCCGATAACGCGATCCTGGGCGTCGTACGCGTAGCTGGTTGTATGACCGAGCGGGGTGGTGGTGACAATGCGGTTATTGTCCGCGTCATAGGTGTAACGGGTGATTCCGCCCAACGCATCCGTGGTCTGGGTCAAGCGACCGCGCACATCATATTGATACGAGGTCGTGTTGGTATTGGGATCGGTAACGCTCAGTTCGCGTCCCGCAGCATCATACGTGTAGCGGGTGACGCCGCCCAGAGCATTGGTGACACCGATCTCCCGGTCCAGCGCATCATAGGCGTACCGGGTGGTGTGGCCCAGAGGATCAACCACCGAAATTTGGTTGCCGACCGCGTCGTACCCGTAGCTGGTGACGTGACCCAGCGGGTCGGTCAGGTTGGTACGATTGCCAAACTCATCGTAAGCAAAGGTCGTGGTGTTGGTGTTTTTGTCGGTCAGCGAGAGCAGATTGCCATGCGCATCATAGGTATAGCGGGTGGTATAGCCCAGGGGGTCAATCTCGTTCGTTCTATTGCCGTGGGCATCGTACTGATAGGTGGTGACCCGGCCGTTGGGATCCGTCAAGCGGGACAACTGATTGAAGAGTGGTTCGTACGTATACGTCGTTACATTGCCCAGGGGATCGACCCGGTTCGTCCGGTTGCCTTCGGCATCATATTCATAACGCGTGACGTTTCCGTTGGCGTCGGTCACGGAGGCAAGCTCGCGGGTCGTGCGATCGTAACCATAGGAAGTGATGGTGCCATTGGGAGCCGTGATGGCGTCAATGTAACCGTTGGTGTCATATTGGTAGCTCCACAAATTTCCGTTGCCGTCCCGGTTGGACACGGTGGAAGGCTGATAAACGCGCCGGAGGGTGTAGGCCAGGGCGCTATGATTCACCCCCCAGTGGGTCGGATTGGACTGGGCAAACCAAGTCTGGCCGTTTCCGTCGACCACGGCATACGGTTCTTGATTGCGATATAAATACAGGTACGTGCGGCCGTCCCGGTCAATTTTGCGACTGATCTGATAAAGTGAGTTGTAGCTATACCGGATCGATTGCCCGGCCGGATCCGTAATCCGGATGGGCGAACGGTTGCGGGGATCGTATTGCAGGGTGGTCGTGCGTCCGAGCGGATCAGTAACGCTCGTGAGCTTGCCGCCGGTGTAAGCCAGGTGCAGGGTCCGGCCGTAGGTATCGCTGATTTGCGTCAGCAACCCGGCGGCGTAGGACAGCGTGGTAACGTTGTGGTTGCGATCTCCCATCTGAACCAACCGGTAAACCGGCCCGCCCACCAAGAAGGGAGTTTGGGGAACCGAGGCAAAAAGCCACCAGCTTTTTTCCTTGTTGGTAATGGCTAACTCGCCGCCCGGGAGTGGGGTCAGGGTCTCGAAAAAACCGGAGTCGGCGGTGTACGACCCACCGGCGCCAAAGTGGAACAAGGTCACCCGGCCATCCGGGCCCATCCGAAAAAATGAATTACGCTGTTCAAATAGAAAAATGTTATAGGAATGAGTCCAGCCCAGGCCCAAGCCGCAATCCACCTGGGCGCGCGACGCATCGGCGTTGTAGGAATTGTAGGTGAGGGTCATGTCCAGGGTTGGACCGCTGCCACTTTTGAAGGTCACGAGCGAAAAGTCCTCGCGCAGATTTCCTTCCGTGAGGCTGGTGTAGAGCGTGCCGCCGCTCTGGCGATTCACCGGGTATCCGCATTTTTCACAAATGTAAGGCGCATCGGCACCGATATAGAGTGCGAAGGAAGGCGTGGCCGGTAAAATCAGCACGGCACCGGCAAAAAAAAAGACCGCCCGTTTCCTGGCGACCCTCATTGGGTTGCGGTTGAATCTTCCGGGGAGGAGAATGGTGCCCAGCGCCAGAAGAGCGGCCAGTATCCCGACGTTTTTAGGTTCAGGGATGGGAACGGAACTGTTAAGCACCGAAGTTTCCGCATCGGCTTCCATATACAGCGAATAAGGAGTGTTGTATTGAAGGACCAGCGATTCGGTGAGGGTCTGGGAAAAAGTCTGTGCCTGGTTGTCGCTGGCACCGATGGTGTAAAAACGATCATCAAACAAAAGCGGATTTCCGTCCAATTGAAGGGTGAACACGGTTTCGGCATACGCCGCCTGGCCATAAATATCGGTCATGGCGCTCAAGGAACCGCTGATCAGGGTGGAGAATGACACATTCACCGCCCCACGGCCCGGGCCACTGATCATAAAACTATCCACCACGGTGCCGCGGGCGGTTGCGGCGTCTGACGCATCGATTTGTCCAAGAATGCTGGCATTGGCGGTGGCGGAGCCGCTGACGGCGAGTGTGGCTGAACTTGGGGCCGAAGCCGAACCGTTCGCCGAAGAATAATCCCCATTGGCGGTGGCCATCGGAGACAGGCCGTTATTTATATACTGCTGGCTGATGGTGGCTTGGGCGAAGGCCGATCCCTGCCAGGCGGGCTGGATTACCAGGTTGCCAGTGTCCGGCGTGATGGTCAGGTCCGAGTACGATAGCTGGCTGTCGGCCGAGGCATCGGCAAGGGCCGGGGAGGGAATGAGCAAAAGCAAGGCGATGCCGGGACAAAACGAGAGAGCAATCGTACGTTTCAATTTGTTCATAGAGATGCGGTTCCAAGAAGTTTTTTGTGACAAAATGTGCCGCCTCCCGCCGCCGCTTGGAACTTATCTACTGAATCAAATTGCCTCATGGGAGTCAATCGGCCGATGTTAACGATTAGGTTACGATCGTGGGGCGCGGCTTCCACTTTGCAGCCAGTGAATTCCGCAATGCCGCCGGCCACTTTTCCGCTGCGCACGGGCGGCTCAAGGGGTCAAAGTGAATTGGCCGCGGGTCTGCGTCCGCAGTTTTAGCTCATAATTCATAATTTACAGGAGACCGCCGCCTGGAGGGCGTACCACTGTTTGCGTTCCTGTCCTTCGTAGCCTTGGCGAAGGGGAAGCGGGCCAAGTTTCAGCTCCAAGCTGGATTCGGCATAGCTATTTTATCCGAGCCTCCGCGTGAAATTTTCCCCGCAGTTTCATGGAGAGCCCCTTTCGATTTTCAAAGGCAATGGGAACATGAACCGGAGGGAGAACTTAGATAGGTTGTTTAACATAAAGACTCAATTTTGAGGACTCATGGGAAGGCGGCGAACGGCGGGCAAGTTGCCCGCCGGACGGGCGGGTCGCCCATTCCACCCGGAACATATCGGACGTCTCTATCTTTTGATTTAACTTGCCGCCGTAATTGAGTTGCAAATGTTTTTGGAGCGAGGTAATACAGGAACAGTAATCAGTGGCTGGGGACAGGTTATGAAAACTAAATTTTATCTGGCGGTGCTGCTCACTTTTGGTATTGGGCTTTTCCAAACGGTCGCCAAGGCGTCTGAACCGAAGAATCTGGCGGCGGCGGAAAATGGATTTGCTTTCAAGTTGCTCAAGGAACTGGCTGCCGAACAGCCGGGTACCAATATTTTCATTTCACCTTATAGCGCGGCAACGGTGCTACAAATGGTGGCGAATGGCGCCGCCGGAAAGACGAAGACGGAAATGCAGCAGGTCTTGGGAACCAAGACTTTGTCAGACGCCGCCGTGAATCAAGCCAGCCAGCTCATTGCCAAATCGCTGAATGACAGAACCACCAATATCATCCTGACCACTGGCCATGCCATTTGGTATCGGAAAGGCGCGTCGGTAAAACCGAGTTTTCTCACCCTGAATCCGCGGTTTTCCGAAACTACCGTGGCACCAATGGATTTCGCCGATCCGCATTACGTGGATATAATCAATGCCTGGGCGAGCGAAAAAACCCACGGTCGAATCACGCAGATTGCGGATGGCAGGGACGACCCCGAATTTCTCCGCCTTTTTCTGGCCAATGCGGTTTATTTCAAAGCCAGTTGGCTCGAACCGTTTGATACGAATGAGACAAAGGATCGGCCGTTTCATCTGCAGGGTGGGATCGAGAAGAACGTTCCGATGATGACGCAGGCAAAGACTTTTTCGTATTTGCAGGGAACGGGTTATCAGGCAGTGCGGTTGCCCTACGAGGATCCGAGCCTGGCCATGTACATCGTCCTCCCGGAGACCAACTCAGGTCCGGAAAAGCTACTGCGGACCATTGACGGAGATGCGTGGCAACGAATTATAAACCCCCGTTTTAGTGATAAAGAAGGAGTTTTATTTTTGCCGCGTTTTAAACTGGGGTACTCGGTAGAGCTCAACCAAACATTGGAATCGCTGGGAATGAAATTGCCTTTTAACCGAGAAAAAGCCGATTTTTCCGGTATCGGCCCTGACCTGAACATCTCCAGGATTCTGCAGAAAACATATGCGGAAGTGAATGAAACTGGAACTGAGGCGGGGGCAGTAACCGCCGTAACGATGTGGGATAGTACCGGCCCTGGACCGGCTCGCCCAGAGCCATTTCATATGGTTGTGGACCGGCCATTCTTATTCTTGATCGAAGACAGCCGGATTCAAACGATTTTGTTTATGGGGGTAATATTTTACCCCGGGGCAAATTAGCAACAAAGGATGTTTAATGGTTTAAGGAGAAATTACGGTAAATTTCCAGCGTCGCTTCAGGACGAACTTCCCATTTTACTACGGTACCAAGAACTTCCATCCCTGACTAATGTCCGGTGTCTCTCCGAAGGCGTGAAAAAATCAAAAATTCCAAAAATCTGTTTCCGCAAATATCTGATTACCAATCAGCTCATTCCGGCGTTTTTGACTTTACCGCAATTTTTTCACACCCTCTCCGCGGCGCGAGAAAATTAGAAACAGAGAATGGTCAGTTTCTTCGGGCCGTGGGCGCCCAGGACGAGAATACGTTCGATGTCACCAGTTCGGCTGGGACCGGTGATGAAGGAAATCATGCTCGGATAATTTAGGGAGTATCTTTTCTTTAAATATTCAAAGGCGGTGGGCAGGTCGGCCACCAATTGGTCGCGGCGGGCGAGGACGAGATGGTGCGGCGGCAAGACGGAGAGCGCCCGCCCGCCCGCGCTGCGGCTGGTGACCAATACACTGCCGGTCTGGGCGACCAACGCGTCGCATTCGCTGATGCCGACATCGCATTGCTCCAGGGCGTTGACATCATATTGACGATCGGTACGGAGCAGCGGAATTCCGAGAATGGGCAGTACGGCATCGGTGAGGCCGCCCGAATGGCAGGCGGCGCGTTCCCATTTTTCGGAATCACGCAGGCTGACCAGGACATCCCGGACTTCGGCGGCGGAATTCAGCAGACGGAAATCCGCCTTGAGGTCGGCGGCGTTTTTGGCGAAGAGCGCCATTTGATCGTCAAAGTCAGGTCCGACCAGCGGCAGCCAATCGCGAGCGGTCGCGGCCGGGCCGGGAGGTGGCAAAGGGTTGCCCATGCCGGTATGATGGCCGGGATGGGGGGCCTTGGTTTGCAACGCTTCGCGGACGCGTCCCAGGATTTTTTCACGTTCACTCATGAGCGATTTCTCCACCAATCTTTAAATGATTGGTGCGGCATCGGGGGCAGGTCGCGGGTTTTCGTCCAAGCCCGGGCCGGGTCCCACGCGGAACCGAGCACCAGTTGGTGCAGCGGATGGGTGAGCCAGCCGATTTTTTTGGCCAGCCGCCAGAAATGCGGGTCGCGGATGACACAGCTAAAGGCAAAATAGCCGAGACGCTCCCACCGCGACGGCTTTTCCCTGGCGGCATTGCGGCGGTTTTGAAGCAAGTGATGGTGCAGATCAATTTTCACCGGGCACGTTTCGGTGCAGGCGCCGCATAGTGACGAGGCATTGGAAAGATGCTTCCAATCTTGCAGTCCGCGCAGGTGGGGAGTGATGACCGAACCGATCGGGCCGCTATAAGTGGTGCCATAGGTGTGGCCGCCGACATTCCGGAAGATCGGGCAAACGTTCAAGCAGGCGCCACAGCGAATGCAATGGAGCGCATCCCGCTGCTCGGCGTCCGCCAGCAGTTCGGTCCGGCGATTGTCCAGCAGGACGACGTGCCATTCTTCAGGTCCGTCACATTCGCCCGGCTGGCGCGGACCGGAATAAAACGTGTTGTATCCCGTCATGGTCTGGCCGGCGCCGGCGGTACCGAGCATGGGCAGAAACAGGGCGAGATCGGAAAAGCGCGGCAGGATTTTTTCGATGCCCAGCAGCGTTATCATGGTTTTGGGCAAGGCGGCGGTCAGGCGGGCGTTGCCTTCGTTTTCGGTGATGGAGATCATGCCGGTTTCGGCGACGGCGAAATTCGCGCCGGTGAACCCGACATCCGCGGAAATATATTTCTTCCGCATCACGCGGCGGGCCACCATGGTTAGATCTTCGGGATTGTCAGACGGGGCGTCGCCCAGTTCCTTTTGGAACAATTCCCGAATTTCGCCGCGCGTCAGATGCATTGACGGAAACACAATATGATACGGCGGCTCGTGGCGCAGTTGGACAATAAATTCGCCGAGGTCGGATTCCACCACGTCATAGCCGGCCTTGGTCAAGGCCTCGTTGAGATGAATTTCCTCCGAGGTCATCGCCTTGGATTTGATGATCGAGCGCGCCTTTTTCTCATGCAGGATTCCGGCGATAATCTCGCGGGCCTGGACGCCATTGCTGGCCCAATGGACCTTGGTGCCGCGCGATTCCAGTTTTGCCACCAACTGTTCCAGGTATTTGTCGAGGTGGTTGATGGCTTCCCATTTGGTTTCCGAGGCCGCCGTGCGGGCGGATTCCCAACTTTGAAACAGGCCTTTGCGCTTGTCCCGGGCGGTCTCGTAGCTGCGCAAAGCGGTGCGGACCACCTGGCGATGGCGCAGGTCGGAGGTTTTCTTGCCGGCGTCGGTATTAAATTGGGAGGCGAAAGGTTTCATAGCGTGGCCGGGTCAGACGCGAGCGGGAGCATCCAAAGGAAGATGGTTCAATACTTCCGCGAGATGGATGGTTTTCATGGGGAGTTGTTGGCGCGAGATCAGCCCCTGAATTTGCATCAGGCAACTGGAATCATTGGAGACGATGTACGCGGCGCCGGTCTCGATGGCGGAGGCACATTTGACCTCGCCCATGGCGGTGGAAATGGCGGGGAATTTTGCCGAGAACGTTCCGCCGAAGCCGCAGCACGTTTCCGCCTCGGACATTTCGATCAGTTCCAAATCGCGGACTTCGGCGAGGAGCTGGCGGGGACCCTTTTTGATATGCAATTCGCGCAGCCCATGACAGCCATCGTGGAAGGTGACTTTATGCGGAAAGGCGGCGCCCAAGCTGGTGACGCCGAGTTTGCTGACGAGGAAATCGGAGAACTCCCAGGTGTGCGCGGCCACTTGTTCGGCCAAGGCGAGATGCGGGGTATCGGCAAAGAGCTGCGGATAGAAATTTTTGACCATGGCGCCGCAGGAGCCGGAACCGATGACCACGGCCTCGGCGTTTTCCAACTGTCGCAGGACGTTCAACGCAATGGGGCGGGTTTGATCCCAATAACCGGAATTAAAGGGGGGCTGTCCGCAGCAGATGATTTCCTCCGGGCAGACCACCTTATGGCCGAGGCGCTCGAGGATCTGGACCATGCTGATGCCGGCGTGGGGGAAGAGCGCGTCGATAAAGCAGGGTACAAACAATGTGACAGTCATGGGCAATGGTCCTTAACGACCGGGGATGATTTGCCATAAAATCGGGAACAGGGCGATGAAAAAATGTTTTCGTTATTAATTGAGCTTTGTCCGCTTGCCGCGTTTGGCGGGATTCCGCATAATGCGCCGGTGCTCGACATTAAATTAATTCGTGAAAAGACCGACTTCGTGCGCGCCCGGCTGGCCACGAGGGGAGCAGGGGACGAAGCCCATATTGATGAATTGCTCAAACTTGATGAGCAGCGCCGCAAGCTGCTGGCGGAGGTGGAGGGCCTGAAATCGGCCCGCAACCGGGTGTCCAAGGAAATTGGCGCGCTGATGGCCCAAAAGAAAACGGACGCGGCGGAAGCCAAGAAAGCGGAGACCAAGGAATGGGGCGAAAAGATCGCCGCGCTGGATAAAGAAGCGGCGGAAATCGAAGCGGCGCGCGATCGGCTAATGCTGAGCCTGCCCAACCTGCCGCACGAATCGGTGGTAATCGGAAAGACAGCGGCCGACAATCCGGAAGTGCGCGTGTTTGGCGCGAAGCCGCATTTTGATTTCAAACCCAAGTCGCACGTTGATCTGTGTGAGTCGCTGAAGCTGGTTGATTTCGCCCGGGCCGCAAAAATCTCGGGCAGCGGCTTTTTGCTCTATACGAACTGGGGAGCGCGTTTGGAACGGGCGCTGATTCAGTTCCTGCTGGACCTGCACATTACGCAGCATGGGTACACCGAGGTATCGCCGCCGTTTGCGGTCGGCCCGCAATGCCTGGAAGGAGTGGGCCAGTTTCCCAAATTCAAGGACCAATATTACGGGGTGGCCGAAGGCGATGATCCGACGAAGCTGGGCAAGCTGTATTTGGTGCCGACAGCGGAAACACCGGTCGCCAACATTCATCGGGAAGAGCTGCTGAAAGAAAGCGAATTGCCGATCCGCTACTGCGCTTATACGCCGTGTTTCCGCGGCGAAGCCGGCGCGGCGGGCGTGGGCACGCGCGGCATGATCCGGGTGCATCAATTCGACAAGGTGGAATTGATCAAGATCGTGAAGCCGGAGAACGGCTACGACGAACTGGAAAAGATGGTCGGCAACGCCGAGAAAGTGCTGCAGCTCCTCGGGCTGCATTATCATGTGATTTTGCTGTGCACGGGTGACATGGGTTTTGGCAGCGCCAAGACCTATGACATCGAAGTATGGGCGCCGGGGCAGGGCAGTTACCTGGAAGTCTCGAGCTGCTCGAACTGCGAAGATTTTCAAGCGCGCCGGATGAACCTGCGGTTCAAAACCGAGGCGGGCGAAAACAAGTTTCCGCACATCCTCAATGGCAGCGGCACCGCCCTGGCCCGGTTGTTTGTGGCGTTGATTGAAACGCACCAGCAGGCGGACGGCAGCGTGCTGATCCCGGCGCCGTTGCAACCCTATCTGAAAACCGATCGTATAACCGCCTGATTTGCGAATGAGAATTTTGCTCGCCAGCAGTGAAGCTTACCCCTTCTCCAAGACCGGCGGGTTGGCGGACATGGTCGGCTCGTTGGGCAAGGCCCTGGCCCATGCGGGCCATGAGGCGGCCATTGTCACCCCGCTGTACCGCGGAATTCTCCAGAGATATCCGGCGCTGAAAAAGGTCAACTGGCAGTTCAACCTGCCGCTCGGCATACAGTGGTATCAGGGCGGCCTTTACTCGATGGAGATGGAGCCGGGCCTGACGGTTTATTTTGTCGAGCACCAGGCGTTTTTCGATCGCGCGGGAATCTATCACGAGGCGAACGTCAGCTACCGGGACAACGCCGAACGGTTTATCTTTTTTTCGAAATGCGTCGCGCATCTGGCCCGCTACCTGCCATGGCGGCCGGATGTGGTGCACGTGCATGATTGGCAGGTCGCACTTGTGCCGGCGCTCATCAAGCACCAGCGCAATGTGGAAGGGTGGGGGAGTCCCCCGCCCACTTGCCTGACGATTCACAATTTGGCGTACCAGGGCATCTTTTGGCCGGGCGCCTTTGCGTTCACGAACCTGCCCGACCATTTTTTCAACACGGAAGGCGCGGAATTTTTCGGGCAGCTGAATTGCCTCAAAGCCGGCATCGCCTACGCGGACATCATTACCACGGTCAGCCCGCGGTACGCCCGGGAAATTACCACGGTGGAATACGGTTGCGGACTCGACGGCTTGTTGCGCCGCCGCCGCGAGCGGCTGGTCGGCATTCTCAATGGCGTAGACTACGAGGAATGGAACACGACGAAGAATTCGCACCTCTTCAAAACCTACTCCGCGACCCGGCTCGCGGGGAAAGAGGTGAACAAAACCGAATTACAAAAACTTTTGGGCTTGCCGGTCGCGGAGGATATTCCGCTATTTGGCACCATATCGCGGCTGGCGGAACAAAAGGGCGTGGACATTCAATTGGGCGCGCTCGAGGAAATGTTGAACACGGACATGCAGTTCGCCGTGTTGGGCAGCGGGTCGCCGGATTACGAGCTCGGCTACAAGGAGCTGGCCAAACGGTTTCCCACGAAGGTGGCCGTGCGGATTGGCTATGACGAAAAGCTGGCGCATCGCATCGAGGCGGCGAGCGATTTCTTCCTGATGCCATCCCGGTTCGAGCCCAGCGGGTTGAACCAGATGTACAGTCTGCGTTACGGGACGATTCCCGTGGTCCGGGCCACGGGCGGCCTGGACGATAGCGTCATTGATTTTAACCAGAATCCCGAGCGCGCCAACGGCGTGAAGTTTCAGGAATATTCCGCACGCGCATTGGCCAAGGCCATTCGGAAGGCGCTGGCGCTTTACCAGGAGCGGAAGCTGTATCGCAAGTTCCAGAAGAATGCGATGGGCATGGATTTTTCGTGGGAAAAAACCGTCGAGGAATATTTAAAGGTGTATGGAACGGCGTTAAAGTATAATCGCTGAATAAACACGGACGCCGTCGGAGTAGGAAAAAATCAAAGAGAGAAGATATCACGCGGAGACGCGGAGGCGCGGAGGAGGAACACGGAGAAAGCAGATTTTGACAGGATTGACGGGATTTACTGGATTAAAAAAAAGGGGGCAAGCGCAGCCGGGGATTTCTACGCTGGCACACGGAGGCATAGCAGCAAAGCCTCTCGCTTGGAAAGGGCGAGGGGAGCCGGTGATTGGTGATATTTGCGCGGGGGAATCCGCCGGGTAAATTGCGCCGCGCTCAGGTGGGTGGCGGAACTTTTTTCCCATCCCGGGGCCGTAATCATAAATAAATCTATTGAAGTGGGAAAAATTTCCCATTAATATCGAGTTGCTAATGGAAGGTTTTCGAACATTGCTAAAGTCCAGACAGAAGCTCGGATACGCGAGTTTTATCGGTCTTGGTCTGGCGATAAACCTTCCCGCAGAGGCGTCTCCTATCGATTTTGAAAATCAAAATACGGCGAATTCCGGCGCATTCGTGCTGAACCGTCCCGCCACAACTTCGCTGGTCATGGTGGTGGACGGGATTACGGTCACCTTCTCGGGCGGGTCGCTTCTCAGCCATGTCTCGAATTTAACCGCGGATGAAACGACCTTGTACGGCACCACGTCGTACCGCGGCGCGTTTGAAAACCCGTTGTGCATCACCTTTTCGGCGCCCGTCAATAATCTGGATTTGGTGCTCTACAACGGCCAGACCGCCAACACGCTTTATCAGGCGACGTATGGCGGCGTTTCCCAACAATTCAACCTGGCGCCGAATATTTTTGGCGGCGACTCGCAGATCAGCTTTTCGGGCACTGGCTCGGAGGTGGATATCAGTGATATCAGCGGCCGGGGAAACTGGGATTTCTTTATTGATAATCTGCAGTTTGACCCGGCGGCGGTTCCCATCACGGTTCCGGATGGAGCGAGCACATTCTGGTTGCTGACGACCGGGCTGATTGGGCTGGGAATCGTACGAATGAAGGCCGGACAATTTCGGCGGTCGCGGCAAGGTTGCTAAAAATCATCTGAGCCGTCGACCCGTGGCGGCCCAGACGACGGTGAAGATTGTTGATTAGGAGGATTGAATTCTGAAAATGCGAACACAATTAATCATTGGCATGGCGGCGTTCGGTTTTTTGGCGGTTCCGAAACAATCGGCCGCCCAGGGAATTTATCCGGCGCAAACCTGGGATGGCCCGGTCCCCGGAGATTCCATCACGAATGCGGTAGGCTGGTCATTTGCCCCGACCGTGGATATCGCGGTCACGGCCATTTCCGGCAGCGGCACGGCGGTGAGCTTTTGGTCCTCGGCGCAGCAACTCATTGGCACCTATGATTTTTCCGGTCCGTACGGCGACGCGTCCGGACCCGCGTCGACGTTTCAATCCGTCGCGCCGCTATATTTACTGGCCGGACAGACCTATTACGTTTCGACGGACAATTCGGATCTGAGCCCGTTTCTGGATTATATTTATGGGCCGCCCAGCGGGGTTCCCAACGCGCCGGTGCCTTTCAGCACCTCGACTTACCTGAGCGATTTCGGCAGCTACGTGATCGATTCCAGCGGCCAATGGGTGCCATCCACCGCGCCGCCCAATAATACCGAGTATTTATTGCTCGGACCGAATTTCGAGTTTGAAGTGCTTCCCGAGCCGGCAACGTTTGGGCTATTCGCCCTCGGATTGGCCGCCGGGCAGTGGGGGATTCGACGGTCACGTTTTGCCGCGAACGGGCAGGGGAGATAAAGGTTAACCGCCCGGCCCCGTTTTACAAATTCAAGTAGATCGCTGAAGTAAATTGAGGTATCGGTGCGCCCGATTTCTCACGACGGCGCTGGGGTGATCCACCTGCCAGGGCGCGTTCCATAAGATATAAAATTCCAGATCGGTGGCGTCGCGTTTGTGGCCCATCCGGAAACGGGAAAGGCGTTCGTTCATGATTTCGCGGGCGGCCGTGAACGCCGTAATAAAATCGCGGGGATTGCCGCCCGGCCAGAGTTCCGGGCGAATTTGAAAACGGGAAACTTCTCCCATGGAACCGACGGCTCGATCATTGTCCCCGCTTTCAATCATCGAAAGCGCAGCCCAACGATCCATCCCAAAAGCCGAAGGCGTCAACCCAAGCATAATGAGAAGCAGCATGGATAACCTCAATTTCACGCGTCTCTACCATGCCACACCCTCCAAATCCCTGTCAAATGGGGCCAAAACCGTTGCAAAATGCAATAAAAGGCTGCAAACGATTGGCTTCGAAGCAGGTACAACGAAATTTTGGCCCTTCAGGAGGGAACGATCCAACGAATTATTTCGGGGGAAGGAGGTTGGAGGCGAGTTTTAAGCTGTTTCAGTGAGGCCAGAATCGGGCTATTGGGCATCCGGAGTTCGCCCCAAGATTCGCCGAACGTGATTTTTGAAATCGTCGTACTCCTTGAAATCGCCCCAAAGCGCGTACTGCAGGGCTCTCATTCTCTGCGGCTCCGTTGACCTGAACTCGTTTTCCCAAAGCTGATGAAAGCGATGAACCACCAGCCCGGCGAGCTGCAGCGGCGGACAGTTTGTTTTGTCCTCGAAAGCGATTCCCTGCACGCGCGAATCCAGTTTGGCAAACAGCTCGAATTGCTCGGTGGCGGCACGGGCATAATTGGGGTCGTTATCGTTCCGGCTAAAGACAAAGGACACTGAACCCGGGAAGGTTACCCGCCGGGAGTTTAGTTCCAAAGCAAAGGTCGCGAAGAAATTGCGAAAGAGACCGGAATAAGCGGGTCGTGTTTCCGTGGTCGGCCCGGTGGCAGCCTCCACACCCTGTAATTGGTGGTTAAACTCTCCACCGGCGAAGGGCTCCGGGCGCTGAAACGTACAGCCGAACGGGAAGCCACCGGACCGGACGAAATCTCCCGCAAGGGCGACTAACTCCAATAGAAAATCCTGGCGCCGCCCCGGGCACCATAAGTAATAGGACGAGGTGGAATCATCCAACGTCTCCACCGATCCCGCGAATTCAGCAAAATCAAAAGCGGCCACGTGGTTTTTCGCGAGCACCGCCTGCCAGCGGTCGCCCAGTGTCCGCCAGTCAGGCGACAATCCGGCGTAGCCTCCCAAGACAGGAATCGTCACGCCTGATTGTTTCGCGGATAAATCGAGCGTGCTAGCATAGTCAGAATAAATGACCAGATTCATATTCGGTTTTCCATCGACTATTATTCTTTCCCATATCTCACGAAATAAACTTCAGATCCGGGCCTTTAGAGTTTCTCTGAATACCTGACCAATAATCCAAAACCAAAACCGGACAGCGCGTTCTGTCCGGATTATCCACACTTAGTCAAACATCACCGCCCAGCAAACGGCGGGGACGCCATAAATTTCCATAACTAAGAAGGATGTCAATGAACGAAATGATGCAATCTGCAATTAAGCCCATAAAATAATCACCGATAACATAAAATATTACCAAGTAATTATATAATCATACTTAGTATACAATTCGCTCTAAAATAATCCCAGCGGGGCCTTTGGGATTGGCTCGTTCGCTCCGGACGGCGAATCATGGGTCGTTTCTGGCACGACCCTCCCGGCCGTCATGGCTAAGTTTGCTGGCTGCCAATGATTTTTCGGCATTCTCCCGATCGCGCCGGATCAAATCGGCTACGTACGCTGAGAAATTGGAACCAAATCCTTTTTCTTCCGCCAACGTCTTGGCCCAGTTGAGAACAATGGGCGTCAGGCTGATGGCGGTTTTGACCACTTGCGATTTACGGTTCATATACTGCACCGCAGTATATATCCCTTTGGTGAATAGAAAGATAAAAAGAATCTGCGGTATAAATAAGTATAACCATTGGGTTAACCATTATGGCAATGCAACCAATTTGTTTTTGTTATGCAATAAAAGGTATCCCGGCATAATAAATTTGTAAAGTGCTCAAGATAAGTATTTTATGTAGTATCTGCGGGCTGGTGCGGCGGCTTTTTTGGCTGATGTTCTGACTTTTTCATTTTTTACTCGACTGCTTTGGTAGAGAAAGTCAAGGTGCGCTGCCGAAACGTGCCATTCCTCAGCGGAAAAAAGGATGGTACGGACGGTATACTTCAAGATCAGACCGGAAGGAGACGGGCATAGATCGTTGAAGAAGTCCTGCGATAAAAAGATGCAGCTCCCTCAATTACCGCGGGAAGCCGTCGCTCAATTATCGTGCGTTCGGTTTAATTGGAGACAGGCGCGACGGTTGAACCTCGACATGGCGTCTGACCTGCGTTGGTATCACGCATTGAAAAATGAATGCAGCCGGGTTATGGTGACGTGCAATTAATCCAATGAAAGAAGCGTTACCAATTGTTTTGTTTCTTTTTCTGGTTTCCGTTTGTGGCGGGAACCCATCACGGTCACCGGTGACCTCATCTCCGGTTTTGGGGATGCAGATGCAGCGAGCGGTGCTTCAGAAACAGGATTTGAATGAAATTCAGCGGCTACTACGGGCGGGTTTCAAGATTGACGATCCCATTGGCTGCGGAACTTTTAATTCCGTGGACGGGGCGGTGGCGGTGGAGAACTTGGAGCTTTTGAAGTTTTTCCTGGCGTCCGGCGCGCGCCCAAAAGGGAGCGCGTTGCTCCAGGCGGTATGGTCGCATCACCCGGACATTTCCCGGCAAATGGTGGAGATGCTTTTGAAGGCCGGAGCCGACCCGAACGGCAAGGGCTGCTACATGGGCGACACGAACCGTTTCTTCACGCCGCTGCATATTGCGTGCTACCAGGGCTATTTGGCGGATGTGCAACTGCTTGTCAACCAGTCAAACGTGGAACTCAATTTAATTGATATTGACGGTTATACGCCGCTGATGCTCGCCGTGGAAAAAGGCAACAAGGAGATCGTTGGTCTGCTGCTCGCCAAGGGCGCCAACGCGAACATAGCAAAGGAGCGGCGGGGCGGGGCTGTTTCGCCAATGGATGGAGCCACTCCGCTCGCGTGGGCAGAAGAACGGGCCATGGATGATATTGCGGACATGCTCCGGGCCGCTACCGGCACGCCCAAGTCGAACGGTCTCCAGCCTACTTCTCGCGAGGCGATGCGTAATATTGCGCAACGGATTGCCGCGGGCGAGCCGAAAGCCTTCGATGAACTCGTTCAAGCCACAGAGACACTTTATCGGGGCATCGATTTCCAAACGGAACACGCGCGCATCATGTCGAATTTGATTCGGATGCATGCCGCCTTCAACATGCTGGGGGAAGAGGCGGGAAAGGGGAATGAGGCTGCATTTCAGGCGCTCCAGAAATCGATGAGCGCAGGCGTGCTCAGCAATTTTGCGCCGGACGCGCTCGGCATGGCCGCAGCCGGCGGAAACACGAATGCGCTGGATATCCTGGTGCATTACCAAAAGGCCGGGCTATTGGAGTCCACGGCCATTTTCGCGCTGGCCAAGCCTGTGGAAGCCGGGGTTGACCCAGCAATTGATTGTGTGGGCTCATGGCTGGCTCATCTCAACGAGGATGGATTGTCTGGCGGCATGGTGCTGAGCACCACCAACGCCCTGGCAGCAGCCGCCGCGAAAGGCAGCCTCAAGGCACAGGCGGTTCTGAATCAGTTTACCGCGAGGATTGAATGAGCGTTTGCGCATTTGGTTGGCAGGCACTGCATGCGTGTAAACTCCTGGGAGATTGCCGGCGGGCAAAGCCCTGGTCATAACCCAAAACTTTTTCATGTCCGTTAAAGAGTTTCTACCTACGCACATCCAGTCGTTACCAGACCCATTTTCCACCAAATATATGAAATATAACAAACATTGTGCATCATTATTTATACCCTTTCCCGAGAGTCGATTTTTGTTTTATGGCTGCCGGGTGGCAAGTTGGCCCTGATCAGGCCGATTCTTTGAAACCAATCGCCGCAGAAGATAGCCTTGCCACATCCATAAGCCCGAAAGGACGATCACCGGGACGGCAACATACCGTACAACGGGGGCGTAGTTGGGAAGCTCTTTAAACGGGCTGTAAATGTAGCCCACAATCGGAATGCTGAAGACGATGTGTATCCAGCGAGAAATCGAGCGGGAGGTGGTAGGGCTCATAAGTCATTCGGGGCGGCGTTGGCTTGAAATGCGTCTCGTCTTAAATTCATTGCGTACCTTTCCGCCAGCAAATATATGAGTAGTCATTTGACTGGGAAATAAGCTTTTTGAACTTTTTTAAGGTCGAGCCACCTAGCGGAAGCCCGGAGATCGAAGTCTGGTCGTCTTGTCCGGCCAGGCTCCGCCCCAACATTATGAGATGCACAGCAGAAAAATGGGGCAGGTGCCCTGCCCTGCCCGGGCTTTTTAACGGTAGCGCAGATCGTTTTATGCGTTGACAATGAATTCCAAGGTCCTTCCAGGACGAGATAAATTCGGTGCGGTTGACCAGACACGGTGTGTCTGGCTAATCTCCAAGGTCGCTCCGCGACAATATTATTTTCCCCAATAGCAGAATTGAGGATCTCAAACCTGCTCCGGTGGCAGGCTGGGCGGACTCGGCGGACGGGGTGGCCGGGCGGGAGGTCGGGCGGGTGCTTCCGCCATTTTAAGCGAGCTGAAGCCCGACATTTTCATGCTGCGATTTTTGATCACATCCACGCGCTGGGTCATTAGGGATTTGTTGATACTGTAAAGCACCGCGGCTTCCTCCGTGATCAATTCGTCTTCAAAAGCCCTGCTCAGCGATTGCTCAAAGCTGTGCCAACCCAGTGTGCTGCCCGCCTCAATGATGTCCGCGAAGCGGCGGTTTTCCCCTTCCCCGAGTTGCATGGCTTCGCGGCTGCGCAGACTGCTCCCGAGCAGTTCGGTCACCAGCAACCGGCCGCCCTCGCGCTTGGGAATCAGCCGCTGGCTGACGATATAGCGCAAGCTGCCAGCAAGGCGTTCCCGCACTTGCTGTTCTTCTTCCCGGCTGAACATGCCGAGAATGCGGTTGATGGTCTGGCCGGCGCTCATGGTGTGGAGCGTACTGAAAACGAGATGGCCGGTTTCACCGGCGGTGAGCACGATGTCCATCGTCTCGCGATCCCGGATTTCGCCGACGAGAATGATCTTGGGCGCCTGGCGCAACGAGGCGCGCAGTCCGGCGGGGAAATTATAAAAATCGCGGCCCAGTTCGCGCTGGCTGAACGCGGCCTTGAGCTGGGGATGCAAGAATTCGATCGGGTCCTCCAGCGTGACCACGTGGACCTCATGGGTCAGATTGATTTCATTCAACAGCGCGGCGAGGGTGGTCGTCTTGCCGCTGCCGGTGCCACCCGTGATGAAGACGAGGCCGGTTTTTTCCTTGATGATATCGTAGAAAACCGGGGGGAGCTTCAGTTCCGCCATGGTGGGAATTTTGGACGAGAGCCGGCGCAGCACCATGGCGTAATTGCTGTTTTGCCGGTAAATGTTTGCGCGAAACCGGCAGATTCCGGTCAGCGAATAGCTGCAATCGCACGAGCCGGTCTGGGCGAGATCCTCGACCAGCCGTTCATTGCCATTGATGATGGCGAAGGCGAGGGATTCGATCTGGGGGCTGGTCAGGATGGGCAGGTTTAAATTGACGGGCGGCAGGAGCCGGCCATGAGTTTCCGCCAGCGGCGGTTTGCCGGTGACGAACAGCAGATCCGAGATTCCCTCAGCGCTTTGAATCAGCGCCGTCAGCAAAGGGTCCAAGTCGGCGGTGGATAGGGTGGTCATACCTCAAAAAATCTTTATGCCTCAATGGTATAGGCTCGTGCGACCGCCCAACAAGCTAAAAGAGATTCCACGGTTTTTCCGATGGAAAATTATATTGGCGCCGGGGGCGAAAAAGTTTGCCCGCCCGCATCCGGGCCGGATCTTCTGGGGAGGGCGCAACCCCGGTTGGGGTTGAGGGGTTGGTGGATCCGCTTTCCCAGGGTAGTCCCGCGTTGGACGCGGGACTACCCCGGGCTTTGGGGCGCAATCTCTTGGGGATTGGGCGACGCTGCTTGTAGAATGGGTTCTTAGGGGCCGGGAAATTTGGGGCTGCGATGCAACACGATTGGTGGTACAAACAGGTTATGCCAATCTTAAAACTCGAAACCAATATCATCCTTGCTGAGGAAAAGCAGAACGCCCTTCTGAAATCCTTGAGCAAAACCGTCGCCGCGACCATCGGGAAACCAGAGCAATATGTCATGGTGACGTGCTTACCGGCGGCCGTGCTGATGTCCGGCAAGGGCGGCGACGCCGCGTTCGTGGATATTCGGAGCATTGGCGGATTAAGTCGGGAAACAAACCGGAAGCTGTCGCAACAAGTCTGCAAATTATTGGAGGATTCGCTTGAAATTTCGCCCGACCGCGTTTACCTGAATTTCACCGACATTGAAGCCGGAAATTGGGGATGGAATGGGATCACCTTTGACTAATCCCATCATTTAGGATGGGAAAAGCCTCATCACACCGTGGCGACGGAATGGGGCTTCGCATTCTGCGGTTTCCCGCAAAAAGGCGGCATAGGCTTGACCGGGCAAACCTTCCGGCCATTCGGGCTGCGAGTGGAAGGCCGAGTGCAAGAGCAGCAAATAATCCTCATCCTCGATTTCGGTTGCCAAAAAGACCAGGACCCAAAGTGTGACCGAATCTCGATGCATGATTTCAACGGCACGATCCAGGTCCGGGCAAGCTCGCAACTCTTCCGCAACTTTCCGCAGCAAAATCCGCGTGGCGCCCCAGTCGGATGGAATGGCGTGATCCCCGGCTCCGGAATGTTCGTCCAGCGAATCGAGGAGCCGGTCAATGACGGCTTGGACAGCGCGATTGAAGGCACGATAGGCAGTTTCGTCATTCATAAAGGAATGGGGCACAGGACGATTTAAACCGAAGGAGGGTTCAGGTTCCTCTTTGCAGGAATGCCCCGTAATGTTTGCTGCCGCATTCTGGACAGAAACTGTGGGTGAAGCCAACGTCGGTCCGGCTGCTGATATAGGATTCCAGACGTTCCCACTTTCCCTCGGAATTGCGAATCTTGTGGCAAAAACCGCAAATGGGCAGCAGACCCTGCAACGTTTTTACTTGGTTCAAGGCGGCCTGCAAATCCGCAATCAGCCGTTGCTGTTCCGCCAACGCGCTCTGCAGGGCCATTTCCTTTTGTTTCAGCAGGCTGATATCGCGGCTGATTCCGACCAGGCCGGCGACCTTTCCCGCCGGGTCGCGCAACGGAATCTTCGTCGTCAAGATTTCGCGCTGAGAGCCCGCTTTATCCACATGCGGTTCGTCCTTGTTGATGATCGGCTCGCCGCCCAGAACCTTTTCTTCGTCAATTTGATATTCCTTGCCCAGGTTGGCCGGATAAAAGTCCTCATCGCGTTTCCCGATTAAATCATCCGGACGTTCCCGGCCCATGAGTTGGGCGGTGGCGGTGTTGGCGATCAAGAATCGCCGTTCCATATCCTTCACAAAAATGTAGTCGGGCAGATTGTCGATGAGCGTGCGGAGGAGGTTCCGCTCGTGAATGAGCGTTGCTTCGGCTTGCTTGCGCAGGGTGATGTCGATGAGCGAGGCCAGGACGTGGGTGCCCGTTGCGCTCGGAAACCGTGCCAGCCCGATTTCCAGTGGAACTTCGGTGCCGTCCTTGCGCAGACCATGTTGGTTGCGGCCCAAGCCCAAAGGCCGCTCCACCGGATGGCGATGGAAATCCTGACCGAAGGCGGAAGGCCGCTGGCGGGACCGCAGCGGCAGGAGGATTTCCACCGGCTGGCCCTCAAGTTCGGCCCGCGTATAACCAAACAGGTCTTCCGCGGGGGCATTGACGGTCACGATCCTCCCCGCAGCATCCGCCAGAACGACCGCGCTGGGGGGCGCTGCCACAATCAACAATAGTTCCGCGTCGCTTTGCTCAGTTTCTGTCATGATTCAAGGGCTCCTCGTCAATCAGGATGCCTTCCGGTAGCAGGGGCGAGAATGATCAATGGGAAGAAAAATCAATACGAGTCGACCCACCGACCTTAGCCGGCAAACGGCTGGCCGCCACCCGGCTCACATTCCCGAAACATCGCCACCGATCCTGAAATATCTAATACTCCCCTTCCGACCCATCTGAGAATTAAAACTATTATCGCGTTCAATTCAAGCTGCGAATCAGAAATAAATTGAACCGAAGTTTGAATATTACGTGGCGATCGACACGCAAGCGCGCGTGAAAAATACCAGGGAAAGTTCCGCCGACCGGTTTGGGATTGGCGGACCAGGGCTGAATATTAAAGGCTAAAAATGATGCGGATCGCGGTGATCATCGTGGCCGCCGCGATCAAATCCGCCATGATTGTCGTGAAAACCACGGTTATCATGGAAATCGCGCCCGCCGTGAAAACCGTGCGGGTCGAATTCAATGCGAACATCGTGGTGAGTCAGCAAGCCGATGCGGTCGCGCCCGATGCCATCGATGAAGAAATGGCCGTTATCGAAGCGGTAGCCGTTGAGCACATGGCTGTCACGAAAAACAATCTCGAAGTGGTCGCGATGGAGATAGAATGGCCGGTAGTCATAATCCCAGAAATGGTCGTAGGGCACGAACATGAAGGCATCCATGCCGAGCCCGAAATCGACATCGGCGGCGAAGACGCCATTATAATACAAACCGATTCCGGGCCGGTAGACCGCGCCGGGCGGCAAGGGCGCCCAACCGCAATAACCGTCGGCCTGGCGCCAGCACACCCACGCCGGCGCCCAATCGTAGCCGGGCACCCAGATCCAGCCGCCATTGAAAAGAGTCCAGCGGCCATAATGAAACACGATGTTGCCCCAGGGATAATCCGACTGCCAAGACCAGCCGGCGTCGGTGTAAATCCAATGGCCTCGGTCGAAATAGGGGCGCCAGCCGGGATCGGCGACCGCAACGGCGGGCTGCCAGCAGGAGCCCAATCCGGGTACTTTAATCCATGTCCCCGAGGGGGCCAGCTGCGCTTGAAAACTGTCCAAGGTGACCGGAGGGGTGGCATCCGACGGCGTGGAAACCACGACCGGCGGGGACGGCACGGTGACGGGAGCGTCCGGCGGCGGCGTGGCGGGGGCTGGCACGGCCGGGAGCGGGGCGGGCATCGAACTCCCGCCGGAGATCAGGGCCTTGATGACGTTTTGCGAAACGCCCTGGTTTTTCAGCAGGATAATTTGATCCGCCGTCAGGTTGTAAACCGCCTGATTATTTTTAATTTGCGACAGGATTACGTCTTCCGAGATTCCCGCCTGCGTCAGCTTGACCACATCCTGGATCCCCGGCGGCAAAGCCTGGGCAAGACCTGTGTTCACACCCGCACTCAAAAAGAAGGCGGCGGCAAGGCTGGCGGCCAGCGTGGAAACAATTTTCCGGTTAATGATACGAACGGTTCTTTTCATAAAAAGCCTGATAAGTCTACTCCTCCGGTCAATCGTTTTGCAGATTCTTCTCGTTCTCTGAATTAGGGTGAAAGCCGAACTGAACCAGCTTGGCCTTCATGGTGATCCGCGAAACCCCCAACCAGCGCGCGGCGCGGGCCTGATTTCCCTCGGCGAGCGCGATGGCGCGACGAAACAATTCCCGTTCCGTGGCTTCAAAAAGATGCGCGTGCACATCCGTGGTCAGACCGCGTTGGGCGCTGGCCAGGAGTTCGTCAATCGCCTGTCCGAGCGTTTGCTCCCCAAAGGCGGCGGTCCCGCCAGACTGGTTCAACGCCGTGCGCACATGATCCGCATTGATGGTATAGCCCTGGGCCAGCAGGAGCGCCTTGCGCATGGCGTTTTCCAATTCGCGCACGTTGCCCGGCCAGGACTGGGACTGAAGAAATTCCATCGCCCCGGCATGAATCGAAGGATTCGGGTGACCCAGTTCCGGGCCATATTTCCGGAGAAAATAACGGACCAATTCCGGGATATCCTCCCGGCGCTGGCGCAGGGCCGGCAGGACAATGGCCACCACATTCAGCCGATAGTACAAATCCTCCCGGAACAATTTTTGCCGGATACCCGCCTCCAAATCCTGGTGCGTTGCCGTCAATACCCGCACGTCCACCGGAATGGTTTCCCGCCCGCCGAGCCGTTGCAGGCATTTTTCCTGGAGCACACGGAGCAGCTTGACCTGGGTGCCGAGCGGAATATCGCCGATTTCATCCAAAAAAATGGTGCCGCGGTCCGCCTGTTCAAAGCGGCCGATCCGCTGAGCGGTCGCGCCGGTAAAGGCGCCGCGCTCATGACCAAACAATTCGCTTTCGAGCAGGGTTTCGGGAATGGCGGCGCAGTTGATGGCGACGAACGGCGCATTGGACCGGTCGCTGTGCTGGTAGATCGCGCGGGCGATCAATTCCTTGCCAGTGCCGGTTTCGCCGCGGATGAGGACATTGACCGGTTTGGCGGCCACCCGGCCGATTTCCTTGTAGATCGCCTGCATGGCTGCCGATTGCCCCACAATGGCATCGCGGGCGACGCCGGATTCGCCGAGTGTGACGGGCTCGGACATCAGCCGGTTGCTGTCCACGGCCCGGTGAATCAAATCGAGCAGCGGCTGGATTTCAAACGGCTTGAGCAGATAATCGTACGCGCCAAACTTCGTGGCCTCGATCGCCGTTTGCGTGGTCCCGAAGGCGGTGATTAATATGATGGGCAGCCGTGGCCGGCTGGCATGCAACTGGCGGACGAGCTCCAGCCCGTTCAAGCCGGGAAGTTTCAGGTCGGTGACCACCACATTAAAGGGGTCCTGGCTGGCACGCGCCAGGCCGTCATCGCCACGCCGTTCCACGGTCACGTCGTACCCTTCATCGCTTAACAAGCGGTTCAGGGTGTCAATGATGCCGGCATCGTCATCGATCAATAATATTTTGGCGGCAGCCGTCATTCCTGCTCCATTGCTTGGGGCAAGACGATACCAAAAGTCGTGCCCTGATTCACCTGGGTTTGATACTGGAGCGCGCCGCCGTGTTTTTCCACGATCCAGGCGGCGATCGACAGGCCCAAGCCGGTGCCATTATCCTTGGTGGTGAAGAACGGATCAAAGAGCCTTTTTTGCGCTTCCAACGGAATGCCCCGGCCGGTGTCGGCGACTTCCAGCACGACCACGTTCGTTTCACCATTGCCGAGGGATTTTCGGGCAGGGCGGGCCCGCAAAGTGATCGTGCCGTCATGGACAATGCTGTCGGCGGCGTTTTGGACCAGGTTGATCAACACCTGTTTCAATTGCGCCGGATCGACATTGACGCGCATGGGGACCGCCGGTTCCTGGTTGATTTGAATATTATTTTTGGCGAGCTGCGGGCCGAAGGACAACTTGGCTTCCATCAGCAACAAGTCCGCGGCAATAATGATGGGTTCGGGCTCCGACGGACGGGCGAAGGACAGGAAATCGCTCACGATACGTTCCAGCCGGGAGACTTCCCGCTGCACCACCTTGACGTCGGAATG
>Ga0302319_10004659_pt1 | contig 28046 bp, 23 predicted proteins | sample Bog_T0_2_FD_203319 | JGI IMG/M metagenome (GOLD analysis project Ga0302319, IMG submission 203319) | Peat permafrost microbial communities from Stordalen Mire near Abisko, Sweden - Bog_T0_2 | ecosystem: Environmental > Terrestrial > Soil > Wetlands > Peat | place: Sweden: Abisko, Stordalen Mire... | reverse complement strand
AATACCCCTTTGATGAATTAATCGCGGCATGCCGTGATTATGTTCGTGTGACTCACCGGCAGATCACATTTGAATACATCCTTATCAAGGATGTGACTTGTACTCCTCATGCTGTGGCATGTTTAAAAAAATCTTTTAAAGGCATCATCTGCAAAATGAATCTCATCCCCTATAACCCTGTTTCAGAGTTCGACCACAAAACCCCATCTAAAGAAGAAATGGTGTCTTTTAGGAATCGTTTGGAAGAAAATGGAGTTCATGCGACGATCCGAACGCCCCGTGGTAAAGACGTAAATGCTGCTTGTGGGCAGCTGCGGCATTCACATAAGTCATAAGTTAGATAAATATTTTATTGAGAAGCGGTAGTTTGCGGATGCTGTTGAGCTGCTAATTTCTGCAGTAATGCCTGCATTTTTGGGTTTTGTAGCATTTTCTGAATTTGAGGATTGTTTTGCACGGCCTGATAGTCGTGAGAAGTGACAGCTTGTACTAATGCAGGGTCTTGAAGTGCTTGCATGATTTCTGGATCTTGCATCATCTCTTGAATGGTGGCCATAGAATCTGGATTAGACATCAAAGCCTTTTGACTGGCCGCAATTTGCTGATCCATATTAGGAGTGGTGGTAGAAGGTAGACCGTTTGGTGCGATGACACCGTTTGTTGGCAGAGCAGCCACTGGAGCGGCTGTAGGAACAACATTGCCATTGGTGATGCTCGCCACATCGGCGGCATTGACATGAATATCGCCAATGATAGGAGTTTTAACGGTGTATACGCCGTTATCAATTCCAGAAAGGACTCCTTTGATTTGTGAACCGTCCTTAAGGGTGATTACTTGATCTGATGTGTCGGCAAAAGCAAAAGTGTTTGCAGATAAGAATAAGAAGGCAAAAGTAAGAATTAATTTAATCATACTGAAAGTCTAACATTTTATTACTCGTTTTGCAAGTTTGACAAAAGGATCTCGGGGTGTTATATTGGCTTCTTCTTACAGGATAAGCAACGCGGGGGTTGGCCGTTTATCTTAGAAAAAATATAAGGGAAACGGCACATTCACCGCATATTCTTTCTGAACGTATTTGAAAAAGTTATATTGTGGTAAATATGGGGTTGTAGCTCAGTTTGGGAGAGCGCCTGCATGGCATGCAGGAGGTCAGGGGTTCAATCCCCCTCAACTCCACTTGATATATTTTTGCCAAGGTGGCGGAACTGGTATACGCGCTGGTCTCAAAAACCAGTAGCTTCACGGCTGTGAGGGTTCGATTCCCTCCCTTGGCACTTTTTTATTTCATTGTAAACCCGCTTTACTATCACAGTTGACAATCCTTCCAGCGGCGGCTATCATAAGCATCTTATGCGTTCTATCTATCTTGACTATGCTGCAAGTACTCCCTGCGATCCTCGAGTGTTCGAGGTCATGCGGCCTTATTTTTTTGAGCAAAGCGGGAATGCCTCAAGCCCGCATCAATATGGCCGCAGGGCACGTAAAGCTATTGAGCAGTCCCGTGAAATCCTCGCAGCCAGTTTAGGTGCTGCACCGACTGAAATAATTTTTACAAGCTCCGCCAGTGAATCTAATAATCACGCAATTTTGTCTGCGAAAAATAATATAAAGAATAAAGGTGGGCATATTATTGCTTCTGCCATTGAGCATCATTCTGTTTTAGAGCCGTTGCGTCAGCTTGAGAGCGAAGGTTTTCAGGTAACCTATGTAAAGCCTAAAGCTGATGGCATCATTACTTTTGAAGATATTCAGTCAGCGCGGAGGGTGGATACCATTTTGGTTTGTTTGGCCCACGCCAATAATGAGATTGGTACCTTACAGCCAGTCAATGCAATAGGGGCTTTCTGTCGCGAGAATGGTATTCTTTTTTTAGTTGATGCGACTCAAACCGTAGGGCATATACAGGTCAATGTAAAAGATATTAATTGTGATTTTTTATCCCTTTCGGCGCATAAATTTTATGGACCTCAAGGAGTGGGGGCTTTATTTATCCGTGGGGTGAATTCCTCCTCTTTTATTCGAGGTGGTGATCAAGAACGCGGTCGGCGGGCTGGAACCCATAATACAGCGGGCATTGTGGGCTTAGGCGCGGCGTTGAAGCTTTGTCAGGAAGAAATGTTGAAGGATGCCGCAAGGGAAGTTGTTTTACGTGACAGGATTTTTAATTTTGTCTTAACAGAAATTCCTGGATCTGTCCTTAACGGTCATCCTCAAAAACGTCTAGCGAATAATGCGCATTTTTCATTCGAAAATATTAATGGTGAAGAATTAATCAGTGCCCTGGATTTAGCAGAGATCGCCGTATCCATGGGATCAGCCTGCACTTGGGGTCAATTAGAACCTTCACATGTACTTAAAGCAATTGGTTTGACTGATAGAATGGCATTAGGTTCTTTGCGTGTAACTGTTGGTCGTTGGACGACGGAAGGTGACATAAACTGTTTTTTGGAGCAGTTGAAGCTCAAGGTTAATAAACTTAAGGTTGACTAAACATGCAAGAGCGCATCATTCAATTTTTAAAAGAGAGCGATGGGTATATTTCCGGTGAGGAGATGAGCCAGCGCTTGAATATGTCACGAGCAGCAATTTGGAAGCATATGCAGGAATTGCGTGCGGATGGTTATGAAATCGCTGCTGTTCCGCATTTAGGTTATCAGCTAGTAACTTGCCCTGATAAATTGATTAGTTATGAAATTCAATCCGGACTGAATACAAAGATTATGGGGAAAAAAGTTATTGTCATAGACACCGTCACTTCAACCATGGACGAAGCTTTTCGTTTAGGGATGGAAGGTTGTCTCGAAGGTACGGTTGTCTGTGCGGAAGCTCAAAGCAAGGGTCGAGGTCGTCTGGGGCGTGCATGGACTTCTCCTAAATTTAAAGGTTTATATTTTTCATTTGTTTTGCGTCCTAATTTGCCATTAAGCAGGCTGGCCCAACTGACATTAATGTCAGCCGTGGCCTTAGCTGAAGCTATTGAAAGCGTCAGTGAATTAAAGCCGCTTATTAAATGGCCCAATGATATTCTTCTAGAAGAGCATAAATTAGCAGGTATCTTGACTGAGTTGCGCGCAGAATCTGACCAGGTTCAGTTTGTTGTGGTGGGTATTGGCCTTAATGTAAATAGTTCTCTGCATCAATTGACCCCGGGGGCCAGTTCATTAAAGGTTGCCGCTGGCCAAAGCTTTAATCGGACAAACGTGTTCCAGGCAATTTTACAATCTTTAGAAAAGTGGTATTTACGTCTGTTGCAGGGTGAATTTTTTCAGGTGATGGATGAATGGAAATCCCGCAGCGCAACGCTTAAAAGGCGTATTCGGATAACAGATGCCACGGGCATTATCGAGGGACAGGCCGTTGATTTAGATGAGGATGGTGCTTTGTTAATCCGTCGAGATAATGGGCTTATTGTCAAAAAATCAGCTGGGGATGTCTTTATACTGCGATGAAAACTGCTTTTATTCAGGATGAAATTAACACTTTAGAAAGTTTGGGGATCTATCGATTGCTCAAAACCGTTGAGTCACCACAAGGGTCCTCTATTTTCCTTGAAGGCAAAGAGGTCTTAAACTTTTGTTCCAATGATTATCTTGGGTTAGCGAATGATGCGCGTATTAAAGCAGCGGCTATTGATGCGATTGAAAAGTACGGTTTTGGATCCGGAGCCTCGCGCTTGGTTTGCGGTAATATGAACCCGCATGAAAATTTGGAAATTGAATTAGCCAAATTTAAAAATACCCAAAGCGCTTTGGTGTATAGCAGTGGGTATATGGCTAATACAGGCATTATTTCTGCGATTATGGATCGGCAAGGAATTGTTTTAAGTGATCGATTAAATCATGCTTCAATTGTAGACGGAATTATATTAAGCCGGGCAAGGCTCTTGCGTTATCCACACGCCGATATGCAGGCTTTAGAAGAAATGTTGAAAAAAACTCCTCAATCACAACATAAATTAATTGTGACAGATTCAGTTTTTAGCATGGATGGGGATAGGGCTCCTTTAAAAGAGATTGTCGACATAGCTGCCCGGTATGATGCCTTGGTGATGGTTGATGAAGCTCATGGTTTTGGAGTATTGGGAAATCACGGTGGGGGATTAGTCGAAGAACTTGGTTTGGGTGATAAGGTGGATATTCAGATGGGCACCTTGTCTAAAGCTGCAGGATGTTTTGGGGCGTATGTGTGTGGTAAAAATATGTTACGAGAATACCTGATTAACAAAAGCCGTAGTTTTATTTATACGACGGCCATGCCGCCAGCTTTAGCGCAAGCGGCAAGAGCAGCATTGCAAATAATTAGAGAAGAGAGCCAATTACGACGCCAACTGCATCAAAATGCTCAATATTTACGCGATGGTATCAAAGCCTTGGGTTTTGATACGATGAACTCCAGCACAGCCATCATTCCTCTTTTAGTTAAAGATTCCAAACAGGCAGTGGCCTTGAGCCGGCAATTATTGGAGCAAGGTATTTTTGTCCAAGCCATAAGACCACCGACTGTGCCTGTGGGCAGCGCCAGGCTTAGGTTTACGGTGATGGCCACACATACCCGAGAAAATTTAGATCAATTATTAAACGTTTTAAGGAAAGTATAAAATGCCGTCTATTAAAACACACCGAGGTCTGGAGTGGCATTATGAAGTTTCAGGATCTGGCGAGACAGTCCTTATGATCCATGGCCTTGGCGCGTCAGGCCATTATTGGCAGGCGCAAAGAGATTTTTTACATACAGATTTTCAAGTAGTGACTTTAGATCTACCTGGACATGGTCAAAGCGCCTGGATGCCCTTGACTTTGATAGAAATGGCCATGGATATTCGTCAAATCCTAAGCAGCCTGGGGGTTTCTCAATTTTCAATATTAGCCTCATCCATGGGAGGTTTGGTGGCCCTCGAGCTTTACCGTATGATTCCTCAAGATATTATGCGCATTTCCTTGGTTGGCTCTATTCCTAAATTTGCCAGAAGCTCTAATTATCCCGCTGGATTAGATATAGATAAGATTCGCAAATTAAGCCTGCAATTCGACGATGATTATGCCGCGATACTAGATATTTTCTTTCGTTCGTTGTTTACTAAGAAAGAGCGTGAAAGCGAGCGCTTTAAGTGGGTCAAACAATTGCGTCAACAGGAACCAGTGCCGCACCGTGAGGCATTAAAACATTTCTTGGATATTTTAGAAAAAGCAGATCTGCGAGACCGCATTGCATCCATGATCTGCCCTTTGCAATTTATAACTGGAACGGAAGACTATATATGTCCTCGTGTAATAATGGAATGGGTGGAAGGTCATACGTATAACGCTAGATTCGATTTTATCGAAGGATGCGGGCATCTACCTTTTTTAATAGAAACTAAAGAATTTAATCGACTAGTAGAAGATTTTTTACTTAATTAACGATTGGCGTGGCACATGAGTAATAAAATACAACGAAGTTTTAGCAAATCTGCTAATCGATACGATCGATTTTCCAGCATGCATCGGGGAATTGCAGATGGGCTTTTGGCTAGTCTCGTGAAAGAGCGAACACCGTCGTCTATTCTAGACGTGGGCTGTGGCACAGGATACTTGACTGGTAAGCTCAAGGAAAGTTTTCCAAAAGCCCGGATCATCGGTCTTGATTTTGCACAAGGGATGCTGGATGTTGCGCGTGCAAAGCATGAGGGCATTAACTGGGTTTTAGCGGATGGTGCACATCTGCCTTTTGCCGACCGTATTTTTGATGTGGTCGTATCCAATTTGGCCTATCAATGGTCTGGAGATCTATCGAGCACCTTTAGCGAAGCCAGAAGAGTCTTGGTTCATGAAGGGCTTATGGCCTGCACCTTATTCGGGTTTAATTCATGTCAGGAATTGTTTCAGTCGTTGAATGAAGCTAGAAAAAGCCGAATGCAATTCAAGCGCTTGCCCAATTTACCTCAAGTTCGAGAAGCACTGTCCGTCAGTGAATTTAAAAAGCATGAGGTTATGGGGGAGAATATAGAAATTGAATTTAAAGATATGCGTGAATTGATCGTCTGGCTTAAGATGATTGGTGCTAATAATTTGTCTCGCGGGGAATACCTAGGTCAGGAAACAATTAACAAAGCCGCGGCTATTTATCAGGAGAATTTCTCTAGCCGTCAGGGCGTAAGGGCCACCTTTGAGGTGATTCGAGTATATGCCAAGAAATAAAGTCATTTTTATTACGGCAACTGATACAGGTGTAGGCAAGACGATCACGACCTATGTATTAGGGGTATTACTAAAGAAAAAAGGATATGATGTCGGCGTAATGAAACCTGCTCAATGCGCTGGTTATGATGCGCAATTTTTAAAGCGGGAGCTCGGTTTGATAGATGAATTAACTGAAATCAATCCCTGGTATGCGCCAGAACCGTTATCACCGCATTTAGCTTTTCGTCGCGCCAAAATCAAATTTGATAAAAAGAGGGTCCAAGATTCCTTAAAGAAATTACAGGCACGTCACGATATTATTTTAGTTGAAGGGGCCGGAGGATTGATGGTGCCTTTAACCGATCATTATTATAATGCCGATCTCATAGCTGATCTAAAAGCAGAAGTGATTATCGTCTGCAGGCTAGGGCTTGGAACAATCAATCATACCTTGTTGACAATCAATGAGGCCAAGCGTCGTAAATTACAGATCAAAGGTCTTATTTTTTGTCAGACAAAGCCAGCAAGCCAAGGATTACCAGAGAACACCAATCCTCAGGAGATAGAAAAATTATCCGGGATTAAGGTTTTAGGGATCATTCCTTATTTAAAACTATTAAATCAAAAGAATATTCTGAAACAATGCCAAAATCTCAAGCTCGACGTTTAAAACAGTGGGACCGCGAATATATTTGGCATCCCTTTACCCAGATGAAGGATTGGGTTAAGGAAGAACCTTTGATTATTGATTCTGCCAAGGGTGTTTATCTCAAGGACATTGATGGTAACGTTTATATAGATGGCGTTGCATCATTATGGGTCAATGTTCATGGGCATCGTCACGCAAAGATTGATGAGGCATTAAACAAACAAATCACCAAGCTAAGTCACTCCACTCTTTTAGGATTATCCAATACGCCGTCAATAGAATTGGCCAAGCGCTTGATCGAGATTGCCCCACTGGGGCTTAAAAAAGTATTCTATTCAGATAATGGCTCAACAGCTGTTGAGATTGCCGTCAAGATGGCCTATCAATACTGGCAGAATGTTGGGGAGACTCAAAAAACCAACATCATTCATTTAAATAATTCCTATCACGGGGATACCTTGGGTTCCGTTAGTATTGGAGGGATTGATTTATTCCATAAGGTCTATCGTCGATTAATTTTTAAGACGATAAGTCTTAAGAAGCAAGGCTTAGAAGCTGTGGAAGAATTAGAAGTTTTGTTAAAAGCCCGAGGAAATAAGATAGCTGCTCTGGTTGTTGAACCTTTGATTCAAGGGGCCGCAGGGATGCTGGTCTGGCCGGAAGGTTCCTTTAAGAAAATGCGTGAATTGACACTGAAGCACAATGTCTTTCTAATCGCTGACGAAGTGGCCACTGGTTTTGGCCGCACAGGCCGGATGTTTGCCTGTCAGCATGAAGGTGTCCGCCCAGATTTCTTATGCCTAGCCAAAGGGATCACCGGGGGTTATTTACCATTAGCAGCAACGCTGACAACTAGACAAGTATATGATGGATTTATTTTTGACCACAAAGATTTAAAAACCTTCTTTCATGGGCATACTTATACAGGTAATCCTTTGGCCTGTGCCGCAGCCCTGGCAAATCTCGATATTTTTAAAAAAGAGCGTACTTTAACTAAACTTGCTCCCAAGATAAAATTCTTGGCTAAAAAGCTAAAAATGTTTTATAATCTGCCCGCTGTTATCGAAGTGCGCCAGATGGGTTTTATGGTAGGCGTAGAACTCAAAGGCAGCTTTGAAGAGCGCGTAGGGGCCAAGGTCTGTGAGCAGGTGAGAAAATACGGAGTTATTCTAAGGCCACTCGGCAACGTGATCGTCATTATGCCACCGTTAAGCATAACCATTGAAGAATTAGATTTTTTATTGATGGCGACTTTTAGGGCTATTGAAGACACAGTGAAATAAAAGATGAAAAACAATAAGGATATAACAGTATACGTCGCCATGAGTGGCGGGGTGGATTCTTCGGTGGTGGCTGGGCTTATCAAAGAGGCTGGCTATAACACCATTGGGGTGACCATGTGCTTTAACATCACGCATAATGATGGCAAAGCTTCCTGTTGTGGCATTGATGGCATTGCTGATGCTAAACGTGCAGCTGATATTTTGGATATCCCTCATTATGTGTTTAACTTCGCCCATGATATCAACGCTTTTATCATCGACAATTTTACCGATGAATATTTAAATGGCCGTACACCCAATCCCTGCGTTCGCTGTAATCAACATTTGAAATTTGGTACCTTGTATCAAAAAGTAAAAGCTTTAGGGGCTGAATATTTAGCCACAGGTCATTACGGCAAGATAGAGTTTAATTCCCTTCAAAATAGGCATGAATTAAAAAAGGCTATTGACCCAAAAAAGGATCAGTCTTACTTTTTATGCAGCATGAAAAAAGAGACCTTGCCTTCGGTCATGTTTCCGCTTGGCGGCATGACCAAACCTGAAGTCCGAGAGCTAGCACGTAAGTTTTCTTTAAATACTGCTGATAAGCCTGAAAGTCAGGATATTTGTTTTGTCCCTTCCAGTGGTTATAAAAAATTTATCGAAGACCGGGTGGGTGCCCAAGCCATGACGCCGGGTCCATTTATTGATGATAAGGGAGTGGTGATAGGGCAGCATAAAGGTTTGGCTAATTATACCATTGGTCAGCGTGATAAATTGGGTTTGGCCTTGGGCTATCCTGTTTATGTATATAAAATGGACCGCGCCACCAATAGCGTTCATATTGGTAATTTAAGAAAATTATATTCTGGCGGTTTGAAGGCCAGTGGGATGAATTGGGTGAGTTGTGAAATTCCTCAAGAAACCATAGAAGTTAGCGCAAGAATCCGCTATAATTCTCCTGAAGTCAAAGCGTATCTAACAGCATTGGATGAGAACACCGTTCGTGTGGTGTTTGCAGAGCCGCAAAAATCCGTCACGCCGGGGCAATCGGTGGTCTTTTACGACGGAGATGTGGTTTTGGGTGGGGCCATTATTGATGAATCTGTGGCCTGTCCGGATGAAGAGTTAGCTTTGGCTAATATCCAATAAGGAGAATATCACATGAAAATTTTGCTTGGTTTGCTGGCAGTATTATTGATGACAGCACCGTTAGGTTTCGCTCAATCCATTAACCCTTCCCGCATGTATGAACAATCCAGAGGCACACAATCACCTGTTGAAGGCGTATGGCATGTTTATGACCGCCAAGGTAATTTATTAAGAGAAGAAAATTATTCTAATTACAGGCTTGATGGGATCATGAAAATCTTTTACCCATCAGGAGCTTTAAAAGAATTGTTACATTATTCAGATGGTTTGCGCCAGGGGAATGACCGGATTTATTTTGAAAATGGCGGATTGCAAGCTGAGCAGAACTATGTGGACAATGATCTTGAAGGTATGAGCGTGCATTTTTATGATACAGGAGAAGTCGAAAGCCGTGAATTTTACACCAACGGCAAACTATTTGGAGAAAAATCAGTTTTTTATAAAAGCGGTATTTTAAAGCAATCCATGTATTATCAGAACGGCTTGCTCGACGGTGTTGTTGCTACCTATTCAGAAGAAGGACAAATCATCGCAGACGAGCATTATATCCACGGAGATTTGGTGGGACATAATGAATATAGTGATCAAACGGAGTTTGTAGCCAAGAATCATACGGCCACTAATTCAGCGGCCCCTGCCTCTGATAATGCACCAGCACCCTCGGATATGCCAACTAAAGTATAAACAGTAACTACTAAATGCAAGGCGCCTCTGATGTATAATATCCCCTATTGCTTGCATAGAAAGCCCAATAACCTATGATTACGCTTAATTCAGATTATCTTAAAAGCTCTGTCTCAGCCAATGAGCTGAGTGAAATTTTACCCCATGTTCAACTTGCTCATGATAATTTGCATCAGCGCAAAGGACTTGGTTCTGAATTTACAGGATGGCTTGATCTACCTTCGCGCATTCCAGATGATTTGATTAAAGAAATTACTGCGTTAGCACAGCAAGTTCATCAAAACTCTGATTGCATCGTTTCTATCGGCATCGGTGGTTCCTATTTAGGTATCCGAGCGACGGTCGAATTCTTAGGGGGCGGGACAATACCCGTTTATTATGCAGGGCATAATATCAGCAGTGATTATTTGCATCAATTATTAGCGACGCTTAAGGACAAGCGCGTTACGGTGGTGGTGATTTCAAAATCAGGAACAACGACCGAGCCTGCCATTGCCTTTCGCGTGATTAAGAAATTATTAGAGAGCAAATACCAGGGCGTAGAATTAAAGAAGCGGATTATCTGTGTCACTGACGAGAAAAAAGGCGCTTTACGCCGTATAGCGGATGCAGAAGGGTATAGGTCTTTTATTATCCCAGATGATGTGGGGGGACGTTTTTCTATCTTGACTCCGGTGGGACTTGTTCCTCTAGCCTTGGCAGGGGTAGACATTAAAGCCTTGGTAGACGGTGCCAGGAAAGCCGAAGCAGAATATGCCGTATGCGATCTTGATAAAAATATTTGTTATCGTTATGCCGCTTTGCGCAATATCCTTTATCGCAAGGGCAAGAAGATTGAAGTGATTTCTTCTTTTTATCCGAATGTTTTTTATGTAGCAGAATGGTTCAAACAGCTATTTGGTGAGAGCGAAGGCAAGCAGGGCAAAGGTATTTTTCCGGCGTCATTGATCATGTCGACGGATTTACATTCAATGGGCCAGTGGATGCAGGATGCTGAACGCACCGTCTTTGAAACTTTCTTACAGATCGATCGTCCGCACCAAGATGTGATAGTTCCTCATGATGAACAAGACATCGATGGTTTTAATTATGTTGCAGGCAAAGGTTTTGATTTTGTGAATAAAAAAGCGTATGAGGCAACTTCCGCGGCGCATTTTGAAGGTGGGGTTCCGAATATGACGCTTACCTTATGCAAAGCAGACGCAGCGCATTTGGGTCAATTGTATTACTTCTTTGAAAAAGCCTGCGGCATTTCTGGATACATCCTGGGAGTAAATCCTTTTGACCAACCTGGTGTGGAAGCTTACAAGAAGAAGATGTTCGCACTGCTGGGGAAGGTATAAACACAAAACCCACGGTACATTTACCGTAGGTTTGGTAAGGGGATAGGCCTTGAGTTTGCTTTCGCTATCCAGTGGACCCTCCGTAACTTCTCTTTTACTATACTACTAATTATTTAAAATTGCAAATTAGCAAGGGTTAGCCAACTATATACGGTATAATAGTTTATGATAGATGCAAAAAATAATTCTGAAATTGTGCTCACAGCCCATGGTTTATGCAAAACCTATCCTGATTCTCAAACAAAAGGTGTGGTTAAAGCGTTGGATCATTTGGATCTAACGGTGCGCGAAGGAGAGATTCTGGGGATCTTGGGTCCCAATGGGGCTGGCAAGACCACGTTTTTAAATACCCTGGCCACACTTTTATTACCAGATTCTGGTGAAATAGAAATTTTTGGACTCAAATCAATCCCGAAGAGTTTTAATGCCGTGCGATCCTGGATCAATATGTCTTCCGGTTATCCCAATTATGCTTTTAGTCTTACCGTCGATGAAAATCTGAAATTTTATGGACGTCTTTATGGCTTAAGCGGGATTGCCTTGCAGCGCAAGGTGGATGAAGTCACCGAACTTTTTGACCTACAAGCCTATGCTAAACGCCGTTTTGACGAATTGTCTTCAGGCACCAAGCAGCGCCTTTCCCTAGCCAAGTCTTTGATTAATGATCCCAAGATTTTATTCTTAGATGAGCCAACCATTGGACTAGATCCGGACGTTTCTTTGAAAACCCGTGAAATCGTATTAAATATTTTACGTAAGCGCCGTATGACCGTGCTTTTGACCAGCCATAATATGGATGAAGTAGAGAGCATGTGCGAGCGGGTCGCTTTTATCCAAAAGGGTAGAATTATCAAATTAGCCGCTGTCAATGAACTCAAACGTTTGCACCAGACTGATGATTTAGAAAAAATATTCATCGAATTAGCGCATAATGTGTGTCATTGCGAGGAGGGCGAAGCTCGACGAAGCAATCTTTTAACATCTCAAGAGATTGCTTCGTCGTTGAAAAGCGCTCCTCGCAAAGACACAATGAAAATCTTACCCATCCCCCCCAGCGGCGGATACCAAGCATGGGCTAATCGTGCCTTTGCCTTCACCATCCGCAGTGCTATATTTGCCGTACGCAATTTATTTGTGATGACAGATCTATTCTTTTGGCCCATGATTTCGCTTATTTCTATTGGGCTAATGGCCAAATTTGTTCATTTAGGCAGTCAGACCTTGGGTTTCGTGATGACCGGGACCTTGGCCGCAGGGGTTTTACAGATCACCCAATTAGATGTCGGCTATGCGGTGCTTTATGAATTATGGTCTAAGAGTTTTAAGCACACTTTATTAACTCCAGTAGGTGTTTCTGAAGGAGTGACTGGAACTTGGATTGCGGGCATGGTGCGCGGATTCATTGCTTTTGTACTTTTAGCTTTTGCGGCTTCATGGGGTTTTGGATTTCAACTGCCTGGGTTTTTAATAACAACGTTATTCCTGTTGGGTCTTTTTGCGTGTGCGTTTATCTTAGGGATACTGGTAAATATCCTTATATTATCCTTTGGTCAAAAGGTTGAAATTACTGCCTGGATGTTTGCGCATCTGTTTATGATCCTTTGCGGCATCTATTATCCAGTAGATATACTCCCGAAGGCATTTCAATATGTCGCTTTAATGGTTCCAATAACCCACTTTCTTGAGTTTTTTAGGCAATACTATGGGTTTAAGGCTCATACGACGTATCCATTACTTACTGGTTTTGCCTTGACCCTTCTCTATATAGTAGTCTCATTACGCCTTCTAGCCAATGCCTACACTCGCGCCCGCAAAAAGGGCATCATCATCCGTTTATCAGAATAAATTTATCCAAGAAATCTAAAATATTTTTAATAAAGATATAAGTCATTACATATCATATGCTTATATGTTGATCTATTTTTGTTCTAAATTTGCTTTTCGTTGAGAATATGGTATTCTTGACGTATTAGAAAACGGTTCCTTTGTTTTTAATACTTCTAAACATTATCTCTTTATATAAGGAATAGGCATGTTTCTTCGTCGTTTACTCTGTATTTGGATCGTTATTAGTTTTTTAACGAGTTTTATCATCCCACCACCAGGCGGCTATGCCCAAACGGTTTTAAATTTACCAACGCCAGGCACCATGGTGTCATTAAGTTCGACCTATACTCCGGTTTTGATCAAGGGGTTAAAGATCAATCCTAAAAATCCTTTAGCTTTTGATTTCATTGTTGAAACAGGCAATGATGGCAAGGCACTCAGCGATCGCCCGTATTTATCGAAAGAATCAGAGAAATTAATTAAATACTTTTTTGCAGCCCTAACACTGCCTGAGCAAGATGTTTGGGTTAATCTTTCGCCTTATGAAAAAGATCGCATTATTCCTAAATCCACGGGTGACACTGAAATGGGTCGTGATCTGCTCGCGCAAGATTATATTTTAAAACAAATCACCGCATCACTCATTTATCCTGAAAAAAGCTTAGGGAAAGAATTTTGGAATAAAATTTATTCAGAATCATCCCGTCGATTTGGTACAACTCAAATCCCTGTGAATACATTTAATAAGGTATGGATCGTTGCCCAAAAAGCCACCGTCTATGAAACGGGTGATACCGTATTCGTTATCGACAGCCATTTGAAGGTGATGCTAGATGAAGATTATTTAGCCCTTGAAAAGCATAGTGTCAAAAGGCCCAATAACTTCGATTTCGAAAGCTCAGTGTCATTGCGAGGAGCCCGCTGGGCGACGAAGCAATCTTTTAATTCGGATACCCACGCTTTGGGAAGCCAAATTATTCGCGAAATTATCCTTCCAGCTTTAGAAAAAGAAGTCAACGAAGGCAAAAATTTCGCACCCTTGCGTCAAATCTTTCATTCTTTAATCTTAGCCAAATGGTACAAAGAAACCCTTAAAACAGCACTATTAAATCAAGTTTATGCCAATAAGGCCAAGGTGGGTGGATTGAAGTATAAGAATGCCGGCGATCCACAATACATCTATCAACAATACCTGAAAGCTTATAAAAAAGGCGTCTTCAACTATATCAAGGAAGATATCGATCAGACGGGTCGACAACCGATTCCCAGAAAATATTTTTCTGGAGGATTTAAAGAAGCAATACAATTGACAAGGGAGAATTCAAGTAATATCGAACCTGCCATGCTCATCAATATTCATGCTTTAATCGTAGGCCTTCTACTATTAGTGAGCAGCAAGGCCAATACGGTTAATGCCGCGAGGACTGTTCCCCCTATTTCAGAAATAATTAACACCATTCGTCAGCAAAATGGAACATCCGAGGATTACTGGGCTTACGGATCATTTGATTGGCTTGATGATGCGAAGCGCAGTTTCCATCAAGAGTTTGGTGATAGTGCCCATCGTTATTTTGATGCTTTGGGCGTGGACATTGTTAATCAACATATCATGCTTGCCACCCAAGATATCGATGTTTCAGCCATAGACAAGGATATTGCCCGTGGTGGGCCATCTCAAAATTATGCTATCTTTCTCGATGAGAAAGGTCGTTTTTATAATCCGGCTGATGTGAAGGATATGACCCGGATTGATATCCTCAATTTATATGCTGGTCGTTTAAAAGTTTTAATCTTTCATCGTGATCCAGGTCATAAGGAGCATGATGTTCAACCAGGCGATGAAAAAGATATGGGGCTTCCTGAAGGGTCAGGAGGGACTGCGGGGAAAGAAAAGACAGGGCTAGTGACCGCAGCCATGACAGCCGCGAAAGCAAGACGATTAAATGCGGCATTAAAAGAATTAACAGACAAGATTGGGCTGCCATTCGCCATTGATTTGACATGGAGCACATCTCCTGAAGAAAGGATTAGGTTTAATCCTAATCATACCGTTCAAAAACTAGGGACTATTTATCACTATTCATTCTTTATAGGCAAAAAAGCAAGCAAATTGGATCTTCTTCAATTAATTCAGGGATTGTTTACGAATAATAAGCAGGAAGGCGTATTAAGTCACATTGAATGGTTACGATTTAAAGTAAAAGTTAACAAAATTTTTGGTGGCACTGTCCAGCAAGTTGATCGAATTACTACCCATGCCAGAATGACAACATTGCAAATAGCCCTGGATCGTTTGAAGAGTGAAATGAATTTGCCATTTGATATTGAATTAGTATGGAGCCAGTCAAGGACAGAGAATTCATTAAAATATTCAGGGCATAGCTCCCAGATGCGTTATGGAAAATTCACGAAGTATACGTTCAAAATGGGGCCTCAAATGACGAAGGACCATTTTATCAAGGATTTTGAAGGATTCTTGCGAAGAGAGGCGGCCAATTTTCCCAACACTCGAGTCTGGCGCCAGTTTAAGAAAGACGTTAATGATGCTGCGATGGCAGAGACGCCTATTACAGATAAAATGTCGGAACTTTATCAAGAAATTAATTCTGGCACTGATCCGATGGAGACAAGTTTGGCGGATCGTCTTGGCAATGAGCATGGCCTTCTTAGAAAAGATCGTTTTAAAGAGCTTACAGTAACAAAGATTTCTGGTACCTATACTATCGAAAGTTTAACGAAAGCGTTAATTGAAGCCAGTCAAACAGATCCCGCAAGGCCTAATGCTAAAGATCCATTATATGGACTTAAACTTTTTATTGCGGTACGCACTGTTCTTTTTTATGAATTTAATGCTACGGATAAATTCCCCATATCCAATTATAGTGTAGAGCATATTCTCATTCAAATGCTGGGCAGTGAGTCGAGGAATTTTAGGGCGTTTGCAGAGCAAATAGTGAAGGCTCATCCTGATATATCATTGCCAAGAGCCTTATCCATTGTAGCGACAGCCCACTCAACGTACGATCAGCTCATCGAAGTTTATCAAGAAGCGGCAACAACGTACTTTACTACCAAGAACAGAGAAGGGCATGGATTGAGCGTTGGAAACCTTGCTCCCCTTCCAGATGTTGTAACTGTTGTTGAAGATCTGAAGGCTAAGAGCGTCTTAACAGCTAATATTGATCCAGAAGTCATTAAGAATGATGAATTTCAGCGCATGGTTTACGCCAAGATGCAGGAGTTTTATAATTTGAGTGGGCCACCATCAAGATTGGCGCTGATCTGGGCGGCATTGGCATGATTTTGAAAAAGACCTTTTGCCTAATCCAGGCAAAGAGCCTTTAAAAGACAGGACAGATCGAATTTCTGTCTTTAGGATATTCTATAATATTTTACGTCAACCGCTTGATGCTCAAGGCGCTCCTGCTATAACGCGGTTAGATCAGACTTTTTTGGTGCGACTTAAAGGTCTTTTCAGCGGAGAATTATCCGTCGACAAGTTTATTAGTGCTAGTACTTCGAAAATTGTTCCAGATTTTTTACAGCAAGTTGATGGGGCAGATGGAAAAAAACATTATTGGTGGGAGCAATATTCTCAAGCCGTGCGCGAAGATGGATTTAAAAATGAAGCCAAGCCGGGTACATATCCTGCAGCTGTTTTAGCAAGTTCAGCTGTTAGTAGGCCAGCCGCTACAACTGGTGTTGCTAAACCAGCCAATTTTAATATAGATCCAACACTCACTCCTCAAGCCAATTTTGAAATCTTTGTTAAGCATCCTCAAGGACCATTGGCCTTTAAAGAAATAACGTGGAGTTCAAAGAACGTAGAGGATATTTGGTTGATGCTCAATGAAGCCGATCAAACACTAGCTATTTATCAGTGGCAAATGATGCTTGAAATTAAGATCAGTTTGAGTGGACTTGAGGATCAAAAGTTAATTGATGCACAAGTAAGGCGCAAGGTATCAGCTGCTTTTGCAACCCTTCTGGCTATGAAGCGCGCTGGTTTGCCTAATAGTAATGAAGGTTGGGTTCTTAAAACATTTCGATTTGCAGCCAACTTGGCTTCCACAGACAGGATAGATGCTACTCTTAATCAATTAATGCCAACCATTGTAGAATCCGCCAAGCAAATATTTGCCGCTATTCAAAACCCAGCGATGACAACAGAGAAGACAGCTGCCGGGTTGGCAGCAGGTCAACTCCAGAGATTGGCTAAAGCTGCGACTCAACATAATAGATCAGATCATCATAGAGGCGATTATATTGGGGCAGGAGGAGATGAGCATGGTATTGCTCCTCGTGGTCAAGAAGGCAGCTTGCCAGATCATTCTCCCAACGATAGCGCTCAATTGTTGCCGGTCAGAGGTGGTATCGACCTTAATACTTCAAAGATTCAGATGTCCCGTCAAGGTTCTGGTATGCAGGTTCAATTTGATCCAGCCATGGTGGCAGAGTTTGAGCAGGGCCATTTTGATGGTATTAAACCGGTTATTACGGGAATCAAACGCATTGGCAATATTTATCCTTTCCTGGGGCTCAAAGAGCCAGTCTAAATTTTTTCCTTGTCGCTTGATGGTATACCCGATACAATGATGAGTATTCAGTTATAGATCCCCGACAAATACATTCGGGGATGACAGAGTAATTTCTAGGGATGACATGTTTTTTTAATCTAAAGAAAGAGAGTTTTTTTATGGGTCGTATGCCTGAATTGATTTTAATTTTAGCTATTTTTATTCTTCTATTTGGTGCCAATAAATTGCCTGAGGTGGGGGCGGCTCTAGGGAAGGCGATCCGTGAGTTTAAAAAGAATATGCGCGAAACCGAGGAAGAAATAAAGAAACCTATCGAATCTGAAGCAACACCCAAGTGATTCTTCAATCATTTTTACAATCTTTCTTCAAGCACATCGAAGAATTGCGCTCGCGGGTGATCAAATCCGTGGGCGCTTTTGTTATAGCTTTTTTTATTTGCTGTAACTATATCGGTAAATTTATTCCAATTGTCATAGCACCAGCAGGTCATTTGGTATTTACTGCTCCTTCCGACGCATTTGCCGCATACATGACCTTGGGTGCGGTCATGGCATTAATAGTTTCCTCTCCATTTATTTTTTATCAGATATGGGCGTTTATCGAAAGCGCGCTTAAACCCGATGAGAAAAAATTCGTCATTATTTTTGCGCCACTATCATTAGTATTCTTTTTAGCCGGTGCGGCTTTTGCGTTTTTTGTGACCGTGCCCATGGCGTATCGATTCCTCATGAGCTTCTCATCAACATATTTAGTTCCGATGGTCACAGTCAAAAATTATTTTGGATTCCTGGGTCATATGATGCTGGCCTTTGGGTTTGCTTTTGAACTGCCCTTGATTCTGGCGTTTTTAGCCAAGATCGGGATTGCCTCGCCGGAATACCTGCGACAAATGAGGAGGCATGCCATCATGATTATCCTGGTGGTCTCGGCCCTACTAACCCCGCCGGACATAGCGTCGATGTTGGTCTTGGCTGTGCCTTTGATGTTTTTGTATGAGGTGGGAATTATTTTTACGAAATTTTTCTACGTGCAGCGGTGATTTGGTAGAAACATAAAACCCTTTGAGTACTACATCAAAGGGTTCTATGAAAATGCATGAAATAACAGCTGTTATTTCTTCTTAGCTGTTTTCTTTTTTGCAACTTTTTTCTTGGTAGCCATGTGTAGCTCCTTTCTTAAAGATTGATTTGTTACTAAGATATTAACATTAAATTTATCATATGCAAAAATTTTTTTATTTTATTTTTACAAGCTAAGGAATTCTTCAGCATGGAGAGTATGAACGCGTCATCTTTATATATCCATATTCCGTTTTGTTCCCGTAAATGTTTGTTTTGCTCTTTCGTGATCGCCGTAGGGCAAGAACACCGACGGGAAGAATATGTAAGAACACTCATTCTTGAAATGAAGAAATATAAAAATATTCCTATCGGCACAATTTATTTAGGTGGCGGCACACCTAGCATGCTTGATAAAAAAGATTTTGAAATATTAATGAGTGCGATTAAAAATAATTTTTCATTTAATAGTGATATTGAAATCACCATTGAAGCCAATCCTGAAAGCATCAATCGTGAGAAAATAAAATTCTTAAAGTCTCAAGGATTTAATCGCATCAGCCTAGGGGTTCAATCGATGAATGACCGTTATTTAAAATTTTTAGGCAGGACCCATGATGCCCAGATGGCCCGTGATGCGTATCACATGCTGCGTGAAGAAGGTTTCGATAATATTAATTTAGATTTAATGTATGCCTTTCCTGGACAGACTAAAGAAGAGTTGCAAGAAGATGTGAAGAGCATCGCATCATTAAAAAGTGAGCACTTGTCTTTGTATACCTTGACCATTGAACCCAATAGCCGGTTCTATGCGACCCAAATGAAATTGGATGAGGATGAAAAATTGGCCGAGCAGTATTTATTGATTGGGCGTCTATTACATGAAGATGGATTTTTGCAATATGAAGTCAGTAATTTTGCCAAACCCGGTTTTGAGTCTCGGCACAATAAAAATTATTGGCAAGGTGGGGCTTATGTTGGACTAGGAGTGGGGGCCCATGGCTTTACCGGCAAGCGGCGTTATTGGAATTCTTCTCGTCTGGGAGAATACCTTGAGCGTGTTTCGAGCGGCAAAGAAGTGATAGAAGGTTTTGAAGATTTGACCAATGATCAATTGATGATGGAGAGGGTACTATTCGGTTTACGGATGAATGAGGGGATCGATGTTGATTTAATCCCGGAGAATAAGCGAGAGCTTATCCAAGCATGGATTAAGGATGGTTTCTTAATCTTGGCAAACGGCAAATTAAGTACAAGTGATCAAGGCCGCTTGGTCTTGGATGAGTTATCTAGCCGATTGATATGAAGCGGCGATCCTCTGTGAGTGGCTGAATAATTTCAAAAGTGAGCCCCCCAGCACCTGGCGGTATTCGTCATTCATGCCTAACCGGTTAAGGATTTTCTGGGCTTCTTTGAGTCGGGTTTCAATGGCTGCAAGGCAATAATCTAAACTTTTTGTTTCCACAAATATTTTTTTGATCGCCTCTAAATCATTAAGGGTTTTTGTTTCCTTGGTAAAAATATTTAAGAATTCTAGTTTAGCACGTCCCTTTAATACGCTAAAGGCGTGAGTCACCAGGAGTGTTTTCTTGCCTTCAGCTAAATCACTGAGAATAGATTTGCCGATATTAGCTTCAGTTTCAAAAATCCCGATAATATCATCTTGTATTTGAAAGGCTTGGCCAATGAGAATGCCGAAGCGAGAGATTTTTTTAATTTCGGTATTCTTGGCGCCTGCAAGGATGGCTCCGGTAACCATGGGGCAATCAAAAGTATAGCGTGCGGTTTTAAGGGTGTAATTAAGGAATACTTCTTTTTCATCGACTTGATCTACAGCTTTAACTCCGCTTACCGTATCAATGAATTCACCCATCGCTGTGAAAGCCGCTGTTTGTATAAAATATTTAAGTGCGCGTTCTTTACGCTCGGCAGGTTCATCGATGGAAAGAAAAGCGTCAATGGCCAGGGCATAAACAATATCCCCGGCGATAATCCCCAGGTCAATGCCTAATTTATCAGGATCGTTGGTTTTAACCGTGTGGGCCAGGATCTTGTGCATGGTAGGTTTACCGCGGCGAAGATCAGATCGATCAATGATATCATCATGGATCAACATAAAGTTATGCAAGAATTCCATGCAAGTGGAGGCGTTGTATAGTTTGCGGGAAATCTTTTTAGAGGCAGGGGCATAACCCTTATAAGTCAAGATTAAAAGCAGTGGCCGCAGGCGCTTACCTTCCCGTAAGGTAAATTCGCGGATACTTTCAAATAGTAAGGGGGAGACCAATTGCAACTTATAATCCTTTTTGACCGTGTCAAGAAAGGAAGCCAAGCTTTTGTCGATATTTTTTCGAATTTGTTCAATCAAGATTTCCTGTCCCTTCGATTTTGTACAGTTTTTGAAACGCGATTGCCTGGTAGTTTATCATAGAATAGATTTATCTCAAATATTCCTTTAAAGAATCTGTTTGTACCATTAAAATACTCGCAAGAATTGTTCGAGTGAAAATTAAAGAAAGAGGAATTTATGCGCGTTATAGCGATGATCTTGATGATGTTCTTATGTGCTAACCGGGCTTTTGCAGCGACTGTCGATCTCATTGATGGGCGAGTTGTTCATGGCACTGTCATTAAACAAGATATTAACGGTATCCAAATTAATGTGGATGGCGTGGCAATGACCTATTATGCCGATGAAATTAAGGACATCGACGGAAGATTGTTTGTGAACACACCTGCAGTCCCTGTTCAACAAGCCACCACATCTGGAACTGTTGCTCCTGTAACTGTAGTTCCTGTAGCCGTTACACCTGTGACGGTAACTCCGGTTGCGGCAGATCTGGATCAAGAATCACCCACAGTGGTGGATCAAGACAAGAAAGCTTTAATATTAAAATTCATTGATGTTTTTGGAACGCGCCAGGCTTTGATTAATAATTTTGACATAATGGTCAGCCAAATTGAAAAAGAAAAGCCGGACGAAGCCGAGAAAATCCGTGAGCGTGTCAAGATTGATGAGATCATCGAGCGCTTAGTGCCTATCTACGATCGCAATTTTTCAAGCGAGGACTTAAAATCTTATATTGCTTTTTATGAATCCACTGAAGGTCAGAAATTAATCACCGCCATTCCTAAATTGATGAAAGAAAGTGTTCAGGAGAGCATTAAGTACATGGAAGAAAAATTCCCAGAGGTCAAGCAAGGGCAGTAAATAGATTGACGCAAGTCATTATGCTGCAATATCTTACGTTTTTAGTGGCTTTTTTAAGTTGACCGCATAATTTTTCTCTGTTAAGATTCCGTATTGATTCGTTAGGCAATCCAGGGTCTAGATTTAGATAATAAGCTAAATATTATTAATACCAAGTTTAAGGAGAGAGTTCATGATTGATCGTTATTCCCTTTCTAAGATGAGCCGTATCTGGTCTGATGAGCATAAGATGGAAATTATGCTTAAAATTGAAGTACTTTCCTGTGAAGCTATGACGAAACTTGGCGTAATCCCTAAAGCCGCCATGGAGAAAATCCGTAAAAATGCTCAATTTGATTTAGAAGAGGTTCGTCGTCTGGAAGAACGCACCAAACATGACGTGGTGGCTTTTATCCAGAGTGTTGGTCAAAGTTTAGGATCAGATGCCCAATATTTACATATGGGGATGACATCGTCGGATTTGTTGGATACTTCTTTGTCTTTACAATGTGTCGAAGCCGGTGAGATATTAATTGCCGATGTTAAGAAATTATTGGTAGCCCTTAAAGATAAGGCCAAGAAATATAAAGACGCCGTATGCATTGCCCGTACCCACGGAGTTCATGCTGAACCAACGACCTTTGGGTTAAAAGTAGCCATTTGGTATGACGAGATGAATCGTAATCTGGAACGCTTGCAAGCGGCTTGTGAAGGGATGCGTTATGGTAAATTATCCGGCGCGGTTGGTACTTATGCTAACATTGACCCGTCGGTGGAAGAGTATGTTTGTCAGCAGTTAAATCTAAAGCCTGCCAATGTAGCTACTCAGGTAATTTCCAGAGATCCCCATGCTCATTTTATCATGATCTTGGCCATCATCGGCTGTTCCCTCGAGAAATTTGCGACAGAAATTAGGGCTTTGCAAAAAACCGAGCTTCTGGAAGTCGAAGAGCCATTCTTTAAGGGTCAAATTGGTTCATCAGCCATGCCCCATAAACGCAATCCGGTGACTTGCGAACGCATTTGCGGTTTATCACGCATCCTGCGCGCTAATTCTATCGTCGCTATGGAAAATATGAATCTGTGGCATGAGCGTGATATCAGCCATTCATCCGCTGAACGCGTCATTCTTCCAGATTCCACCATTGCCTTAAATTATATGTTGAATAAGTTTATCCCGATCATCGAAGGTCTTTTGGTTTATCCCAAAAATATGATCGCTAATCTATCCAAGACCCGTGGGCTCATTTATTCACAGCGCATCCTTTTGGAATTGATGAAAAAGGGCCTTACCCGCGATGCTGCTTATGAAATCATCCAAGCGGCTGCCATGCAGGTTTGGCAAGAAAGCACAGAATTTAAAGATGTTCTTTATAGAGATCGCCGCGTACGCAAGTACTTGTCCCAAAACGAGATTAATGCCTGCTTTGACATTAAATATTACATCCGTCATCGCGATAGAATATTTAAACAGGCTGGGATAAAGTAGGAGCTATGCAAAAATTAGAGAAAATATACGAAGGCAAGGCCAAGATCCTCTATTCAACAGAGGATCCGGGCCTTGTCATTCAGTATTTTAAAGATGATGCGACGGCCTTTAATGCTCAGAAAAAAGGTACGATTGTCGAAAAAGGCATTATGAATAACGGCATCGCGACCAAGATTTTTGAATATTTAACACGTCAAGGCATTGAATCTCACTTTGTTAAACGACTAAATGACCGCGAGATGTTAGTCAAGCGCGTCGAGATAGTTCCTTTGGAAGTCATAGTCCGCAATCGTGCCGCAGGTTCTTTATGCCGTTTGCTGGGACTCGCGGAAGGTGCTGATTTAGCATGCCCCACCCTAGAGTATTGTTATAAGAATGATGCTCTGGGTGATCCTCAGGTCAATGAATATCATATCCGTGCGCTTAAATATGCGACGGATGCAGAGGTCAAACACATCACAGCCTTGGCGTTTCGCATTAATGATGTTTTAAAGAAATATTTTTTAGATTTAAATATTGAATTGATTGATTTTAAACTAGAATTTGGCCGCGTCCAGGAGCGTATTATCCTGGCTGATGAAATTTCTCCTGACACTTGCCGCTTGTGGGAGGTCGGTACGGGCAAGAAGCTCGATAAAGACCGTTTCCGTCGAGATTTAGGCAATATTGAAGAAGCTTATCAGGAAGTGTTACGAAGGGTATCGTCGCAGATATGAAGACTTCACGAGGTCGAGAAGGTAGGGAATGGTGATATGGCGTATTGAAGTCAAACAAAAGGACGGTGTCCTTGATTCACAAGGCGCGTCCATTGCCCGTGACATTGCCGATTTAGGTTTTGCCGTCTCTGGCGTTTCGGTGATTTCGGTCTTTCTTTTGGAAGGCAATATTTCCAGGGACGAAGTCAAGCGAGTTTCAGATGAACTGCTTTGCGACGCCATTGTCGAGCAGTGCAGTTTCGATTTAAAACTCCCCCTTCAAACATCAACCCATCATGTTGTTGAAATTGCTTATAATCCTGGCGTCATGGATCCTGTGGAAGCTTCCACCATCAAGGGAATCCGTGATTTAGGGATTTTAGGGATAACAGCTGTGCGTACCGCACGGCAATATCATATTTACGGAAAACTTTCGTCTAAAGAACTAGAAGCCATCACCGCTCGCGTCCTGATGAATAAACTCATCCAGCATGTGGTGCGTGATCCTTCTCATGTTCCCGCCACATTGGCCATAGCCGCTTCTACCATCACTAAATTTGATGTGATCATTGTCGATATTTTAGGGGCCAATGACAAAAAATTGATGGAAATTTCTAAGATAGGTCAGCTTTCTTTAAATATAAATGAAATGAAAACCATTCAGGCTCATTTCAACAAAGAAGGTCGCAATCCGACTGATGTCGAGCTAGAAACCATAGCCCAGACATGGAGCGAGCATTGCCGTCATAAGACTTTTCGTGGCGTGATCCGTTACCGTGAAGGCAAATCAGGTAAATCTAAAATAATCCGAAGCCTTTTCAAAACTACTATAGCTGCAGCGACCATTAAATTAAATAAGAAGTGGTGCATTTCGGTATTTCACGATAATGCAGGCGTTATTGCTTTTGATCGTGATTATCATGTTTGCTTTAAAGTGGAAACGCATAATCATCCTTCTGCCCTTGAGCCTTTTGGTGGCGCCAACACAGGTTTGGGAGGTGTTATTCGAGATACTTTGGGAACGGGCTTGGCTGCTAAACCTTTGTGTAATACCGATATATTTTGTTTTGCGCCACCCAATCTGCCGGCCTCATCCCTGCCGCCTGGCACTTTGCATCCTAAACGGGTGATGAAGGGCGTTATCGCCGGCGTGCGTGATTATGGGAATAAAATGGGTATTCCGACAGTCAATGGGGCGATAGTTTTTGATAAACATTTTGCAGGAAACCCATTGGTATTTTGCGGTAATATCGGATTAATTCCTAAGGGAAAAGAGATTAAAAAAGTTAGCAAAGGCGATCTGATTGTGGCCGTCGGAGGGCGTACTGGTCGTGATGGTATTCATGGGGCTACGTTTTCATCAGTAGAATTGACGGATGAATCGCAGACGGTTTCATCGGGTGCGGTGCAAATTGGAAACCCTATCGAAGAAAAGAAAGTTCAGGATGCTCTGCTCCAAGCGCGGGCAGCAAACCTTTATTCTGCAATCACCGATTGTGGTGCTGGTGGATTCTCTTCCGCCGTGGGTGAAATGGGTGAAAAGACTGGGGCTCGTGTTGACCTGGATCGGGCGCCCTTAAAATATCAGGGACTTAAATATCACGAAATTTGGATTTCAGAATCTCAAGAGCGCATGGTGATGTCGGTGCCTCCACATAATATTGATGCTCTGCTAAAGATTTTCCAGGCAGAGAATGTCGAAGCTGTGGTTTTAGGTGAATTTGACGGTTCTGGACGTTTGCAATTATTCTTTCATGGCCAGCAAGTGGCTGATCTGGATATGAATTTTATTCATGATGGATTACCTCAAATCACTAAAGAAGCGATTTATCACAAGCCAGTCTTAAAACAAGAAAAGCTGCCAAAGTCGGTTGATTTGACTGAAGATCTTTGCCAGGCCTTAAGCCATTATAATGTGGCTTCTAAAGAAAGTGTTATCCGCATTTACGATCATGAAGTTCAGGGGACAAGTGTCGTCAAGCCTTTGGTGGGGGTTGCTTCCGACGGCCCATCAGATGCCGCTGTCATCCGTGGCAGGCTTGATTCTTCGAAGGGGATTGCTGTTTCTAATGGCATTAATGTGCGTTTCGGGATGATAGATCCTATGTTGATGGCGGCCTCATGTATTGATGAAGCCATCCGGCAGATCATTGCGGTGGGTGGTTCTTTAGATCGTATTGCCTTATTAGATAATTTTTGCTGGGGGAATCCTGATAAATCTGATCGCTTAGGATCCTTGGTCAGATGCTCTCAGGGCTGTTATCAGGCGGCTGTGGCTTTTGGGACCCCATTTATTTCAGGTAAAGATAGTTTATACAATGAATATACGGAGAATGGCAAAAGTTTAGCAATACCTGGTACTATTTTGATTTCAGCAATAGGGATTGTTGATGATGTGCGTAAAAGCCTTACTATGGATTTTAAAAAAGCGGGCAATAGCATTTATATTATCGGCACCACATTTAATGAGTTGGGTGGATCTATTTATCTTGAGAATTTAGAGCAGTTGGGTCGGAATGTTCCCCAGGTTAATTTCAAAATGGCTGTAAAAACGTACCAGGCTATTGAGAAAGCAAATAAGGCCAGATTGATAGCCTCACTGCATGATTGTTCTGAGGGTGGAGCGGCAGTTGCTTTAGCAGAAATGGCATTTGCCGGAGGATTAGGGGCTACGGTACTATTAAAGAAATTGCTCTACAAAGGAACTGTGCGGCGCGAAGATGTCTTGCTTTTCTCGGAAAGCAATTCACGCTTTATTGCGGAAGTGGCACCTGGTCATGAAAAAGCCCTGGCTAAGATTTTCAAAGGCATTCCATTTGCTAAAATCGGAACAGTTGAACAGACCCCAGAACTGCTTGTTTACGGACTAAAAGATCAGCCAGTGATCAATGCCCGCGTGGATGAACTTAAAGCTATCTGGCAAGCACCATTGAAGTAAAAAGTTTAGTATTGTGTCATTGCGAGGAGCGAAGCGACGAAGCAATCTTTTAAGAGATTGCTTCGCCCTTCGGGCTCGCAATGACACCTAAACAAGTACAAAAGGAGAATATGTTAAAGCCCAAAAAAAGAACCCCAGCCCCAGATTTGATGATGGAAGATCCTTGGCGTATTTTTCGCATCATGGCGGAGTTTGTCGACGGATTTGAAGAGCTTAAAAATATTGGTCCTGCAGTCACTATTTTTGGGTCGTCGCGCATTCATAATGCCCATTCATATTATAAGGCCGCTGAAAAGACGGCAGAACTTTTAGTCAAAGCAGGTTATGCGGTTCTGACGGGCGGAGGCCCTAGCATTATGGAAGCGGGTAATAAGGGAGCTGCCAAGGCTGGTGGTCAATCCATTGGTCTTAATATTGACTTGCCTTTTGAACAAAAACCGAATGTGTTTATCAATCACTTGATTAATTTTCATTATTTTTTCTGCCGCAAGGTTTGTTTTGTTAAATACGCCAAGGCCTTTGTTATTTTTCCTGGTGGCTATGGTACGCTTGATGAATTATCTGAAAGTCTCACCCTTATTCAAACCCGGCGCATGGAGCAATTCCCAGTCATTCTTTATGGGAGCAAATACTGGAAAGGTCTCCTGGATTGGTTAAAAGAATCGGTATTGGCTGAAGGCTGTATTGATGCGGTCGATTTAGATATCATGCAAATTGCTGATACCCCGGAAGATGTCGTAAAAATCATCAAGAAATTTTATGCGAAGAAAAAGGGGCAGTAGGGCATGGCTCAAGATGTCAAAGTCATAGTTATTCGCACCGCGGGCACTAATTGCAACGAGGAAACAGCTTTTGCTTTTAGTCATTTGGGTGCCCAAGTTGATCAAGTGCATATTAATGCCTTGATTGATGGTTCATGTCAATTGAGCGATTATCATATCTTGGCTTTGCCTGGTGGTTTTAGCTATGGCGATGATATTGCATCTGGCCGCATTTTAGCCAATGAATTGCGTTTAAAATTAGGGGAAGAGCTTAAGAAGTTTATCGCTGATGGCAAAT
>Ga0302319_10004658_pt1 | contig 28048 bp, 21 predicted proteins | sample Bog_T0_2_FD_203319 | JGI IMG/M metagenome (GOLD analysis project Ga0302319, IMG submission 203319) | Peat permafrost microbial communities from Stordalen Mire near Abisko, Sweden - Bog_T0_2 | ecosystem: Environmental > Terrestrial > Soil > Wetlands > Peat | place: Sweden: Abisko, Stordalen Mire... | reverse complement strand
ATCTGCCTTGAGGATACAGGAAGGCGCTGCATCCGACGAGCAAAACACAGGAAGCCGGCGCACTCTTCCGGACCGCTGATTGCCTGCATTGGTTGTTCTCAGTTCGTCGTAAGACTCATCACGGCCCCTGTAGCCGTGCCTCCTGCCGTTGTGACGGCCACTCGATAGTAATAAGTGGTTTTTGTTTTCAGGCCGGTAAGTTGCGCTCTCGCGGCCACGGAAGTTGTTGAGGCTCTCAAAGCGGTTGTGGCAGTGCTGGAGGTCAGCGCCGTGCTGCTCGTTCCGTATTGAAAGTGATACAAACCGGAAAATCCAAAGCCATTCACTACGGCGTTCAGCGCAGCTCCCGACGTGCTGAGCGCGGTAGCCGGAAATGCCAGCGCGCTGGGCGAGCCGATAATGATATAAGTGGCCGTCCCCACCGGGCTGTCGGTGTAGTTTGCGGCAACGGCAATCGCCTTGATGGATGTGATTGTTGAAACCGTGATGGCGCCGGTGTATTTCGTTGAGTTGCTGGTAGGCGCAACTCCATTGGTAGTAAAGTAAATCACAGCCCCGGCGGTCGCGTCGCTCAAGGTAATAGATTGCGCCGCCGGATAAGTTCCTGCCTTCACCGAAAAGACCGGGGTTGCGGCAACAGGCATACTTATCGTGTAAGTGGCCGTCGCCACCGGGCTGTTGGTGTAGTTTGCGGCGACAGCAATTGCCTTGATGGTCGTTGTTGCCGAAACCGTGATGGCGCCGTTGTATTTCGTCGAGCTGCTGGTAGGAGCTAATCCATTGGTAGTGAAGTAAATCACAGCCCCGGCGGTCGCGTCGTTGATCATCACCGACTTTGCCGTACTATAGCTTCCGGAAGCAAGGCTGAATACCGGAACCGCCGCCGCTGGAGCGCCAATGGTGTAAGCTGCCGTGCCGACCGCGCTGGCCGCGGTGTAGCCGGTGACGGTGGCTATAGCCTTCAATGTCTCCGAGGAAGAGACAATAATCGGATTGGAGATGGAAAATGCCGCCGACTTGGTTGTTGGCGTGGTTCCGTTCGTGGTGTAGTAGATTGTCGCCGCGGGAGAGGTTGGCGTACGGATGGTTACAGTCTGCGCCGAGTTATAAACGCCGGCCGGAGGATCGAAGACCGGCGCGGCCACCACTGAACCAAGCACGGAAACAGTAATGGATTTGCTGGTGGTTCTGCCAAATGCGTTTGTGGAGTTCAACGTGTAAGTATGGGTTGCCGTGGGATAAATAGTAACCTCTCTGCTGCCGGATGCAACCGGGCCAATCATGTCAATGAAATCGTAGGAGTCGCCGGTGATGCTGTAACTAAGGGTGACCGCGCTCCCGGAGTTTACGCTCAATTCGGAAGCCGTAAAGCTATTGATCTGCGGTAAGGCTCCAGTGGGCGCAGTCTCTGAATCATATCCGGGAAATTCGGGAGTCGCTTGCACTACTTCGAAGTTGGACGAAGCGACGTTTTTCAAGTTATCCAGATCATTGTCATCAAAGCGCGGATCAGAGGCGCCCTGGAAAAAGAAGTATCCTCCATTGTCCGCCAGAATCATTCCATATTGTTTCATTGCGGTCAAGATAACCTGGTTGACCGTGGAAAAGCCGGAGATGTCGAAGCTGGCCTTTAATCGTATCCGCATTCCCATGACGTTGGATACTCCCCAGATATTTCCCGCCGCATGAGAAGCTGGATAAACGAAATACCCGCCATTGGCGTCGTCCTTTGTATGTTCCATGGTAAAACGGATGGCGTGCTTGATCTCTCCGGAAGCTATCTCGTCATAACGCACCAGTCCCGGAAAAATAGGCAGTCCAGCAGCATCGGCTGAAGTCCATCCCCAGGGACGCGATTCATAGTTCTCCATATCCCAGATCGTCTCGCTCGATGCGTCATACGACCCATTGCAGCGATTAGTGTTGAATGTCTCGTAGAGTTCGCATTTAGCGCGATCAAGCACCAGTACATGAGCATCGCCGTTATAAGTGTCCGGCCAGCCCGAGCAGTCTGCCGGATAACCTTCAATAGGCGCGGTGGCGGGGTAGGGCGCAACCACCACGTCGCTCTGCGCCGCATAATCTATTACATTGATGGGTACGGAGGGAGTTATTGTGGAATCCACCACAACGTAAGGAATTCCATAGGTGCTCTCGGAACCAAAATCGGGATGCAGATATAAGCCGGCAAACCCGGCCGCGGAGGTGATAGCCGCTGAATTTGGATCAACCGGAGCCGAAGCAATGTTTGTGTTCCAGACATTGGTTGATGGAAACGGAACAAATCCATTCAGGTTGGCATTGTCGCCCAGCGACATACCTGAGCAGCTTTGGCCGTAAACGGAGCGAGTAGCGCACAGAATCACGAATACCATCACCGATTTGACTAAAATTCTCACGGGATTGATCCTTTCCGGCGCGCAAGTTGCCCAGCGCGCGAGTTGTCTTTAAATTAAACAACCATCCCAGTTTCAACACTTTAAGAAGAAAACTGGAGTTCAAGGAGTGAACAGAATCCCTACAACAACATCAACATCTTCCTCTTCCCGGCGCTCGATGTCTGTCTCATTATCGACATAAAACAAAAAAATATCACTATGGCAGCCGACGCTTTCAAAGCGACACGGGGATTTCCGAGTTGCCCATGGCATACGCGGGAAAATCAGGCGAAATGTCGGGCGTGACTTGAATGGTGAGAGAGATATCCCGGTTGAGCCTCTCGCTGTAAACTGATAACACATGATTCTCCCGTTCGTCCGCGAAGTCTTTGCGGAGCTGGAGCACTCTTCCGGGTTTGAGCGCGTACGAAGGCATCTGAGCCTGGGTGCGGGGCGCAGGCGTGTCTCCGGTCTTACGCAGACGGCGCGCTCCGTCTTCATTCCGCTCTTCGCGCGCGCCGCCCGCCAGCCGGTAATCGTAGTGGTGGCCGACAACAAAGCCGCCGAGGCGCTGGAGCCGATGCTGCGCGCCGGATGCGAGCTGACCGGCGCGGTGGACCCGACTTCGGTGGTGCGGTTCCCGGCCCACGATGTACTCCCTTTTGAAAATCTCTCTCCTCATCCCGATGTGCAGGAGCAGCGGGCGGCAGCTCTGTGGAAGCTGGCGACTGGCGCGGTCTCGATTCTAATTGCGCCGGTGGAGGCCGCGGCGCTGAAGCTCTTTGGCCGCAACTACTACGCCGGACTTGCGGTGACGCTCAAGCGCGGCGAAGAGGTGGACATCGAGGTGCTCACCGGCCACCTGGCCAGCGTCGGCTATACGCAGATGGATCTTGTGGAGATGCCGGGGCAGTTTACTCGGCGCGGCGGAATTCTGGATGTATACTCGCCCGAGTCCGACCGGCCAGTGCGCATCGAATTCTTCGGCGACGAGATTGAGACGATTCGCAAATTTGATCCAGAGACGCAGCGCTCGCAGTCGGGACTCGATGAGGCGCAGCTATTGCCGCTGACCGAGACGCCGGTGACCGAGAAGCTGCTGGCCGCGGTGCATGGCCGGCTGAGCCGGCAGCGAGTGGAGATAGATGAAGCTAATGAGGAATTAGCTGCAGAGTTAGCCGCTGCCGCCGGAGCAAGCGTTTTTCCCGGCTGGGAGTTTTTCTCCTCCGTGGCCGGAGCGGATAAGTCGCTGCTCACGCTGCTTCCCAAGTGCGCGCTGTTTATTGAAGAGCCGGCGATGGTGTGCAACCAGATTGATCGCTGGTGGAACAAGGTCGAGCAGCGCCACGAGCGGTCAGCGATGGGTTCGCTCATCAGGCCGGAAGATATCTATCTGCGTCCTGAAGTCTTGCAGGCGCAGTTAGACGCACAGATGGGTTTGGACCTGGATCAGTTAGGCGTGGTTGATGTTTTGGACGAAGATAACACTCTGGGAGAGATTGAGTTCAACACGCGCCCTACGCTGCGCTTTCATGGCTCGATTCCGGCGCTAACCGAGCAGTTACGAACGCTGATGGCCGCCGAATCGCGGATTGTATTGGCCGCGCCCCACCAGGGCGATGTGGAGCGGCTGGCTACAGTGCTGCGCGAGTATCAGATTCCTTATAGAATGGGCAGTCGAAATCAGCATCCGGGCGAGACGATGCTGGATGAGGCGAGTTACATGGCGGGCGACTTGCGCGTACCTATCATTGTGCGTACGCCGGTGGCTGCGGGAGTTAGTTTTCTCGATTCGAATCTGTTTTTCTTTGGAGCCAACGACTTATCCGACGATGCGGATGTGGCGGCGCGGCCGGAACCGAAGCGCTCTAAGACAGCGGCGTTTGTCTCCGACTTTCGCGATCTGGCCGTGGGCGATTATGTGGTTCACGTGGAGCACGGAATCGCGCAGTATCAGGGGCTCAAGGAGATTGCGCAGGACGGGCTTTCTGTCGAGTTCATGATTCTGGAGTTCGCTGAAGCGGCCAAGTTATATGTGCCGCTCACTCGCCTGGATCTGATCCAGAAGTACCGCTCGGCGGATGCGGGGCCAGCTCCTGCATTGAGCCGTCTCGGTTCGCAGCAGTGGGCCAAAACGAAGGCGCGCGTGCGCAAGGCCATGCAGGATATGACCGGCGAGTTAGTCAAGTTATACGCCGAGCGAACCACGGCGCAGGGAACGGCCTTCGCAAAGGACAACGAATTTCAGAAGGAGTTTGAAGACTCCTTCGACTACAGCGAAACCGAAGATCAGATTTCGGCGATCCGGGCCATCAAGTATGATATGGAGTCGACCAGGCCGATGGATCGTTTGCTGTGCGGCGATGTGGGCTACGGAAAGACGGAAGTGGCCATGCGTGCGGCCTTCAAGGCTGTGCAGGACGGCAAGCAGGTGGCCGTGCTGACGCCGACGACTATTCTGAGCTTTCAGCACTTTGAAACATTCAAGAAAAGATTCGCGCAGTTTCCCATCAATGTCGAAATGATCTCGCGCTTTCGCACCGCAAAAGAGCAGAAAGAGATAGTCGCGCGAGTGGAAACCGGCAAGATTGACATACTTATAGGTACGCATCGGCTGTTATCGAAAGATATTAAGTTTCAAGACCTGGGTTTGTTAGTGGTGGATGAGGAGCAGCGCTTTGGTGTGCGCCACAAGGAGCGGCTGAAGCAGATGCGCAAGGAGATCGATGTGCTGGCCATGAGCGCAACGCCGATTCCGCGTACGCTGCATATGTCGCTGGTGGGGCTGCGCGATATGAGCGTGATCGAGACGCCGCCCAAGGATCGCATGGCGATTCAGACGGTTGTCGCCAAGTTTGATGAGAAGATTATCCGTTCGGCGGTCGAAGTGGAGTTGGAACGCGGCGGGCAGGTATATTTTGTGCATAACCGCGTGGAGTCCATCTTTGAAATTGCCGCGCGAATTCAGGAGTTAGTCCCGGCGGCGCGTGTCGCTGTAGGCCACGGGCAGATGAGCGAGACGGAACTGGAGCGCGTGATGCTGGCCTTCATGCGCCACGAGTATGATGTGCTGGTGGCGACCACGATCATCGAAAATGGATTGGATATTCCGCTGGCGAACACTATGCTCATCAATCGCGCTGACCGGCATGGATTGAGCGAGTTATACCAGTTGCGCGGCCGCGTGGGCCGCTCGAACCGGCGCGCTTATGCGTACTTGCTCATTCCGCCGGAGCAGGAGTTGACGGAGATTGCGCGCCGGCGGCTGGCGGCGCTCAAGGAGTTCAGCGACCTGGGCGCGGGCTTCAAGATTGCCGCGCTTGACCTGGAGTTACGCGGGGCGGGCAATATGCTGGGCGGCGAGCAGAGCGGGCACATCGAGGCCGTGGGATTCGAGTTATACACCTCCATGCTCGAAGCCGCGGTAAAGGAGATGAAGGGCGAGTCGAGCGAGGAGCGGCCTGCCACGCAACTTAACCTTGGGATTGCGCTGCGCATCGACGAGAGTTATGTGCCGGAGGAGAATCAGCGGCTGCGGCTTTACAAAAAAATCGCAGGCGCGGCGAGCGACGCGGCGGTTGCCGAGGTGCGTGCGGAGCTTGAAGACCGTTATGGAGCGCCGCCGGACGCGACGGTGTACCTGCTGGAGGCATCGCTGATCCGGCTCGAATGCGAGCGGATCGGCATTGCGCAAGTGGATCGCAAGCGCGCCGAGTTGCAGATTCGCTTTACTGAAAATGCAGCCATCGACCCTCAGCAATTGATGAGATTGGTTGCGCGCAACGCAAAACGCGGCGCGCAGTTCACACCGCAAGGTCTATTGAAGTATCCTTTGACTGCAACGCTATCGGATGAAGTTTTGCTGGAGATTCACGAACTGCTTGCCAATCTGGTGCCCGAGCCGGTGAGCGAGTGAGGCTTTTTTAATCAAATGAAAAGAGATGCGATGAAAATGATTCATAAGTTGTTTGCGACTGGAGTGATGATGGCTTTGGCAATCCCCGCTTATGCCGCGAGTGAAAACTGGAAGTTGCAGTTGGCGCGGCTTTCCGATGAGTATCTCGACCAGGTTTACCTGCGCTATCAGCCTACGCAGGGAACTTTAGCCGGCTACCACCAATACGATACGCAACTGGAGGATTACTCCCGCAAAAATGTAGACGCGGAAATAGCCGCGCTCAAGAGCATTGAGAGGCGCATTGGAGCGATTTATCCCGATAAGAGTGCGGCTGAATTTGTTCCGCGCAGCGACCGCGAGATAGTGCTGGCTAATATTCACTCGCGTTTGTTGACGCTACAGACAATTCGTCTCTGGGAGAAGAATGCGGACAATTATTCGAGTGCCTGCGCAAATGGAGCTTTCACGCTGATGGAGCGTAAGTTCGCTTCGCCAGATGATAGGCTGCGCTCGCTCATCGCGCGGGAAAAGCAGATGCCGGCGCTGCTCGGCAATGCGCGGGTGAATCTGAAGAATCCGCCGCGCATCTTCACGGAGATTGCCATCGAGCAGTTGCCGGATATAATAAGCTTCTTTGAGCGCGATGTTCCGGATGCCTTCGCCGACGCAAAAGACACGGCGTTGAAGGCTGAGTTTGCGCAATCAAATGCTGCTGTGATCGCCGCTCTGAATAACTATCTTGGCTGGTTGAGGACGGACTTGCTGTCTGAGTCGAACGGAGACTTCCGCATCGGCGCGGAGACCTTCTCGAAGAAGCTGGAATACGACGAGATGGTGGAACTTCCGCTGGATAAGCTGTTGGAGATTGGCTGGGCCGATCTGCACAAGAATCAGGCTCACTTCCAAGAAATTGCCAAGGAGCTTGAACCGGACAAGACGCCACGCGAGGTGCTGGAAGAGTTAGGCGAAAAACATCCCGCGCCCGATCAATTGCTGAATAGCTTTCGCGCAACATTCGACGGACTTATTACTTTTATTCGCGCGCATCATATCGTGACCATTCCGTCCGATGTGCGGCCAATTGTGGAAGAGACGCCGGCGTTCATGCGCGCAACGACCACTGCCAGCATGGACACGCCGGGGCCGTTTGAAACTCATGCGACGGAGGCTTATTTCAATGTAACTCTGCCAGATAAGTCCATGAAGCCCGAAGAAGTTGAAGGCTATATGCATTCATTCAACATTGGCACAGTGATTTCGACGGCGGTGCATGAGGCTTATCCGGGGCACTATATTCAATTCTTATGGCTGCCGCAGGCGCCGAGCCGGGTGCGCAAACTGTTGGGCGCGAATACCGACGTAGAAGGCTGGGCGCACTATACAGAGCAGATGATGCTAGACGAGGGGTATGGGCAGCCCGGCGCTGGAGCGAAGGACGAGCGCGAAGCGAAGTTTTTGCGTCTCGGGCAATTGCAGGATGCGCTGCTGCGCAATGCGCGTTTGGTAGTGGGTATCGAGATGCACACCGGTAAGATGAGTTTCGACGAGGCGGTTGCAATTTTCCAGAAAGAGGGCTATCAATCGAAGGAGACAGCCACGGTGGAGACCAAGCGCGGAGCCGGCGACCCGACTTATCTCTACTACACGCTGGGCAAGCTGGAGATCATGAAGTTGCGCGAGGATGTGAAGAAGAAGCAGGGTGCAGCATTTTCTCTGGAAAAATTCCACAATGACTTTTTGCGGCAAGGGTTTCCCCCGATAAAGATTGTGCGGGAGGCGTTGCTGGGGGATGATTCACCGGCGCTTTGAGGCTGTCTTTTTAATTGCGACATAAAATCAGCAAAGGCAGGGCGGGGGGCTTACACTCTTATGAGAACGAGGACGATGCAATGAGCGAGCAGATACGGAAGGCAGTCTTTCCCGCGGGCGGATTGGGAACGCGGTTTTTGCCGGCAACGAAGGTCATTCCCAAGGAGATGCTGGCGCTGGTGGACAAGCCCATCATCCAGTACGGAGTGGAAGAGGCGGTCGCGTCGGGCATTGAGCACATCATCATCATCACCGGCCGCGGCAAGGGCGCCATGGAGGATCACTTCGACCATAGCTTCGAGCTGGATGCGACGCTGGAGAGGCGCGGCAAGCACGAACTGCTGGCGGTCTCGCGCGGGGTCTCGTCGCTGGCGCGCATCAGCTATGTGCGGCAAAAGGAGCCGCTGGGGCTGGGCCACGCCGTGCTGTGCGCCAAGGAGCTAGTCGGCGATGAGCCTTTTGCCGTCCTCCTGCCCGACGATGTGATCGATGCCGAGACGCCGTGCCTCAAGCAAATCATGGATGTCTTTGACGAGCGGGATGGCTCGGTGCTGGCGACGCAGACCGTCGAGGGGCCGGGAATTAGCGCCTATGGCGTGCTGGCCGGCGAACAGGATACCGATAACTGGCGGATTTATAACTGCACCGGCATGGTGGAGAAGCCCGCGTTTGCCGACGCGCCGTCGAAGCAGGCTATCGTTGGCCGCTATGTGCTGACGCCGCGCATCTTTGAACTGCTGGAGAAGACCGCTCCCGGCGCGGGTGGCGAGATACAACTTACCGACGGCATCAAGGCGCTGGTCAAGGAAGAGAAGGTCTTTGGCTATACCTTTGAGGGCAAGCGGTACGACGTCGGGGATAAGCTGGGTATGTTGCAGGCGACCGTCGAGCTTGCGCTCAAGCGCGGCGATCTTGGCCCCCAGTTCCGCGCGTATCTGAAGGGGCTGGATTTATAGCATGGAGATTGAAGAGAAGGGGCCGGTTGCAAACATTGTAGCCGTCGTTGTATTCGGATTAGTGGGGTGGGGTTTCTGCGGCGCGACGATGGGTGTGGCAGTGGCCACGACCGACCTCGGTCACGCACTCATCATCCACGATATTGCTGCGCCCGTGATATTCGCAGTTCTGTCATTCGTGTATTTCCGGCGCAATGGCGCATACTCCCCGCTTCGAACGGCGACTACGTTTCTCGCGATCGTTATCGCGATGGATTTCTTTCTCGTCGCCCTGCTAATCGAGCGAAGCTTTGCGATGTTTGAAAGTTTTATCGGAACATGGTTCCCCTTTGCCTTGATATTTCTCTCGACATGGTTAACCGGCATTGCCCTGCGCGGAACAAGCCGGAGATAGTCGATGCATTACGCCTTCCACTTGATGTTGCAGCCAATCGACGGGCGCTGCTCCGCGGGGGCCGGCTTGCCTTCGAGCACCAGGTCAATGGCGGCGCGCAGATCCTCGCCGGTGACAGGAATCACGTTGCCGGGTCGGCTGCGGTCGAATTGGCCGCGATAAACCAGGTGAAACTCCGCGTCGAAGAGAAAGAAATCCGGTGTGCAGGCGGCCTTGTAAGCGCGCGCCACGGCCTGCGTCTCGTCATACAAATAGGGAAAGCGGAAGCCGAAGGTTTCAGCCTGCTGCTTGAGGCCGGCGGGCGAGTCGGCGGGGTGAGTGACGGCGTCGTTGCTGCTGATGGCCGCGATGCCCAGCGGCTTTTCGGCATAGTCTACGCCCAGCTTGGCAAGACCAGCCTCGATGTGCTTTACGTACGGGCAGTGGGCGCAGATGAAGAGGACAAGCAATGCCTTGTGGCCGCGGAAGTCATCGCGGCGCACGGCGTTGCCGGTAACAACGTCGGTGAGCGCGAAATCCGGGGCCTTGGCGCCCAGTTCCAGCATGGTGGATTCGGTGAGTGACATTTCGTTTCCTCCAATCTCGTTGAGCGAGTCAAACGAAGTTCGTTCCTAAAACAGCGGCGTCTGCCGACCCGGCATTGTCAGGCCGAAGTGCTCGTAGGCCAGGCGCGTGGCGACGCGGCCGCGCGGAGTGCGGTCGAGGAATCCGATCTGGATGAGGAACGGCTCGTAGACCTCTTCCAGTGCGTCCTGCTCCTCAGCCAGGGTTGCGGCCAGCGTACTCAGGCCGACCGGGCCGCCGTCGTACTTCTGGATGATGGCGAGCAATAATTTTCGGTCAATCTCATCGAAGCCGTGGGCGTCCACTTCGAGCATGGTGAGGGCGGCGTTGGCCGTGGGGCGGTCGATGATGCCGCTCGCGCGCACCTGGGCGTAGTCGCGGACACGGCGCAGCAGGCGGTTGGCAATGCGCGGCGTACCGCGGGAGCGCAGCGCAATCTCGGCGGCGCCGTCCTGGTCGATGGGAATCTGCATCACCTCGGCCGAACGCGTGACGATAAAGCGCAGCTCGTCTTCGGTGTAAAACTCCAGCCGCAGCAAAATGCCGAAGCGCGACCTCAACGGTGAAGAGAGCAGCCCCGGTCGCGTGGTGGCGCCGATGAAGGTGAAGGGCCGAATCTCCATCACGTGGGTGCGCGCCGCCGGACCCTGGCCAATGATGATGTCCAGCTTGTAGTCTTCGAGAGCAGTGTAGAGCTTTTCTTCCAACACCGGCTGCATGCGGTGGATCTCGTCGAGAAAGAGCACCTGGCGCTCGCGCAGGTTGGTGAGGATGGCCGTTAAATCGCCCTGGATTTGCAGCGCGGGGCCGGAGGTCTGCTGGAAGCCGACATCGAGTTCGTTGGCGATGATGGTGGCCAGCGTGGTCTTGCCCAGCCCCGGAGGGCCGAAGAGGAGCACGTGGTCGAGGGCCTCGCCGCGGCTTTTGGCGGCTTCGAGAGCGATGGCAAGTTGCTCTTTTGCTTTGGATTGGCCGATGAACTCGCCCAGCCAGCGGGGGCGCAGTTTCAACTCAAAGCCCTGCTCTTCGTCGGCGCGCTGGGCGCTGACCAGTCTTTCCGGGGTGTTGTCGCGGGCGATGGCCATACTGAGGGAAGTGTAGCGGGTGCGGGGTACGCTGGGCAAAGTGCGGCTGGCCGCCATCCAGTGTCGTCGAGGGCGCGTCCAGCCCGTATGAACGAAATGCTTGAGCAAGCGGCGCTTATTGACTGACTTGATTCCGTGCGCACAGCCGCATTTTAGCCGGCGAGCAGCATTGAAATCCGAGGGTATATAGTCGAATGTGGAAGAAAATATCCGACTTCGCCGCGTTCTTGCGGAGCCGAAGCCGTTGGAAGAACGTTAGGAGACGCAAATGTTCAATCGCTTCTGCTTCGGTGCTCTCTTGCTCGCAGGCCTTGCAGTCCCGCTTACCGGTTGCAGCAATGCCAGTTCCGGGCTGGATTCCATCTCCATTTCCCCGAATACCGACCTTCAATTGGTGACCGGCAACCCAGCCACCATCCAGTTGACGGTTACCGGGACCTTCGGCAATGGAAGGCATCCGACCACTGGGCCGGTGGCTAACGTCTCCTTTGCCTCTGCCATCCCTCTCGTGGCCAGGGTCACTTCCCCGGCTGGCGTTGTCTCCGCCGTCAGCCCCGGCACCACCACCATCACAGCCACCGCGCAGGGGTATAACGGCCCCGTCACCGCCAGCGTGGAAGTCACCGTGGTCCAAGGATCAACCGGTCCGGGGGGAGACATCGTATCGATTGCCATCACTCCCAGCACTCAAACAGTCAACGCATCTGGCCAGACCAGCCAGTTCATCGCCATTGGAACCAATGCGGCGGGCGCCACATACAACCTGACGGGCGATGTCGTCTGGAGTTCAAGCAGCACATCGATTGCCACTATCTGCAACGCTGTTGCTCCCGGCCCTATCTCGCCGGCTCCCTGCACCGGGAGCACGGTCGGGCTGGCCACGGCTGTCAGCCAGGGAACCAGCACCGTTACTGCCCTTTACACGAATGCCCCTGATCAAACCACGGTGACAGGAACCGCGACCTTCACGATTAACTCTCAGACAAAATCAGAGCCACTGGCTTCGCTGGCTATCTTCCCGGCCACGCAGACCGTGCAGGTCGGCAACACCGTCGCCAACTTTATCGCCATCGGCACCACGGGGACCGGCGCCACCGTGAACCTGACCGATCCCAATACTTTTACAGTGCCGGGTAGTTCGCCCGCCAATACTATCCAGTGGGCGCAATGGACCTCCAGCAACCCGGCCGTGGCCTATATCGACCCAAACACCGGCGTGATCAATGCCAAGAGCGCCGGCGCAACCGCCATCACCGCCATCGCCACCAATCTCGCGGATGGGTCAGTCGTTACCGGCAGCGCGATCCTGACGGTGAGCGCAACCAGCACTTCGGAGCCTCTGGTCTCGCTGACCATTCTTCCCGCTACGCAGACCTCCCTGGCCACTGGCCCGACGGCCGACGTCAACTTCATCGCCATCGGCACCACCGCATCGGGCGCAACCGTTGACCTGACCAATGCCACTGCCAGCAAGCCGTACGTTGTTCCGAATACAACGCCTAAACAGTCCTATTCTGTGCAATGGAGTTCCAGCAATCCATTGGTGGCGACCTTTACTCCAACCATTAACCAAGTTGTCACGCCGAATAGCCCCGGTGTTGCCACGCCAATCAGCGCCGGCGCCACGGCCATCACGGCAGAGGCCACAAACTCTTATGATGGAAGCGTGGTGACGGCCAGCGCGGCTTACACCGTCACGATTCCCGCCGCCTCCGAGCCTTATGTCTCGCTGGCCATTGTTCCCTCCTCGCAAACGCTGACCTCGATCGGCCAGCAGGCCAACTTCATCGCCATCGGCACCACCGGTTCCGGCACAACGGTCGACTTGACCAATAAGGGTGTTGTTTGGAGCAGCAGTGACGCCAACGGCAAGATCGTCACCCCCGTCAGCAACGGCGTCTTCTCGGCTGTCGCCAACGGCGTCGTCGCCGTCACCGCTACCTACAACAACTCTCTCGCCAACGGCAATGCCAGCGACCTGACCTCGGTTACAGCCAGCGGAGCATTAACCGTCGCCATTTCGGCCACGCCTGAGCCTCTTGTCTCCATGTCCATCGTGCCAGACTCGCAAACGGCTGCGGCGGGCCAGGCGGTTCGGCTCCTGGCGCTCGGAACCTTCTCGTCCAGCGCACCTGCATCGATAGGGCCCGGCCAGCAGAACATGGCCAGTGCCAGTGTATCCGCCATCTACACGGTCAACTGGTACTCAAGCAATCCGTCGGTAGCCACGATTTGCAGCCAAGGCCTTCCCGCTGCCTCCTGCACCGGTGTGCCGGACGGGGTTCTTACAGGGGTGAGCGCGGGCACCACAGCCATCACCGCCATCGCGTCAGGCAATACTGACCATAGCCAGGTGACTGCCACTGCAACCTTCACCGTGTCGGGACTATCCGCCAGCACGATTTCAGCGTTGTCCATCTTCCCCGCCTCGCAGTCAATTACGATGCCCGAAATTGGACAGCCGAATCCAACCGTCAACCTGGTCGTGATTGGCACCAATGGCGCGGGCCTTCAGACCAACGTGACCTCCCAGATATCCTGGACCTCCAGCAATCCGGCGGTGGTGCCTACGACCAACTGCTCCGTTCCGGGATCCAGCCCGGCAACCGGCTGCAATATCATCTCCGGGGCCAACTCAGCGGTGGTAACGGCGATTGGCCCAGGGACGACCACCATCACGGCCAGCTTTACGAATCCCGCCGTTGGTGGGGGTGCGTCGTCCGTAGTGACCCAGATAGCTACTCTGACGGTTACCGGTCCGGCGGCGGAGCCGTTGCTTTCGCTGGCCATAGTTCCCAATGCGCCATCGGTGCAATTCCCGACTCAAACCACGCAGCTCACCGCGATTGGAACCTCCCCACTGGCTCCCGTCACGCAGAATCTGACAACTACGGTCACCTGGAGTTCCAGTAATCCGCTGATTGCCACGGTTTGCAACGCGGTAGCGACTACTACTCCCGCTGTTCCAGTTTCATGCGCAACAACGCCTGGGATGGTCACGGGTGTGGCACAAGGAACGGCTGCGATCACGGCCACAACAACAAACCCTGACGGCTCGTTTGTGTATGCCACGGTCCCCTTCACGGTCCAAGAGGGAAGCGCGGATCAGATGACCTCGTTAACCATCGTTCCGAACGCAATCTCGCTCTCCGCAACGGGCCAACCCGGCTCCTTGATAGCGCTTGGCACTTTTACAGGCACCGGTCTTCAGGAGGATGTGACAGGTTCGCCGCAGCTTGCGTGGAGTTCCAGCAATCAAGCGATTGCCACGGTGAGCACGCTCGGCGCGCAAACCACTACCTGCGCTCTCAACAATGACACGCCTCCTGTCCAGGTATGCACGCCCGATTTGCCAGGTGTGGTCAAGGGAGTGAGCGTTGGCTCAACCGATATTGTTGCGGAATGGACGAACCCCGCCGTTGGTACGAATCCCGCCACCGTGGTGACGGCGACAGCGACCGTCACTGTGACATCGACACCCGCGGCCGAGCCGCTGCTTGCGATCACCGTTTTGCCGGCAGCGGTCACTATTGGCGATTTGTATGGGACAGGGCAGTTTCTTGCATTTGGAACCTTCTCGACAGCCCCTACTTCTTTGGACATCACTAACGGCTTCTTCCATGCCGGATTCTCCAGCCCTCAGTACCCCAGTTCAGCTTGCACCGACGCTTATGCCACCGCGGATGCCGCCACTGCCGCCGCTGATGCTGCCGCGAACCCGCCCCTCGCTTTGAATAATCTTCCAAACCCCCAATGCCAGTTCACTCCGGTCACCTGGGTTTCTCTCCCCGATCCTTTTGTCTTCCCAATCAACTCCGCTGGAGCAGCGGGGGCCAAGGGCGGACTCATTACGGCCGAGGATCCCGGAACTGAGGATGTTTATGCAGTGGCGGCGAACCCGGATGGCACCCTCGTTTACAGCTCACCCGGTCCCAGCGGAGGGGGATTTGCGACCTTCAGTTGCCCTTATGTGGCGCCTACCTATGCTATTTTGGACCCCGGCCCCCCGGTAGTTTATGACTTTACCAAGGTCCTCGATCCCGGCTCATGTAACGGCCTCACGGTAAACAACTCGCTCGTATCGACGCTGACCGTCTTCGATGCGAATCTGACGAGCACTGGCCTGAATCAGAGCAATTGGGAACTCACCGCCAATTCGGCCACTACCCCTCCGGTGCAAGTAATCCATTGCGGTCCCGGCTCACTCACTGGCGGCTCTGTCTGCGAGGCGACGTATCCCAACGGCAGTGTCGTAACAGTGACAGCTCCCGCACAGTCTGGGGTCAGTTTCGGCGGATGGTCCGACAACTGCACTCCCACTGCGCCCATTACGGCGGCAGGGCCAAACAGCTGCAATGTGGTGGTGGGAGGAGTTTGCACCTACAACACGATCACCACAACATACGTGTGCACCTCGTCCAACACCTCCGTAGGAGCCATCTTCAACTAACTCCCAATGCAGAGAAAAACAGAAAAGCCGCCCTTCGAGGCGGCTTTTCTGCGTTATGGCTATAGTCGCAAGAACAGGTAGCGCCGGCCTCCTGGCCGGCTGTCGCGTGGACCTCCGGGTCCACGCCGCACTCTATAAATCGCTCTAGCCGCTGCAATGCTCTTCACACCGGCGCTTTGACCTCTGGCCAGTAGCGGAAGGCTCGGAAGGTGGCTTTGCCCGATCCTGCGGAATAGATGGCTGGGCGTACGTCGAGAAAACCGCCAAGGACATTATGCTGCATTCCGGAGATTTCGGCAGACTCCGGAGTCTTCTTCCAGGATTGGCCGGGAAGTCGGTAGTAAAAGTCGATCTCCTGCCGGTCGTTGACGATGCGCAGGGTGGCGCGCCGGGCGCCGGCTTCCGCGCGGTTGGGCGAGTAACCGTTGGCCAGGCGGACGCCGATGCCCCCCGCATCGAGCAGGATGCCGGTCGCGTGCAGCGGGTCATAGAAGAGCATCAGGCCGCTTTCGCAGCCTTGCTCCACTTCGACGTCGATCTCGACCGTATAGGAATGGCCGCCGACGGGCGTGGTGAGGGCCGAGGTGTCGGCCAGCGACGTGCCGCGGGCGGCCAGCGTGAGCGCGCCGCTGCCGGTGGAGAAGCGCGCTGGGTCGAACTCGTGCCAGAAGCCACACTGCAAGCCCAGCTCCGGAGTGGTGAAGTTGTCGGAGGGGTCAAGGAACGGTTGCTGGCTCGCTCCGGGAACGGGCATGGGGAGCGCCGCGTCGGCCTTCACGCCGGCGGGCAGCCGGAACCAGCCGTCCGCAGTCCACTCAATGGGTAGCAGCAGCAGTTGGCGGCCCAGGGTGCGGTAGCCGTTCTCATAGGAGTGGACGGTGATATACCACTTGCCCTCCGGCGTATCAACCAGGCGGCCATGGCCCACGCTGAGCCAGCGGTCGTCGCGCGAGCGGGTATGGACGACCGGGTTGTAGGGCGAAAGCTCCCAGGGGCCGTCGGCGTGGCGGCTGCGGGCGCTCACCACGGAGTGGCTGGTGCCAGGGCCTGCGGTGCCGCCCTCGGCCACATTCATGTAGAACCAGCCGTTGCGCTCCAGCAGCTTGGGGCCTTCCAGGCAGGTGCATTCCATGCGCGTCGCGGAGGGCACGGGCCAAGGCTGGAAGACGGTGCGCGGCGGAGTCTTGACGGCCAGCCCGTCGGCGGTCAGCTCGGCCATCTGTCCGCCAACCATATACAAAAAACGGCGGCCGTTCTCGGCAATATGAGCGGGGTCGATGGCGTTAATGCCGAGATCGATCACTTCCGACCACGGTCCGGTGGGATGATCGGCGTGGATCACCCGCAGCCGACCGTCGGCTGGGAAATAAATATAAAAATGCCCTTGGTACTCGCAGAGGTAGGGCGCCCAGACCGTGCCCGCGTAGCGAGGCAGGCCGGCGGCGACCGGGCGCCAGTTCACCAGATCGCGGCTGTGCCAGATCAGCAGCCCCGGAGCGTAGTCAAAGCTGGAGTGGGTGAGGTAAAAGTCGTTGCCCACGCGGATCGGGCTGGCGTCGGGATGGTCGCCGCCGAGGATGGGATTGCGATAGCTGGCCGTGGCTGGTCCGGCCAGGGCAAAGCTGGTTTTGGATGCAAGGGCGAGGGCGGAGGCGTTCACAACAAAGCGGCGTCGAGTGAGCATGATGAGGCCAGTGTAGCCTCCCGGAGAATGTGGAGTAAAGCGATTGCGCCCGGTCAGCGGGAGACGGCGCTCGCTACGGCAAATTGATCACCCCGGCAACCAGCTTGTAGTGAAAGCCCTCGAAGGGTTCGCTGAGGCTGATTGTGAGATAGGTCTTGGGTAGCTTGCCGCCGAAGAAGTGGGTGTGTGGATAGATTCCCGCAGGCAGGGCGCGGAGTCTCTCCAGCCAGACAGGATCAGTGACGGCCAAGTCGTAGCAGGTACGGATGACATTGCCGGCTCGAAAGATAGCGCGATTCTTGCGCTTGCCGTTCTCCTCGCGTATCCACCACCACAGGTTCTCCGGATGAATCAGTTCCAGGGACTTCTCTACAGGAGTCCCTTCGATCTTGCGGCCATAGACCCTGTCGCCATATCCCTGCAGGATGGATGGTCCCTTGCTTACGTATGTGGCTAGAAACTTGGCATCGCGAGGCTCATCAAAGCGCCGGACCGGCTGCCAGGGCTTGCCTGTCACGTGCATATCTTCCGGATGGCAGTTGGAGCCGCATTTTTCGCCGAGTTCCGCCTCGAAGACATCCAGCAGCGCGGCCTCCTTTCCGTCGGGATAGCTAGATTCCTTCAATGTGAGGCAGCCGGGAACCTGGTGGCCAACGAGCCGAACCCACTGCTTGCTGACCAGACTGATTCCGGCCACACAGCGATGGTCGTGCTTGTAGGAGTTGGCGAGGCAGAGTATCCGCTCGATGCCCATTCGGTTGGACTCACTTTCAGGTGTTCATTAGAGATGGTGTATTTCTACACCTTCCCAGTGCTTCTGTAAATACTCCAGCGCCAGTCTGCGGTGACAATGCTCCGCCGTGGCTTCGCTGCATAACAAAACTGTCTTCTTCTGGAAACTTTCTTTGCAGAGGGCAGCTTCGACTTTTCTGGAACGGATCAGCGAGAGATATGCTTCGCTGTAATCCTCCCAGCTTCCTTTTTTCTTTTTGTAGCTGTCGAGCATCTCCTGCGTGGGCGCGAGCAACGGCTCATGCTCATAGGCGGCGCCGCAGATTTCGCTGAGAAAGTAGGCCAAGTCGGACTGCTTGGCGAAGGCGGCAAGTTGGGATGTGTTATTCAGGCGCACATCGAGCAGGCGTTCGATGCCGTGAGCCTTCAGTGTGTCGAAAAACTCTCTGGCGCTTTTTTGGGTAAAACCGATACTGTAGATCTCCATTGGTCCTCGTCGAGCTCCGCGAAGAGCGCGGGCTGTTGTTCGATCAGCGGCTTGCCGGCTTCATCGGCCACCGTCTCGTCGGATTCCAGGCGGCCGTCGCCGCGAATATGAATCATGGTTTGGCCGCGCTCGGTGAGAACGCGCCCGATGAGCAAGCGGCGATGGCAGTGGGCGGGGTCTTCCTCGCCACAAACCAGAACCACGCGGAAGCGCTCCATGCCAGTCTCAAGCCGCGCAATGGCTGCCTGAAAACCGGCATCGTCGCACAGCCGGCTATAGAGGACATGGCCGGAGCCGTCGTAGTATGCGGGATTGGCTGGACGGCCGCCCAGTTCAGCGCCGAGGAATAGATAGCGGATTCCCGCCTGCTCGACCGAGCGCTGCACGAGTTCCCTGTCAAACTGAGGAACATACTTTGAGTAGGGCGAGCTGCGCACATCGACCACCACTTCGACCGCGTGTTTTTGAAGGAGCGCAAGCCACGCCTCGATGGTGTGGTTGGAGTGGCCGACTGTGAAGAAATTGCTCATGCGCAAGCCCTTGTAGAGGAGGATAGCACTAATGCTGCCTTCAGGTTGCGAGAAATTGGGAACACTCTGAGCCTCCGGTTTACACTGGTTAAGTTCCTCTCAGTGTGATGACCCGTCGCTTTCAACGGATTCGCCGCTTTCACTTCAATCTGCCGCAGCGCATTGCGGCGGGGCTGCTGGGGGTGTTTCTCATTCAGGGGCTGTGGCTCATCGCCCACCAACCGCCCTCCGAGCGCGATTACCAGTATGCGCGCTGCGGGCGCGAGATGTGGGAGCGGCCATTGCAACTGGGCGGTTCCTTCACCAGTTGCGGCAACATCCCCGATGGAGTTTTGGCCTACCGGCTGGCCGGGCTGCCACTGACGTTGAACCTGCTGGCCGAGCGCGTGCTGGACCACTTCCGCTCACCTGACGACCGCGTGGTGCAGACTCAGGGAGAGCTGAGCAGTTGGGAGCTGCGCCACCAGCTTCGCTATACGCTGCTGCTGCTGCGCTTGCCGTTTCTCGCCGCCGGCTGCCTGCTGGGCGGCTGCCTGTGGTGGGTGACTCGGCGGCTCTACGGCAACCTGGGCGGCTACACGGCGCTGGCTTTCTACTGCTTTTCTCCGGCGGTGCTGCGGGCCTGCGTTACGCCCACCCCGGAGGCGCTGGCAGCTCTGGGCGTCTTTGGCGGCGTCTACACCTGCATCGGCGTGGCTCATGCCATGCAGGGTCCGAGGCGGAAGTGGCGGCCGCGCATCGTTCTGCTCACCGCGATCTTTGCCGTGGCGGCGGCCGCGCACATCGCAGCGCTGCTGGTGGCGGCGCTGGCCGGTCTGGCGCTGATGCTGTGGGTGGCCGAGGGGCGCAGAAGCCAGGTGCTGCCGCTGGTGCTCATCGCCACGGCCGGCGCGCTGGCGCTGCTCTTTGCCTGCTATGGCTTTTCGCCGCAGGCCTTCGGCGCGCTCTTCCGCTCGCCGGCGGGCCTTCTGGGGATTTCACTTGAACCGGCGAGGCGTTTCTTCTCCACGCTCTCGAATGCCGGGACCGCTCTGGCCACGGCTGCCGCGCTGGCGCTATATCTTTCAGCGCGCCGCTTGCGCTACTTCGGGAACTCCGCTCCGCTGCTCTGCGTTTTGGTTCTCTTTCTCCTTGTAGCAAAGGGCGCCCCCGGCGCCGCTCCCTGGCTCTGGGGGATGACGTTTCTCTTTACCTTTGTGGGCGGAGTCTTTGCCGACGCATACGAGAGCAGGCGCGGACGGCTTGCGCTGGGCGCTGCCGCGGTTCTTGTGCTGCTGCAGGCTGTCCTCTGTGTTCTGAGCTTGCCGGGGCTGCTGTGAAGGAAGAGAGATAAATATGCACTTGAAAACATTAGGCATTCAGGAGCATACTATGGATACGAATTGGACGGTCGAGTTTCACGACGATTTTGCAATTGAAGTCCGGCAGTTGCCCCAAGTGGTTCGAGAGAAGTTGAAAGCTGTGGCGATGATACTCAGCGAGGATGGCCCGTTGCTCGGCAGGCCGCAAGCAGATTCGCTCAAGGGTTCGCGCCACGCCAACATGAAAGAGTTGCGCTTCGATGCCGATGGTGGTGTTTGGCGAGTTGCCTACGTCTTTGATCCAGAGCGCAAGGCCATCTTGCTGGCCGGAGGAGATAAGCGCGCATCCGCGCAAATACGCTTTTATCGCAATTTGATTCGCATGGCGGATGAGCGGTACGATCAGCATTTGCGAATTCTCAGTTTGAAGAGGTAGTCCAGATGACAGTCTCGTTGGAAGAAATGCTTGCCGAAGAAAGCGAAGAAAGCAGGGCGCGAATCCGTCAGTTAGCGGCGGAGATGCGGGCGGAGATGAACCTGCGCGAGGTGCGGCGTCTGTGCAAGATCACTCAAACCCGCCTCTCGAAGAAGCTCAAGATCGGCCAGGAGGGGGTTTCGCGCATTGAGAAGCGAACCGATCTCTATCTCTCGACCTTGCGCAGCTATGTGGAGGGCGTAGGCGGCGAACTGACGTTGATGGTCAAGTTTCCCGACCGGCCTCCGGTAATTCTGACGGGATTGGGTGAGAATGTTGATGAGAAAAAGACTGAAATAAAGGCGAAAAAGAAAGCTGGAAACCCCGCCCAATCCAAGGCCGTCGCGCGCCGCGCGGCTTGAGGAAAATCGAGCGCACAAAAAAGCCCGCCAAGACGGCTATAAATTCAAGCAGAATAAGGACTTATTTCTTTCCCTCAGCCTTGCTAAAACCCGCCCTGAACGGGTAAAATAGAAGCACAGCCCGCAGAGTCCGGCCCCGCATTTATCGCAGCACTTTTGCCGCCTCTCTTTGAGCCAAGAAAACCTTATGGCAGACGATCTGAATCCCCAGCTTCCTCTTGAAGGCGGCACGCCGCCCAACAACAGCGCCAGCTATCTCCCCATGAACATCGAAGAGGAGATGCGCCGCTCCTATCTGGCCTACTCGATGTCGGTGATCGTCGGGCGCGCGCTGCCCGATGCCCGTGACGGCCTCAAGCCCGTGCATCGCCGCATTCTCACCGCCATGGACCGCGAAGGCCTGCAGCACAACAAGCGCTACTCCAAGTGCGCCGGCGTGGTGGGCGAGTGCCTGAAGAAGTATCACCCGCACGGCGACTCCTCCGTCTATGACGCTCTCGTGCGCATGGCGCAGCCGTGGTCCTTGCGCTATCCCCTCGTCGATGGCCAGGGCAACTTCGGCTCCGTCGACGGCGACCCGCCCGCGGCCTACCGTTATACCGAGTGCCGCATGGCGCGCATCGCCGAGGCGATGATGGCCGACATCGAGATGGAAACCGTCGATATGGTGCCCAACTTCGATGAGACCATCGAAGAGCCGACGGTGCTGCCCACGCGCATCCCCACGCTGATTGTCAACGGCTCAAATGGCATCGCTGTCGGCATGGCCACCAACATTCCGCCGCACAATCTCACTGAAGTGATCAATGCGGCCATCGAGCTGGTGCAGAATCCCAACGCCGGCCTGGCTGAGGTGCTCAAGCACGTGCAGGGGCCTGACTTCCCCACCGGCGGCTTCCTCTATGGCAAGAGCGGCATTCCGCAGGCCTACAAAACCGGCCGCGGACGCTTTCTGATGCGCGCCCGCACCGCCCTCGAAAGCCTGACCAAGGAAAAACAGGCGATCATCGTCACCGAAATTCCTTATCAGGTGAACAAGTCCAAGCTCATCGAGCGCATCGCCGAGCTGGTCACCGACAAGATCGTTGACGATATCAGCGACGTGCGCGACGAGAGCGATCGCGACGGCATGCGTATTGTCATTGAACTCAAGCGCGGCGCCCAGCCGGAGATCGTCCTCAATCAGCTCTACAAGCACACCCAGATGCAAGAGAGCTTCTCCATGATCTTTCTCGCGGTGCTCAACGGGCAGCCGCGCGAGCTGAGCCTCGATCAGGCGATCCACGCCTTCCTCGATCATCGCATTGATGTGGTGCAGCGCCGCACGGTATTCCTGCTCAAAAAAGACCGCGCCCGCGAGCACGTCCTCGAAGGTTACAAGATTGCGCTCGACAATCTGGACACAGTCATTCGCATTATTCGCGGCTCCGGCTCGCGGGTTGAGGCGCGTGAGAATTTGTATGCGTGGGGCAAGGGAACCGAGATTGTTCTTAACCTCGACCGCGAGCGTCTGCCGCACGAGGAAAAGGGCCTCACGCTGCGCCAGATTGACGCCATTCTCGAACTGCAACTCTATCGCCTCACGCAACTCTCTATCGATGAGCTGCTCAACGAATTGAAGCAGGTGCGCGAGCGCATTGCCGAGTACGAAGCGATCCTGGCCAGCGAGGTCAAGCTGCGCGCGGTCATCGTCAAGGAACTCGAAGAAGTGCGCGACAAATTCGGCGACGCGCGCCGCACGCAGATCGTCGACGAATCCGCCGAGTTGCAGCTCGAAGACCTCATCGCCGACGAGCAGGTCGCGGTCACGGTCAGCCACCAGGGCTACCTCAAGCGGACACCTATCAGCATTTATCGCCAGCAGCGCCGCGGCGGCACCGGGCGCATGGGCATGAAGACCCGCGAAGAGGACTTCGTCGCGCAGTTGATCGTCGATTCCACGCACGCATTCCTGCTGTGCTTTACCAACACCGGACGCGTCTACTGGCTCAAGGTCTACGAGATTCCCGACGTGGGCGCGGCGGGCAAGGGCAAGTCGATGCAGAGCCTCCTCGACCTGCAACCCGGTGAAAACGTGCGCGCCATTCTGCCCGTGCGCGACCTCGAAGAAGAGGGCAAGTTCATCTTCTTCACCACGCAAAAAGGCACCGTCAAAAAAACGCCGCTTAAAGACTTCAGCAACGTGATGGCCCGCGGCATCATCGCCATCGGCATCGATGATGGCGACGAACTGGTCAAGGCGCGCATCACCGACGGAAGCCAGATCGTCTTCCTCGCCACGCATCTCGGCATGGCCATTCGCTTCGACGAGAACGACGTTCGCTCGATGGGTCGCCCGGCCTACGGTGTGCGCGGCATCGACCTCGCCAAGAACGATTATGTGGTCGGCGTAGCGGTGACTCCCAAGGAGCATGAGCCGGGCGAGTATCGCATCCTGGCCATTACTGAAAACGGCTTCGGCAAGCGCACCAATGTGGAGATGTACCGCTTGCAAACCCGCGGCGGCAAGGGCGTCAAGAACATGGCCGTCACGCCGCGCATCGGCCGCGTCAGCAGCATTCAACTGGTCGACGACGCCAGCGAGTTGATGGTCATCAGCCAATTCGGCAAGATCATCCGCATTGACACCAAGACCATCCGCGCCGCCGGCCGCGCCACGCAAGGCGTCCGCCTGCTCAACCTGGAGGCCGACGACAAGGTAGCCGCGGCTGTCATCATTCCGCCCGATGAGCTGAAAGAAGACGAGCCAACGCTGTTGCAGTAGGATGGAAGGGACCGAATCGTATGGATATAACCATTCGCCGCGTAACCGACGTAGAAGAGCAGCAGGCCGAAACCTACCGCTATTGGCAAAGCCGCCCGATTGGAGAGCGTCTCGTCGCTGTCTGCGAACTCACAGAGGAAGCGTACGCCTTTGCCGCCGCATTCAAGAGGACAGTCCATGAACCTGACCAAGGATCTGAAGGACATTCTTCGAGCGTTTAATGCCAACGCCGTCAAGTACCTGATCGTCGGCGGGCATGCTTTCGGTGTTCATGTGGAACCGCGAACGACGAAAGACCTCGATCTCTTCATCCGTTCCGATCCGGAGAACGCCAAGGCAGTCTTCCGCGCTCTTGCGCAGTTTGGAGGTCCCATCGCAGGCATGTCCCCTCTTGACTTCGCCGACGGCACAACTTTCCAAATGGGGCAGTCTCCTGAACGCATTGATATTCTGCAGAAAATCGATGGCGTTACCTTCGACGAAGCCTGGGCAAACCGCATCGAGGGCACAATCGATGGCGAGATTCCCGCTTGCATCATCTCGCGTGGTGATATGATTCGCAATAAGTTGGCCGCCGGCCGCCTGCAAGACCTCGCCGACGTCGAGAAACTCCAAGCCGCTGAAAAGGCCATGCGGAAGTCGCCGCAGTCATCCTCCCGCCCGATGAGCTGAACGGCAACCACGACGAGCCAACGCTGTTGCAGTAATGTTGTGGTATCCCAGCACAGCTTGTGATGGCTCATCGTGATTTGATGAGCGGGTCAACTGCCCTTTTGTCTCACAATATAAGATGGGGCCGTTTTTGATTGGTCGCGTAAGTGATTGTTTATTATGGAGTTGTAAATTATATGCAAAAGTTTTCCACAGTTTGAAAATATTGGTAGGGGGGGAGGGAGGGAGTGGCTTTCTGGTAACGGAATTCTTTGGTGTTTGTTGGTATTTTAGTTACTACGGAGCGGCCTTTGATTGGCGCATTCTTGCCCTCCAGTATGATTGTGCGCCTTGTGAGTGAAATATTGTGCAAAGGGATCAGAGATTTTTTGTCAGGGATCAGTGAACAGGGAACAGGGAACAGTAGTCAGGGATCAGAAACTACGCGGGTTGAGGTTCGTGGTCTCCCAGGTGCCCAAATGCGAGGCACCTGGGCCACCCGCCCGGCATGGGTGAGGGAAGTCGAGTGCGGAAACTAAGAGTCCCCCACGACGTACCTCTTTAGCTCGGCAAGACGCGAGGCGCAAGGCTGCGTTAGTATTGGAGGTCAGTGCAGCCTCCAATCATCGAAGTCGCAGGAGACGGCGTTTTAATTAAGTTCTAAACGTCGACATTCTGCAAGCTGTTCATTCTACGAAAGTTCTTATTTGAGTTGAATCCGTCCATGAAGCCTTGGGTCGAAAAAGCGGGAGAGCTTTTAGCCAGTAGCCTAGCGCCGCCGCAACACGAGCTTAACGAAATAGATTGGAAGAGCACGCTCTCGGCCAATAAGCACCGTCTCGTTGAGCATCTCTGCGCGTTTGCCAATCATCCCGGTGGAGGTTGCCTCGTCTTTGGTATTCGTTCGGATTCTAGTTTTGCTGGAATCACGCCCACTGAAATCGAAAGCACAATGAATCAACTCACGAACCTTGGAAGAGATGCCATAGAACCGGCGCTTCAGCTTGATCATCACGGGACGGAGATCCAAGGCCATCAGATTCTCTTTGTTCATATACCAGAGTCTCCGATCAAACCTGTTCACAAAAAGGGAAGGCCAGAGAGCGAATCGCACATTAGATCAGGCGGAACTACTCGCTCTGCAAGCCGCCAAGAAATCGGATCGATGATGCTTCAGAGCAAGACGCCAAGGTGGGAAGAACTCCACGCTACAGTCTTGATATCAGATCAGGAAATGTTGGAGATGCTCGATATTGAACCAATTTTCGAAATGTTAGGGCACCCGATTTTGTCTTTTCCCGAAGAGCGACTCAAATGGATGGAGGAGTCTTCATTTATTGTGCGCAATGCTGCCGGAGGTGGATACATAACGAATCTAGGCGCGATTTCGGCGGCAAGACGCCTTGCCCAATTTCCTGAACTCTCCCGTAAAGCTGTCAGGGTCATCGTGTACGAAGGACTCAATAAGGAGAAAGCGCGAAATGAGACAGAAGGGAAGATTGGTTACGCTCTCAGCTTCCCAAGATTGCTTAGATATGTTGAAAATCTTCTCCCAACCAGTGAAGTTATAGAGCAAGCATTAAGGCAGAAGAAAACGATGTATCCTGAATTGGCATTGCGCGAAATTATCGCAAATGCGGTAATACATCAGGATTTCTCTATTTCTGGCGCTGGTCCGCTCGTTGAGATATATACCGATCGGATTGAAGTGTCGAATCCAGGACGGCTTCTTCCCTCAAAAACGCTTGACAGATTGATTGGAACTCAACCGGAATCAAGAAACGAAATGCTGGCGCGGGCATTTCGAATGTATAAAATCTGCGAAGAGAGAGGTTCTGGGCTACTGAAGGCAGGTATGCAAGTGGAACTGTATGGACTGCCTCCAATCAGGTTCGAGGAAGGCGCGAATCATTTCAAAGTTACCCTTTATGCGCCGCGAAGCTTTGCGCAGATGACACATCAAGAGAGGATTAATGCATGCTACCAGCACGCTGTTCTCAAGTACTATTCGAATTCCGCAATGACAAATAAATCACTGAGGGAGCGGCTTAAAATGCCGGAGAAGCAGCGCTCAATGGTCTCAGTCCTCATTCAAGAAGCGATGGATGAGGGCCGAATCGTCGCAGCCAACCCCGAAAACAAGTCGAAGAAATTCACTGAATACATACCTGCTTGGGCAAGCTCCTAGAAATCAAAACGGAAGCCAACAGACCTAAACCGTGGATGGTTAGCCGGGTGTACTAGGTCCCGCTCTTGAGACCTGGGAAACCACGAACCTTTCTCAATCAACTAAATTCGGAGAGATCAACCGCCTGATTGTCTTATCCATCGGCTTGCATGGATCGTGGACAAAGCCAATCTTCGTCCATGCCGCTATGCTCAACTCGTGCGTCAGCTCGAACCGTTCGCCAAAGGAGAGATTTCTCCAGTTGCGGATACTCTCCGCCAAGTGGTCCGGGACATAATTGTAGTCAAAATCCCTCTCGTCCATAGGCCAAGCCTCTGGCTCAATTTTAGTCCTTTTCCCGCATGAATTAAGGGATTCTAAGCGGCCACACGTGGCAAATTACACCGTCCAATCTTCCACAATCAGCCCCTTCACCCTTTCGAACTCCCGCGTATTGGCGGTGACCAGAATAAGATTTCTGCTGAACGCCTGTCCGGCGATCAGCGTGTCGTACTCGCCGATGCGCTGGCCTCTGCCTTCGAGTTCGGCGCGAATCTCTCCGGCCGCCTGCGCATCCCGCTCGGTGTAGTCGAGCACGTCAACTGCGTTACTCAGAAATGCAGCCAGACGGTTTGCATTTTGAGCGACGCGTTCGCTTTTTGCCACACCGTACCAGAGTTCATGCGCAACGATGGAGGAAACGTGAGGGAGGATTTGGCGGGCGGTGGCCTGCGTGTAACGCCGTCGAATCAGAGGGGATGATCCGTTGATGAGCGCAATACAGACGTTGGTGTCGAGCAGATAGCTCACTTGAAGTACTCACGGATAGGCGCAAGGTTCTGCTTGCGGCCTTCTGGGAAGATCGGATCTGCACCCATCGCATCCATTCGCGCAAACAACTGCTCAGCAGTTTCCTTCCGAATCTTCGGCACCGGCTCCAGCAGTATTCCCGCGCCCATGCGGCTCACGCGCACCCGATCACCCTCAAAGCGAAACTCCTTGGGCAGGCGCACGGCCTGACTGCGACCATTCCAGAAGAGCCGTGCATTCGCCGGCTTTTGACTCGCACTCGCACCATTGGCCATCGCACCCTCCAGAAAGTCGCTATTAATAGTATATACCATTAAGCCGGGCGCCCCAACTCCTGCTTTTGGAACCGGGGATTCGCAACTCAAACGCTCTTCTCCGCGATTGGCCCAATACACCCCGTGTCAGGGCAGGGCTTCAGTCGTACGCTGACACCTTCGGCGACTTAAATCTCTACTGACCCGGCCCTGAAGGAATGCAACACTCCCTCCCACTCATGCCGCAGAAAACGCGGAATGGGGCACAGTGTGTAAATACATAAGGGCCGGATCTCT
>Ga0302319_10004657_pt1 | contig 28050 bp, 18 predicted proteins | sample Bog_T0_2_FD_203319 | JGI IMG/M metagenome (GOLD analysis project Ga0302319, IMG submission 203319) | Peat permafrost microbial communities from Stordalen Mire near Abisko, Sweden - Bog_T0_2 | ecosystem: Environmental > Terrestrial > Soil > Wetlands > Peat | place: Sweden: Abisko, Stordalen Mire... | reverse complement strand
AGAAATTGGACTATTTCATACCATGAAAATCCCCTACTGTGCATAGATGGCTTTCAAGCACGACATTCCCATTGTGCCTCCTCCCGAAAGGCGTGCCGGCTGGTTCGCCCTTCAGGAAGGGGACGCCGATCTAGAGACGCTTGGGTTCCGGGAGGCGCCTGGCGGCGTACATCTGTCCAAGACCATGATGCTCGCAGAGCTGATCGCCGTCATGGACGCCATGCCTGCGAGAGGCGCGGTCAAGCAAGCCGTGCTTGTGGACAATGTGCTGGGAAAAGGGACGGGGGCCGCAAGACGCCTCGCCCTTTCGCGCTTGAACACGCTTTACGGCATTCTGACGCCATTGCCGATCCAAGCAGCAGCACTTCGGCTTTGGCCGAAGAATGCCGCAGGACGGCCTGTGCTCGCGTTGCTTTGCGCGCTTGCGCGGGAACCGCTGCTGCGCCAAACCGCCGCAGCGGTGCTGAGTGCTCCCTTGGGCACGTCCGTCCGTTGGCCGGACCTCGCGGAGGCCGTGGAGACGGAATATCCCGGACGCTATTCCCCCAAAATGATGAAATCGCTGGCGCAAAATTGTGCGTCATCCTGGACCCAGTCCGGCCACCTCAAGGGAAAGGTCAATAAGCGCCGCTCAGTGGCGGACCCGTCTCCCGAATCGACGGCGTTTGCCGCCCTGCTCGGCACAATGGCGGGCTTCGGTGGGCCGGCCCTTCTCAGATCGCCTTGGATGGCCGTGTTAGACCGATCCGAGGCCGATCTGCTTTCGCTCCTGCGGCGGGCCGAGTCAGCGGGTTTGGCACACGTTCGGGCCGGCGGCGGCGTGGTGCAGATCAGTGTGCGCCGCCCTATGGCTCAAGTGTTGGAGGTCCCCGAACTTGCCGACCATTGACGATCTTTTGGGACAGTTCAACCGGCAAGCCTCGTTGCCGTGGTCCAGTGACACGGCCCGAGACTACCGGGTCTGGATCATGCACTACGACAAAATCCTGGAACGACGGGTCCAGGGCCGCCTGCATGAATTCGAGGCCTTGGCCCGCCAATACGGCCATGGCTGGGCGTCACTCGACCTGGCTGCCCTCGTCGCACCTTGGTTTGCGGCCCACGATCTATTCGGCGGATTGGCGGAGCAGCCGGACGAACTGCCGGGATTGCTGCCCGACTTCGAGGCGCATGTGGTCGCAACTGTCCGAACGCGGCTTCAGACCCTGGGCGAGCGGGACATTCTGGCCCTTTCAGGGACCGGCGCGCTGTTCGGGTTGATGCGCGCATCGACGCTCACCGAGAAGGTCGCACCCGATATCCGGGGGCGCCTGCTTCTGCTCTTTCCGGGGCGCCACGAGAACGGTGTCTACCGTCTTCTCGACGCGCGAGACGGCTGGACTTACCGCGCGACGCCGATCCCTGCATAGTCAGTTCGCAAGTGGACGCTATTAGGACCCCAAAAGTGTTGAACCGAGACGTTTTCCAAGAAGACCCGGGAACCTATCGCATCCCCAATGACGGGGTGGCGAAGATCGTCTTCCCGCCCGCACCGGGAGCGCCGACCCAGACCCTGAAGGATGAACTGCGCACCTTCATCACGGATGGCGAGTTCGGGCGCGGCCTGCTTCGCATCCTTGAGTCGTTTCGGACCGGGCTGGGGCAGGGGAGTCAGAAGGCCGCCTGGATCAGCGGCTTCTATGGTTCTGGCAAGTCTCACCTGGCTAAGATGCTGTGTGCGCTGTGGACAGACCAGCCGTTTGCGGACGGTTCTCGCCCAAGCACATTGCTCCCCGAGCCATCCGCCGACCTGCTCGCCGAATTGCGCAACATGCGGGCCGCTTCCGAACGGGCAGGGGGGCTACACGCGGCGGGCGGCACCCTCGGCGGTGGATCAGATGACCCCAAGCTCGCCACACTCGGGATCATTCTTCAGTCGGTTGGCCTACCCCTCGATTTCCGAGCGGCACGCGTTGCCTTCTGGCTCGCGGACGAAGGAATCCTCGATGCCGTCCGCGCGCGTCTAGGCGATGCGTTCGAGTCAGCCATCCGTAACTTCGTTCTCTCGACGGCCTTCCGCGAGGCGGTGCTGGCGGAAAAGCCAGCTCTTGCGACCAACATCCGCGATCTTTCCGACCGGTTGAAAGCTGACTTCCCACAGCCGCCGGAGATCACGGTCGCAGATCTTTCGTCTACCGTTCGCCGAGCCCTTCTGCTCAACCGCAAAGAATTGCCGTTGACGCTTGTGGTGCTCGACGAGGTGCAGCAGTTCCTGAAAAACGACCCCAGCCGCACGCTCGATGTGCAGAACATCGCCGAACGCTTCGCCGCCGACTTCGATGGGCGTTTGCTTCTGGTCGGCACTGGCCAGCAGGCGCTGAACGAATTGGAGAATCTGCAAAAGCTGCTCGGACGTTTCCAGGTCCGCGTCAGCCTCGGCGAAGCGGATATGGATTCGGTGATCCGAAAGACCGTGCTCCGCAAATCCGGTCAGGGTTCGGATCAAGTACGCACGATGCTGGACGAGCGTGCCGGCGAGATTTCACGTCACCTCCGCGGCAGCCGCGTGGCGCACCGTGCGGAAGACGCAGCGGACGCCGTGCTTGATTGGCCGCTGCTACCCAGTCGGCGCCGCGTGTGGGAACGCGTGCTTCGCGCGCTCGACAAATCGGGAATGGCGGGCGCTCTGCGAACCCAGATGGCGGTGGCTCTCGAAGCAGCGCGCCTCGTGGCCAATCAGCCATTGGGCCACGCGGTTCCCGCCGACTTTCTTTACACGAGATTCGCCGACGACGCCTTTGCGGCAGGTGAGCTTCCCGAGGAGACGCGATCACGCATCGTGCGGTTACGGGAAGGCACGGGCGACGAACAGCTTCAGGCCCGCGTTCTGATGCTCGTTTATATGCTCGGCCTGATCCAGGGCGACGCGGAATTCCACGGTGTGCGCGCCAACGCAGAGACGCTCGCCGACCTGCTAATCGAGGATCTCTCCGCCGGCGGCGATGTCCGGGCCGCGGTGCCGCAGGCGCTCACCGCGTTGGAAGAGGCCGGCGCCATCATGCCGATCGACGGCATTTGGCGTCTTCAGACCAAGGAGGCGGCGGAATGGGATGCTGCCTATCGCGCGGAGCTGCGTGGCGTTCGCAGTAACCCTTCCGAACTCGCCAGTCGCCGCCGGGTAGCGCTCGACAGCGCCTTATCCGAGGCCCTGAAGGGCCTAGCCGCTGTCGCGCAGGGTCGCAGTTCGGTCTCACGCAAACTGGTCCGGCTTGGACCCGACGAACGCGCGCCCGCCGACGGGTTGGCGGTACGCATCCACAATGGCTGGGACGAAACCCTCAAGACCGTATCGACCGATATTGCCGCCCAACCGGAGACGGACGCGACCACCCATCTGCTGATCGAGCGGCATGACGCCGACAGGCTGGAGGAGGCGCTGCGGCAGCGCCTGGCGGCGCAGACGGTGCTGGATCAACGGGGCTCCCCGTCCACGGTGGAAGGCGATCAGGCGCAGAAGGCGATGTCCGCCCGGGTCAGCGGCGCCGACCGCACGATTAAGGACATCGTGGAGACCGCAGTGCGGGATGCGCAAGTGATCCTGGCTGGCGGCTCCGTGCAGACCGGAACATACCTCAAGGATCGCCTGCATGCGGCAGCGCAGGCGGCCCTTGTGCGTTTGTATCCGCAATTCGACACCGCCGACGATCCGGGCTGGGAGCGCGTGGTGAAGGCGGCACAGGGTGGCCAAGCCGACGCACTGAAAGCGGTTGGGCATAATGGTCCGCCGGAGACCAATCCGGTGTGCCAGGCGATCCGTGCGCGTCTTGGCGCCGGTCGTAAGGGCAAGGAGCTGCGTGACGAATTCGAAGCTTCACCCTATGGCTGGCCGCAGGACGCCGTGGATGGCGCGCTGCTGGTGTTGTCGCATGCCGGCCTGATCCGCACCTTGGGGGAGGATGGCAAGGAAGCCGTGCTGCGTACACTGCCGCGCCAGAAGATCGGCCTGTGCCGTTTCCTGCCGGAAACCCATACCGTCACCACGACCCACAAACGGGCCATCCGCGCGTTGGGGCAGGCGATCGGCACCAACGTGCCGCCGGACCAGGAAGCGGAGCATCTGCCACTGATCCTGAAAGCCCTGCGCGAGGCTGCGCAGGCGGCCGGCGGCGAGGCACCAGCGCCGCTGCCCCCGGCCACGCCTGATCTTGACGCTCTCGACGCGCTGTCCGGCAATGAACGGCTGATCGAGGCGGCGAGCCGGGGAACAGCACTTGCCGCAGCGCACGCCGCGTGGGTTGCCAGCCGCACGGCCATCGCGTCGCGTCTGCCGGCCTACCGGACGACGCAGCGCCTGGTGGAACTGGGCGCGCATGGCCAGCTTGCCGCAGCGGGGGATGTCCGAGATCGCCGCCGACTGCTGGAGGAGCCAGATCCGGTTCCGCCCTTGCGGCAGGACGCCGCGGCCGAACTGCGCAGCCGGCTCAACGCCGCGTTCGAGGCCTACGAGGCGGCGCTCGCCAAAGCCGAGGCGGCGCTGAAGGCAGACGCCAATTGGCAGGCGCTAGAACCCGGCGACAAGCACGCGATCCGCGCCGATAACGGGCTACTACCGGTACCGCAGCCCGCCGTCGCGAGCCCGGAGGAGATTGCCGACGCACTGACTGCCCGCAGCCTGTCCGCCTGGGCCGATCTGACGCGTGGCGTGCCTGCGGGTGTGCAGGCGGCGCTGGACGAGGCCGCCGAGCGGTTGCAGCCGCAAGTGCAGGCGGTCACGTTGCCGGCGGCGGGGACGCTGAGCGATCCGGCCGCACTCGATGCCTGGCTCGCCACCGTCCGCGCCACACTCGCCGCGGCGCTGGCAAATGGCCCCGTCCGTCCCCGCTTCTGATTAGCCGTTTCCGAAGGCCCGCCGCATGACCGATCTGCCCCGCGAACTTCGCCGCACGCTGGAATCCACGGTGAAGGCCGCCCGTGTGTCGGCGGAGCTGGGGGCGGCGGACGCACTGCGGCGGCTTGGTGTATTCGACTGTCGCCGCCCCGGCCACCTCACCGATGCGCGCAACGACGTGCGCAAGCGGCTGCGCGCACATGCAAAATCCGTCGGCGAACGGTTGGACGGCGCCGATGGCGAGATACTGCGGCGGCTGACGGAGGCTGCCGCCTATGTGCAGTGGCACCGCCTGCTGTTCGCGCGCTTTCTGGTCGAGCGCGGATTGCTGCGCGATGAGACCGGCATTGCCATCTCACTTGCCGACTGCCGTGAGGAGGTGGCGATGGCGGGGGCAGGGGACGAGTGGTCGATCGCCGCCGCCCATGCCGCGCGCATGTTGCCTGGCGTGTTCCCGCCCGATGATCCGGTCGAAGCGCTGGTGCTGGCGCCGGAACACGCGAAGGCGCTGCGCGACCATCTGCGTGAGCTGGAGTCCGCGATCTTTCAGGCGGACGACAGCCTGGGCTGGACCTATCAGTTCTGGCGCGCGGCCGAAAAGAAAGCGGTGAACGACAGCCAGGTGAAGATCGGTGCCGCCGAGCTGCCGGCGGTGACGCAGTTGTTCACCGAGCCCTACATGGTGCGCTTCCTGCTGCACAACACGCTCGGCGCATGGTGGGCGGGTAAGATGCTGGCCACGCGGCCCGACTTGGCGCGCGATGCCGCCGATGAGACGGCGCTGCGATCGGCCTGCGCGCTGCCGGGCTATGTGTGGGAGTTTCTTCGGTTCGTTCGCGAAGACGATTCCGGGCGGCCGGCCGCCGGGGTGTTCCCTGGCTGGCCAACGAATGCGGCGGCGTTGACCGTGCTCGATCCCTGTTGCGGCAGCGGGCATTTCCTCACGGAAGCGCTGGCAGCGCTGGCGGCGCTGCGACGGGCGGAGGAGGGCCTGATGCCGGCCGATGCCGTTGTTGCCGTGCTGCGCGACAACCTGGCGGGGCTGGAGATCGATGGCCGCTGCGTGCAGATCGCCGCCTTCGCGCTGGCGTTGACAGGCTGGCGTATTGGTGGGGCGGGCGCGTCACTGCCCACGCCGCATGTGGCCTGGGTAGGTGCGCCGCCGCCATTGCCGAAAGTCGAGTTCGCCGCGCTGGCAAATGGTGACGCGGAGCTGCGGCGCGGGCTGGAAGCGCTGCACGATCTGTTCGCCCGTGCGCCCCTGCTGGGCAGCCTGATCGAGCCGGTAGGCGGCGATCTAATGGACCCAACGCGGGTAGCGCGGATCGAGGATAGCATTGTCGCCCTGGTGAAGAAGATGCGTGGGGCCGAGCCAGAGAGGGCGGAGGGTGCGCTGGCCGCGCGCGGCATGGCGGACGCGGCCGCAATCCTTTCGCGTCGCTGGGTCTTGCAGGTGACCAATGTGCCATTTCTCGGGCGTGGCCGGCAGGATGCCGCACTGGCGGCACATCTGGCGGCGCGCTTCGACGTTGCAAAGGCGGATCTCGCGACTTCGATGCTGGAGCGGATGCGTTTGCTAGCGGCGCCGAGTGGAACGGTAGCAGCCGTAACACCTCAATACTGGCTCTTCCTAAGCGGATATAAAAACTTCCGCAGACGCATACTAACTGAAACCACGATTGACGCTGTCGCGAAACTCGGCTCAGGGGCCTTCGAGACGATATCTGGCGAGGTAGTAAAAGTTTGCCTTTTCATTGCATCGGAAATGCGACCCGCAGGCAACAGCTTCCTCTCACTGGATATTGCTGATCTCCAAAGCTCTGTGAGCAAGCAGTCTGGTCTGGTGGAACTTGGTGCCGCTATTATGGGGCAACAATCGCAGATGGGTAACCCGGATATTGTCATAGGTTACGACGGAACACACTCGCGTGAATTACTCGAAAAACACGCGTATTGTTTTCAGGGGCTGGCAACCAGTGACAATTCGCAGTTTATATTAAATTGGTGGGAGCTCCGTTCGCGAGAGAGAGGTTGGGAGCTGTTTCAAATGGCGCCCGACGGAACGTCCGTGATCGGCGGCTGCTCCTGGATTATACATTGGGATGATGGCCGGGGGCGCTATTTTCGACATGCTCAATCTCTCAAAGAGGAGGGCCGCTTGGGCGGCTGGAGGTCTGGCGAAGGCGCGTGGGGAAAGATCGGTGTCGCCATAAATCGAATGGGCGATCTGAAATGTTCACTCTACGTCGGCGCAATGTTTGACTGCAATGTAGCCGTCATGATCCCAAACGATCCGGATAAATTAGAGTGGATTCTGGCTCGAGTCAGTGACGATCAATATGCAGATGACGTCCGCAAAATTAATCAGAAAACTAGTGTTACAAATCTTACGCTACTCAAGGTTCCTGTGGGAGATACGAAGAAACTGGTTTCACCGGAGCTATTGGATGATCGACTAATTACGGCAGATCCGACCCAATGGCTCTTCCACGGCCATCCGCGGCACGCCGCCCTGGGCACCGAGCTTCACGTCGCCCTTGCTCGTTTGTCAGGCTATCGCTGGCCAGCTGAGATCGACGTCTCCATGCGCCTGTCCGCCGAAGCGCGTGCCCTCATTGCGGAAACGGCCACCCTCCCCGCGCCAGACGCAGACGGGCTACTGGCCCTAGTCCCCGTACTCGGCGAGCGCCCGCTTGCCGACCGCCTACGCGCCTTTTGCGCTGCGGCCTGGGGGGAGGTTTGGGCGCCCGGCACCGAAGCCACATTGGTCGCCACCGCTTGCGAGCGCGCGAACGACAAACCGCCGAAGCAACTCACGATCGACGCCTGGCTGCGCACCCACGCCGCCCGCCAACATGCAAAGTTGTTTCACGAGCGGCCCTTCCTATGGTGGATCACCGATGGCCGTGCCGATGGTTTCACCGCCATCGCGCACTACCACCGCCTGACCCGCGCCAATCTGGAACGCCTGACCTGGACCGTGCTCGGCGACTGGATCGCCCGGCTCGGCGACGATCCGCGCGCCGAGGCCGCGCGCGTGCTGCAAGCCAAGCTCGCCCGCATCCTGGAAGGCGAGAAGCCCTACGACATCTTCGTCCGCTGGAAACCACTCCATGCCCAGCCGCTTGGTTGGGACCCGGACCTGGATGACGGCGTGCGCCAGAATATCCGTCCGTTCATCAAGGCGGGTGTGCTGGGATGCACACTCGAACAAATTCTCAAGGATGTCGATCGCGGCAAGGATGCTGCCTCCGCCCCCTGGTTCGCCACCTTCAACGGCGAGCGACGCAACGACCACCACACGACCCTTGAAGAGAAGCGCGCGGCCCGCCTGCGTGCCGCCCCGTCATGACCACACCACTTGCCGCACTGGTCGCGGCCCTCCGCGCGACCGCCGACAGCGACCCGCGCTCGGAAGTGCCGCCCGAGGCGGTGTTGTGGTGCGACGCGTCTGGCGATTTCTTGCCCTTGCTACCCGTGCTCCGCCGCGCCCTGCCCAACCTGCTGACCCTGGGTGAGCACGACCCTGCACGCCGCCAGGGGCCGGCTATCTGGTTGCGCGCCGCACTTGGCCGCGCTGTGCCCAATATCGCCTGGGATGGCGATGCGCCCGCCATCCTATATCTACCCGGCGTCGCGCGGGAAACATTGCGGGCGGCGGAAGAATGCCCGAAGCCGCTGCAACTGCTCGCCTGGTTCGTGGTGGGAGGCGCCGCGTTCGGGCACCCGAACGCCCGCGACTGGACGCTACGCGGCTTTCTCTCCGCCAAGCCGGCCTATGGCGGCCTCGGCCTGGAGGTGCCGCAGGATGAGCCGACCCGCCAGGCTCTGGCCGCTGCCGCGTCAAAGCTGTTCGAGTTGCCACTGGCCGAGCTGCGAGGCCGGCGCCTCGACGCGCCATGGCTGCACGCCCTGCTGGTTCCCGACCTGGTCGAGGACACGTTGTCCTGGCTCGGCGGGGCACTCACGCCTGACTCCGACAAAGCCCGCTTCACGGCGTTTCAGGCCCGCGCCCGCGCGGAACTGAAGCTCGATCCGGCGAAGATCGCGCCAACCACCGCCGCTGCGCGCGTGCTGCGGCAGGAGAAGGGGTGGGATCGGGTGTGGACGCGCTTCGCCGCCGGCGGCCCCGGATTTCATGAGAACGTCGCGGCGCTGCTGGCGCCGGTGGACCCGCCCGATCCGCTGCTGGCAGACCCGGCCGTGTATGCCTCCGCCAATGCCAGGCAGGAAACCGAGCTGCGGACAGCCCTGGCCAAACTGGCCGATGCCGAGGAACGCCCGGCGCGCGAAATGGTCATACGGCTGGCCGAACAGCACACAAGGCGATGCGCCGGTCCCTGGGCTGCGCGCGGTCAGGCGCGGCTTGCCGAAGCGGTGCAGCATCTCGCCCGTCTGGCGACCACGCCGCCGCTGCCAACAAACGACGCGGACAGCCTGGCTGAAGGCTACACAGCCGGAGGATGGGAGGCGGACGACGCCGCGCTGCAAGCCTTGGCGGCGGTGGCGCCCCGGCCCGATGCCGGGTCAATCGGAACGCTCGTACAGGACAGGGCGGCGGTCGTCGCCGCGCTGCGTGCGCTCTACGCGCCGCGGCTGGAACGGGAGGCCGGGGCGTTACAGATTCTGCTGCGGGACGGCGTGCCGCAGTCCGGCAAGCCGGCGGAGTGCGAGGCAATCCTGTTCATCGACGGCCTGCGCATGGACATCGCGCACCGCCTCGCGGCGCTGTTACGGGTTGCTGGTGCGCACGTGGACCTGGGCTGGCGCTGGACGGGCTTTCCGAGCGTGACCGCGACGTGCAAGCCGCTGGCAAGCCCTGCTGCCGGCCGTCTGCACGGCGGTGAGGCCGCCGATACGTTCGAGCCATTGGCAGCGGACGGCAAGCGTGCCTCGAAGCCAGTGTTGATGCGCGAGCTGGCGGCTCTCGGCTGGGGCGCTGAGATGACTCTCGTCCCTATGGAGCGGTGCTGGATCGAAGCCGGGCATTTCGACAAGGACGGCCATGAGCAACAGTCGCGCATGGCGGACGGCATCGCTGCGGCGCTGTCGGCGGTCGCGGCCGAAGCGCTGCACCTGATCCGCTCCGGGCGCCGGCTGCGCATCGTGACCGATCATGGGTGGCTGCTACTGCCAGGAGGGCTTCCCATCGCGCGCCTGCCGGCCGGGCTGACAGAAACACGCTGGCGACGCTGCGCGGTGGTCAAAGAAGGCGCCGCGTCCTCCACAACGCGCGTGCCGTGGAGCTGGAACTCCAGCGTGACCATCGCGACGGCGCCGGGCGCGCATGTGTTCCTGAGCGGTGCCGAGTATGCGCATGGCGGCATCAGCCCGCAGGAGAGCGTGGTGCCCGAGCTGATCGTATCCCCGCTCGCCGCGGCACGCCGCGCCGCGATCCTGGATGTTGACTGGAGCGGATTGCGGGTACGCGTACGTGCCGATGGTGGTGATGGTTTACTTGCGGACCTCAAGCTGGGTGAGGAAGGGGAGGGGGGTTCGATCGCCGATAGGGCTCGCAATCTGGATGCAGAGGGGCGTACCAGTCTGCTGGTCCCCGACGATCTGTGTCTCGGCAAGCCTGCGTTGCTGGAGCTTCGCGACGCAGGCGGACATGTAGTGGCGACGCACCGCGTTGTGGTGGGAGGATAGGCGATGGAACTGGATGATCTGGATCGCCTCGCGGCCGATGCGTTTCGCGGCCTGATCGTACGCAAGGACCTGGTGCGCCAATTTCGCGGCCAATTTCCCGTGCCGACCTATGTCGTCGAGTTCATGCTGGGCCGCTACTGCGCCACGACCGACGAGAAGGAGATCGCCGAGGGGCTCGATGTCGTGCGCGGGCAGCTTTCGCAGCGGACAGTCCGCGCCGGCGAGGATGAGCTGATAAAATCCCGAGCGCGTGAGACTGGCGCCGCGCGGGTGATCGACATCATCACCGCGCGGCTCGATGCAAAGTCGGACAGCTATCTGGCGACACTGCCGAGCCTGCGTCTGACCGACGTTCGCCTGCCCGATGAGTCGGTGCGCGAGAATGAGCGCATGCTGACCGGCGGCTTCTACGCTGAGATCGATCTCGGCTACGATGCGACCATCGCGCAGGAAAAGGGGGGGCGGCCTTTCCATGTGAACGCCATCCGACCGATCCAGCTTTCAACGCGCGGCATTCTCGATCGCATCAACGAAGGCCGCGCCAAAATGACGACGGCGCAGTGGAAGGATTTTCTCCTCCGCAGTGTCGGTTTGGAGCCGGAGCGTATGACCGCCCGCGCGCGCGACATATCCATCGTGCGCATGGTCCCGTTCGTCGAACGTAATTTTAATATGGTTGAGCTTGGCCCGCGCGGCACGGGCAAAAGCCACCTGTTCCAGCAAATCTCTCCCTACGCGCATCTCGTTTCGGGTGGCAAGGCCACCGTCGCACGGATGTTCGTCAACATGGCGAATGGCCAACGTGGGTTGGTTTGCCAGTACGATGTGGTCTGCTTCGATGAGGTCTCAGGCGTCTCCTTCGATCAAAAGGACGGCGTCAACATCATGAAGGGCTATATGGAAAGCGGCGAGTTCTCCCGTGGCCGCGAGAGCATTCGTGCCGACGGCAGCATCGTGCTTGTCGGCAACTTCGATGTCGATGTGCAGCAGCAGCAGCGCGTCGGACACCTCCTCGGGCCGCTGCCCCCTGAGATGCGCAACGACACCGCCTTCATGGATCGTATCCACGCCTACCTGCCCGGCTGGGACATTCCGAAGGTCAGCCGCGAGCTGTTCACGGATCACTTCGGCCTGGTCAGCGACGTACTGGCGGAGGCGTTCACCCGGCTCCGCGACGGTTCGCGCGCTGGCGTATTGATGGGCCGCGTCCATTTTGGCGGCGCCTTGTCGGGCCGCGACCAGAATGCCGTCAGCAAGACCGTCAGTGGGTTGCTGAAATTGATCTATCCTGACGCGAACACCTCCATCCCGGACGAGGACCTGGAATGGGCGGTGCGTCTGGCGCTGGAAGTTCGCAGGCGGGTGAAGGAGCAGCAGAAGCGGATCGGATCGGCTGAGTTCCGCAACACGCAATTCAGCTACAGCCTGGGTCCAGACGGCGTAGAGCATTTTGTCGCAACGCCAGAATTGCAGAGCGCGGATAGCATTGGCGGCGATCCGCTACCGGCTGGTCAGGTGTGGGCACTGAGTCCTGGGGGCCAGGACGAGGCGGCGAGCCTCTATCGGATCGAGGTGACCGAAGGCCCCGGGGGCGGGGTTCGCATTTTGAACCAGTCCCCGCCAGCGGCCTTCCGTGAGAGCATCAAGATTGCGGAGCAAAATCTATACGGTCGTGCAAGAGAACTGGTGGGGGATCGCAATCCCCGCGAACACGAGTTCGCAATTCAGCTCCGTTCTTTCGATGCTGGGAAGAGCGGCGCCGATCTTGGTGTGCCTGTGCTATCGGCCTTGTGCTCAGCGCTCGTCAACAGACCTTTAAAGGGGGGCATGGCGGTGATCGGCGGGCTAAATCTCGGCGGTTCAATCGAAACCGTTCACAACCCCTTGGACCTTGTCGAGCTCGCGATCGAGAAGGGGGCCGCGTCGGTATTAATGCCGGTATCTTGTCGTCGCGCCCTGGTCGATCTCTCAGATGAAGCCGCAGCGAGAGTTCAGATTGTTTTCTATCTCGATCCAGCTGATGCTCTCCGAAAGGCGCTTCACGATGGCTGAAATCGAAAATATGCGTGTCTGGGAGAGAGACCAATTATACGTTGCCGGTTTGGCTACCGCCACCAGGCCTGCCGGTGACGTCTACTGCATTCCACATACTCACCGATCTCAACGGCGCCGCTGTCTGCGCAGTCAGACGCGACGGAAAGGGGAAGGCTAGATAAAGATCAGATACTCACTGTCATCTGATGTGGCTTCCGGCGCGAAGCACGATCAAACGGCAGATTTTTGGACGGGGGTAAACTTGCTAGTACATGGCGCTGTTACGCAACCTGCTGGAACTTCTACTCTGGGCATGATAGCTGACTTGCTTTCGGTCGGTCATATCACACATATAGATATCGCAGTGGCATATGTAACCACTGGTGGAGCGCGCGACCTCTTAGGAACTCTCAGAGGCTCACTCGCTGCGCAGTGGCCGACGGTAAAGAAGCGCTGGCTTACCTCATTCGATTATTGCCGCACGGAGCCGTTGGCCGCTCAGGCACTCGCGGGAGCACCGAACTCGTCCGTAAGAGTCCACGACGGCATTCGGATTCTTCGGCAGAAATGCGTCCCCACAGTGCCATTTCATCCAAAGGCGTTCTTATTCAGAGGACCAGACCGCCACGTCATGTTTGCGGGATCAGGGAATGCTTCGCGCTCGGGTCTCAACACAGGTCATGAAGTAGGTTTGCTTCTTGACTGCCGCCCACCCAGCGCGGGGCAGGATCGGCAAGGTAAGGCCACACTGACGTCCGCCCAGAACTGGTATGATGGGGTATGGAACGCTGCGGTACCATTCGATACTGCGCTTGCAGATCGGTATCGCAATATATATGATGATACTGCAAACTTGCGCCATCCGACACCGACCGATGACGATACAATTGGGGAAGAGCAGCGCCGCGGCGCTCTGACACCCGAAGATTTGCGCAAGCTGCGCGCATGTAGCCATTTTTGGATTGAAGCGGGCAACATTACTCGCAATCTCGGGCCAGGTAGGCCCGGAAATCAGTTGATGATGAAGAGGCTGTCGAGAGTATTTTTCGGTGTTCCTGCTACAAACGTCCCACAAAACAGTCCCTTGACTCAAATGGAAATCGTCCATGGCGGAGTTCCGAAGCGCGATTGTTCTCTGACATTTAGTGACAACGGCATGGACAAGCTAACTTTACCCGTGCCTGGTGCGGGCGGGCCAGCATCATATGACAACGAAGCGCTCCTTTTTAAGCGTGTGGGAGCGGGGACTTTTCGTCTCGATCTTGGGGCGCCAGCCCAGAGAAGAGAATGGCTAAGGCGAAGCAGAGCTCTAGAAGCATCGCATACAATGCCCGGTGGACGACAATGGGGCGTATTTTGAAAAGTGCGCACTTGGATCGGGCGCCTGGAACAGCTCCCGTGGGTCAAAGCCACCACGAGCAGGAAGACTTTGTCACTTGTCAAAATCTGACGAGCCACTGCAGCCGACTTTGGAAAATGACACCTGAGCGGATAATTAGTGTAACATAAAGGACGTTATGTTGTCGAAGAGTCCGGGACATAGGCATACTGGCTCGTCATCTCTTCCTACAGGCTGATCGTCTCGGCAACCCCGTCAAAACTACTCCCCGACAGGGGATCTGTGTGGGGAACGTCGTCCGCTGAATGCTGATAGCGCTCGTCCAGTAGCCGCTTCATGGCGTCGAAATCCGGTGCCTGCCGGTGAGAGATAAGACCCCACGTCCTAAAGGCCGCCGGTATACCCAGCTTCAATTGCATGCGCATGCGCGGCTCCGTCAATACGCCAAGATCAAAGGGCTTATCGTCGTCCTGCTCCTTCCTGAAGGCGCGGTCCATGATCATCCGCGTGTCCCCCGTTGGGGCAAGCGGGCGGGCGAGCTTCGCCTCGACTTGCCACTGCGCGACCATGGTGAGCAGTGCATTCATTATCTGCCAGTCTAGGGCTCCCTCCGCCCTGAGGCGCAATAGCAGGCGGCGACAGCGACGGTCTTTAACGATGCGTGGCAACGTCAGGCGCAAGCCACGTGAGGTTGTCTCATAGCGGTTGTGTAAGTGCTGCTCAGCCAGAGAGCGGCTGTAGCCAGGTCCGGGGCCAGTCCGCCAACAAAGTTCGACCGCCTCGATCGGCTGGAAAACAGTCCGCAGGACCGGCCTCGTTTGTGACGCCAGCTTGGCGAAGTCAAGATTGTCTGGTTGGGCAAGCTGCATCAGCTCACGCAAGGGACGCACGGAAAACACGCGGCCGGGAAGGCCGCGATCCATCCTTTTTTCGATCATCTCGCCCAACTGAGGCACGGGGAGCGCAGTGGCCTGCCCCAGAACCATCAGGACGACGCTCACCAGGTCGGCCTGATAGTCCTCGCTCGGTGTATCTGGCAGCGCCTTCGGCATGACGACCTTCCATGCCAGCTTGCCGTTATCTGGCAGTTGAATGCACTGCGGTTTCGCCGCGTCAGCGAGCTCAACGTCAATCAGCGCACGCGAGGGAATAATCAAAAGATCCGCGTCAGCAAACTCGACTTGTACAATCTGGATCGCGGCCGCCAACTCAAGCGCAGCTAACCACGTATCCGTGTCAGCCACGCAGCGTATCGTCCAGATAACACCAAAGGCCGACCAAGCCACCGACCTCTCTGCTCCTACGTCGCCAAATGGATGCTGCCCAAGATCGAGCGCGGCCTTAGCCTCGATTGTCTCAGCCGTCATCTGAGACCAGGGCTCTTCCTCGGACATAGCGCGAAAAAGGTCTTGTTCTGATTGTGGCAATGGCCAAGCTGCGACGGCCTCATCGATCAGGGGGAGCATGCCTGGTGCGATGTGGCGGGCAATCGCACGGAGAACAACAGCGTGAGCGAACGACCTTTGCACTTGCGGATGTTTGGTCCAGTCGTGCGGGTCGCTCGCGACCCCGTGGTGCGCTTCCAGCGCGAAATTCATGGCGTGAAAGTAGGTTATTCCTTCGCCGGCAACGTAAAAGGTGTCAGCAATACGAAACGCAGCTTCGCTGACCAATCCAGATGTGCGATCGTTGTTGACGTGCAAGGCGGTAAAGAGCGCACCGGCCGCATAGTATCGGGCGGCCATATACAGTCTAAGATCTTCGTAGGACTGGCTGAGCAATAGCATTCCGAGAATCGATCCCTCGACATCCTCGCCGGTGAACCAGTCTGCTTTCATATGATGAAGTTCATCGATACCAGCGACATACCGACCCGCCTCCAGATAATTCACTGCGCGGCGCCGCGCGCGATCGGCTGCCGCCCCTTTTCCCGCGCGCTCTGCGATCAGCGCGTCAACCTGGCCGATGAGCGAGCGAAGCCTATCGTTAGGCTCAATCATGGTGGCTGCACGCTCGAAAATGTCCGCGACATGATTTATGGGGAACAAAGGCGTCTCCCGCACAACGTCGACGACGGCTTGCCAGCGGCCAAAGAAGCGATTTAGACCGTCATGCGGATCGAGATCTGTTTCGCGGGGAAGAATGGCCGTAAGTGCCTGAGCTTCGAGCAGCAGACAACGGTCGCCGCGGGACGTGGTGACAGCTAAAGCGTTTGCTAGGACATCATCATTTCGTCCTAGCCATTCGGCCAACTGCTCGGGAGAAGCGGAGCTTTCCCTATGGCTCCTGGAACCCCATGCGTAGACCGTAAGAACCGCGGCATCGAGCAGCTCAGCAGCAGGTCGGTCGCTCGATGCCGTGGCAAGAAAGGTCTCGACCAGTGGCATCGCAGGATCCAGGGAACCATGGCCTCGCAGTTCTGCCACCGAGATTTCATAGCGAGCCTTCTGGATCAGACGCTCCAGGACGCCCTCGGCGAGGAAGCTGCGCATTGCTTCAATCCATCCAACGAGATCGCGCTTGGCGTCATCTTCAAAGGTCGCCGTCCGCAAGCCCCGCTTTATCTCCAGAAAATCAGCGTAGTTTTCTGGGGTTTGTTTCCGCACCAACCAACGATCACGCGCAGACGTATAGTGCTCGTCCAGCGATGTGGCTGGCCACATCTCTGACGGAATCTCCAGGTACTTGTCCGCAATCCAGCTCGTATCCCGGTCAGCAAGCATATCGGCAATCGCTTGCCCGTCGAAGATGTCGAGGGTAGCCCCGTAGGTATCCTGGCAGTGTTTTTTAAGTATGTGCCGTTTTGAGACGGGCAAGTCGGACTCGCAAAAATAGACGACATGAGTTGGCCGCTCGCCCGATTCAAAAATCGTCCGCAAGTCTGATTTGATCTTGCGCACGACCCTTTTGTCGAGCGTGCAGGCTCCGGCGACGATCCCATCACTCGCCAGACCCGCAAATGACGCGTTTGCAAGGGAAGACCTGGCCAGATAAGTGCGATAGCTCTCGAAGTCTCGCCCTTGGTCGCCACCGGCTTGGACAGGACCGGTTGCAGGCAATAGGTTCGAGGCGACCCGCACGCGTGCGAGATCAAATGCCAAGTGCTCGAAGTCGTGCTCGGCGTTTTGAGCCGATAATTGGCGCAGCTGGAATCTGATATATGGCCGTAGCTCAGTACGCCTGCCTGGCGTTTTGCTCACAACCTAATCCTCTCGACCTCGTCCTGCGTCAGCTTTTCCTTGTTCCGATCATATAGCTTGGTGGTGCGCGGACTCTCATGCGCCGCCATCGCCTGCGCATGCTCTAGCGTGCCGCCGTTGGCGAGATAGGCCGTGATGCCGGTCGCGCGGAAACTGTGGTTGCCGATTGGCGCCATGATGCCGGCGGCGAGTGCACGGCGGCGCACCATGCACCACGCGTCGGCCTGGTCCATTGGCTTCTCGGCGAGCGTAGTTCCACGATGCCCCTTAGCAGTGCGGAACAGCCAACCTTTCTTGTCCTCGGCGATCCCGGCCGCCGCGATATAAGCATGCAGCGCCTCGGCCGCGGCGTGATGGCACGGCATGACATGGTGCTTGCCGCCTTTCTCGTGCAGCCGCAGCACCCATCCGGCTCCGCGCGGCCGGAGATCCTCGACCTTCATCGTCAGCGCCGCGGTGACGCGCGCGAAGCCGTAGGTGAGGGTGGCAATCAGAGCGCGGTCGCGCAGGTCGCGCACCGTCTCGGTCGGAATGCTGTCGATCAGCCGCCGCCACTCATCGCCCTCCAGCACAGGCGTCTTGCCGGTCTTGACGACATACTTCGGGCCACGGACGGAAGCAGCCGGATTGCTCGGCATCATCTGGCCGATGACGAGCCAGTCGAACAGCATGCGGATCGCCGCGAGCTGCTGCTTCACGTTCGGCGCCGATGCGCCGGCCAGGTCATCGGCGATGTAGGTCGCGACATCATGCGGCCGTATCTGCGTCAGGGTCAGGCCGCGCTCGTCGCACCAGGCCAGGAAACGCAGACAGGCGCGCGCATAAGCACGGCGCGTGTTCGGGTTGCTGATGTTGGCGCTGAAAAATTCGGTGTAGCGCCACGACGACTGCTCGCCGAGGTCGGCGATCAGCGCCGGCACGACCATTTGTGGTGTCGTGCGCTCCTTGGAGATCGCCGTCTTGCGGGAGATCGGAACGGGCAGCTGATCGCTCATGATCGCTGCCTCTTCGCTCGGCGCGGCTTCTCCGATTTGGCCGGAGGCTGCTCGTCGATGGGCGGGTTGGCTTGGTGCTGCACTATTGCGGGAACATCAGACATTGAAGCCTGCGGCTCGCATGGCATCTGCGACAGCTTCCAAAGCCGCTGCATCCGCAACGACAGCCGACTGATAGGCGAGATCAAGCTGCTGAATCTGATCCATCGGAACTTTGGCAAGACCGGCCCGGGTGAGCTGGTCCTTGGCCCTGGTAATGGCATCTCCTGCTCGCTTCTTCGCGGCCCACGCCAGTTCGATCGCCGATTTTTCTTGGGGGGTCATCTCTGCCTGCCACTTCCTGCGGAATCTCCTTCTCCCCTACCACGTCCATCACCCATGATAAAGGACATTATCATGGGTGATATCGGTTGTACAGAGGGCAGGGGGACCGACAGCCCGGGCTCGCAACCGTCCATGCGAGAGGCGCTGCCTCTCGCGCTCTCCGGGATTTTCTAGACAAGGAAATGGGCCGTGGTAGGATTCCGGCACGGTACAGCCGGGGACGGCGATGACCGTCAAGGAAATGGGGCCTGCCGTGGCAACATGGCGGCCCTTTTCTGCTACATCCCCTGCGGCATTAGCCTGTCGTGGGCAGCCCTTGGGGGGATTATTGCCATGATTGGAGCGATTGTTAACGTCGCTGAGATCGAGCGGATCGTCGTCGTGTGGATTCGGTCGTGAAACCCGCTACCCTGCCCATGATGCTTGAAGTCGTGATCGCGGGCGCTGACCCGCTTGAGATTCGTTCAGGCCCGTCGATCGTGCCGATCGAACGGCTGAAGCTATTCTCGTCCAGCGATTGGGAGGGCTTCGTCAACGAGTGGGCTTCGAGCCTGGACAGCTATCGGCTGGTCGAACGGACCAGCGGCTCCGGCGACATGGGTTGCGATGTGATCGGGACTGTCGACCCGAAGACGTCGGATAGCGCCTGGGACAATTACCAGTGCAAGCACTATGATCACGCCCTGGCGCCGTCCGACATTTGGATCGAACTTGCGAAGCTTTGCTACTACACGTTCATCGGCGCATACAGCATTCCACGGCGCTACATGTTCGTCGCGCCGCGCGGCGTCGGGACAAAGCTGACGCGCCTTCTCAAAAAGCCTGCGGAGCTTAAAGTCGGGCTCTTGGCAGTCTGGGCTGAAAAATGCGCCCACGATCTCATCGAAGGGCGCACGATCGAACTCGACGATGCGCTTCAGACCCACATTAATGCGATCGACTTCAGCCTGTTCGGCCATGTGCCGCCCTTGGAACTAATCGAGGGGCACGCAAAGACCCGCTATTTTGCAGTGCGGTTCGGACTCGGGCTCCCGCCTCGGCCGGTTTCGCCACAGCCGCCAGGCGAGCCGTCAAGCGCCGAGACGCGCTACGTTCAGCAACTGATGTCTGCTTACGCCGATCACCTCAAGAAGCCGGTTGCGGCGCCGCACGAGCTTGAGCCACGGCTAGGCCGACATTTTGTGCGCGCACGTGAGTCGTTCTATTGCGCGGAGGCGCTCCGGAATTTCTCACGCGATACGCTGCCCGACGGCGCCTTCGAGCACCTCCAGAAACAGATATTCGACGGTGTGATCGACGTCTGCGAGTCCCCTCAGCCGTGCGGCTTCACCCGCGTGAACGCGACCACGGCGCAGGCGGCGGCACTGTCGCTGACAAGCTCGGCCCTGCTAGGTCGCGTCGATGTGGCGGATCGGCACGGAATCTGTCATCAGCTGGCCAACGAGGATCGGCTCATCTGGGTGCCATCCAATGACTGATGCCACCGCTCCGGCACCATTTAATAGCGCGCTTGAGACAGGGGTGCGGGCGTTGACCGTCCTCGCAGAGGCGGCTCCGGCGGCGCTCGACCTCCAGACGCTGGTTTATTTTGACTACCTCGTGGTCCATTCGGCAGACGCCGGCGGTCCTCTCAGCCTTCATCCGAACACACCGCTCCGCAATGGCGAGCTCCTCGTGCGGCGCGCCCTCATCGAGCGCGGGGTCTTGCTCATGGTGGGCCGAGGCTTGATCGAGCGGCGTATGGAGGTGCGCGGCATCACCTATGCCGCAACTGACGAGGCGGCTCCGTTCCTCGATTGCTTGACGTCTGCGTATGCCAGGTCGCTGCGCGAGCGCGCCGAATGGGCTGTGGAGTGCTTTGGGCAGTTCGATGATCAGGCTCTGAAATCGTTCTTCGACGCGAACTTCGAGCGTTGGACACGAGAGTTCCAATCAACCGCTCCCCTCGCGGGCCGGCCGCTATGACCGGCTTCCAGCTCCGCCGCCTTCAGATCACCGGTCTCAACGTTGCGGACGCCGAGATCGAATTTGGCCCGGGCCTGAACGTCGTCTCAGGCGCTTCCGACACCGGCAAGTCGTATCTGGTGGAGACCATCGACTTTATGCTCGGCGGCGGGACGCCGCCGCGCCAAATTCCTGAGAGCCGCGGCTACGACACCGCGCGGCTATCGATCATAGCCCACGACGGGCGCGGGTTCGAACTGACACGGGCGCTCCAAGGCGGTGACTTCTTACTCGCGGAGTTGGGCGCACCCGGAACGGCCGGTCCGGTGACGCTTGGTTCGCGTCATTCGGCGAGCACCGAGGAAAACATCAGCACGTTCCTGCTTCGGCTGGTCGGGATCGACGGCAAGCGGGTTCGCAAGAACGCACAGAACGAACTCCAGAATCTGAGTTTCCGCAATCTCGCGCATCTGGTGGTGATCGACGAGGAAAGCATCATCAAGAAAGGCTCGCCCATTCATACTGGGGAGTCCACTCAACGCACTGTGCAAGCCAGCGTCTTCAAGCTGCTGCTTACGGGCCAGGATGACAGCGCCCTGATTGCCGCCAAGAAGCCCGTCATCGCCAAGGCAGAGTTGGAAGCCCAGATTGCGCTGCTCGACCGGCTGATCGCGGACTACGAACGGGAACTCGGCGGATCGACGCAAGATCCGGCGGGCCTCGATGATCAACTGGAGCGGCTGAGCGCATCCATCATCCAAAGCGAGCAAGCGCTCTCAATAGAACGGTCCGCATTCGAGCAGCAGGAGCGGCAGCGTCGGGCCGCTTGGCAGACGCGCGACGAAGGTCTGGCGCGGCAAGCAGAAATCGCCGGCTTGCTGGAGCGTTTCGCGCTGCTCAACGAGCACTACGGATCGGACCTTGGTCGGCTCGAAGCGGTTTCTGAGGCCGGCTTTTTCTTTGTCGCGCTGGATGCTGGGACATGTCCGCTCTGCGGGGCTCCGGCAGGCGATCATCGGCATGACGGCGTTCCGCACGACGGAGATATCGTCACCCTGCGCGCCGCCTGCGACCGCGAGATCGCCAAGATCCACCAACTCCAAGCCGAGTTGACCCAAGCAGTTGGCGACCTGAACACCGAAGAGGCGGAACTACGAACACGTTTGGAGGCAGCTCGGCTTGCATTTCGTGAGGCCGACGCTCTTGTCCGCGAGACGCTCGCGCCGGCGTTATCGGCCGCTCGCGCGGAGAATTCGCGACTGTTGGAAACCCGGTCAGAAGTCCGACAAGCTCTGAGCTTGGTCGAGCGCATTGCCGACCTTCGCCGCAAACGCGCCGATGCCGAGGCGGCCCTTGGCACCGCAGGCCGTATCTCGGACGACCGCCCAGGGCTGCCGCCGGCGAGCGTTCAGGCGTTCAGCGCGTCGGTGGAGGAATTGCTCGTCGCCTGGCATTTTCCACATGAGAAACCGATCTATTTCGACGAGCGCGGTCAGGATCTCGTGCTCGGCTCAAGGCGGCGCGGCGAACAAGGCAAGGGGTTGCGGGCCTTAACGCATGCCGCGTTCTCTCTCGGGCTGGAACAGACCTGTCGAAACCTCCGCCTTCCGGCGATCGGTTTCGTTATGCTCGACTCACCTTTGGTGACGTTCCGTGAAGCGGAAGCTGAGGAAGCCGGGCTGGACGCGGGCGCAAGGTTGGAGGTTAAACAAGCCTTCTACCGAGACTTGGCGACCCGCATCCGAACCGACCAGGTAGTCATTGTCGAGAACGAAGATCCGGAGGTCGGCCTCCGGGGAGCTATCGTCTCACACATCTTCACGAAGCGACTCGATCAAGGTCGGGCCGGGTTCTTCCCCATTCGACCTGCGCCTGCGATCTTTGGTGCGGAGCAACAGACTGGCTGAGCGCATACCGGCTGACACGCGGGCGCCGGGGGATCGGTGCAGTGAGTTATTCAGGTATCGGATTTTTTTGCCTATCGAGGCGACCGTCAAACGAAAGGCCTTCATCAGTGTTTCGACGCGCAACGCCGTAGTCGATAAGCTGGCGGGGCTGGCTGGTGTTGAAAAGGCGCAGCCACTGTAAATCACGCCCGTCTTGTGTATCAGAAATCTGCATCAGAAAAGCCAAATCGGATCAGCGGTCTGGGTTTGATGTATATCTTGACTAATGGAAATCGTAGATGCGGCCAGCGCCGTCGCGCAGCACCCAATGGCCGCCTTCGAGCGCGATGTGAGAGCGCCGGGACTCCTCGCTTCCGATGTCGGCCTTCCATTCGATGGCGCCGCCGGAGAAGCTGTTGGCAAAACCGACAGTTAAAAATGTGTAGGAGGATGCAGCTTCGTCCGCCGCCTCCACCAGGACATAGCGGACAGTCTTGAATTTCAGGCTGCTGTCGACGAACTCCGGTAGGAACACCAGGTTGTCGGCGTCACCGCGCAGCCGCATCGCGGGGTAGACCGTCCCCGCAATCTTCTTGTGCTTCGGCAGTTCGCTGCCATCGTCGGGGAAGTCGAACTGCACCTCTTCCGACATCGATTCGATAATCGCAATCGATTGCTTGTAACGATATTCCTCGCCCTCCCGCACATCGCTGGTAAACGCCTCCGACAATGCGCGGCGCAGCTTCTCGTTCTGGCGCGTCTCGTTTGGGATGGCATGGGTGAGCGTGCGGCGCATCGAGACATGCTGCTTCTGCGCGCCAATCCGTCGCAGCGCGTGCGGGTGGTAGCCGAGATTGTGCATCCACAGCGGCTCGGTCACCTCCCATTCCGACAGGGCTATTAGGTCACCCTGCCTGGCATGGAGTTCAAAGAACACGGCAGGGGCGGCGACAGTGCAATAGAACCGGGGCTGGCCTTCCCGGTTGAGGCGCTGGAGCGCGCGTACCCAGTCGGCAGGCGGGTAGGAAATTCGGCTGATAGTGTCGGGCCGCGTCGGGCAGGAAACGCCCCGGTAGACCAGGGAGGGAGCGGTAATGTGCTTGACGGCAACGACATAGCCACCCAGCCGGAACCGCAGCCAGTGTTTCAGCGTGTCGATGTCGCGTGTCTGAAGCTGGCGGTCGGTGAACATGGCCCCTCATGGCGGGGATTTATCGTTCAAGACAACAGCAGCGTGCAGCCTCATAAGTGGGTGCTGCCGCTCGCTGCCGGGGTGAACGTCGAACTACGAAAAGTCAAAGGGACGGCCGCGCGCGGAAGCCCCACGACCGGAGGATTGCTTTTGAGATGCTGGTGTATCCGCGCCAGCAGCGCTGTGTCGGTTTGCGCATCCGAGAATAGCTTCGTCAAAGCGCCCTCGATATCATCTACGAAATCCTTGAACACAAGGCACACCGCGTCCGGATGATGGCCGTCTGCGCCGGAATATCGGGCAAGATGGTGGCCTTCGTGGGCGATGATTATCGACTCGTTCCTGCCATTGGGATACTGCGCCACGTCTGGCGTCAGGCTGAAGGAATGAACCACCCCGCACCGCAGGACGTGGTATAGCTGCTCAGGAAGGTCCTTATCGCCATTGGCAAACTGAAAATCGCGGTATTCCTGCTTCATGTGTTGCCGGATAAATTGCTTATAGGCGCTCCTGCCGCTTCCGATTGCCATCTTCGCTAGGTAGTCCAGCATCGCCGCAGCGCACAGGAATGGCCACGGCGAAGGCTCCATGTTCCGAAGCTTCTGAATCATGTCGCAGAAATGTCCGTGCGCCTGAGTCGGAGTCATCCGTTATCCTCCGGCAGGCAGCGAAACGATCCGCTTGGCGTGGTCTGGTTCGGTTGTCATCGCGTTCATCGGTCGGCTCCTGTTGACCCCATAGCTTCTTCCGACCCAATCACTGCGCCGGCACGGTGATCGTACAGCGCTGTTCCTTCTTCGCCTTATCTGCCGCCTCACGGCACGCCGCCAGCGCTTCCTGATTGACGCGCACCAGGTTGGAGGCGTCCGCCAAACTGCGCCACCCGTCCGGACTGCCAGCCTGCATCAAGGCGATGCCGGCGTTCCAGCGATCGGCCTGCATGATGACCGCCGCCACGGCGCTATCCCCTCCGAAGGGAAGCACCCCGGCCACAAACGGCGACACCAGCAACCCGACGACCAAGGCCCCCGACGCGGCCCACAGCAACCAGTTGCGCTGCGCGTCCTGCTTCCGCACCGTGCCGATCAGGCCAGCGAGCTGGTGCCGCTCGCGCTCGGCGTCCTGAGCGGCCCGGTCGAGCTTCTGCGCCGCCTCGCGCATCAGCACATTGCCAGCCTGGGCGACGGCCTGCTGATGCTGCTCGGGCGTCAGCCGTAGCGCCGGATGCTTCTCGATGCCGGCAAGCCGGCTCTCCACGGTCGCCATCCCCTGCGCGATCGTGCCAAGCGATGGCGTATAATCCGGCGGTCGGCTTTCCTCCCACGCACCCGGCAGCGCCTCCAAGGCCCGCCGCAGCACCGACACCTCAGCCCGCAAATCCTCGAACGCCTGTGCCGGGTCGGCCGCCCCGTGATGATCTGCCTCGTCCTCCATAAATCCCCCTTCTCTGCCCTACATCGACATCCCAAGCCCACGATCGCGCCGGATGCCGTGACTGATGGCCCGCTCGATATTCGGCTCCCGTACCACCCGGTCGAGCCGCGAACCCGCCTCGATGCCGAGTTCCTTGGAGCGCGAGCGCATCAAGGATTCGAGCTGCGGATCGCGCTTCAGCTCGCCGGCCACTTCCTTCATGCGGGCCTCGACCTTGCCGCGCGCCTCGGCCTGGTCCCGGCCACTCAGGCGCTCGTGTTGCGCCTCAAGCCCGTTCCACACCTTGACCAGGCGCTCGGCTTTCAGGTTCGGGTCCTGCCGCACCCGGTCCTCGTGCTGAATGCCGGCGACGAGCTGCGCGGTGCGCTCCCGCCCCTGCATCCCGGTCATCGCCTGGTGGGTAGCAGGCTCATGCTCCATGGCGGTCAGCAGATCCCGCGTCGCACCTGGCCGGGCCGCGTCCAGCGCTCCGCCGGCATCGCGTAGCGCAAGCTTCTGGTGCTCAAGGACGGGGAGGTTCTGCTCCCGCATTCGCGCCGCATCGGTCCAGGCGCGGGCATAGCGGTCCACCGCCCGGTTAAGTCCGTCCGGGGCATCCCGCTGCGCCGGCTCCGGCGCACGCTCCCGCGTCGGACGCTCGGCCTCCGGCCGGCCGCGGGCAGTGCTGAGGTTCAACCCGTCGAACATGCCGCGCTTCTGCGCCGGCGGCTCGGCCTGCCGATCGGCGGCACGCTCTCGCGTCGGGCGGTCCTGCGTCGGGCGCTCGCGCATCGCCTGCGGCACGACGATCTCGCTCTCCATGCCCCGCCGCTGGGCATAGGCGGCCCGGTCGTAGTCGAGCGTCGTTTCCTTGGCCTGCGACCGCGACAGCCGCGCCGACAGCGCGGCCATGTCGCGGAACTCGTCGCGGCTGGCATAAAGCTGCGCCTCGTCCCGGTGCCGCGTCATCGCGACATAGGTCAGGTGCCGGTCCATCATCGTGCCCGAGGCCAGCACATAGGCCCGGTCCACCGTCGCGCCCTGCGCCTTGTGGATGGTGACCGCATAGCCGTGATCCACCGCCGCGTAATCGGCCATCGAGACCGACACCGCCCTCCCCTGCCCCGGCCCGCGTGCAGAATCCAGCCGCACCACAAGCCGGCCGTCATCGGTCAGGCCGGCAGCCTCGGCCCGCTCCACCGTCCCCAGCATGCCGTTCTTCACGCCAAGGTCGCGGCTGTTCTCCCGGAACAGCAGACGGTCCCCCGGCGCGAAGGACCGCGCACCCTCCGTCGTCTGGTAGGCGATCTCGCCGACCAGCTCGCCCTTCTCCCGGCGGGCTGCTCGGATCGCCTCGTTGAGGTCCTGCACGTCAGCCCGGCGATGCGCCAGCACCAGACGCGAGCCGTCCGGCCGCGCCGCCATGTCGGCCATCACGTCGCGCACGATCGCGCCGCGTACCTGTTCCCCCGTGTCGTCCAGCCGGATCGCGCCACGCTCCGCATAGGCGGCCAGCCCCTCGGCCGTGCGATACCGGCCAAAATCCACCGACGCCGCCCGCTGCCAGTCCTCGCGCTGCCGGCGCACGCCTTCCAACTCGACAAACCCAACCCTCTCCGCCACGGATCGGAACGCCGCACCCGCGCCGATCGGCTGCAACTGCTCCGGATCGCCGACCAGCACGATTTTCGCGCCGGCCCGGTCCGCCTCGGTGATGAACCGGGAAAGCTGCTTCGAGCCGACCATGCCGGCCTCGTCGATCACGAACACGTCGCGCGGCCCGAGCTGGTCGAACCCGCGTTCCCAGCCCCGTTCCCACGATGCCAAGGTACGCGAGGCGATACCGGACGACTCTTCCAGCCCCTCGGCCGCCTTGCCCGCCAGCGCCGCCCCGTGGACGTGATAGCCCTGCGCTTCCCAAGCCTCACGCGCCGCCGCGAGCATGGTGCTCTTGCCCGCCCCGGCCAGCCCGACCACGGCCGCGATGCGCTCCGGCCCGGCGACATGCGCGACCGCCGCAAGCTGCTCGTCGGCAAGCTGAATGCCCGCCCGCTGCTGCTCCCCGACCGCCGCTTCCACATGCCGGCCGGCAACACCGAAGCCGCGCGCCGAAACCATGCGGTCGGCGCTGATCGCCATGTCGCGTTCGATCGACACCATCTCGCGCGTCGAATAGCGCGCCTGCTCGACAACCCGCCTTTGCTCGTCCCGCTGTTCGGCCTGCAACTCCACCAAAGCCGGCGATGCCATCACCTTCGCAAACGCCGCCTGAAATGCCTCCGCCCCGTCGATGTAGCGGTGCAACACCCGCGCCACGTCGTGCCGATCGAACACGCTCTTCTCGGCCGTGATCAACGTCAGCACCTGGTCCGCTTTTCGCGGATCAGCGCGGCGTTGCGCTTGGCTGCCTCCTCGTCCAACCGAACCCGCGACACATCCTTGCCGCGCCGCTCCATCTGCGTCGCATGTACGCCCATGTGCTGCGTCGGCTCGATCTCAAGCCCGCGCTCCTGGTGCGAGCGGTGATCGACCCGGATGTCCAGCCCAGCCCGCGCCAGGTGTTCGTTGGTCCGCTGCTCCCACCCGATCCGGATATCCCGAAGCTGCTCATGCGAAGTCGGCAGACCGAGCGCCTGCAACTTCTTGTTCTCAAGCTCCAGGTCGGATTTCTCGCCAAGGCCGTCCGGCCCGGCCTTTCGCGTCGTCATCATGATGTGGGCATGGTGATTGCGGATGTCGGTCTTGCCGTGCGGGCTGTGGATCGCAAAATCCACCGCCACGCCGTAGCGATCGGCAAGGCCCTGGGCGAACTCCCGTGTCAGCGCAAGCCGCTGTTCGCCCGATAGCTCATGCGGCAGGGACACCTCAATTTCACGGGCGACACGGGCGTCTTTGCGTTTCTCGGATGCCTCGGCGGCATTCCACAACGCCGAACGCTTCTTGGCCCATTCGGCATCCGCACCGGCCGGAATCACGATCTCGGCATGCTCAACGCCGGAGCGCCGCGAAAAATCATGCACTAGGCCATCGCGTTCGTTTTCAAGGCGTTCGGCGGCGCGATAAGCCGCAGCGGCGACGGAGCTACGCCCCGAGGCTCGCGAGATAGGTTTCATGCTCAAATGGTAGAGCGCCATTCCACTATCCCTATACCAAGCGCTGAGTTGCGCAGCAACTCGTAAGTGCGCCCTTCAAACTATCGCTTGCGCT
>Ga0302319_10004656_pt1 | contig 28051 bp, 26 predicted proteins | sample Bog_T0_2_FD_203319 | JGI IMG/M metagenome (GOLD analysis project Ga0302319, IMG submission 203319) | Peat permafrost microbial communities from Stordalen Mire near Abisko, Sweden - Bog_T0_2 | ecosystem: Environmental > Terrestrial > Soil > Wetlands > Peat | place: Sweden: Abisko, Stordalen Mire... | reverse complement strand
TTTTTTCGGGTCTGACATCGCATGGTTTAAGGGGGCTGGCGTGAGGCGCATTCTCGTGTCGATCGGCGTGATCATCGCCGCCACCGTCGTCGTGCCACTTACGAGTTCGGCCTCGACCATCTCGCAGGCGAAGTTGACGTCCGAGCTGTTGGTGAAGAGTCAGATGCCGGCCGGCTGGACCGTCTCTTTCACCACGAGTGAGGGCGTGGGCTGCGTGCACGACCTCTTGGAGCCCCCGGGCGTCACCCAGACGCGAACGGCGCAGGCCTACTTCCTCGGAACGGTTGACGAACTGCCCCGATTCGACGAGAAAATTGCCACCTACTCGAATACCAAGAGCGCGTACAAGAAGGTCATCGCGACCATCAACGCCTGTCATACGCTCACCGGGACGTTCGACGGCCTCGCGATCAACGGTTCGGTGACGCCGATGAGCTTCGCTCACTACGGCAACGCCAGTTCGGCCTACGCGATGACGGTCACGGACGCTCGAGGCACCCTGCACTACGACTACCTCATCGTTCGCAAAGGATCTGTCCTCGGTGCCTTCCTCGAAGGAAGTTATCCGGAGGTTATTGCGAGCGAGTTTCAGAGCCTCGTCCGTGCCGGCGTGAAGAAGCTCACGTAACCAACTTCACTTCGTTGTCGCGTTCCCTCGATGTCACACTCGACGGATGGCGTCACTTCCCGGTGAACTCGTCGAGGCACGACTGCGTCTCCTTAGCCCGAAGGAGCTAACGACCCGTCGTCGGGCCCAGAGACCTCTACGCCCAGCCGAGTTCGTCGAGACGCGGATCACTGATGCCGAAATGGTGCGCGATCTCGTGAATGACGGTCTTGCGAACCTGTGCTCGAACGTCGTCCTCGTTGGCGCAGACCTGACAGATCGTCTTCTGGTACAGCGTGATTCGATCGGGCATAACGCCGTTGTAGTTGGAGAATCCTCGACGCGTCAGCGGTATGCCCTCGTAGAGACCGAAGAGGTTGCGACCTCGAGCCTCATCTTCGACGATGATCGCGACGTTGTCCATTCGCGATGAGAGCGACTCGGGAAGTGACGCCACGGCCTCGGCGGCGAGTTCTTCGAAACGCTCATTAGAGACTTCGAACATCTTCGCAGCGTAACGGTGCCGATCGATATGTCGACGAGCGACGGCCGTACGTGTCATCGCGTCGAATCAGTCGCCGGTCACTCCGTCGATTCGCTCGCGAAGAAAGTCTGCGTGGCCGTTGTGACGCGCGTACTCCTCGATCATGTGGAGGTAGATCCAACGTACGTTTCGGGTTCGGTCGCCATGGTGTCCGCGACTCGGGACCACTTCTTCGAGCGAGCGATTCGCCGTCGCCTCTCGGGCCCGCTGACATTCGTCGACGAAGTGCGCGAGGTCCGCTGACGCGTCCGCCGATTCGACGTTGAGAAGGTCGGCGTCTGGCTCCTCGTCAGTGCAGTAATGGTATTCAATGTCCTCTTGGGCGGCGTGTCGTCGAAACCATCCCCGTTCGACTTCGCTCATGTGACGCACCAGACCCAGCAGCGTCAGCGACGAAGGTTCGACGGACTTTGCCTTCAGTTGCTCCGACGAGAGTCCTTCGCACTTCATCAGCAACGTCGCGCGGTGATAGTCGACCCATTCATCCAATGCCTGCTTCTCATCGGACAGCCGTGACGGTTCGACACGGGATGGATGGTGCTCTGGCCAAGTGACGCTCATGAGCCGACCCTACCAACGCGGTGTTGCACGCCATTTCGTCGAAGCACACCGCCCGTCAGCGCAAGTGAGAAATCGTCCGTCCTCCCAACGTTGCGGTCAACTGCGGACCATGTGGTGGCGGAGCGAACACAATCTCCGGCCGGCCCCGTAGGGATTGCCGAAACTAGACGGACTCTCCATCAGAACTGGTGGCGCGTATGGCTAAAGGTCCCTTTTGAAAACGCGAAGACCTTTTGGGGCGTGACCCGAAAGACATAGATGTCCCCTTCCACGACGCCGTCGCCAGAACGATGATGAAAGCAGTCCGTTCCGATCGCGTAGTCCCAACGACCGTCCCATTTGTGCGTCCACACTTCGTTCGCGTTCGTCAACACTTCGGGTGAGGTCTCGCGTGACGCGATGCCTTCAACGACGACGTCGACGCCTTCATCCCAGTCATTGCAGCCAGTCGTGAGTACCACACGATCGTTGTGACGCAAGTTCACTGCCTTTTGTTCGTCGTCGCCGGCGCAGAAATACAGGGCATCGTCGAACCACACCGCGACCAGTGGCGTGACGTGGGGACGTCCGTCAACGCGAACCGTCGTGAGCCAGAACAGTTCCGCACCCTCCAGCACGGCGAGCGTGTCGTCCCACGACGTCGGCTGTGCGTTCGGTTCGCTAAATCGTTCATCGACCGTCGTAATGGGATTGATCATGTTCATACTCCTCGCTGGTTTCTCACTGCACAGTACGCGTCCGCGCTCAGCGACGCTCGAACGTCATCACACCCGCGTCGAATGCCGTCACTTCGAAATGGTCAGGACTTCCGTGACGCCGTTCGGTCCGCGCTGACCGCTTCCGTTTCCAACACTTCCGTCCCTCACCAAGCGATTGCTCGCGTTCAAGCGGATGATCTCGTCGTCGTAGAGATATAGCGGTCGATGGTCGTAGGTGACTTGCGTCTCGCCATCAGGTCTTCGCACCGTTCCCACAAGGGTCGCGTTGATGCCGGGGCCGATGTCTGGACTCGCGCCCGTCAGGAGAGGCGTCCACGCGTCAGCGCAGCTGCGGTCACACGTCGACGGAGCGAACGCGACCATGCCGGAGTACAGCGACACCAGGATCGGATCGACGTTGGTATCTTCTTGTGCCGCGAGTGCGTGCTCTCCGTTCGCGAGCGTTTCCGAACGCAGTACCGCCGTACCCGGCGACGGTGCACCGGAACGCGCCGATACGAGATACCAGTAGCCGTGCCAGGGTGGAAGTGGCTTCACCGTCTCCATGAAGTCCTCGCCCTGGGGAGTGAACGGCTGTGACGACGAATCGAAGAGGTAGAGAGGATGGCCGCCGTACGTGACCTGGCGACCGATGCCGGGGCGAAAGACCGTGCCCAGCAGTTTCGCGTCCACGCCGTGCCCGGCGAGGGGCGTGGTCTTGGTCGTCAACGCGGGCCAGTCGTCGGAGCTGACGTCGGCCAATAGATCTCGCTCCGGACCGGTGCACGTGAGCGGAACGCTCTCTTTCGCACCCAGGTCGTAGGCGACGGCCCTCCGGGTGCGACAGCCGAGCCGCCTGCCGACGTCGCCGCTGAACTCGTAGATCGGGAATCGGTACAATCCGCCGCTCGAACTCCCCCCGACGACGAGAACGGAGCCATAGCGGGTCGTAGTGATCGATGAGATCACGGTGGCCTTCGGCGCCGGCGTCGAAGAGAAGAGACCCAGCGACGAGAGGACGATCAGGGTGGCGATGACGGAGCCCATCGTCCACCCGACGATCGAACGCGGTCGCACGTCATTTCGACCGAAGATCCGCACACCAAAGATTACGGGACGTCCGCACCGATCGCGATGCGGAACGGCTCAGTGAACAACCTGCGCGGCGATGAAGGCCAACGCGATCACGACACAGACGATGCGTACGGCCCAGAGGCCCACTCGGCTTCGCGGTCGCCTTCCCGTGGCGTGCCATAGCTGTTGGGACATCCCGGCCGGGCTGAAGGGATCGGCTTCGAAGCCACTCCCCGCTTCGGGCCACATCACCGGCGGCGACCAGTCGCTCTCTGGCTCGACGGGTGTCTCGGAATCACGGCGCCGGTTGGATCTCTTCATTGGCGACACGTTATGGCACCGACGACCAACCGTCGCTCGCCACGAGGACCAGCGAACGCTGAAGAGGTCGTGAACAGGGCAATAAGCGTCCTCTTCGTCACCGCTTGAGCGCCGTGTCGAACCGGACTTAGTGTTACGCGATGAACTTTCCATCGCCGACCGGGCCTGCGCTCGCGCGCAACGAGGTCTTCTTGATGTACCTCGATTTCTTTCGCGAGCGGGTGCTCGACAAGGTCACGTCACTCCCCCTCGACGCGCTGATCGTCAGTGTGGTTCCGACTGACTGGACCGCCCTGGAACTGGTCAAGCACCTGACCTTCGTCGAAATGCGATGGCTCGAGTGGGGTTACGAGGGAACGCCCGTCGAAGAAGCGTGGGGCGATCATCTCGGCGATCGGTGGTTCGTCGGACCGGAGGACACCCTCGAATCGCTCACTGAGGCTCTGCGCGTGCGAGGAGCCGTGACGCGAGAGATCGTCCGTCGTCACGACCTCGATGAACCGGGCCAACCGGGACCGCGATGGGAAGGTGACGATCCCCCCACCCTGGAGCGAATTCTCTTTCATCTCGTTCAGGAGTACGCCCGACACCTCGGCCACCTCGACATCTACTCCGAATTGGTCGAAGGACAGAACGGCGAATAGCGAATCCGCAGTAGACGCCATCGACGCGAGCGGTGATCGTAAGAATATTTGAATAATCGGATCGCGTATTCACGCACCACCGGTATGGTCAAACAACGCACCACAATTCAGGAGGGCACCATGCTCGGAGACAAGTCAGTTCACTTTCAGGGTAAAAGCACCAACCTCACCGACTTGGAGTTACACATCACGCAGTACCTCGAGAACGACGGCTTCACGGTCCAGACCGCTCCGCCGAGCGATCAAGGAACGGTCATGCAGGCGAAGAAAGCAGGGTTCCTTCGCGACATCGTCGCCGCCGACCGGGCGTTCACGATTACCGTCACCGGAACGTCGAGTGACTTCACCGTGCGCTTTGGCGTCGGCACCTGGCTCAAGAACCTCGGCGTGGCCGCCGTGGAGACGCTCTTGATCTCCGAACTGTTTCTGCCCATCGACGTCGTGGACTCCCTGTGGAGCCTCGAAGTGGAAGACAAGATCATCGCCGACGTCAAGACCTTCATCGGCTAATCCGCAACTCGCAATCGGTGCCGCCTCTGCCTGGTCGACACGACGATAGGTACTAGCCCTTCGGCGTTACTGCTCGTAATCCTCGACGACGTCGACCTCGCGCACCGTCGCGTCATCCGGGTCGCGCCCGAACTCTCGCAGTGCTCGACGCTGGCGCAGCAAGTCCCAACACTGGTCGAGGGTCTCTTCGATGTGTGCGAGACGCGTCACCGCCTCCGGCGACTCGTGTTCGCGCAGAACCTTCTCCTCGTCCACCAGGGTATTGATCCGCTGATAGATATCTTCGTCAACCACGATGATCCTTCCTTGTCGATTCGATCGACCACCGTCCAACGCGGCAGTGGCGTACTGCGAATGTAGTCACTTCGTTAGATCGGCAGGCCACCCGTGGCCGAGTTCGTCGAGCCGCTGTCCTTATAGGCGGCGATCGTGCGCTCCGCGATCCGCATCTGATGGATCTCGTCAGCGCCGTCGGCGAGGCGCGCCCACCGAGCGTGCTGAAGCATTGAGGCCAACGGGGTGTCCGTCGAATAGCCGAGGGCCCCGTGTACCTGAATGGCCCGATCGATGATTCGGTTGAGGCTATTGGCGACAAAGTGCTTGGTCATGGAGACCTCGGTACGGAAGTCGTCGCCCCGGTCGATCTTGAATGCCGTGTGCAGCACCATGAGCTTGCACTGATAGAGCTCCATCGCCGAATCGGCGATCATCCACTGAACGCCCTGCTTTTCGGCCAGCGTCGAACCGTGGGAGTAGCGAGAGATCGAACGGTCGACCATCATGTCGAGGGCCGTTTCGGCTTGAGCGATCCAGCGCATGCAGTGCGCCAGCCGGGCGGGCCCGAGACGCGCCTGCCCGAGCCGATGGCCGTTGCCGCGACCGCCCAGGACCTGCTCGTCCTTCACGCGCAGGTCCTCGATGACGATCTCGCTGTGGCCGGTCGAGCCGTGCATCGTCTCCACTTCACGGACGTCGTTCCAACCTTCCGATGGGATATCGACAATGAACGCCGTGGTCGCTCCCGAGGACCCCTCCGGGACGTCGGGCTCCGTCCGAGCGATGAGTATCGCGAACTGTGAGCGACGTGCGTTCGAGATGAACCACTTGTGACCGTTGATGATCCACTCGTCGCCGTCCTTTTCGGCGTGGGTGCGAATCAGAGTCGGGTCCGATCCCGCGACCTCAGGTTCGGTCATCGCGAAACAAGACATCACCGCGCCGTCACAGAGCGGACGTAGGTAACGCTCTTTCTGGTCCTCGTTGCCCCAGTGCAACAAGGTGTGCATATTGCCCTCGTCGGGAGCCATGCAGTTCAACACCCATGGCCCGATACGCGTCTTGCCGGCTTCGGCCTGCACCATGGCCAACTCAACGTGGCCGAGTCCCATGCCACCCCACTCCACGGGCATGTGCGGAAGCCACAGTCCGAGTGCCTTGGCCTGGTCGCGCAGTCCCGTGATCGTCGTGAGGTAGTCGCGCCGTGAAAGCGCCTCCGCGTCATTCTCCGGTCTCGTCACCGCCGGAATGACGGTCCCCTGGATGAAGTCACGTACCCGCGTCCGGATGGCTTCGTGTTCGGGTGCGAGGGTGAAATCAATGGCCATGGAAGTCCTTCGATGTGTCCGCGACGGCGGTGAGGTCGAGAATAGCGTTACCCGTCAACGCCCGAACATTCGCCGTGGCGTACTACGCACCCTCGTTGGCGAAGTACGGATCGGCAACGCCGCTCTTTTGAAAGCGCGCCAGTCGCTCGAGGATCATCGCCCACGATTGGGCGGTGAAGGCCACGGACGCCTCGGAGCAGTCATCTTCAAAGTCGTAGTGGCGGAACTGTACGGAGGTCTCATCGGCGTTGTCGTGATTCACACCGAGCGTCCACTCCCACGTTGAGCCGAGCCATCCGGGAAAGCCCGAGTCGACCTTCATTCGAACGAGCTCGTTGGCGACCAACGAGATCGTGACGTTCAGGTCAACGGGCGCTTGGGCGAAACCGAATCGTCCGTGATTCTCGTCGAGTTCGCAGTCCGAGGTCCAGAAACTCTTCTGGCCCTCCGTCGAACGCAACACGTCATAGACCGCGGACGGACTTCCTTCGACGTTGGTCGCGAGGGCAATTCTCCAACTCATGGCTTCCTCCTCATTCGCCTCACTGTACAACGGTGATTCGGTGTCCGTTCATCGCGATTGAGTCGATGTGAGTACTTCAAATGACGAGTAGCAACACGGCGGCAATGGTCATCACGGCCACCGTTGTCCAGCCGATGATCAACGCGGCACGGCCGTTCCGGTAGTCGCCCATGATGTTCCGGTCCGACGAGACGAGCATGGTGACGGCGAGAAACGGCGCCGCAGCGACGCCGTTGATTACCGCGACGAAGACCAAGAGCGTGATGGGATTGACCGACAGCAAGCTGAACGTCATACCACCGGCAATCCCCACTGCGCAGAGCGCGTAAAAGACCGGAGCCTTGCGCGGTGAGTTCGAATAGCCAGTCGGTCTGCCCAACATTCCAGAAAGTCCCGCGGCGCCTGATCCGGCGAGGACTGGTACCGCCAGCATTCCGGAACCGATGAATCCAAAGGCGAATATGTACGAGGCCATTCGTCCGGCGACCGGCTTCAAGGCCGCCGCCGCCTGCGCGGGTGAGTTGATCGATACGTGATGGCCGTGGGCGTCCAGAGTCACGGCCGTGGCGACGATGATCGCGAACATGACGAGGTTGGAGATCCCCATGCCGGAAAAGACATCGAAGCGGCTGGTGGACTGCTTCTTCGCGGCTGCCATGCGTGAACGTCGGCCGAGGGCCAATGGTTTCTCACCGCCGGCGGTCTCCTCGCGCATGTCTTCGATGCGGTGCATGCTCTGCCAAAAGAAAAGATACGGCGAAATGGTCGTTCCGAGCACGGCGATGAACAGCGCCAGGTAGCCCTTGGAGAACTCGACGTGAGGCACAATCGTGTGAATCAGGACCGTTCCCCAAGGCACGTTGATGAAGAAAAGCACGGCGATGTACGCCAAGAGTGCCAGACAGAGAAACTTGAGAACCCGCGCAGTGAGCTCGAAGGAGCCCGTGAAGACCAGCGTGATGACCAAAGCTCCTGCGATCAGCGCCCAGAGTGCCTCTGGTCCGGCGTGCAAGAGTCGCATGCCAGCACCGATCGCAACCAAGTCCGCTGCGATGTTGAGCGCGTTTGCGACGATGAGCAGTCCGAGCAGGATCGAGATAAGTACCCTCGACGTTCGTCCAAATCGGACGACGATCAATTCGCCCAGACCTTTACCGCTCGCCAGCGCCGTGCGGTCACAGATCTCTTGAACACCCGCCATCAACGGGAACGTAAAGAGCGCGACCCACAACATCGAAAACCCGAATTTGGCGCCTGTCTGGGCGTACGTCGCGATGCCCGACGGGTCATCATCCGAGGCGCCGGTTACCAATCCGGGGCCAAGCGCGTGGAGGTACGTGCGCAACCCAATTCGCTTTCGCGAGACTTTCTTCGTTTGTTTGGCCGCCACGTTCGCCCCTGCAATCACCCTATGGCTCGAGACTGTCGCGCAGTTCTCAACGTTCACGCCTCGTCACCGCGGGCGTATCGTCCTTTACGATGATGTCCAGTCAGCTGATTCACTACATACAAGGAAACGTCAATGTCATTAGAAGGTGAGTACGAAGCGAGTCCGTCGGAGTGGGTGCGCGATCAAGTGGAACTGTACGAGCGCACCGCGGGCGCCGAGGGCAACACCCTGCGCGACACCGGCCTGCCGATCGTGATCGTGACGACCCGCGGCAACAAGAGTGGCAAGATCCGAAAGACGCCGCTGATGCGCGTCGAGCACGGCGGCGAGTACGCCCTCGTCGCTTCCCAGGGCGGTGCGCCTACGCACCCGGTCTGGTACTACAACTTGACGGCCGATCCCGACTCGGTGACGATTCAAGACGGTCCCACGCCATTCGCCGTTTCGGTTCGAGAGATAGAGGGCGACGAGCGCGCAGTCTGGTGGGAGCGCGCGGTCGCGGCCTTCTCGCCCTACGCGCAGTACCAGTTGAAGACCGAGCGGCGCATCCCGGTGTTCCTCGCTACGAAGAAGTCCTGAGACGGCCACTTCACACCGCGAAGGCCACGCTTCGCCGCGGGCCCTAGTGTTCTAATGATTCGTACTGGTACGCGACCTACCCGCATCGGACCTAGGAGAGATTGAGATGGCGACGTGCCCCACCTGCGGTACCGAGGAAGTACCGGGTCAACGGGTCTGCGCGACGTGTGGATCGCCGACGACCAGCGTCTACTCGTATCCCGCTCCCCTCGCCCAGTACCCGAGTGAGGCGCCCGCCTCTGGCTACGTACTCGCCGGCTTCTGGAAACGATTTCTCGGATTCTTCATCGACGGGCTCGTGCTCTACGCCATCGTCGACCTGCCACTGCGCATCGCCAACGCCGGAACCTTCATCACGGTGGCCGCCGCCGCGATCGTCACGTTCTTCTACGGCTCGTTGTTCATCGGCTACGGACACGGTCAAACACCCGGCATGCGAGCGGTGTCGATCCGCTGCGTCGATGACGACGGTGAAACAGAGATCAACTATCAGCGCGCCGCTCGTCGAGCCCTCGCCTACGGCGTTCTCGTGATCATTCCGAGCCTGTTCCATTACCACACCTACGCGCACGCGACGACCCTGCAACTGCGTCACGAGTACCACGACTTCCTCATCGTTCTGCTGCTGTCGCTCCCCCACTTCATCGACCTCTTGTGGGTCGCGTGGGACAAGCGCAATCAGACGTTGCACGACAAGTTCGCGCACACCGTCGTTATCCGGACGAAGTAGATCCCCCGCCGGCTGACGACTCACCCGCCCAATCGGTACGCGACCACCTGGGGCGTCGTTTTGGCGCTGATTGACGACTTGGGACCGCCGGCCGGAACGATGATCGTGTTGCCGGCGACTGCGATGGCGGCATTCGTTGAATCGGGGACCTTCGACCGATAGACGATTGCCCCGGTCGTCCGGCTCAGTGCGATCAGTTCACCGTCGAAGAGCGTGGTGAACACCAGATCGTTGACGACGGTCATCGCCCCGAGTGGGAGCTGTGTGACCTTGGTATCCCACTCCACCTTGCCGGTCGATAGATCCAGGGCTTCGATCTCTCCGTCCGCGGTGACGTGCTTGGGGGCCACACCGTCGACCTGACCGGTCTTGGAGAATTCGAGTTCGAGGTCCAGGGTCGACACGTACACCGTGTCGCCGTCAAGGGCCATGTTCGTCAATATGCCGCCGAAGGATCCGGGGAGGAACAACAACGGCAACTTGGGTGCGACCGCGTGATCGAGCAGGTTTAACGAGTCGTTGTCGTGACCGTTGTGTAGACCGACCGGGGTCTTCCACAACAGGGCTCCCGACGTCGCGCTCATGGCGTAGACGATGCCCATCTTGCCTCCGCCGACGATGACCGGTCGACCGTTGATCGTCGTGGCGATCGGCGAGGCCTGCATATCGAAGTCCTTGAAGTCATTCGGCTCGGCCTGGTAGTACCAACGGAGTTTCCCGGTCGCCGCGTTCAGATTCACTTCGCTGTCGGTGTAGAGGAGCGTCGCTGGATGCTTCGTCGCCGACGCCAGGGTCTGGTACGGATTGCCCGTACCGAAGGTCACCGATCCGTCACTTCCCACGAGCGGTGTCTCCCAGGCGCCGCCTGCTCCCAGGCCCAGCGACGTGACGCCGAGACTGGTCTTCTTCAGCGTGTTGAATCTCCAGAGCACCGTTCCTGTCGCCGCGTTGAGCGCGAAGAGGATGCCGCCGCCCTTGCCCGAACCGTACTGACTCGCGCCGTAGACCCGACCATTGGCGACCTGGGGTTGGATGCCGAAGCTGCCCTGTCCCCTCTTCAGGATCTTCTTGTTGACCCAAAGCGCTTTGCCCGTCGTGGCACTGAGCGCGAAGGCCACCGTAGGGGTGAAGCCGTAGACGACGCCATTGGCGACGGCCACACCGTTGGGACCCGGACCGCTCAGTTCGGGCTTGTTGACGCTGTACTCCCAGAGAAGCGACCCGTTGGTCAGTGAGAGCGCGTAGACGTTGCATCGCAGGTCCTGGACGTACACCACGTCACCGACCACGATCGGCGTCATCGCCAGCGAGCCGAGCTGGGAGATGCTCTTTGCTGCCTTCCCCTTGAGTTTGAACGTCCAGGCGACCTTCAGCGAGTTCACGTTCTTCTGGGTGATTCCAGAACCCTGCGCCACACGAGTATTGGCGAGATCGCCGTTGGGGTAGGCCCACGACGCCGTAGCCTTCGGCGTCGCGACGGCCGAACTCGCGGCAATCGTCGATCCAACCAGGGCCATGGTCACAGCGAGCGTCGCCGACGCCGCGAATCGTGTCACCGATGTGCTGTGCACCGTTGGCCCCCTGTGTCGCCGGACTGCGGTGCTGTCGGATGGCACGACACCGCGTCTTTGAAGATTAGAGGGTGTGCTTCGCCTCAGGCGGAGAGTTACTTGACGGCCGTCGTGCTCAACGTCGTTGGGCACGGTCATCTGGACCGGGTCACCGAGCGTCACGCCGGAGATCGAACGGCGTCGACTGGGCTGCATCAAGAAAGCAAGGCCCTGTTGATGCGAACGAGTCAGGCAAGACCGTCGCGCGATGATTCCTCCGAAGGACTCCAACGTCAAATGTAGGATTTACGCTCGAGAGAGAGGTGCGGTTGATCATGGACGCTTCTGCGGAGATCGAACTCGACCGGTTCGAAGTCGTCTTGTTGAAACGACCCGTCGACGGACCCGAATTCTCGGATGAAGAGTTGGATCGCCTCCAGGATCGCCACCTCGCGCATCTCCAGGCTCAAACTCTTTCGGGGGCCATGCGCGTGGGCGGCCCGTTCGACGAACAGCCTGACGAGTCACTTCGCGGGATCTCGATTTACCAGACCGGCTCACTGGAACAAACGCGAGCCCTCGCATCGTCGGACCCGTCGGTCGTCGCCGGTCGACTCGAGATTGACGTGATGTACTTCTACTGCCCGAAGGGCGCCCTGTAGCGACCTACGCTTCGAGTGTGTTGGAACGATGGACTCGCTTGGTCATCAAGCGCCGGGTCATCGTCATTTCCATCTGGATCGTGGTCACGATCTTGGGAGCGTTATCGGCGACGCACCTCACCGATCTGCTCACCACGTCGCTCACCGTCCCGGGCACGAGTTCCGCCCAGGCCAACGTCATACTGATCCACCACTTCGACGAGAACGTCGAAGGAACCTTCACGGTGGTCGTGCCCTACACGAACGCCACGAGCGCCGAGATCGCGTCCCTCGAGGCCAAGGTCGGCGACGCGGCGTCGCACGTGCCGACCGGGTCGGTCGGCCAGGAACGGGCCGTCGCCGGATTGCTCTACGCCAACATCAATACGTCACTGGACCTCGGCCAGGCCGCCAACGTGACCAACACGCTTCGCGATGCGCTTCGCGGGGTCGGCCTCACTCACGCCCTCGTCACCGGCCCGCCGGCGCTGCAACACGACATCACGCCGGTACTGACGAGCGATCTGCGACGAGGCGAGGTTCTGGCACTCGTTTTGGCCTTTCTGTTGCTCGTGGCCGTCATGGGCGTGTGCTGGGCGGTGTTGATTCCCTACCTCGTGGCGGCCGCGACCACCGCTGGAACGCTGAGCGTCGTCTATCTCCTCGCCCACCATTTCCTAATGGTGCTCTACGTGCCGAACGTCGTCGAACTGGTCGGCCTCGCACTGGCGATCGACTACTCCTTGTTCATCGTCCACCGATTTCGCACCGAAGTCAACCGCGAAAGTGCGAACGTCGAAGACGCGATCGTCACCACGATGCAGACCGCCGGAAAGGCGGTCATGTTCTCCGGCTTCGCGGTGGCGATCGGCCTCGCCACGTTGCTCATCGTCCCGGTGCCGTTCGTACAGTCGCTCGGCGCGGCCGGACTCGTCGTACCCGTGTTCTCCCTCGCGTGTGCGCTGAGCCTTCAACCGGCATTGCTGTCACTGCTCGGACGCCGCGGCGTTCGACCGGTCGTCGTGCGCGGACTCATCGGCCGACGCGACGTGTCCTCCGGCATTTGGGCGCGCATCGCGCGTGGGGTCATTCGCCGCCCGCTGTTGGTGCTCTTGACCACTTTAATCGTCCTCGGAGGAGCGACGTTCTCCATCTTCTGGATGCAATTGACACCGGGCTCGACCACGGCGATCCCCCAGAACATCCAAGCGGCGCGCGCGCTCACGTTCGTAAGTAGCCGCGTCGGTCCCGGTGCGATCACGCCGATCGAGATCATCGTCGACACCGGTCGAAGTCACGGCGCCGCCACCGGCGCCGCGTCACGTCAACGACTGGCGTTGGCGAAACTCATCCTCAAGAACCCCGAAGTCAGCATCGTCGCCATCGGACACACCAAACCGTTCGTCGATCCGACGCGCCGTTACGAACAGATCCTCGTGGTCAGCCGTGAGTATTTTGGCAGTGCCGGTTCACAGCGTCTCGTCAACGTCTTGCGCGACACCACGATCCCATCGATGAAGTTTCCCGACGGCACGAAGGTGTTCGTCGGCGGCGCTCCGGCCCAAGGAGTCGACTTCTTGAACAGCGTCTACGGCGCCCTGCCGTGGATTGTCCTGTTGGCGTTCGTGTTCGCGTACCTGATCTTGGCGCGGGCCTTTCGCTCACTCCTGTTGCCGCTCATCGCGATCGTGCTGGACCTCGTATCGGTGGGCGTCGCCGACGGCGTGCTCGTCGCGGTCTTTCGATTCGGCGTCGGTTCACAGGTCTTGGGCACCTATCACGTGAGCCAGATCGAAGGGTGGGTGCCAGTCTTCTTGTTCGCGATGTTGTTCGGACTCTCGATGGACTACGAGGTCTTCATCGTGAGTCGCATGCGCGAAGCGTGGCGAAACGGCGCCACCAGCACCGACGCCATCGTCGAAGGACTCTCGAATACCGGCGGTGTCGTGACGAGTGCCGCTCTGATCATGGTCGCGGCGCTCAGTGGTCTCGTCTTTGGACACGTCGCGGGTCTCCAGGAACTGGGCGTTGGGTTGGCGTTCGGTGTCCTCGTCGACGCGACGCTTGTACGAGGACTGCTCCTGCCGAGCATCATGGCGCTGATCGGCCCTCGTTGTTGGTGGTTTCCGGGACCTGCGCGGCAGCTGCTCCACGCCACTGCCCCGCCCCTCGTGTAACGAGAGACGGGGCAGTCGACGTACGTCAGTGCGTCATTTCACGATTCGGATCGCGAGGTGGATCACCGGCACCTGATACCCGAGGGCGAGGCCGGGGTCGTCGTGATTGGCAGACAGCAGTGGCACCATGCCGTAGTACGTGCCTTCGTTCGGCGACACCGAGTACAACAGCGGGTACAGGTCGATGATGTGGATGCCGGGCCCACCGGTCGCGGTCAGGTGGACGGCCATGTAGCCGTTGGAGTGGAACCCACAGCCGTAACCGATGTAGCTGTTGTCGTAGTCGACCGCCAAGGTGTTGTCGAGTTGGGTCCAGCCGACACCCAGGATGTTGATGGTGAACTCTTGACCTTCCTTGAAGGTGTAGGAGCCCGATCCAACTTGACCGCCGACTTCGTTCGCCTTCGCGACCGAGTCGTCCGCGGTCGCGACGCCCATCGACATCAGCTTGCCCGTCTTGTTGTAGAAGGGCATGATGCTCTCCTTCACGTAGAAGGGGACCTGTGACTCGACGAGGCTGCCGACGCCGGGAACACGGTTACCCGCGGCGTCGGTGCCCATGGCGCCCTTGATCACCACGATGGCGTGCCAACCACCCAAAGTGTTGACACCAGGGTGATTCGGGATGGTGATGCTCTGGTCCAACGTACCGTTCGCCACCACGGCACTACCCAGGGAGGTGTACGTGTAGCCCCAGCAGGTGCCGGTGCAGTTGACGCGGCTACCGGTGACCGAGACCAGATCCACTTCGACGGCTCCGTTCGCGGTGCTCGGCAGATCGGTGACGTTGAGCGTGGTCTTCGATCCCACGGGTCCACTGGTGGCCGAAAGTGTCGCGACGGCAGAACTCAAGGGGTCGATTGCCGCTGGTTGGTTGGTCTTCACTCCGAGCGCAGCGTTGTACATGGTCGTCAGAGCGGTGGGGTTGACGTTCGCGCTCACACCGGTCGGCCACGTGATCGACGACTTGGGCAAGACGTTGCTCGCGGTGACCTTGAACGCTCGAGTCGCACCGTTGTCGTCGGTGATCGGCGACTGAATAGGGTTCAGATACTGAAAGCTGATCGCGTCGCCGACTTGGATGATGTGGGTGCCCACCGTGCCGCTCGCGCGGATGATCACACTCGCGGTGCCACGAGTCCAGTTACCCATGATCTCACCGACGTATTTGTTGTCGTAGGTGATCGAGCCGCCACCGCCGTAGGCGTTCGCGTCCATCGAGGTGTAGGTGACGGTGATCGGCGTACCGACCGGCCCGCTCTTGGGCGAGATCGTCACGGTTCGGAGCTGGTCGAAGGAGCCATTGGCGACGCCGACGCCCGCGGCGACGGCCCAGATGTCATGGTTGCCTCCGAAGTCGGTCGGGGCCTTCGTCGTAACGGTGAAGTTCCCGCTGGCGTCGGTGGTCACGGTCGCCATGTTGACGAACATCGAGTTGCTGCCATTGAGCAGTGAGCCCGCCGTTGTCGGCGAGTAGACCGAACCGAGGTAGTTGACGGTGTACGGCTCGGCATCGACGCTCCACGTGGCGGTATTGGTACCCCACACGAGTTCCAGGGTGGTACTCGGCGTGAGACCGGTGCCACTCACCGTGAACGGCGTGCCGGCGACACCTGCGTCCGGAGTCGTCGTGAGCTTCTGGTAACTGGCCGTCGGCGTGAACGTCGTGGCGGTGACCCCAGTGAAGGGCAGAGCCGTTCCGGGAAGTCCACTTGGTGCAGTGAGTTGAAGCGGATTAACCGGTGGCGCCGTGGCCGCACCACTCGACGTGGCCAGCAATGCCATCGGAATCGCGATAGCTGCCACCAACCTTGCGGCGATCACACCGCGGGACCTCTTCTGTTGAGACGACTTCATCTTTTCCTCTCTCTGCCCATTTTCCGGGACTTTGGCATGTGTCTTAAGACCTTGGTTTTCTTCGTTATGCCACGAATCCCGAGTGAACTCTGAAACTCAGTTCGTTCACTCGGGACTACGTGGGTACAGCGCTTCTCTACTTCTTGAGGTTGGTTACTTCAACGTCACTGGTGCCGCGAGCAGCGTGATGACCGACATTGTGCCGCTGGGGCTGAATGTCCCGGTAGCTCCGGCGACGGCCGGGGTCACGACAACGGTCTTCACCGTGCGGTACGTGCGGACGACGAACTTGCCCCTGACCTTGATTCGCTTGTGCGTTACGACCGTCACCTTCTTCGTCACCGCCGGAACAGCGATGGTGTTCATGGTGATGGTGTAGGGAATGGCACCGGTCGGGCTGTAGTCGCCTGCGGCGGTGCCCGTCTGGAGCACACCGGTCCACATGCCTAAGCCGCCGTGGTTGGCATAGGCCAGTGCGACGGTGGTCGCGTAGCCGTTAACGGTGATGGTCGCGGTGCTGACGTTCGCTGATGTCAGCGCGGCGCCACCGAGAGCGGCGTCATTGGCAGAGACACGGAAGACGATCCCATCGCCCACGACGAACGATGACTGGATGCCGCAGTTGTTCGCGGTACCGACTGTGTCGACGGTGAAGTAGATCGGACCAGCTGCGTTACCTTGAATCGGCGCAGCGATGGTCACGTCGTACGCGACAGCAGTGGCGTCGGCGTTGTCGGTCGTGTCAGTAGGCACGAAGGAGGCACCGAATACGACGGGACCGGCCGCGGTGGGCGTCCACGTGCACGTCGCGATGAAGGGAGCCACGGTCGTCGTCGCCACGGCAGAACAACCAGCAATGGTCGCCCCACCCAAGGTGAAGGTCACCGCGCCGGCGACGCTGGTCGTCGCCACGATGGGTGGCGTCGAGCCCGGGAACGTTCCCTTGGCGCCACTCAATACCACGGTGGGCGTCGTCGTGGCCGCCGAGGCGGAGACCGCTCCGAAGGTGATGACACTGCCCAGGGCCAATGACCCTATGGCAATGATTGACATGATTCTCTTCATGATGATTCTCCTCTTTCTTAGGTAACGACTACTTCTTGACCGGGACGGTCGTGATGGTCTTGATCGTCACGGTTCCCGTGAGCGTGGAGGTGAAGGAATCGTTCTCACTCGAACCGGCGGTCGTCGCCTGGATGGAGAACGAACCCTTGAAGCTCAGCGTTCCCGTCGCACCCTTGAACTTGCCGGTGCCGCTGAGGATCTTCGCGACGCCGGTGACGGTGACGGGCGTCGGTGCAGCGCTGTTGACCGCGCACGCTTGGGTCTTGGACGACGACACCACGCTCAACTTCAAGACGCTCGCGCCGGCCAGAGTCCCTGAACCCGTGAACGGGTCACAGGTGTTCGCGGCGGATCCCCCGCCCAGACCCTTCAGGGTGTTGGCGCCGTAGGTGCCGGTGCCGTGGCCAACGACGGAGGTCGCCTGGACCCCGGTGCTGCTCCAGAGCAGCGCCATCGTGCCGGTGTAACTTCCCTTGAAGGCAACGTGGGTGATCTTGACGACCTTCTTCGTCGTCGCTGCAAGGCTGACCAGGTTGACGTGGGCCACTGGTCCCCTCGTGATCGCTCCGGCCGGTACTGCAATACCGAGGGTTGCGACGAGACCGATCGTCCCTATCGCGACCAGCTTGCGCGCGGTCGATACATCGGTAACTGTCTTGAGTGAATTCGCTCGAATCTTCATGAGATTCCTTCCGATTTGCCATTCGTCTTACACTCATCTTAAAAATTGGCATCTCGGAAACCCCTTTAAATACCGGGGTCGAAAGTCACATCATCGAATATTCGTTTGTATCCAAACGAGTCTTATCGTGCAATCTCCCCTGTCGGTTGTTACAGCATTCCGCCGCGCGCTCGGCCACGGCGAACTGGACATTTCGATGCGTCGACCTGACGAGGACGACGGGGAGGCCAACTAGGCCGGATGTGGATCGAGATAGTGCATCTCAAGGGGCTCGGCCAGTATGGGCGCGAGCATGTCAATCATGCCGTTCTCGATTCGCCACGCGAGGTACGTCTCTTGCTGAGCTTTTGATGCCCAATCTTCGAACAGCATGATCGTGTCAGGGTGGTCGGCGTCGACGTAGGTCTCGACCGAAAGACACCCATCGAAGGCTCGCGTATCGACCAGGGCCGTCGTGAAGGCCTCCAGTAGGGCCGCCCCGCTACCGGGTTGGCACTTAAACACCAGGATGACCTTTTGCATGGTTGTCCAATCTCTTGACGGTGTGATGAGAGACCGACCACACGTGATCGTCACCGTGGACATCATTATTGCCTGCTCGGCCGACGCTGTGCACGCCGACATACTTCCCTGGCGGAACGATTCCTCAAGTCTCACGACTGGCGGAGTACTCGAATCACAGCCCCTTCAGTTTCGGCGCAAGGATTTCACCGAGTGCGCCTGACACATGTACGGCCCAGCCGTAGGTCACGTGATCCGAATCAACATAGACCAGCGTTCCGTCCGCGATCATCGGACACTTCTTGCTGCACAGAAGTTGCGTGAGATCCAACACCTGACTCGAACCGGGCAGATGACTTTCGTTTATCACGAGGTTCATGAAATAGTCCAAGAGCAGTTTCTTGGCGATGTCGCACACGCGTAACTGACTGGCATGACTCACGACACAGGTAGGCGCGCTCAACGTCGAATGAGCGCTGTAGTCGTATGCGTAAAACGAAGGCGATGGGTTCACGATCAAGACTCTCGCTTTTGATGGCGCGATCGAGGTCACAAATGTCTTCACGTCGGATTTGACGCGAGCAACGGTAGGTGTCTGGATCGCGGGACTCAAGCCGTCGGCGACGACGACGCTTGGGTGCGTCGTGTCGATGTACTTCACGACGTTGGACTGAAATATGGCACACGCCGGGAAGGCAGCGTTGTTCAGGTACTCCTGCTGAGCGTCGGGCCACGGAGGGCACAACCCTTTGGCCAGGACAATGACCTTCCATTGGTTGGCACGTCCCCACTTGTCAAAGGCAGGTTCCCACATCCACGCTTGCGAATCTCCGGTCAGAACGAGCGTTCGCTTCGCCAGTCGATCGCCATAGACACACTTCGACAGCGATGTCGACGATTTGGACTGATCCCAACAGGCACTGTCGCCGCCACCTGTTGCCACCGCTCCAAAGTCACTTTTCCACAGGTCGGACCACTTGTTCGTCGCCGGGTGAAGGTTCGTCGGCAATGACGTCAGTCGAAGAGACGCACGAAGTTCGGCCTGAACCTGTTCAAGTGCGGAAGATGATCCCGCCCTCGACGGGGATTGAGTCAGCACGATGCCGCCAACACTCAGCACGAGGCTGACGAGCGATTTCCCGAACATGTCTCGTTTGCGGGATCGTTGCGAGATTACGGCCAACCTTTCGACTCATTGAACACTATGACAACGCCATTGCCTCGAATCATGATCGTGGTTTCGGACGTGATCCACTGGGTGAGTCCCCCGAGTCTGTCATCAAACACATCGTTCGTTATCATCCGGTTAGTTCGTTTTGGAGGACGCATTGACTGTGACAACACTGCAGGGCCCCAGCGTCGCGTGCCCCTTTGTCCACCGAAGACAGCCCGAAGCGTTGACACGTCGATGACCTTGGTCGCGGGGATTGACATCCAATCGATCGAAGAAGTGCAAACCTCCATAGGACACTTTGGGGATCGATACCTCCGAAGGATCTTCAGCGACCGAGAACTCCGAGAATGCGAGACCGTCGCCCACAATGTCGCCGGGAGTCTCGCGACTCGATTCGCCGCAAAAGAAGCCGTGATCAAGGTGCTTCGAGTTGACGACACCTTTCCTCCGTGGCGGACGATAGAGGTTCTCATCCCACCAAGCGGAGCTCCCAAAGTCGTCTTAAACGGCGTGGCCGAAAGGCTCGCGCGCGCAAATGGAGTCGAGGGGATTTCGCTGAGCGTAAGCGTCGCACGGGACTACGCAGTGGCGGCCGTCGTTGCAGACGTCACACGTCTCGGGGAACCAACGGACCGGGTTGAGCTCCGGTCTTATCGAAAGGGATCCGAAGCCGCCGAGTAATTACTTCAAGGGATTGTCACCGTGACGGCTAACCTCAGGTCAATCTCCACGATTCGATGGTTGTCCGAGTCATTTGGCGTCAATGTCTTCACGCGCTAGATTCCATAACCTTCGGGACTGAGGTCGAATCGTGACGACGAATCTCCGCATTCTTGTCTGGGTGCACGTGAACGAAGGGTGAATCGATAGTGAGGCTCACGTGACACAGTCGATTGACACGTTCAAAACCGTCGAGAAGCCGTTTTGGTTCGGTCCTGCGCAGCGCCCTCTCATCGGTTGGTTGACCACACCAACGGGCGGAAATGCTCGAGGCGCCGTCCTGTGCGCTCCGCCGATCGGGCGTGAGGCTCGCGCCGGGCGACGGGCCATACGGAGCCTGGCACTTTCGCTCGCGGAGCGCGGGTTCGTCACGCTGCGCTTTGACTACGACGGCACCGGCGACTCCAGTGGAGGCGTCAATGACGCTGGGCGAGACGAACTCTGGATCGGCAGCGTCGTCGAAGCCGCCAACTACCTCCGCTCTCGTGGGTTCGAGTCGGTATCGGCCGTGGGGATGAGACTCGGGGCCACCATGATCGGCGTAGCCGCCGAACGATTCGGACTCGAGTTGTCTTCTGTCGTCTTGTGGGACCCGTGCGAATCAGGCCAGTCGTTCCTTCGTGAGATCAACGCACTGGAGGCGTTGCGTCGCGACGACTTCCACATCGTCGCCGGCGCGCCCATCGAAACTTCGGAGTTCGTCTTCTCGACGCGCTCGGCCGAGGACATACGTCGCATCAGTCTTTCCACGACGACGACGCCTTTTGGTCAGCGGACCCTAATTGTCTCGCGCGGCGACCGCGCCATGTCCAAGCGCCTCCAGGCGCGGCTCGCTCAAGTGGACGCGGAGTGGCAGACCACTGACGAACAGGCGGCGCTGCTGGACGTCGATCCGATGATGGCGGTGCTCCCGGAGCATACGTTGCACAACATCGTTACCTGGTTCTGCGAGCCGGTGGCAACTACGACGCCGTTCGAAGTCGTCGACGAACCACAGTCCGCCATTGTGTCTCGAGCGGAGGGTCGCTTTGAGGTGTCCGAGCGAATACTCAATCTAGGTGCCGAAAAACTCTTCGCCATCGTCACTGAACCCGTTGGCGAGATTCACGGGCCGCTGATCGTCATGTTCAACGCGGCCATCGAAGAGCACACTGGTCCGTCGCGACTTTGGGTCGACCTGTCACGGCGCTGGGCGGGATACGGGATGCGAAGTGTGCGCTTTGACATGCGAGGCCTGGGCGATAGCCCATGGCCGCCCCTCGCGTCGGAGAATGAGTTCTTTTTCGAGGACTGGTTCGAAGACATCCTGACGGTCACCAGAGAGTTGAGTCCAGAGGACGTCTCAAACTCGCTGTTCATCGGTCTGTGCTCGGGAGCGTATTGGGCGACCGAGGCGGCGTTGGAGCTTCGTGCCCGTGGCGTGTGCGTCATCAATCCGCCGATGTACATCGATGCTCTTCATAGCGCCCGGGTGCTCAGAACATCACGTCGGCCGTCCGTGCAGCGCATCGGCAATCGACTGAAAGATGTCGTGAAACGCCGATGGTTCCTCGCGAAACACACCTGGATGTCGGCGGCGACGTGGCACGCCTTCCGCGTCTTCCTACCTTCGGCCTACAGCGTCGACATCCTGGCAAAGCTCGCTGACAACGACACCGACCTACTGCTCTTCTACGGCATCGAAGAGGTGTGGCCGTACCACCGTATTCCGTACTTTCGCTCCCTCGACTTCCGTCGTTTGACGGATTCGAACAACCGTCGTATTGAGTTCGTCTCGGGGCTCGACCATGGAATGCACTTCGCTGACGGGCGAGCTCGCGCGATCGAGATCCTTGATGGACACGTGCTCGAACGTTTTGGAGGCGTCACTGACGCCGACGGGTACGACCCCAATACCGGCGACGAAACATAAGGTCCCCGACGGACGAGCGCACTACTGCTTCGCGGCGTCGCGCGCCGCAGCACCTTCGCGCAGGAGGGGAACCAAGCGCTTCCCGAAGTCGATCGTGTCGGCGAGTGGGTCGAAGCCCTTCAAGAGCAACGTGGTCATGCCCACGTCGTAGTAGCGCAACATCGCCTCGGCGACCTGTTCGGGCGTGCCGACCAGCGCCGTTGAGTTCCCAGCGGCACCGGTGAGGTTGGCGACCTTCATCCAAAGACGTTCGTCGTAAACGTCTTTGTCGGCAGACATTTCGATGAGTCGTTTGCGCCCGACCGACGTCGTGCCGCTGAGGTCACGGTCGACGGCGAACGTCGCGTGTTGTTCGCTACCGAGGCCTTGGGCCGCGTCGCGGTTGCCCTTGGCGCGCTGTTTCGCCAACTCGATGCGCGCGGCCGTTTCCTCGGCGATCCACTCTGCCTTCTCCCACGCCTCTTCTTCGGTGTCGGCGAGTATCGGCCGAAGGGAGAGGCTGTAGCGCAGCGTGCGGCCGAACTTCGCCGCGGCGGCGTCGATGACACTCTTTCGCGCCACAACTTGATCTCGAGGTTCGCCCCAAAATGCGTAGACGTCGGCCTGCTCGGCGCCTACTTCGATCGCCGGAGCTGAGGCGCCCGCGAAGTAAAACGGAATCCCTCCCGGCGTGACGGGCTTCACGGAACTGAAGGCACTCTCATAGCGGTAGAACTCACCGTCAAAATCAAACGGGACGTCCTCGCTCCAGAGTCGGCGCATCACCGACATCATCTCGCCCGTGCGCCGGTATCGAGTGTCGTGAGGAACGAAGTCACCCTCTCGACGTTGATCGGCCTCGTCGCCACCGGTTATGAAGTGAATCGCGATCCGTCCGCCACCGGTCAGTTGATCGAGTGTGGCGGCCATTCGAGCGAGGACGACCGCCTGAATGAAGCCGGGACGCTGGGCCACCAATACCTTGAGCGAGTCGGTACTGTCGAGAACGGTGTTGGCGACCGCCCAACCTTCGGGACCGACGGCGCCGTAACCAATGAGTACACGATCGAATCCGGCGGCCTCGTGCGCTTGAGCGATGTCCACCAGATAGGCGGGATCGATGACGGGCCCGTCCGTCCAGTCGACGGTGGGACCGTCGACCAAGGGACCCTTTATCTCCGAGGCGTCGCGCGTGCCCACCATTCCGATGATCTCGAGCGGCATAGTCTCGTGTCCTTCATCTCTATCGCCACGTGAGCGAACTCTTCGTACGTCGCGAACAACCTTCGCGCTCGGCTGGGCTTCCGGTTCAACGCTAACATCCGCTTCATGGCAAGGGACATGGTCGACGATTCGACCATCGACAAGCTTCCCCTGGTGGCGGTGGGCTATGGGCCCCGTTGCGTTCCGGTGATGCAGCTCACCGAGGCCGCCGCGGGTCTATGCGAACTGCTGTGGATGATCGACGGATCGCTGCCCGAGATGCGTGAGATGACCGAACTGCTGAACCGATTCGGCCCGGTCGTCAACATCGCCGGTCTGGGGGTCGAGCAGCTACTTAGGGAGCTGTCGTCACCGTACCGACCCGACGCCATCGTCACCTACCTCGACGCCAACATGACGCTGTTTGCGCGAGTGGCCGAGACGCTGGAACTTCCGTTTCACACGCCGTCCACTGCCGTGGCCCTCACCGACAAGGCCGAACAACGACGGTCGCTGAAACAGGCGGGTCTGGGCGTGCCAGCGTGCACTGTGATTCCGTCGGGTCTGTCGGATCCGGATGTCGTCGAACTCGACCGTGAAGTTGGTTGGCCTGCGGTACTAAAACCACGCTCCGCTCAGGGCAGCCGCTACACCTTCTATGTTCCCAACCAACTGCGCCTGAGCGAGTTGCTCGACGATCTGGGGTCGCAGAGGCCGGATATGGTCCTTGAGTCATACCTTGCGGACGATCCGGCACGCGTCGATGGGCCCTACGCCGATTACGTGTCGGTGGAGAGTGTCGTCGCGGTCGGCAACATCAGTCATCTCGCGTTGACCGGTCGCTTTCCTATGGCCGAGAATTTTCGCGAGACGGGATTCTTCATTCCGGCCGTCCTCGATGATCGTGACGAGGCAGCAGTACTCAATCTTGCGACGCAGGCCATCGAAGCCCTCGGCGTTACGACCGGTTGCCTTCACACGGAGATCAAGTTCACGCCCGATGGACCTCGGGTCATTGAGGTCAATGGTCGCGTCGGCGGCGGCGTCCCCGAGATGCTCCGTCGCGCGTCCGGACTTTCGCTGGTCGAGATGACACTGCGTCTGGCGCTCGGTGAACTGCTTCGCTTCAAGGGACCGGTCGCCACCGATCGCATCGGGTTCCGTTTCTTTCTGCAACCACCTTCGGTCTCGGGCACCGTCGCCACCATCGACGGCATCGACGCCGTGAGTCAACATCCGGCCGTGGACGCGATCACGGTCCACCAAGGTCCCGGTGCCGTGCTCGACTGGAAGGACGGCTCGCGGAATCACATTATGGCCGTGGTCGGTTCGGCGGGCGACTACGACGAACTGCTCGATGTGAATCGCCTGCTCCACGACGAAGTGACGGTCACCTACGCCGACGTGGGTCTCGACGAGTGACCTTGCGGCTGATCAAGCCAGCGCCAGCACCTAGCGGGGTCTCTGACCATTCATCGACCCGGCCGTCACGCCTCAGCTGCGCGTTCGTCAACAACATGCCCGACGGCGCCTTTGACGCGACGGAGCGACAGTTTATCGAACTGCTGGACGGAGCGTCAGTGGAGACCGAATTCGAAGTACGCCGATACACGATGGAAGGCGTGCCCCGTGGCGAAGAAACGGCGATGCGTATCGCCACCGAATACTTTCCCTTCCCGGCGATTTACCACGATTCCCCCGACGCGCTCATCGTCACGGGTTCTAACCCGATCGAGCTGGACATCCACGACGAACCGTATTGGGGTGATCTCGTCGAACTCCTTACCTGGTCGCGCTCGCGCGTGCGCTCGACCCTGCTGTCGTGCCTCTCGGCGCACGCGGCGTTGGTCGTCTTTGACGGAGCGAGCCGCCAGCGACTGAGTGAGAAGTGCACCGGCGTCTACGCCCAACACGTGGAACGGGATCGGTCACTCACCGAAGGACTCGACGCCGAGGTGCTCCTTCCAGTGTCGCGCTGGAACAGCGTTGCCGACGAATCTCTCGAAGAGGCCGGCTACGACATCATTCTTGGCTCGGAGGCAACGGGATGGAGCGCTGCGTCACGAGTCGAGGGCGGGCGCCAGACGTTTCTGATCCAGGGGCACCCGGAATACGATCCGTCGAGTTTGTTGCGCGAGTATCGACGCGACGCCGGGCGCTACGTTCGCGGCGAGCGTTCCGAAGCACCTCCCCTCCCCTACCACTGCGTCTCGCCGGACGACTGGGAGGCACTCGTCCGGTTTCATCACGACGTGGTCCTCGGCGCCCGAGACGTCCAGGCCTTTGAAGCGTTGCCAGTCGACGAGCTAGGTTCGAGAGCACCGTGGCCGTGGCACTCGCCGGCCGTAACGCTCTTTACGAACTGGGTGGCTAGCGTCGTGCAAGAAGGGGACCGATAATGCACGATGAGACCATCGCCATCCACGCGGGCTACGAGCCTGACGGCACGCACGCCGTCGCGGTACCCATATATATGTCGGTCGCCAACGAGTTCATCGACGCCGATCACGCGAACGCGATCATGGACCTGGCGACGCCTGGATTCCATTACAACCGGATCAACAATCCTACGAACGACGTGTTGGAGAAGCGCATCACCGCGCTCGAAGACGGAACCGCCGCGCTCGTCGTCGCGTCCGGAATGGCCGCAGTGAGCTACGCGATTCTCACCGTTGCGGCGGCCGGGTCCAACTTCGTCGTCGCTCCGCAACTCTACGGCGCGACGTACACCTACTTCGCTCACGTGCTTTCCACACTCGGCATCGAGGCGCGTTTTGCCGCCGACGACCAAGCAGCGTCGATCGGAGCACTGATCGATGAGCGAACGTGTTGCGTTTTCGTGGAGTCCGTCGGCAACCCGGCGGGCAACGTTGTGGATCTCGAAGCCGTCGCCGACGTGGCACATCGAGCCGGCGTGCCACTCATCGTCGACAACACCGTGGCCACACCGCTCATGTTGAAGCCGTTGCACCACGGTGCCGACGTCGTCGTTCACTCGCTGACGAAGTTCGTCGGCGGCCACGGGACCACACTGGGTGGCGCGATAGTTGACGGCGGCAGTTTTCCCTGGGCCGAACACGCGTCGCGCTTTCCGATGTTCAACGAACCCGAGATCGCCTTTCACAACGTCGTCTTCGCTCGAGATTTTCCGGAGCGGCCATTCGTTGTTCGGGCCCGCTCCATCCAACTCCGCAACACCGGCGCCACGATGTCGCCCTTCAACGCCTTCCAGCTCCTTCAAGGACTCGAGACGCTCGCGTTGCGACTCGATCGCCATGAGTCAAACGCACGAGCAGTCGCTGACTACCTCGCGTCCGATCCGCGCGTCGAATGGGTGAGCTTCGCTGGATTCGCTGACAATCCGTATCACGAACTCGTGCAGAAGTACCTCAAGGGCCGGGTGCCGTCGATCATCACCTTTGGCGTATCGGGCGGCTACGAGGCCGGATTGAGATTCTTCGACTCGGTGAATCTCTTCAAGCGAGTGCTCAACCTAGGCGACGCGAAGTCTCTAGTCATCCATCCCGCGTCCACGACGCATCGCCAGCTCAGCGAATCCGAACTGCGCGCGGTTGGGATACGCCCCGAGACGATCCGTCTCTCGATCGGCCTCGAACATATCGACGACCTCATCGCCGACATTGACCAAGCCCTCACCACATCGACTGACTAGCTCAGAGTCGACAGTCGGCGCCGTCGGCGCCCGCTCAAACGAGAATGGATTCCACGGTCTCTTGGGCGTCGTAGACGGCCCGCAGGCGGCTCCTCGGTGAGGGTAGATAGTGCGTGAAATAACGAACGCCCTCGGTCAAGACGCCGAGCAGTGACAGTCTCGTCTGGAGTCGACCCTCGGCGTCGTAGGGATGGAAGTTCTCGCTTATGGCGACGCTCCCGACCGACGTGCCGCCGTAACTGAACTGCGTCAAGCGACCTTTGGTATAGAGGCGATTCAAGAGCGGTGAACTCGATCGTGCGAGCGAAGGGAGATCGAGGTGACCTCGCACGACATGGTTGACAGTGGCCTCAAACTCGTGGGCGAGTTTCGTCGAACGAATGTTCACCCGTCCATCGCTGGTCGCCGAAAGCTGCGCGTGCGGCCCGAAGGGAATCTTCACCACGCCGGCGTCCATAAGTGCGAGCAGTTCCTGGGAGCGCAGCGGTGGTGGCCCGGCCTCGATCCGGTTGATGCGACCGCGGACGTTCGACTGGAAGTCGATGAAGGACTGCATGGTCAGTCCCCCGTACTCGATGACCGCGCGCATTTGATCGCGAAGTATTCGTGTGACCTCCTGGGCCGCTTTCACTGGGCTGCCCCCAGGCATGAGCGCCTGATCGAGATCGGTCTCGATCATCTCGTAGACGTGCGCCTCGTAGTCCGCGCTGGAGTCGAAATGCGCGTTGTCGTCGGCGAAGAGGACCTCAGCGGGATCGAAGGCACCGTAGGTGAATTCGAGAAGCTCGACCGTTTGATCGAACGTCCCGTCGAGCCAACTCTTCTGTAGTTGATCGCGCACCGATGCCGAGACCGTGGGACCGCCACTCAGAAATGCCGCGTGACAGAAGTAGCGCACCCGAAACTCAGCGAAGAGCAGTGGCAAGAGATCGGTCCGGAAGTCCACACGTCGTCGAAGCGGTGAACCCGAAGGATTGGTCATCTCCCGGAAGGCCGCCGGCGTGCACACGATCGGTTGATAGTCACCCGTCGGGTCGACACCGTGCGCCGACTTTGCGCAGTACGGCACTCCGGACCTCGAGTAGAAATAGATGTCCGGCTCGCGGCCACTCGGCACGTACCGTTTGCGATC
>Ga0302319_10004655_pt1 | contig 28057 bp, 38 predicted proteins | sample Bog_T0_2_FD_203319 | JGI IMG/M metagenome (GOLD analysis project Ga0302319, IMG submission 203319) | Peat permafrost microbial communities from Stordalen Mire near Abisko, Sweden - Bog_T0_2 | ecosystem: Environmental > Terrestrial > Soil > Wetlands > Peat | place: Sweden: Abisko, Stordalen Mire... | reverse complement strand
CGGGCGACAATGTGCAGCTGGCGGTTGAACTCATCACTCCTGTGGCTCTCGAAAAGGGATTGCGCTTTGCCATCCGCGAAGGCGGACGCACGGTGGGCGCCGGCACGGTGTCGGAGATTACCAAGTAGCGGGGAATAGGAATCGCGGCGAGGAGCTTTCGGGCTCCTCGGTCGCGGGGAAGAAGCGACAGGCATGGTAGGACAGAGGATTCGCATCCGGTTGAAGGCATACGATTATCGCGTGCTGGATACCTCGACCGGCGAGATTGTGGAGACGGCCAAGCGCACCGGAGCAACGGTGGCCGGCCCGATTCCCTTGCCGACGATCAAGAACAAGTACTGCGTGCTGCGTTCGCCGCACGTGGACAAGAAATCGCGCGAGGCTTTCGAGATTCGCACGCACAAGCGGCTGATCGACATTCTCGAGCCGACCCAGCAGACCGTGGACGCGCTGATGAAGCTCGATCTGCCGGCTGGCGTCGATGTCGAGATCAAGGCCTTCGAAAAATAACCACCTGCGGTGGGGCAGACGCGCCTTGCGGCGCATGGGCCCAATCGCAGCACGACCTTCGCAGAAGTCAACGCGAAGCGGATCAAGGGTCCGGAAGGATCCCCGGCAGTGCGGCGCAAATCGCTCCGCATGATGAGGTGAGGCGAGATATGGCAGTTACAGGGATTCTGGGAAAAAAGATCGGCATGACGCAGGTCTTCGACGAAAAGGGCGATGTGCACCCGATTACGGTGCTGCAGGCTGGCCCTTGCGTGATTACGCAGTTGAAGACGCTGGCGCGCGACGGCTACGAGGCGGCACAGATTGGGCTGGTCGAGTTCGTCAAGAACAAGAACGTCACCAAGCCCCAGGCGGGACACTTCGCGAAGACTGAAGCGCCGCCGGTGAAGGTGATCAACGAAGTGGCGCTCGAAGTGGACGCGGACGGTGCAGTGGCCACCAAGGCAGGCGATCGTGTGCTGGTCGACATCTTCTCCGAGGTACGGTTTGTGGACGTGATCGGCACCTCCAAGGGCCGCGGGTTTGCCGGGGTGGTGCGCAGGCACGGTTTCGCGGGCGGACCCAAGTCGCACGGGCACATGTTCCAGGTGCAGGGTTCGATCGGCGCCTCCAGCTTTCCTTCGCGCGTGTTTCCCGGCCAGCGCATGCCGGGCCACATGGGCGACAGGCAGATCACGGTGCGCAATCTGCGCATCCGTGGCATCGACCTGGAGGAGAATCTTCTTATGGTTGAAGGTGCGGTGCCGGGATCGCGTGAGGGGTATGTTTTGATTTCCAAGGCCAAGTCTCCGCCGCGCCAGCGCCGCGGCTTTGCCGGGTCGGGCACGGTCGATCCGCTGAAGGCATCGAAGAAGGCCGGCGGCAAGAGAAAGTAGCACCTGCGGTGCGGCAGACGCGCCTTGCGGCGCACTGACCTCAACTTCAGTAATCGAGATTGAGAGCCGGAGAAGGTATCCGGCAGAAGAAGAAGACGATGGCAAATGTAGATGTTGTGAATTTGAACGGAGAGAAGGTTGGCTCGATCGAGCTGGCGGACGCCTTGTTTGCGCCCGACCAGGTCAACGAGGGCCTGCTGTGGGAGGCGGTCAAGCACTACCGCGCCTCGCTCCGCCAGGGTACGCACAAGACCAAAAGCCGCACCGAGGTTGCCGGTTCCGGCAAGAAGTTGTGGAAGCAGAAGGGCACGGGCCGGGCGCGTATCGGCTCGGTGCGTTCGCCGCTGTGGCGCCACGGCTACACCGTGCACGGCCCGCAGCCGCGCAGCTACGACTACGCGTTTCCACGCAAGAAGCTGCTCGGTGCTTTGCGTTCAGCCGTGGCCTCGAAGCTGGCCGACGGCAAGCTGACGGTGGTCGACTCGCTCGAACTCGCCGAATCGAAGACCAAGCTCTACCGCGCGGCTCTGGACAAGCTGGAGGTGACGCGCACCGCGCTGCTAGTGGAAAACGGCAAGACGTTGTCGCAGTCGCTGCTGTTGGGCGCGCGCAATTTGGCCGGCGTGGAACTGGTGCTCAACAACGAAGTGCACCCCTACGATCTGCTGCGCTACGAGCGGGCTATTTTCTCCAAGGCCGCCTTCGAGCAGTTGATTGAAGTGCTGGTGAAGACGGCGTCCAAGCGGAAGCTGGCCGAAACGGAGGCTGTGTAATGCCGACTCTCTATACGACGATTCGCCGCCCGCTGATTACCGAAAAGGGGCTGAGCGTGAAGGAAACCGAGGGGACGCTGGTGTTCGACGTGGCTCCCGAGGCAACCAAGACAGAAGTGAAGCAGGCGGTCGAGAACCTGTTCAAGGTCAAGGTGGCCGGAGTCCGCACCGCCAATGTGGTGGGAAAAGAGCGCCGCCGCGGCAAGTTTGCCGGCTACAAGCCCGACTGGAAGAAGGCGTATGTGCGCCTGAAAGCCGGCGAGAAACTGCCCGAGTACGTGAGCAATTTGTAAGGCAGCTTTTAGCTGCTAGCTTCTAACTTTTAGCTCCGGATGCGCTGGAACCAAGTTAGGGGTCAGAGAGTAAGGGAACAGAAGCTGGTTTGAGCAGGATGGGCTAGAGGCTGGAAGCTCATCAAGGACAAAGACGATGCCAATCAAGACATACCGACCGATCACACCGACGTTGCGCTTCAAGACCACGCTGGTCAACGACGACCTGACGACGGCGAAGCCGCACAAGCCGCTGCTCCAGGTCAAGCAGCGCACCGGCGGACGCCGCAACGTGGGCGACCTGACCATCCGCCACCAGGGCGGCGGGCACAAGCAGAAGCTTCGCCTCATTGACTTCAAGCGCGACAAGTACGGCGTGCCGGGCAAGGTGGCCACCATCGAGTACGACCCCAACCGGTCGGCCCGGATCGCACTGGTCCACTACGCCGACGGCGAGAAGCGTTACATTCTGCAGCCGGTCGGCCTGAAGGTGGGCTCGACCGTCACCTCGGGGCCCGACGCGGACATCCTGGTGGGGAATGCATTGCCGCTCAAGAATATCCCTGCCGGCACTACAGTTCACGCGATCGAGCTGCGGCCGGGCAAGGGCGCACAGATGGCGCGCTCGGCAGGCGCGCAGGCTCAACTGGTGGCCAAGGAAGGCGACTACGCGCTGCTCAAGCTGCCTTCGGGCGAGACGCGCAAAGTGCTGGTCGAGTGCCTGGCGACGATTGGCCAGGTGGGCAACACAGATCATGAGAATGTGTCGATCGGCAAGGCTGGCCGCAATCGCTGGCTGGGCATCCGGCCCGCCAACCGCGGCGTGGTCATGAACCCGGTCGACCACCCGCACGGCGGCGGAGAGGGCAAGACCTCGGGCGGCCGTCATCCGGTGACCCCGTGGGGCCAGCCCACGCGCGGCTACAAGACACGCAACAACAAGCGGACCGATGCATTCATCGTCAGCCGCCGGGCGAAGTAACAAGACAGCCGCTAGAGGCTAGGAGCTAAGTTTTATGGCACGTTCGACAAAGAAGGGCCCGTTCGTGGATGCGCACCTCACGGTCAAGATCGAGGTGTTGAACCAGGCGAACGACAAGAAGGTCGTGAAGACCTGGTCGCGGCGTTCGACGATCTTTCCCGAGTTTGTGGGGCACACGATCGCCGTTCACAACGGCAAGAAGTTTGTTCCGGTGTACGTGACCGAGAACATGGTGGGACACAAGCTGGGCGAGTTTGCGCCGACGCGCACCTTCAAGGGGCATACCGGCGGATCGAAGTCTGCCGAGGCCGGCGCCAAGCCAAGGTAAGACAGGGACTAAGGGACCGGGGACTGGGGACTGGGAAACAGGACCGAGCGCTGGTGGAGATTGAGGACGACACAATGGCAGTCGAGACAATAAGGGAGTTCCGGGCCGAAGCCAGGTTCCAGCGCGTATCGCCGCAGAAGGCGCGGCTGGTGCTCGACCTGATCAAGGGGCTTGGGGTGGAACAGGCGCTGACCACAGCCGCCTTCACCAAGAAGCGGATTGCTCCGGTGATTCACAAGCTGTTGACTTCGGCGGTGGATAACGCCAAGTACCTGGCCGGGGAAAAAGGTTTGGATCTGGATGTCGACAACCTGTATGTGAAGCAGGCGCTGGCCAACGAAGGGCCGCGCATGAAGCGCATCCGTCCGGCGCCGATGGGCCGGGCCTTCCGCTATCAGCGCCGGCTGACGCACATCATTTTGTCGGTGGCCGAACGCAACGGCGGGGCGGGCTTGGTGACCAAGGTGGAAGAGCCGAAGATCGCCAAGGCGTCCAAGGGCAAAAGCGTGGCCGCCAAGGTCGAGGCCAAGGCCAAGACCGCGGCAGCACCCAAGAAGAAGGCCGCGAAAAAGGCCTAAGGTTTTTTGAGAGGAAACATATGGGACAGAAGGTCCATCCTTACGGATTCCGGCTGGGAGTGAACAAGCCGTGGCGTTCGCGCTGGTTTTCCGAGCGCGACTATGCAAAGCTCCTGGTTGAGGACGTGAAGCTCAAGGCTGAGCTGCGCGAGAAGCTCAAGGCCGCCGGGGTGAGCTCGGTCGAGATCGAGCGCCCGGGCAACAAGCTGCGGTTCCTGATCCGCACTGCCCGGCCGGGCATCGTGATCGGCCGCAAGGGCGCGGAGATCGAGAAGCTCAAGACCGAGCTCGGCAAGCGCACCAGCCGCGACGTGTTCATCGACATCATCGAGGTGAACAAGCCGGAGCTCGACGCCCAGCTGGTCTCGGAGAACATCGCGTTGCAGCTGGAAAAGCGCGTCAGCTTCCGCCGGGCCATGCGCAAGAGCGTGGATTCGGCCCTGCGCTTCGGCTGCAAGGGAATCAAGGTGCGCGTCTCGGGCCGCTTGAACGGCAACGAAATCGCCCGCTCGGAGTGGTATCTGCAGGGCCGACTGCCCTTGCACACGCTGCGCGCCGACATCGATTATGGCTTCACCGAAGCGCACACGACGTATGGCGTGATCGGCGTGAAGACCTGGATCTATCGCGGCGACATCTACGAGCAGAAGCGCCGTCAGACGCCCGCGGTCGGCACGAGCGTGTTTTAGAAGCAGGGGTCAGGGGGCAGGGATCAGATGTTCTCCGGCCCTCGATCTTGAATCGCTTGTTTCGCATGAAGTTTGGTTGGCAAGATCGTTGTAAGTACGCCTGGGACGCAAGTCCGGGCAGGGACACAATCTGATCCCTGATCCCTGATCTCTGATCCCTGGTTTTGAGGGTTTCCAAATGTTGATGCCAAAGAAGGTGAAGTTTCGCAAGCAGCAGAAGGGCAAACGCCGCGGCAAGGCGTGGCGCGGGTCCTCGCTGTCGTTCGGTGAATACGGGTTGAAGGTGCTGGAATGCGGTTACATCACCGACCGGCAGATCGAGGCCAGCCGTATCGCCATGACCCGCTTCATCAAGCGCGGCGGCAAGATCTGGCTGCGCCTGTTCCCGGATAAGCCCATTACCAAGAAGCCGGCCGAAGTTCGCATGGGTTCGGGCAAAGGCGCCTTGGATCACTGGGTTGCTGTGGTGCGGCCGGGCAAAATTCTGTTCGAGATGGAAGGCGTGGCTCCGGACGTTGCCCAGGAGGCCATGCGCCTGGCGTCGAACAAGCTGCCGCTGAAGACCAAGTTCGTGATGCGCCCCGGCGCGGAGAAAGTTGTGGCCGCGGCCAAGTAGAAATGCAGCTTTTAGCTGCTAGCCTCCAGCTTCCAGCTCTTCTCGTTGACTTGAAGAGCGATGCGGAAGCGGGAAAGGCTAGAAGCTAGCAGCTAGAAGCTAGGAGCTAGGAAAAAGATGGAACTGGCAAAGATTCGCAACTTGAGCGACGAAGAACTGGTGACGCAGGAGAAGACTTCTGCCGAGCAGTTGTTTCGGATTCGTTTTCAGATGGCGACCGACCCGAGCTCCGGAGCCAAGAAGCTCCGCGAGCTGCGCAAGGAGATCGCACAGATCAAGACCGTGGCCAAGGAGCGCCAGCTGGGCATCCGCGGCGCGAGCAAAGACACGGTCCAGGACGCCGCAGTGCAAGCAACCGTGGTGGACAGCAGGAAGGGAGCCCGTTAGATGACGGCGACTCAAGAGGCAGTGCAGACGCCGGCGACAACGGGCGCGCGGCGCAACGAGAAGGTCGGCAACGTGGTCTCGACCAAGATGCAGAAGACCATTGTGGTCGAGGTTGAGATGCGCAAGGCGCATCCGAAGTACAAGCGCATTGTGCGCTCGACGAAGAAGTTCTACGCGCACGACGAGCAGAGCTCAGCGCGGCTGGGCGACGTGGTCAGGATTCGCGAGACCCGCCCGCTGAGCAAGCTGAAGCGGTGGGCGCTTGAGGAAATCGTCCGGCGTTCGTCTCTGGGCCAGATTGAAGACGCGGCGCAGGCCAAAACGGCAGCAGCCGCCAAGTAGAACGGCAAGCTTTTAGCCTGCAGCTTCTAGCTGGTTTGTTGGGCAGTCGGATTGATTTCGAGAACGGCGAAAGCTAAGAGCTAGCAGCTAAGAGCTAGAAGATGGCAAGGAGAAGAACCCATGGCAGTGCAAATGAGAACCATGCTCACGGTGGCCGACAACTCCGGCGCCCGCAAGCTGCAAGTTATTCTGCCCCTGGGGGGCGGGCTGGGCAAAAAGGCTGGACTGGGCGACATTGTTACCGCCGCAGTCAAGGAATCTTCGCCTGACGGCACCGTGAAAAAGGGCAAAGTGGTGAAGGCGGTCATCGTTCGCACGCGCCTTGCGCATCGTCGGAAGGACGGCAGCTATATCCGCTTTGACGAGAACGCGGCCGTGGTGATCGACGATGCGCACGAGCCGGTGGGCACCCGCGTATTTGGGCCAGTAGCCCGCGAGTTGCGCGAGAAGAAGTTTTTAAAGATTGTTTCCCTGGCCCCGGAAGTTGTGTAGGGCGGCCAGCTGATTTTGGAGAAGAAGATGCAGAGTTTACAGATTCATCGCAATGATACGGTCAAGGTTCTGACGGGTTCCGACCGCGGCAAGACGGGCCGTGTTCTGCGCGTGTTCCCGGACAAGGGCACGGTGCTTGTTGAGCACGTGCGGGTGGTCAAGAAGACGGTTTCCAGCAAGCAGGGCCAGCGCACCAAGGGCGGCATTGCCGAGCAGGAGTCGCCCATCAATGTGTCGAACGTAATGATCCTCTGCCCCAACTGCGGACCGGTGCGGGTGGGCACCAAGGTCGAGGGTACGACGAAGGTTCGCGTCTGCAAGAAGTGCGGGCAGACGCTGGCGACCAAGAAGTAAACCCGGCAGTCTAGCGAGATTCTGAAAAAATTCCGCCTGGACGGTCAGTTCCCTTCCGCAACGGTACACGGTCCAGCAACGGTCCACTCCGGGCGCCGGAAGAAAGAGAGCAAAGCAACATGGCAGCGCGACTGAGAGAGAAGTATCACAAAGAGATCAAACAGGCTCTGCAAAAGGAGCTCGGTCTCGACAATCCGATGGCTGTACCGCATCTGGACAAGATCGTCATCAACATGGGCCTCGGCGAAGCGACAGGCAACACCAAGCTGCTCGACCCGCTGGTGGCCGATCTGGCGAACATTACCGGGCAGAAGCCGGTGACCACCAAGGCCAAGAAGTCGATTGCGGCCTTCAAGGTGCGCGCCGGCATGTCAATCGGCGCCATGGTGACGCTGCGCTCGGATAAGGCCTACGAGTTTCTGGACCGGCTGATTTCGACGGCGCTGCCCCGGGTGCGCGATTTCCGCGGCGTGTCGACGAAGAGCTTTGACGGGCGCGGCAACTACACGCTCGGCCTGCGCGACCAGCTGATTTTCCCGGAGATCGACTACTCCAAGGTGGAGAAGATGAAGGGAATGAACATCACGATTGTGACCACGGCCAGGGACGACAACCAGGCGAAGGCGCTCTTGAAGCACTTCGGGATGCCGTTCCGCCAAGGGGCGTAAGTTCGGTTCGCCTAGGGCGCGGGTAGAGGACAAGAGGGTTTATGGCAACTACTGCAAAGAGAGTGAAAGACGCGCGGAAGCCGAAGTTCAGTTCCCGCAAGCACAACCGCTGCCAGCTGTGCGGACGACCGCGCGGATTCCTGCGCAAGTTCGGCATCTGCCGCTTGTGTTTCCGGTCGCTGGCGCTCAAGGGAGAGATCCCCGGCGTGGTGAAGTCGAGCTGGTAAGTAAGGCAGGGATCAGGGTTCGGGGATCAGGGGTCAGCGAGACCCGGAACTGAACCCTGATCCCTGAACCCGGACAACTGTTTCAAGACATTTCCGCTGGTTTCCATCCGCCGCGGCGGATGGACGAACGGGGAATGAAGGAGAAGGAATGAGTCTGACCGACCCAGTAGCAGATTTTCTGGCGCGGATCCGGAATGCGATCCGGGCGCGTCATCAGAAGCTGGATGTACCGGCTTCCAAGCTCAAGACCGAGATTGCCCGCATCCTCAAGGAGGAGGGCTACATCTCGAATTACAAGACGCAGGAAGAAGAAGGCAGGCAGGTGCTGCGCGTGTACCTCAAGTACGGCGGCACGGAAGCGGCCATCCGCGACCTGGCGCGCATCTCTCGCCCCGGCTGCCGCGTCTACATTGGCCGCGACGAGATCAAGCGCGTCCAGGGCGGGCTTGGCATTTCGATCATGACCACGCCCAAGGGCGTGATGACCGGCCGCCAGGCACGCCGCGAAGGCGTGGGCGGCGAACTGCTCTGCGAAGTGTGGTAACCGCAGTTGTCAGGGATCAGGTTTCAGTTGTCAGTGAAGAACTGAAGATTGAAGGCTGCTCGCTGGAGACTGGAAACGGCTTTACGGGCTGCAGTGGAACGATGGCATGTTGAAACTGATCACTGACAACTGATCACTGACAACTGCTTTTTCGGGACTCGCAAGCCAACTCAAGAAGGACTGATCGATGTCGCGTATCGGTAAGAAGCTGATCCCGCTCCCGGCGGGCGTGAAGTACACGGTTGAGGGCAACACGGTTCTGGTCGAGGGGCCCAAGGGCAAGGTCTCGGCGCTGATCGCCGAAGGCATCTCGCTCGAAACCAAGGACGGCGTGCTGCATGTGAATCGGGATACCGACAAGCATGCCGCGGTGCACGGTCTGACCCGCGCCCTGGTGTTCAACGCCGTGCACGGGGTGACGGCGGGCTGGAAGAAGGATCTGGACATTGTCGGCATCGGCTACCGCGCCGAGCTGAAGGGCAAGACCATGGTGGTGTTCACCCTGGGCTACTCGCACCAGATTGAATTTCCTCTGCCCACGGGCATTGAAGTCGCGATCGACCCCAAGCAGACGCATCTGACCGTGAGCGGCATCGACCGGCAGAAGGTGGGCCAGGTGGCGGCGGACATGCGTTCGCTGCGCAAGCCCGACCCCTATAAGAACAAGGGCGTGCGCTACTCCGACGAGAAACTGAAGAAGAAGGCCGGCAAGACGGGCTCCAAGTAAGGGATCGGGGGGCAGGGTTCAGGGATCAGTGAAAGCCCGAAAGGGACGACTGACCCCTGAACCCTGAACCATGAACCCTGATTCACCGAACGGCACCGCAGGGCGGCTCCGCTGATAGGAAAAGAGAAGATCATGATTACGCAGACCAAGAGGAACGCAATCCGGCAGCGCATCCACGACCGAATCCGGCGCAAGCTGGCCGGAACGGGCGAGCGGCCGCGGCTCAACGTGTATCGGTCCTTGAATCACATCTACGCGCAGGTCATCGACGATCAGAAGGGCGAGACGCTGGTCTCGGCTTCCACCCTGGGGCTGAAGAGCAAGACCGGCGGCAACGTTGCCGCAGCCAAGGAGATCGGCAAGGCGGTGGCCGAGCTGGCCGTCAAGCAAGGGATCAAGAAGGTGGTCTTCGATCGCGGCGGCTACCTTTATCACGGGCGGATCAAGGCGCTGGCCGATGCGGCCCGCGAGGCCGGCCTGGAATTCTAAGAACAGGGAACAGGGGTCAGGGATCAGCGAAATAGCTGCAACGGGCATCTTCAACTGAGCCCTGAGCCCTGAGACCTGGAAAAAGAGAGAGCAATGACGATACTGAAGAAGAAACTCGATGCCAACCAGTACAACCTGAAGGATCAGGTGGTGGCCATCAACCGCGTGACCAAGGTGGTCAAGGGCGGCAAGAACATGTCGTTTGCCGCGCTGGTGGTGGTGGGCGACGCCTCGGCCGGAGTGGTGGGCCACGGATCGGGCAAGGCCAAGGAAGTTCCCCAGGCCATTCGCAAGGGGATCGAAGCGGCCAAGAAGAACTTGGTGCGCGTCAACCTGACCGAGACCTCGATTCCGCACCTGGTGCTGGGCCGTTTCGGCTCGGGGCAGGTGCTGCTGAAGCCGGCGCCGGAAGGCACGGGCGTGATTGCCGGCGGCGCGGTGCGCGCGGTGATGACCTCGGCCGGGGTGCAGAACGTGCTGACCAAGAGTCTGGGTTCGCCCAACCCGCACAACGTGGTCAAGGCGACATTCGACGCGCTGGTGCAGCTACGCGACAAGGCCGATGTGGCCGCCTTGCGCGGCAAGTCCGTAGAGGAGCTCTAAAGCCATGGCGGAAACGAAGATGACCACCCCACCGTCCACGAATCGTCCGTCGGGGACCCCGGCTATGATTCGCATTCAGTACTACCGCTCCAAGAACTCGACGCCCGCCAAGCACAAGGCGGTGGTCAAGGGGCTGGGCTTTACGCGCCTCAACCAGATCGTCGAGCGGGTCGACACCGAATCCACGCGGGGGATGGTCAAGGTCATTCCGCACCTGGTCCGGATTCTGGAGAACTAGCCACTTCAAGAACGCGAGTCGTCCGCGCTCAACGCAGACGGCGCTACAGCGAGGAAATCATGGCAAAGAATCTATCCAATTTACGTGCGCCCCGGAAAGCAAACACCGGGCGCAAGCGTGTCGGGCGCGGTATGGGCTCCGGCATGGGCAAGACCTCGACCCGGGGTCACAAGGGCCAGGGATCGCGCACCGGCACCAGCCTGATGCGCGGCTTTGAGGGCGGCCAGATGCCGCTGCACCGCCGCCTGCCCAAACGCGGTTTCACCAACATCTTCCGCACCGAATACACGGTGGTCAACCTGGACCGGATTGCCCAGCAGACCGAAGGTCTCGCTGTCACCGAGATCGCTCTCGACGACTACAAGAAGCTCGGACTGGCGTCAAGCAAGAGGGCGTTGATCAAGATTCTCGGTTCCGGCGAGCTGGCCGCCGCCATCACCATCCATGCCCACAAGTTTTCCAAGTCGGCTGTTGAAAAGATTGAAAAGGCCGGCGGCAAGGCTGTGGTTGCGGGCGCGGCTCCGGCGGCAGCGTAGCGGAACGAATCGGTTTCCCAGGTCTCAAGATCGAGATCCTTCGGCAGGCTCAAGACTGGCCCTGGGGCACCCGCGCCGGTGTCCCGGATATCGACAATTGAGGTCTGACGGCACCTGGTCCGTTGCGGACGGGTCCGAGCCCGACAAGTGTGACGGCCCGCATATACTGGACTTCGCGACGCCGGTAAGCTCGTCGAAGATCGGGAATGCTCTAAGATGAAGTAGGTCCAAAAAACATTCGATTGGCGCGAGACGCCTGAAGCGGATAAACCGACATGCTTGAGAAGTTCCTCAATATCTTCCGGATTCCCGACCTGCGCAAGCGCGTACTGTTCACCCTTGGCATTCTGGCCGTCTACCGGCTGGGCTCCCACATTCCCACGCCAGGAGTGAACGCTCACCAGCTTGAACTTCTATTCAGCCAGCAAAGCGGTTCGGCGCTGGGGCTGATGGACCTTTTCGGCGGAGGAAACCTGCGCCGCATGACGGTCTTCGCCCTGGGCATCATGCCCTACATCACGGCTTCGATCATCTTCCAGCTGCTGACCGTCGTCTATGAACCGCTGGCGCGCATCCAGAAGGAAGGCGAACTGGGCCGCCGCAAGATCACCCAGTGGACCCGTTACATGACGGTGATTCTTGGCGCGCTGCAGTCGATCGGCATCGCCACCATCCTTACCAAGCAGGGACTGGTGCTGCATCCCGGCATCGGCTTCAGCCTGATGACGGTGCTCACCCTGACCACCGGCACGGCCTTCATCATGTGGCTGGGCGAGCAGATTACCGATCGCGGCATCGGCAACGGCATGAGCCTGCTGATCTTTGCCGGCATCGTGGCCGGCCTGCCCCGCGGCGTGGCGGAAATTTACTCCAAGGTCAAGAACGACGCATGGGGTTCGTTCACCATCATCGCGGTCGCCCTGCTGGTAGTAGGCATGATCGCCGTGGTGGCGTTCATCGTGTTTGTGGAGCGCAGCGAGCGGCGCATTCCCATCCAGAGCGCACGCCGCATTGTGGGCCGGCGCATGATGGGCGGGCAGGCCAGCCATCTGCCCCTGAAAGTCAACTCCGGCGGCGTGATGCCGGTCATCTTCGCCAGCTCCATTCTTTCCGCGCCCATGCTGTTCAGCCAGGTGGAGTGGGTGCAACAGAACCGTTTCCTGCAGCCGATTGTGCAGGCACTCCAGCCCGGTTACCCCTGGTACGAAATTCTGTACATGCTGGGCATCATCTTTTTTGCCTACTTCTACATTTCCATCGTGATGAAGCCGGACGATATTGCCGATAACTTCCGCAAGTCGGGCTCGTTCATCCCCGGCATCCGCCCCGGCAAGCGCACTTCGGACTTCATTAACGATATCCTCACCCGCCTGACGCTGGTGGGAGCCTGCTACCTGATTGTGATTTCACTGGTGCCCACCATCATTTCGTCGGGCATCCGTTTCGACAAGCTTTTCCTGATCGGCAGGCTGTTTGAGAACCTGCCGAACTGGATGATACACGGCATGGGTTTCAACTTCTACTTTGGCGGCACCTCGCTTCTGATTGTGGTGGGTGTGGCCATGGATACCGTCAACCAGATCGAATCGCAGCTGATCATGCGTCATTATGATGGCTTTTCCCCTCGCTCCGGTCGCATACGCGGAAGGAAAACCTGGTAATGTCTTCATCTACGATCGCACTTGAAAAGGGCCGGGAAACGGGTTCAAAAACCCTTCCCGGCCCAATTCTCTTATTGGGCGCGCCGGGCGTGGGCAAAGGAACCCAGGCCAAGGAACTGGTGAAGCTGTGGGGCATTCCCCAGATTTCCACCGGGGATCTGCTGCGCGCCAATGTGGCTCGGGGGACGGCCCTGGGCCGTGAGGCCAAGGAGTTGATGGGGCGCGGGGAACTGGTGCCCGATTCCATGGTCAACGAGATGGTGGCGGCTCGGCTGAAGGAGCCCGACGCGGCGGACGGCTACATCCTGGACGGGTTTCCTCGCACCCTGGGTCAGGCCCACTGGCTCGACGGCCGGCTGGCTTTGGAGAAGCAGCCGCTGCCGGTGATTGCCGTTAGCATCCAGGTGGACTATAATCAATTACTGCGCCGGATTGTGGGGCGCAGGAACTGTCCTGTCTGCGCGACCATCTATAACATCTACATGAATCCGCCCAAGCGGGATGGGTTCTGCGATATAGAGGGTGCGGCGCTGGTCCAGCGAGCCGACGACACGGAGCAAGTCTTCAAGGAGCGCATGCGCGCTTATGCGGGACTGACTGCGCCGGTTGTGGAGCACTACCGGGCCTTGGGACGCTTTGCGGAAGTGGATGGAGACCGGCCGATTCGAGAGATCGCGGCCAGCATCGTCGCCGCCGTCGAGCGGTTACGCCAGTAGCGTAGCCGAACGGCGGGTTTGTGCGTGAGAAGCTAGTTGTCAGTTCTCAGTGGTCAGTTGTCAGTTCTTCCCGATGCGGCGGAACTCAAAACTGACCACTGAAAACTGACCACTGAAGAACTGGATTCTTTGTGGCAGTTGTACTGAAGTCGTCGCAGGAGATCGAGAAGATGCGCCGCGCGGGCCAGGTGGTTCGCGAGGTGCTGGAGTTGGTGCGCGCCAAGGTGAAGCCGGGCGCGACCACGCTGGATCTGGAGAACGCGGCGGCGGCGCGGCTGAACGAACTGGGGGTGAAGGCTGCTTTTAAGGGCTACCACGGCTTTCCCTGTGTGCTCTGCACCTCGGTCAACAGCGAGGTGGTGCATGGCATTCCGTCGGCCAAGCGAGTCTTGAAGGAAGGCGACATTGTTTCGGTGGACTTTGGCGCGGTGGTCGACGGCTACTTCGGGGACGCGGCCATTACCGTTCCAGTGGGCTCCATCGATGCGGACGCGGCGCGGTTGCTGGCGGTGACGGAGAAGTCGCTGCTTGCGGGTATTGCGGCGGTTCGGGCGGGCGCGACCCTAGGCGATGTGGGCGCGGCGGTGCAGGATGTGGTTGAAGCCGAGGGGTTCTCGGTGGTGCGGGATTTCGTGGGCCACGGCATCGGGGTCCACATGCACGAAGACCCGCAGGTGCCGAACTTTGGCGAGCGGGGCCGCGGCATGAAGCTGAAGACGGGCATGGTGATCGCTATCGAGCCGATGGTCAATGCCGGCAAGGCGGATGTGAAGGTGCTGAGCGACGGATGGACGGCCGTGGCCGCCGATGGAAGCATGAGCGCCCATTTTGAGCACACGGTGGCGGTGACCGCGACCGGAGCTAGAGTTTTAACCGACTAGGAGTCGGTCTCAACAGGCCGGAGGCGAAAATTGCGCCGGCGGAATTGGATGCCGTTTGTCGAAGGAAGACGCGATTGAGGTCATGGCGGTGGTCACCGAGACCCTGCCCAATGCGATGTTCAAGGTCAAACTCGAGAATAATCACGAGGTGCTGACCCATGTTTCGGGAAGGATGCGCAAGAACTTCATCCGCATTTTGCCCGGTGACCGCGTGGCCGTGGAACTGAGTCCATACGACCTGAACCGCGGACGAATCGTGTATCGCTACAAGTAAGCCGCTAGCTTCGAGCCGCGCTGGTGGCCAACGAAGCCGGTAGCGGGTAGCGGAAGGATGAGCTAAGAGCTAGAGGCTAGCAGCTAGTAGCTGGCTTCAAGGAAGGGCAGCAAACCAATGAAGGTCCGTGCATCGGTAAAAAAGATTTGCGTCAAGTGCAAGGTCATCACCCGCAAGGGTGTGGTGAGGGTGATCTGCGAAAACGCAAAGCACAAGCAGCGCCAGGGCTAAGACAGCCTGGCATACGTGGAAGCTTCCACGGCAGGGATCAGGTTTCAGGGATCAGACAAAACACGACAGTGCAAGCACCGTGCAAACTGACCCCTGAACGCTGAACCCTGGCCCCTCGAACAAGAGGCGAGTTAGCTTGAGTCAAGGCTTGCGATGAACCTCTGGAAGCGCGAAGCACACACCGTGCGAACCGGCTGAGGCCGGGGGCACATAACCCGCAGCAGCAAAGGAACCAACATGGCACGTATTGCTGGCGTCGATCTGCCCCGCAACAAGCAGGCACGGATCGCGCTCACATACATCTTCGGCATCGGAGACCCGCGTGCGGCGAAGATTCTGGAGAAGGCGAATGTCGATCCCTTCAAGAAAGTCCAGGATCTCGGCGAAGATGAGGTCAACCGCATCCGTCAGGTGATCGAGGACGAGGGCAACGTCGAGGGCGACCTGCGCAAGGACGTCTCGATGCACATCAAGCGTCTGATCGACATTCAGAGCTATCGCGGCACGCGTCACCGGCGTTCGTTGCCGGTCCGCGGACAGCGTACCCACACCAACGCCCGCACTCGCAAGGGCCCGCGCAAGGGCACAGTTGCCGGCAAGAAGAAAGCGACGGGTAAAACCTAAATGGCGAAACCAGAGCAGAAGTCCGGAGCGGGCAAGCCGGCCGCCGGCAAGGCAGCCAAGAACAAGAAGTTCAAGAAGCGCGAGCGCAAGAATGTGCCGTTTGGCATTGCGCATGTTCAGGCCACGTTCAACAACACCATCGTCACCATCACCGATCCTGTGGGCAACACGCTCAGTTGGAAGAGTTCCGGCTCGCTCGGCTTCCGCGGTTCGCGCAAGGGCACGCCGTTCGCGGCGCAGCAGGCAGCGCAAAACGCCGCCAGCGCTGCGCGCGATCACGGCCTGCGCGCGGTGGATGTGCGCGTCTCCGGTCCGGGATCGGGCCGCGAGTCGGCCATCCGCGCATTGGCGGCAGCTGGCATCGAGGTGCGCTCCATCCGCGACGTAACGCCTGTGCCGCACAACGGCTGCAGGCCGCCGAAGCGTAGGCGCGTCTAAGAAGCAGGGGTCAGGGATCAGGGGTCAGGGATCAGATGTGGCGTTGGACAGCCCATTGATTCAACTGACCTCAGATCTCGATCCTGACATTGGGAACGGGAACAGGACCGGGGACAGTCCAGTGCGGGTAGATCGAGCACAAATCAACTGACCCCTGACCCCTGATCCCTGACCCCTAACATGGGCCGGGAGGAAGGCTCCTCTGGATCAAGAGTCCGGAGGACCGTAAACCGGCCGTCATCCGAAGTAGGGAGAAGAAGGAAACATGGCACGTTATACAGGACCCGTCTGCCGCCTTTGCCGTCGCGAAGGCACCAAGCTTTTTTTGAAGGGCACCAAGTGCCTTTCCGACCGCTGCCCGATTGAGAAGCGCAATTTCCCTCCGGGCATGCATGGCAAAGACCGCAAGGCCAAGATTGTAGGCTACGGCCTGCAGCTGCATGAAAAGCAGAAGGCCAAGCGCATGTACTTCACGCTGGAAGGCCAGTTCCGCGAGTACTACGAGAAGGCCAACCGCGCCACGGGCGTTACCGGCGAACTGTTGATCCAACAGTTGGAGCGTCGCCTGGATAACGTTGCCTACCGTCTCGGCTTCGCTATCTCGCGCCGCCAGGCGCGGCAGGTGGTTCGCCACGGCCATGTCACCGTCAACGGCCGCAAGGTGAACATTCCTTCTTACCAGGTGCAGGTGGGCGATGAGATCGCCATCCGCGAGAGCGCGCGCAAGCTACTCATCGTGGAGCAAGGAGCGCAGTACGCGGCGCAGAACCCGGTTCCGACCTGGCTCGAAGCCAACTTCGACACCTTCACCGGCCGCATTCTTTCACTGCCCAGGCGCAAGGATGTCAATTTGCCGATCAACGAACAGCTGATCGTCGAACTGTACAGCAAGTAAGAGTGAACGGTAGGCAGTGAACAGTGGACGGTGAGAGACCCGATCGGGTTTTTTACCATCCACTGACCACCGTTCACCGTCCACTGTATTTCAAACCGAAGGAGAACTTGCGCGGCCGCCGCAGAATGCTTCGCGACGTACATGCCGCGCGGGAAATGAGACCAGCCTATGTTGTGGAGAGGATTTCAAAAGCCGAAGCGTTTGGCCGTGGATGCGGAGACGCTTTCAGACACGTTTGGCAAGTTCAGCGCGCAGCCGTTTGAGCGCGGATTTGGCACGACCATCGGCAACGCCCTGCGCCGGACCCTGCTGAGCTCGATCGAGGGCGCGGCGGTTACCGCGATTCGCATTGAAGGCGTGCTGCACGAGTTCCAGTCGATCGGCGGCGTGGTTGAAGACGCGACCGACATCATCCTGAACCTGAAGCAGGTTCCATTCAAGCTCGCCGGTGAGGGACCGAAGGCGCTCTATCTGCGCGCCGACCAGCCGGGCGTTGTGACCAGCGGCATGATTGAAGCCGACGGCGATGTGGAGATTCTGGACAAGAACATATATCTGGCCACGCTGTCGGAAGGCGGCAAGCTGGACATGGAGATGCGCCTGAAGAAGGGGCGCGGCTACATCTCGGCCGACAAGAACTTCGACGCCGACCTGGGCCTGGGCTTCATTCCCGTTGACTCCGTTCACTCGCCTGTGCGCCGCGTGAATTATATCGTGGAAGCCGCGCGTCTGGGCCAGATCACCGACTACGACAAGCTGACCCTCGAAGTGTGGACCAACGGCGCGGTTCTGCCCGCCGATGCGGTGGGCCTGGCCGCCAAGCTGCTCAAGGACCACATGAACATCTTCATCAACTTCGAAGAAGAAATCGAAGCCGAGGCGCGCGGGGAAGAGAGCCGCGGCCTGCTGCGCAACGACAATCTGAACCGCAGTGTGGAAGAGCTTGAGCTTTCTGTCCGCAGCTACAACTGCCTGAAGAATGCCAACATTCAGTCCATCGGCGAGCTGGTGCAGAAGACCGAAGCCGAGATGCTGAAGACCAAGAACTTTGGCCGCAAGAGCCTGAACGAGATCAAGGAAATTCTTGCGCAGATGGGTCTCTCGCTGGGCATGAAGATTGACGAAAACGGCAACCCGGTTCCCGGACCTACCAGCATTCCTCCCGCTGCCGCCCTGGCCGCCAGCTATGGCCGCTACGACGACGAGGACGAGCCGCTGGATTCCGTGGACCTGCAGCTGCCCACCGAGACGGAAAATTTTTAAGGCAGTGATTAGTGGTTAGTGATCAGTGGTTAGCCGGGGGCTCTCCACTGAGGACTAATCACTAGCCACTCGACACTAATCACTGATTCGAAAGAGAGTTGCATCATGCGCCATCGCAATTCAGGATTCAAACTCGGACGCAACACCAGCCATCGCCGCGCCCTGTTGCGCAACCTGGTCACGTCCGTCATCATCGAGGACCGCGTTCAGACCACCGTGGCCAAGGCCAAGGCTGTCCGTCCGCTGGTTGAAAAAATGATCACCCTGGGCAAGAAGGGCGATCTTCACTCGCGCCGTCAGGCGCTCAGCTTTCTCATGACCGACGCCTCGGTCGAGCGGCTGTTTGACGTTGTGGCTCCGCGCTACGGCGATCGCCAGGGCGGCTACCTGCGCATTGTGCGCGCCGGTTTCCGCCAGGGTGACGGCGGCGAGAAGGCCTTCATCGAGCTTCTGGGCGCTGAAAAGCAGCTGGAAGTGAAGCGCCAGAAGCGCGAGGACATCAAGGCCAAGAAGCGCGCCGAACTGGAAAAGCAACTGGAAGAGAGCAAGAAGGAAGAGCCGGGCGAAGAGGCTGCATAGGCCTCGCTGTTCCGGCGAAGCTGTCTTCGCCAATGAACCACCACGGGCGTTCGCTTGCGCGGACGCCCGTGTTGTTTTTGCGGGTGAAGGCAGCCTTTTGCTGTCTGGCGAACGTCAAACTGGCATGATGCAGCCGGTACGACGAGTCCTTATTGGCGCTGCGCTGTGCGCGGCAATTTTTCCATCAGCGCAACTCTCTGCGCAGCAACTCACGCCGCATCCCATTCAGCTTGCCAACGGCAAGAGTCTCACGCTCAATCTCCCCTCCAACTTCGCCATCAACGTTGCCGCAGAGGGGCTGAAGCGCATCCGCTTCATGACCATGGCGCCGGATCACCGCGTGTTCGCGACGGACATGCATGACCTGGGCGACAACGCGCTCGGCAAGGTCTACATTCTCGATGGATGGAACGAGAAGACGGGCAAGTTTTCCAACGTTACGCCGTATCTCGAACACCTGCGCAATCCCAACAACATTGCCTTCTTTACCGAGCCCGCGCAGAGCGGCAAGTCAGCGCAGTCGTGGCTTTATCTGCCGCTGACAGATCGCCTGCTTCGATACAAGTACAGCGCGGGCGACCGTGCGCCGACCGGGCCGCCGGAGGTGCTGGCGCGCTATCCCGACTATGGGCTCAACTACAAGTACGGCGGCTGGCATCTCACGCGTACTGTTGCTTTTGCAAGCCTGCACGGCAAGACGCGGCTCTACCTTACGGTGGGCAGCTCGTGCAATGCGTGCAATGAGAAGGAAGAGGTGCGCGCCACGCTGACGGTGATGGACCCGGACGGATCGCATCAGCAGATCATCGCGCGCGGACTACGCAATGCGGTGGGCATGGAGTACGTTTCAGCTATCGACGGCGGCGCACTGTTCGCCACCAACATGGGAGCGGATCACCTGGGCAACGGCGCGCCCGAGGACACGTTCTTCGAGCTCGACGGCAATGCGCGGCCGGTTGCAAGCGACGCCAACTATGGCTGGCCCACATGCTACTTCGATCACGGCACGGCGCACGCGGACCATCTGATTGCCGATCCCAAGCCCGGCGAGCACGTGGTGCCTGCGCCGCCTGCCGGGCCGCATCCCGCGCAGTTCGACTGCACAAAAGTCCCCGCGGCATTCACCACGTTCGCCGCGCACAGCTCGCCGCTCGGCCTTGAATACTTTGACTCGGGCAACAAGGCTCTTGGCAATTCGTTCCTGGTGGCGTTGCACGGAGCCAGCCATGTGGAGATCGGCGCGGGCTATCGACTGGTCCGCTTCGACGCCAACAACCGCAAGCCACGCGACTTCATGACCGGCTTTCTCGATCACGGCAAAGTGAAGGGGCGGCCGTGCGGGATCCTGCGTGTGGGGCAGGACGCATTGTTGCTGACGGACGATCACGACGGCGTGATCTATTACGTTCACGCGCACTAGAGCAGTTCTGCAATTCATGTGCTCTGTTTAGTTGCGTGCAAGGCGGCTTTTTCTTAGGGAAAAGCCACCTATCATCGTGCTTTCGGTGTACAGCAATTGGAGAACGGCTGTAGCCTGATTGTGTTTTATGCTGCTCGATCCAGGTGCTTGGGCCTGAAGCAACGCATGAAGATATAGATCAGCGACTGAAGCACGATGGCGCCGGTGCAGTCCAGCAGCACATCCCACGCCGATGCGGTGCGGTTGGGCAGAAAGCTCTGGTGCCACTCATCGCAACTGGCGACCAATGCGGTGCCCAGCAGCGCCAGCACCGCGTCCTGGAGAAACCTGGTTCGCGGCAGCGTAAACCACCAGGCGCGGAGCCAGGCCAGGCCGATGAAGCCGTAGCCGAAGAAATGGCCGGTCTTGCGGATGTAATGGTGAACCAGCTCCCAGCGCGCGTTGGCCATGTGCCCGATGAAAAACTCGACGATGCGGCGCAGCGGACCGCTGGTGTGGTTGGAGCCGAACATCTCCGTGGATTCGATCACGATGATGGCGATGCCGATTGCGACCGGCAGCCAGATGTAGATCCAGTAGAGGAGGCCGCTGCGGGGGCGATTACTCCACATGGTAGTTGGGCGCCTCGCGGGTGATGATCACGTCGTGGACATGGCTTTCGCGCAGGCCGGCGCCGGAGATGCGCACGAACTGCGCGTTCTCTTGTAGCTCGGTGATGCTGCCGCAGCCCAGGTAGCCCATGCCGGAGCGCAGGCCGCCGACAAGCTGGAAAACCATGGACTCGAGGGGGCCGCGATAAGGAACGCGCCCTTCAATACCCTCGGGAACAAACTTGGCCAGGCGATTCTGGCTGGCGCGCTCGCGTTGCACCACGCCCTCGCTGCCCAACTCGGCGCTGGCCATGTCGGCTGTGCTTTGGAAGTATCGCTCGCCGGAGCCCTGCCCCATCGCAGTCAGCGAGCCCATGCCGCGGTAGCTTTTGAAGCTGCGGCCCTGGTAGAGAATCGTCTCGCCGGGGCTCTCGTCGACGCCGGCAAAGAGCGAGCCGATCATGACCGAGCTGGCGCCAGCGGCGATGGCTTTGGTGATCTCGCCCGAGTACTTGATGCCGCCATCGGCGATCACCGGAATGGCGCGCTCGCGACCTGCGCGGTAGGCCTCGGCGATAGCTGTGACCTGCGGCATGCCGGCGCCGGTGACCATGCGTGTGGTGCAGATGGAGCCGGGGCCGATGCCGACCTTGATAGCGTCCGCACCGGCATCAATCAGAGCCAGCGCGCCCTCGTAGGTGGCGATATTGCCGGCCAGCAGGTCGACACTCGGGAAGGCTTTCTTGATGGCGCGAACGGCATCGAGTACGCGAATCTGATGGCCGTGTGCGGAGTCGATGACCAGCACATCGGCGCGGGCGCGGACCAGCTCCGCGGCGCGCTCCAGGAAATCACCAGTCGCGCCAATCGCTCCGCCCACGCGCAGCCGGCCCTGATCGTCCTTGCTGGCATTGGGATACTTGAGCTTCTTCTGGATGTCCTTGACGGTGATGAGGCCCTTGAGCTCGTACTCGTCGTTGACGACGAGGAGCTTTTCCACGCGGTGCTTGTGCAGGATCAGCTCGGCTTCTTCAAGCGTGGTGCCGACGGGAACGGTGATGAGGTTGCTGCTGGTCATCACGTCGCCGACGGGGATGTCGGTGCGGGTCTCAAAGCGCAGGTCGCGGTTGGTGAGAATGCCGACCAGCTTTTTGCCCTGCGTAACGGGCACGCCGGAGATCTTGTAGCGGCGCATCACTTCGAGGGCGTCGGCGATCAGCTGGTTGGGACCGATGGTGACTGGATCGACGATCATGCCGCTCTCCGAGCGCTTGACCTTGTCGATCTCGCCGGCCTGGTCGGCGATGGTGAGATTGCGGTGCACAATGCCGATGCCGCCCTGCTGCGCCATGGCGATGGCCATGCGCGACTCGGTGACGGTATCCATGGCCGAGGAAAGCAGCGGCGTATTGAGCGTGATGGCGCGGGTGAGCTGGGTCTGCGTGCTCACCGTGGCGGGCACCACCTCGCTGTAGGCGGGCACCAGCAGCACGTCGTCAAAGGTAAGGGCTTCGGGCAGATGTTTGGTCAGCATAAGAGTCAGACGCGCCAGCCGGGCGGGGGATTCTTGTGTCTCCCGTCGCGGCTGGCGCGTATGTCTATTGTAGCGGAGGGGGCTGAGGGGTTTTGCACCTGGCAGTTTGTGTCTTTGCTGGATGGGCAAACACTAACGGCGAGAGTCCAGCGACGAATGCGGGAATAATATCGGCCGGTCAAATCTTACGCTGCTGGCGCAACCTTCCTTGCTGCCTTAAGCAAGACGCGCAGAGCTTCGTTGACGGCGTTAGCGTCAGGGAAAGCTTCCGCGACGTCGGGAGCAAGGGTCACCATCACCACGTCTTTCGGGAAACGATCGGCATATTTGCCACGGACGGCATTGGAAAAATCGTATTCATCGCGCATATCATCGTCCTTCACTACCTGATTAAGGCTGTTGCTCATATCGTCTCCTTTCCACCGGCTCGGCCTTGCGGGCGCTGATGAGCCGAATTGTCTGTTCGTCGTCAGTATGCACTACAACGAGAAGCAGTTGCCGATCAGACTTTCCGAGGGCCAGCCACCGCTCCTCCTCTTCAGAATGCTCCACATCGGGCTGCACGAGCAAGAGCGGATCGCGAAAAACAGTTGCTGCCTCCTCGAAATCTACACCATGCCTGCGCAGGTTGATTGCAGCCTTTATGGTATCCCAGACAATCGACTGGGGTTGCATGTCACACCCCGACCGGGAAGGGCTTGGGGCTGGATTCGTCGTCGGTGTTGGCTGTGCCTGTCTTCCAGCGTTCGAAGCGGCCTTGCAGCAGGCTCATGAGGCCGGTGTACCAGTAGCCGATGACGAACAGGATCAGGAACGGCGCGGTGAAGTAGTTGTGGTTGGAGAAGGTGTAGAGAATGGCCAGGAAAAAATACGTTCCCAAAGCCAGCTCAATCCATGGCGCAAGCACCAGGCGCTTGCGGTACTTGGCGGCCTGCGACTTTTCGCCCTTCTTGGCCACGCGGTACTTGGGCGTGCGGACGAATGCGCTCTTCATTCCGAACAGAGCTTCCATGACCGCCTTGGTATTGGTGACGGTGAGACCGATGCCAAGCGCCATGAGAAACGGCAGATAGAGAAAGGTCTTCATCCAGGTTTTGGGAAACAGTTCGCGCTCGCTCATGACGTAGAAGACGGCGATGGAAAACGTGGAGGCGGTGAACAGGGGAACATCGATCAGCAGCATCTGGAACCAGCCCTGGTAGAAGCGGCAGATCATGGCCGGAATGAGCAGGGCGGACATGACGATCATGAGCGGATAGCTGAGGTTGGCGGTGAGGTGGTAGACGGCCTCAATCTTGATGCGGCGCGGCACGTTGGAGCGGAAGATCTGGGGCAGCACCTTGATGCTGGTCTGGATGAGCCCCTTGGCCCAGCGCGCCTGCTGGGTTTTGAAAGCGGTCATCTCAATGGGCAGCTCGGCGGGGCACTCGATGTGGGGCAGGTATTTGAAGCGCCAGCCGGCCATCTGCGAGCGGTAGCTGAGGTCGGTGTCTTCGGTGAGGGTGTCGTGCTGCCAGCCGCCACCGTCGGCAATGGCCTGCTTGCGCCACATGCCGGCGGTGCCGTTGAAGTTGAAGAAATCTCCGGAGCGGAAGCGCGCCCCATGCTCCAGCACAAAGTGGCCATCGAGCAGGATGGCCTCAATCTGGGTCAGCATGCTGTAGTCGCGGTTGAGGTGGGTCCAGCGGGTCTGCACCATGCCGATGCCCGGCTCGGCAAAGTGGTGGACGACGTTCATGAGCCAGTCGGGCGGCGGCATGAAATCGGCGTCGAAGATGGCGACGAACTCGCCTTTGGCCACCTTGAGGCCGGCATCGAGCGCGCCGGCCTTGTAGCCGTGGCGATTGGTGCGATGAATGTAGACGATCGGATGGCCCAGGGCCGCGTAGCGCGCCACGATCTCCGCCGCCACCTGCTGGGTCTCGTCGGTCGAGTCGTCGAGCAGCTGGATCTCGAGCTTGTCCTTGGGGTACTCCATTGCGCAGATCGATTCAATCAGGCGGTCAATGACGAACTGCTCGTTGAAGATGGGCAGCTGCACGGTGACCGAAGGCAGATCGTCGAAATGGCTATCGGGATTGGGGTTGGCATTCCTGCGGTATTTGAAGTAGAGGTAGCACATGGTGTAGCGATGCACACCGTAGATGGCCAGGATGATCATGACCAGGAAGTAGGGGATCAGGAGCGCGGCGTCGAACAGGTTCCAGTGGTAGAGGCCCTGGAAGGTCTGGTCGGTCTGTTGCAGGGTCTTGAGGTAGTGGCGCAGGCCGGTCTGGGGCGCCAGGGCCAGATGGGCAGCCAACTGCGCGGGCAACCCGCCGAGCAGGGATTGGCGCAGGCTGGCGATAGGCTTCAGACAGTTCACAAGCGCAGCGAACAGGGCGACCCTCCACGACCGGGATACCGACCATTGTATGCGATGGCAGGCTGCGGGCGGCAGGGACGTTCCGGGCGGTGTGCGGTTGTTGCGAGAGGGGCATCGCGGCCCGGCCGAGCCGCGATGCGCCGTGCACGTGCTAGAAGCGTTTGTCGAGGCCGACGGAGAATGCCTTCAGATGGCCGCCGGCCCAGCAGTGAGGGTTGCTGAGCTGGTTGCCCGCGGTGTCTGACGCGTCGTGGCAGTCGGTTGTGACCCCGCGCCCGCCGGCGCCCAGGTCGAAGTGAGCATAGGGGTGGTTGAAGGTGCCTGCCCAGTCGCTGTAAAGCTCAAGTCCCTCGCCGATGCGGTGCCGGTAGGCGACGGTCACGAGGTTGGACTCGTTATCCATGCCGCGGCCTCCGGTCATGTCGCCATCGGCCGAGGCGGCGTAGGGCGCGTTCTGGAAGCAGTCGTTGTGCTGGCAGGGGTCGCCTGGGGCGCGGTAGGCGTGAGCCCAGCCAAAGGACAGGCTGTCGAACCGGCCGATGGCCTGGGTACCGGCTAACCAGCTGCCCAGTCGCTGGCGCTCGTTCTGCCACTCCAGGTAACCCGGCACATAACGGTGCATGCTTTCTGCGATGGCGCTGACGATGGTCTTGCGGTGAAAGAATCCATATTGGATACCCACCTTGCCTGCGTCCTCGTCGGCTACCTCAGCGTTGTAGAAGGCCGTCGGCACCCAGAACAGGTAACCGGCGCTGTTGACGAACGTGGTGTTGGCTCCCGTGAAGGTGGGATCGTTGGTGGTGATAGGGCCGGTGTAATTGGATGGCGGGGCGCTCGAATAGATGCCGGTCATATCGCTTTGCCGGTTCACCTTCATGTGCCGCTCGTAGGCCGCGGTGACGTAGAGCGGTTCCCTGGTGTAGGAGACATTGCCGCTCACGACGTCAGAAAAGCCGCCATCGTTGCAGGCGATGGGCGACAGGCCGCCGTCGCCCGGATTGTCGCCGCCGTTGCAGTCCGGTTCGCCGGCCGGAACGTTGCCGCTGTCGTTGGCGCGGTCCTGGTCGGGCGAGAGGAAAGCGTTGAACTGCACGCCGCGCAGTTTTGGCGAGGTGTACCAGATGGAGTGATCGAGCCGGTAGCCGAACTCGACGCGGTTGTCGCCGCCGGTGTTGCCCATGATGACGCCGTAGTCACCTTCCATGCCGTTGAAGGGGTTCATGCGCGCGGTGGACTGCTTGTAAGGCGGGTCGGTCTTGCCGATCAGCAGCGCACCCCACTTGACATTACCAAGGCCGAGGTAGCTGTTGCGTGTGAACAAAGTGCCGTCCACCGTGTCCTGCTGCTGGCTGTTGCTCTCGTGCAGGCCCGGCGCGGTGGAGATATTGACCGACGTCTCCAGTTGAAAGATGAAATTGGTGTCCTTGATTCCGGTCATCTGGGTTCCGCGCACGCCCACATAGGCCAGGTTGGTGGAGATGTCTTCAAGCCAGCCCATGTTGCCGACCGGGGGGTTGCCGTTGCCGTCGAGCAGTCCCCTGGTTCCCTTTGTGGCTGTGTCGACGGAGACATCCAGGTTGCCATAGAGCGTGATCTCACCGGCCTTTGTGTAGAAGGTCAGGTCGCGGCCCGGTTTGCGCTCGAAGAACCTGTGGTGCGCCTGCTCGGCGGTGGTGGGTTGCGTGGCGCCAAGGGTCAGGTTGTGGACCGCGTCAGGATCGATGCCGCTAACCGAGGGAGTGGTCGAGCCTGGTCGCGTTCCTGGCGCCACAGCGGGCACGGCCGGCGATTGCGAGGCGGCCTGCACCGCGTTGCGCGAGGCTGCTGTCGTGGTACTCGCAGGCTGTGCCGCCGCACGCTTCAGCGCTGCCGCATCGCGGGCTGCGGCGTCTTCCTCGGTTCCCGCGCTGGCGGGTGCGGCACCCTTTTCCATGGCATCCATGCGCGCCTGCAAGGCAGCCAGCGCCTTGGTCAGCGCATCCACTTTTTGTTCGAGAGCCTGCTTGTCATCCGCGGCCTGCGCCCGCGCAGCGTGGGGAGCGGCAGCCAGCGTCAGCAGCACGAGCGCAAACGCCGAGCCCATGGTGCGGACTGGCGATCCTGCTGTTTTGGTGGTAACAAATGCCATGGTGTGTTTCCTTTCCTTATGTTGCAGTGAGCTCCGTGGCTTATCGTTCGCCCGGCGAAGCTGCGCCGCAGTTGATGCGAAACTCACACAGGATGCCGTTGAGGTTGGCGGCCAGTTCTGAGAAGTTGCGGCAGGCCTCCGCCGTTTCGCGCGCGGTCTCGGCCGTGCTCAGAGACACCGCCGAGAGACTTCCGGCCGATTCGGAAATCTCGTTCGAAGCGGAGGTCTGTTCCGTGGCCGCTGTGGCGATGAGGTGAATCTGCATCTCCACCTGCTTGGAGGCTTCGATCACCGTGTCCAGGCCGGTGCGCGCGCGCTCGGTTTCGCCGATGCCCTCTTCGACCGCCTCGCGGCTCTGGGTCATCACTTCAAGCGTCTCCCGCGTCTCGTTCTGGATGCTGTGGATGCTGCCGGCAATCTCTTCCGTGGCGGCCTTGGTGCGCTCGGCCAGGCGGCGCACCTCGCCGGCGACGACGGCAAAGCCGCGGCCGTGCTCGCCGGCGCGGGCAGCCTCGATGGCCGCATTCAGGGCGAGCAGGTTGGTTTGCCCGCTGATCTGCTGAATCACATCGACCACCTTGCCGATGTCGGTGGAGCGCTGGGCGAGGGACGCCATTTTGTCGGCGACGGAGGTCGACGCGCCGGCGATCTTGCCCATCGTTGCCGAGGCGTGCTTCATGACGGCGCCGCCGAGTGTTGCCGCCTGGGCCGACTCGCGGCTGGACAGTGCCGAGGCCTCCGCATTCTGGCTGATCTCGCCGATGGTTGCCGTCATCTGCTGGGCGGCGGCTGCGATCTGGTTAATGCTGTCGGCCTGGGCGCTGGCGTTCTCGCTCGACTCGGTGGATTTCTGAATGAGGGTGGCGGCGGTGGCCGACAGCATCTCCGCGCTCTGGGCCACCATCTGCAAAAGGTTGCGTACGGTAGAGACGGTCGCGTTCAGTGCAACGGAGAGGCGGGCGACCTCATCGGTTCCGCATTCCACTACCGTGACGGTCATGTCCTTGGCGGCCACACGCTCGAGCGCTGCTGTGACGGCCACGAGCGGCGGCATGATGAGCCGCGTGAGGCCGCTGCCGATGACCGCGCACAGCAGCACCGCAATCGCCATCAGGACGCTGGTTACGATGACCACGGTATGGGCCAGCGCGAGGGCGCGCTTGCCCTCGTCTGTGGCCTGCTTATTGTTCAGTACCACGTCTGCTTCCACGGCGTCGACGGCGGCGTT
>Ga0302319_10004653_pt1 | contig 28059 bp, 20 predicted proteins | sample Bog_T0_2_FD_203319 | JGI IMG/M metagenome (GOLD analysis project Ga0302319, IMG submission 203319) | Peat permafrost microbial communities from Stordalen Mire near Abisko, Sweden - Bog_T0_2 | ecosystem: Environmental > Terrestrial > Soil > Wetlands > Peat | place: Sweden: Abisko, Stordalen Mire... | reverse complement strand
AGTTCAAGCCCGCCCAGAAAGACGGGCAGCCCGCCGACTTTGAGGCAGTTCTGCACATCGAGTTTCAATTGGCGTCGTAAGGTACTCATCATTTACTTGTAAGCATTCATCACGCATCACAGGTAGAATGAAACAAACCCAAATGTTGCGCTTCCCTCTGGCATTGGCTGTTCTTACGCTCTCCCTGGTCTGCGGACTTACGTCTGTTTCCGCGCAGACTACGCCTGATCAGACCGTGCCCGCGACCACTGCGCAGGCCCCCACTCCGCCTCCCGCTTCAACCACGGCCCCTTCGCCCGCTCCCGATCCGAAGCTTTCCACGCGAGACACCGCCGTCCAACAGGCTTCTGCCGCCGCCGCCAGCTTCGACCAGGTTATCGACCGTTCCATCGAGCGCGAGCATTTCTTCATGGCGCAGATGAAACAACTCCATCCCCTCGTAGAAACTTACCTGCAGAATCTGAAGGAAGATAAAGAACTTGGCGCTCCTGCCCCGGTTAGCGATGTCTACTTCCTCGGCCGCCTGGATATGAGTGCCGGTACCGATGACCGCACCTTCTCCTCGCCCACTACCTCCGGCCTCGGCAAGCGCATGATCAGCAAGTTGAGCAATGTCTATTCCATGAAGTTTCTGCCGCTGGGCTTTGCCCAGATGGTCGTGCTCGATGAGGATTTTCAGCGCAAGTATTACGACTTCACTTTCGTTCGCCGCGAGTTTCTCGGCGAAGTGAAGTGCATCGTCATGGACGTTGCCCCCAAAAAAGATGCCGGCAAGGGACGCTTCCTGGGCCGCATTTGGATCGAAGATCAGGACTACAACATTGTCCGCTTCAACGGCACTTATTATCCTCATCCTCGCGCCAGTTACTACTTGCACTTCGACAGTTGGCGCGCCAACCTCCGCCCTGGCGTGTGGCTGCCATCTCTGATTTATTCCGAGGAATCCGACCTCAAATATCGCCTCGGCCAAACCCTCGACTACAAAGCCCAGACCCGTCTTTGGGGATATAACCTGAAAGATCTTCGGCGAAACTCAGAATTTACAGAGATCACTGTCGACGCGCCCCAGTCTGTACAAGATCAGAGTCAGAAAGCGCAAGACGCATCGCCCATCGAGGCGCAGCGCCAGTGGGAACGTCAGGCCGAGATCAACGTGCTCGACCGTTTGCAGCAGATCGGCCTGCTCGCACCCGAAGGCGAAATCGACAAAGTTCTTCAGACCGTCGTCAATAACATGATGGTCACCAACAACCTCGATATCCAACCGGATGTCCACTGTCGCGTTTTGATGACCACGCCGCTCGAATCATTCACCATCGGCCACACCATCGTCGTCAGCCGCGGCATGATTGACGTGCTTCCCGACGAAGCTGCCCTCGCGATGATCCTGACCCACGAACTGGCACACATCGTCCTCGGTCATCATCTCAATACCAAGCTCGCCTTCAACGATCGCATGTTCTTCCCCGACGAGCGCACCTTCGAGCGCATGGACTTCGCGCGTGACAAGGCAGAAGAAGAAGCCGCCGACAAGAAAGCCATCGAGCTACTCAACAACTCTCCCTACAAAGACAAACTCGGTAATGCAGGATTGTTCTTGAAAGCCGTGCAGGCGAGGGCTCCCGCCTTAAAGAATTTGATCCGCGCGCATCTCGGCGACAGTCTCCTCAACGGCGATGCCACTCGTATGTCTTCGCTGATGACCTCGTCGCCGCAGTTCGATCCGAAGAAGGCTGACCAGATCGCAGCCCTTCCTCTCGGTGGCCGAGTAAAGATCGATCCTTGGAGCGATCAACTCGAACTGATCAAGACCAAACCCGTCGCCATTACAACGGCTGCGGAAAAAATGCCGTTTGAGGTCACGCCCTTCTTCCCGTTCCTTACCCGCCTCAGCACGAATGGCCCGGAAAAAACAGCACCTATGCCCGTCGCAACTCCTTCAGGACGTTAGGTCGGTTGTCGCCCGTCCAGGAACCGGTTTCGCGGAAACCGTTGGCATCTCCGCGCCCAAGGCGAAATCTGGAGCGCTTCGTTCCGCCCCCATTTCAGTGAACGGCGGCGCACAATAACGATGGACGCAGAGCAAGACAAACACCAAGTTTCGTTTCGGGGATCTAGACGGAGAGAATCAAGCGGAATACTGCTGGGAGGGCCGCTGCCAAATGACACCGGCCAGTTCGCGAGCTACTGCGACATCTGACTGCCGACCGACGAGAACACGTTATTCGCGTTGCCGCCAATCAAACGGACCGTGCCAATTACGATTACGAGGATCACAGCCAGCATCACCGCATATTCGGCAACGTCTTGACCGCTCTCCTCGTTACACAACTGACGAATCTTTTGAATCATATTTGCCCCTAATTCGATGGCGCGCCCTTTTTTCGAAACGTTGTTCAGGGGATATAGTTCGCCGTCGTAATGTTTGTAAAGTTATCGTGAATTTAACCTGTACCCAATGGCACTCCAGTGACCTCACATGGCACTTTCGTGCCATACGCAAAAATAACACTCAAATTGCTCATTACAATAGCTTTATTAAACAATTGTCTTCAGCGGAAGGCCTTGGTTCACCGCAAAAAGTGCGAGTTCCAATCGTGTCGAAACCCCAAGTTTGTCAAAAATGTTGCTCAGATGGTGCTTTACCGTATCCTCGCTGATCTTGAAATATTCCGCGATTTCACGATTCGCGTAGCCCGCCACCACGGCGGACACAATCTCCAGTTCGCGCGGCGTCAGCCCGAACTTCTTCTGTTTCGATTCCTCATTCGTGCTCTGCATCAGATTGCGCAGGTATTGCACCAGATTCGAGACACTATCCCGCCCTACCCAGTATTCTCCCGCCATCACCGCGTGAATGCTCTTCAGCAATAACTGGGTCGCGGAATCCTTCAACACCACGCCTCTCGCTCCTAATTGCAGCGCTTCGACAACTTGCTTTTTCTCCACCGCCGCGGTCAGCAGGATAATGCGCACCGCACTCGCAGCGCCGGCATTCGTGTTCAAATCGCGCAGCGCGTCCAATCCAGTGTGGCGCGGCATCGCCAAATCAAGTAACAGCACATCCGGCTTCATCTCCGTCGCCAGTTTGACCGCTTCGGCACCGTCGCACGCTTCTCCGATTACTTTCATCTCGCCTTCCGATTCGAGCAGGCGTCTCAAACCGTCGCGAAAAATAGGATGGTCATCCGCAATCACAATGCGTATAGGCTGGCTTCGTTTGTCCATAATTTTCTTGTTGCTGTTCAAGCGGTCCATCCCGCTCGCTCCGCGCCCGGTCTATCCGTGATTGGCCGGTTCATGATTGGGCTTGCCCGCCGGCGGAATTCGAACCTCCAGCCGTGCGCCGTGACCCGGTGTCGATTCTATCGTGAGTTCGCCCTCCAATAGACGCACTCGTTCCCGAATCACGGCCGGACCCTTTCCTGTTGTTTCGAGTTCCGCGTCGGTTAACTTCCCTGCGAATGAAAACCCCTTGCCGTCGTCCTCTACAGTCAACTGCAAGTTCCCGTTGCGCTGCGCCAGTCGCACCAGGACATTGTGTGCGCCGCTGTGTTTGCGCACATTCACCAGGCTCTCCTGCACAATTCGAGCCAGTTCACGGCATCCCTTCTGCGCCAGATCGACGCGTTGCAACTCGCTGACAAACTCGGCAGCAATTCCTGTCTCCCGCCGAAACCGTTCCACGGTATCCGTGATAAAAGCGAGCAGCCGTTCCGCATTGACCTCAAACGATTTCATCGCCTGCATCAATTCGCGCAGCTTCAGAACTTCCTCGCGCAAAAGTTTCTGAATCCGCCCCAGTTCCGAGTTCACCACCGGCGCTTGCGTGCCCGACTGGCGCCGCAGAACGTCCAATTGCATCTCGACCGCGATCAGCGATTGAATCGCTCCGTCATGCAGTTCCCTCGCAAAACGTGCTCGCTCCAGCGCCCCAGCGCGCTCGCGCAGGCGCCGCATCAGGTAAACGTTGTAAATCGCCGGACCCACCTGTTGCGCGAATTCCTGCAGGAATCGCAGCTCCTCTTCCGGATCACCCATCAGTGTCGGATCGAACAGAAACACCCGGCCCGTCCACTCGCTGCCAAAAGCCAGCGCGACGGAAACCACAACGTCACATTTCTCCAGTGTGGTTAACGCCTTTAGAAATTCCGTGTCCGCATCACGAAGACGCTCGCCATCGCGTCTGAGCAACACGCTGCGAAAACCAGTCCCGCTGCACGACGCGTAAATTGCATCCGCAGGAGAGTCGAATAAATACACTTTTTCTGTTTCCGGCATTGCCTCGCGCCAGCGCAGTTCCTCATTGCCATGCCCATCGCTCCGTCGTTTGATCTCGGCGAGAAACACTCGATAACTGTGAGCTTCCTGCGAGGCGCTCACAATGCGGGGCGAGCCGTAAATGCTCATCACCTCTCCCAGAATCTGCTGCATCGTTCCGGTCAGGCCCGCTTCCACCCGCGTCGAACTGAGGACGCGCGTAATGACAGCGCGTTCGGCCCGAATCTTGTTCTGGTTTTCGGACATGTAGCCGAGCAAAAAGCCAGGCACGATCAGATAGACCGAACTCATGAAGAGCTGTTGCAGGTCCATCTCATGCACGCTCACACCGAGCCGCGGCAGGTGCATGAGGTGCAGCCAATGATCGGCCGCCGTTTCTAATCCTTCGCGGACCGCAAACGCCCCTGTCCACAGCAACAACGCGGCGACGACAGCGGTCCCGACCGTTTCCCATAAGCCCCAGCGGTACGCCGCGGCCGCCATAACAAAAACGAAGAAGAGAAAAAACGGACCTTGTTGCGCCGGCGCAAACATCGAAATCAATACCGGCCACAAAATGTCTAGCGCGTGCACCACCAGCCGAAACGCCCTCGTCGAGCGCGGCCGGAACCGCACCAGAAACATTACCACCACGGCGTGCACGAGATAAACCGTTAGCATCCAGTACAGCCAACGTGAATAGGTAAACCGCCGTGCCGGCTCCATCCACAACGTGAGTTCTGCCGCAATGGTCAGCGCGACTCGCGCCGTCGCCAGCCAGCGCTCCGTCCGTCGTATTTCACCGGCACTCAGCGGCGCCCGAAAGCGCCACAAGTCTCGATATCGGGGGATGGTCCAAGACAATGTCTATCTCGCCGTTAGCGTTCGCCTTACAAACTTGCCTTACAAAGTAGAGTGCCTCATTCTAAAGGGAATCCCAGTTAAACTCCATCCGCTTCTCGATTTGACTTCCGTTTCCCAGTTTCGCACCGCATTGGTTACTGAAGTAACCAGGCCTCCTTTCTGGACGCAGTCTAGAATGGTTCGGGAGTTACTTGCCTTGGGCGGACGCACCAAAATCTTGGTCTATCTTTTGGTCACCCTGGTTTTAGCCCAGGTCGCTGTCGCTCTGGTCATGTCCCGGGGAACCGCCCTTACCATCGCCAACGACCTCATCCAGGGAAGCCTGCTTATCGTCGCCACCGCTTCCTTCCTCCCCAACATCTCCCGTTCCCGCAGTCCCAGTCTCCACACCCGGCTCTTCTGGATCCTCATGAGCGTCGGTATGTTCTTCTGGCTCACTTATCAGGGAATGTGGAATTACTTCGAAGTCTTCAAGCGTGTCGATGTTCCCGATCCCTTTCTCGGCGACATCGTTTTATTCCTGCATCTCGTGCCCATGATGGCCGCTCTCGCCGTCCTTCCGCATCTCCGCGAAGACGAACGCGACGAACGCATCCGCATGCTCGATTTTGCCCTGCTCCTTACCTGGTGGGTCTTCATCTACGTCTACGCCGTGATCCCCTGGCAGACCGTGCACGTCGACGGAGCCATCTACAACACGAATTTCAATCTCACCTACCTCACTGAGAAACTCGTCCTGCTGATAGCTCTCGCCATCCTCGCCTACACAGCTCACGGCGGATGGCGCCAGCTTTACGGGCAGTTGCTCGGCGCCAGCGCCCTTTACGCCTCCAGTTCCTACGTTGCCAACTGGGCTATCGGTCGCAAGATGTACTACAGCGGCAGCATCTATGACATCCCCCTCGCCATCTCTATGGCTTGGATCGCACTCGTTCCCTTGCTCGCCTCGCGCCTCGATCTTTCCGACTCCAAACCTTCGCAGCCCTTGCTCGGCGTGTGGATCACCCGTCTCAGCATGCTCGCCCTCTTCAGCCTGCTCTGGACTGCCCTTCGATCCGAACTCGATCCGTCCCTTCCACCGTCCGTCAAAGCCTTCCGGATCACTGTAAGCCTGCTGGCGATGGTCGTGATGGGCGTTATAGTTTTCTGGCGCCAGCGCCTGCTCCGCGACGAGTTATCTCTCTTCCTCGAAAAATCACGCCGCTCGTTTGACGACCTCAAAGCTCTACAGGAAAAACTCATCCAATCTGAAAAATTGGCCTCTCTTGGACAGTTAGTGGGCGGAGCCGCCCACGAGATCAATAATCCTTTAACCGCCATGCTCGGATATTCAGAACTACTCAGCGCCTCCGAGTTGCAGCCCGAAGAACAATTCCAGGCCGCACAAATCAGCGAGCAAGTTCGCCGCACCACTACCCTCGTCGCCAGTTTGCTGACCTTCGCCCGTCAGGCTCCGGCCAATCTTGCGCCCGTCGACATCAACTCCGTCCTGCAAACCGCCGTGCGCCTGCTGGCTCCCCAACTCGAAGCCGAGTCCTGTACCATCCGTCTCAGTCTCACCCCGTCGCTTCCGCTCGTTCTCGCCGACTCCAACCAGATTCTTCACGTCTGCATGCATCTCGCATCCCAGATCAGCGGTCATCTCGATCGCGAAATTCGTTCTGCTCTCTTTGTCCGTACTCACACGCAAGACAAACTCGTTTTCGTCGACTTCTCTTCCAACGACTCCGCCGGCGACGGCAACGATCCTGCCGCCCCCGCCCTCTTGTTTCCATCGCTGTTAAACTCCGGAGGCGAGAACAAACCCTCCACCCTCTCCCTCAGCGCCTGCTGCCGCATCGTCGACGAACATGGCGGACGTCTTTTGCAAACCTCCTCTTTCGTCCGCCCCGCCTTCCGCATGGAACTTCAACTCGCCAGCAGCGTCATCGCTCGCCCCGGATTCAACGCCTCCCACCGCACCGCTCGCAGCGGCACCTAGGCGCTTTTCGATTCCTTGTTCGCGGCGCAAGCCTGAAAGATTGGTACCCCAGGTTCGTTCCCGTTCTTCAGGGCACTAACCTGGGTCTTGCAAGCGCTGCGTGTCAGTGTGTAGACTGCGGTGCCGGCATCGTTCACGACGTCAATTCCACCAGCGTCGTCCGCTTCAATTGTCCACACGCCGCAAAAATATCCCGCCCGCGCGGCCTCCTGACAAATGTCGGTACCCCTGCTCCCATCAGAATCCGTTGGAACGCCAGCACCCGTTCTTGTTCCGGAGTTCGATACGGCAGCTCCGTCCCTGGATTCAACGCGATCAAATTCACTTTCGCCCGGATTCCCCGCACGAGTTCCGCAACCTCGCGCGCCTGCTCCGCCGCATCATTCACCCCGGCCAGCAGCACGTACTCAAATGTCAACCGTTCCCGCGCGCGCAGCGGAAACTCCCGCGCCGCCTTCATCAACTCCGCTAAATTCCACTTCCGGTTCAACGGCATCACTTCGCTGCGCAGCTTGTCATTCGACCCGTTCAGCGAAATCGCCAGCTTGGGACGCACTGCCTCTTGCCCAAAATCGTAGATCCGCGGAATAATTCCCGCCGTTGATACCGTCATCCGCGCCTCGGGAATCCCCACGCCATCCCCCAGCAGCAGCACCGACTTCATGAAATTGTCATAGTTCAAGAACGGCTCGCCCATCCCCATGAAGACGAGATTCACTCGCTGCAACGGAGGCTGCACTCCTTGATCCCGCAGCACAGCCGCAATCTGCCCCACGATCTCTCCCGCGCTCAAATTTCGCTTCACCCCCAGCAGCGCCGTAAAGCAAAACTTGCAATTCACCGCGCATCCCACCTGGCTCGACACACAAATCGTCGCCCGCCGCCATCCCACCTGCCTCGCCGGATCCGCCGCTCCTTCAACCTCGTCTCCCGCTTCGCTCCCGTCGCCGCCCTCCCCGCCATCCCCGTCCGGCATCCATACCGTCTCCACCGTTTCGCCGTCGGCCAGTTCAATCAGATACCGCACCGTTCCATCGGTGGACACAAACTTCCGCTCAATCGCCGGCAGCCCCACTGTCCAACCCTTCGCGGCCAACTGAACCCGATACTCCCTGGGCAGAGTAGAAACCTCATCCAGCCCCTCAATCTTTTGCCGGTAAATCGCATCAAATAATTGCTGCCCGCGATATGCAGGTTGTCCGGTGGCAGCCGCGAGGTCCGCGAGTTCCTGCAGGTTCAGTCCCAACAACGGTTTGGAAGACAGATTTTCCATTTTCCCTGTGGATCGATTACCTCTTTAGACTCTTCCGAACCGGGCGAAGACGATTATTTCTTTGCAAATTTCATTTAAGAAATCCATGTAAACATAACAAAATACGCTATTAATCTAGTTACCGTCGCGGCGTTTGATTTTATGGGAGAATAGTAATAGCACCCCGCCCTGGGAATTCATATTCGTCGGTCATGTTTTCATAGCTGGAAATTTCATCGTACACAGCAATCGCCACTTTCATAAGAGGAAATGGTAACGCACTCATGGCTAAAGAAACTCGCAGTATCCGTAAACAGGTGTTGCCCAACGGCCTCACCGTCATTACCGAGCAGATGTCTCACATTCGCTCGGTCGCAATCGGCATCTGGCTCAAAACTGGCTCGCGCGACGAAGATTCCGAGTGGAACGGCATCTCTCACTTCATCGAGCACATGGTCTTCAAAGGAACCGAAACCCGCTCCGCCGAAGCCATCGCCCGCCAAGTCGACTCCATCGGCGGCAACATGGACGCCTTCACCGCCAAGGAGTGCATCTGCTTCAACATTAAAGTGCTAGACGAACATCTTCCCCTCGCCATGGACGTCCTGAGCGATCTAGTCCTCCATCCCGTCTTCGATGCCACCGACATAGCGCGCGAACGCGGCGTCATCCTCGAAGAAATCAAAATGGATCAGGACAATCCCGACTACCTAGTCCACGAAATCTTCACCCAGAGCTTCTGGAAGGACCACGCTCTCGGTCTTCCGATCCTCGGCACCCGCGAAAGTGTAAAGAGGTTTGATCGCCCCGTGGTCTCCCGCTTCTATGGACACCACTTCGCTCCGGCAAATCTGGTTGTCAGCGCTGCAGGAAACCTCGATCACGATCAGTTCGTTGCCCTCGTCGCCAAGCATTTCGAGCACGTGAAGCCCGCGAAGAATGGCCTTCACTCCCCGCAGCCCAAGACTTTTTCGCGCATCAATCTGCGCAACAAGAAATCCCTCGAGCAGGTTCAGATTTGCATCGGCGTCCCCTCGCATCCCATCGCCCATGAACGCCGCTATGCCTCCTACATCCTGAATACCCTCCTCGGAGGCGGAATGAGCTCGCGCCTCTTCCAAAACATCCGCGAGCGCCAGGGACTTGCCTACTCCATCTACAGCGATCTCAACCCCTACCGCGACACTGGCTCCATGTGCGTCTACGCCGGAACCTCGCGCGAATCCGCCATCAAAGTCGTCGAGAGCGTTGTCGGAGAATTTCGCAACCTGAAAACCATCCCCGTTCCCGACGAAGAATTGCGTCGCTCCAAAGATCAGCTCAAAGGCAGCCTGATGCTCTCCCTCGAGTCATCGACCGCCCGCATGTCCAATCTCGCACGGCAGGAAATGTATTACGACCATTTCTTCAGTCTCGACGAGTTGATCGAACGCATCGAAGCCGTCACCGTTGAAGATCTGCAGCAAACCGCCGAGGAATTCTTCCGCACCGATCAGATCGCCGTAACCATCCTCGGCAACCTGACCGGCCTGAAACTAACCCGCGACCAACTTGCCTGCTAAGTAGATCCTGTGGAGACAGGCGAGTGTGGCGATGGTCTACCTCGCCCGTCCAAGCCGTGCGCAGCACGGCCGCCCTCTCCTCTGAACACGTACCCAACAGTTCATTTGCCTGTGTACCGCACCCCGCTCCCCTTGCTATTCTAGTAACGACGAGTAAGTGGGCCCGCCACCCAATAAAGATACCAACAGGCCTCTGGACAACTCGCTCCCGGTGCTGAATTTCGTAGTGCAGCCGTGTAGTCAAGACAATTAGGTCCAAGCCAAGAGCTAAAAGCTAAGAGCCAACGGCCAGCCCTTTCCCGCATGCAAATCGTGATGGACGTCTTCGCGCAAATCTTCAGCACCCTCTGGGCGCATAAACTCCGCTCGTTCCTCACTATGTTCGGCATCGCCTGGGGCGTCGGTTCCCTGCTCCTCCTCGTCGGACTCGGTGAAGGCTTCCGCAGCGGCAACCAGCGCGGACTTTCCGAGTACGGCGAAAACATCATGATGATCTTTCCCGGCCGCGCGCCCGTCGTCCAGGGCAGCATCAACTCGGCTCGCGAATACCGACTGACCTATCAGGATTACCTCGACATCCGCAAAGAGTCTCCCCACATTCGCGCCATCACTCCCGTCCTCGCCACCAACGACGTCCATGCCGTCAGCGAATTCGCCAGCGCCAGCGGCCAACTCACCGGCGCGGAGCCGCAATACAACGGCATCCGTTTTCTTCCCATTCTCCAGGGACGCTACCTCAACGACCTCGATGAAACTCAGAAGCGCGACGTCGTCGTCCTCGGCGATGAAATGCGCCGCAATCTTTTTCCCGGACGCCCCTCCATCGGCGCCTTCATTCTTCTCAACGGCCATCGCTTCGAAGTGATCGGCACCCTCAAGCGCGTTGGCCGCGGCGATGACAACTCCACCAACACCCGCGCCTACATTCCGTTTCAGGTCATGCGCAGCGACTTCCCACTTCCCGGCGAAGAAGGATTTGACGCCATCTCCTCCATCAACTTTCAGCCGCGCACCGCTGACGAGCATCTTCTCGCGCTCGACGAGGCCCATCGCGTTATCGCTCGCAATCACCACTTCGATTATCACGATGAAGATGCCTTCGAAGGGTGGGACACCGTCAAACAGGCTCAAATGATGGGCACGATATTCGACGCCATGGATGAATTTCTAGGCACGGTCGGCATGGTCACTCTCGCCCTCGGAGCCATTGGCGTCGTCAACATCATGCTCATCGCCGTCACCGAACGCACCCGCGAAATCGGTCTTCGCAAAGCTCTCGGCGCGACCAATCGCAGCATCATGTTGCACTTTTTCTTCGAAGGCATCCTGCTCACGCTAGTCAGCGGCTTGCTCGGCATGGCACTCGCCGGCGGATTCATGGCGCTCCTCGGCAACTACAACGGTCCCGGTGGTTTTGACCCCCCGCGGCTTGTCCCCAAAACCGCAATCCTCGCCATCGCCAGCTTGACCCTCGCCGGTGTGGCCGCCGGACTTTATCCCGCTCGCAAAGCCGCCCGGCTGGAACCGGTCGAAGCCCTGAGACAAGAATGAAATCGGTTTAGTAATTTGGTAATCGGGCAATTTTGCAATCTAGTAGCATGCGGTTTTAGTTTTCAAATTACGAAATTTCCCGATTACAAAATTACCCAATATACTTTTTATGTTGCAAGACCTGCTCCAGGAGTCCTACGACGCGATGCGCCACAACCGGCGCCGCACCGCGCTCACCATGCTCGGCATGGCCTGGGGCATCGCTACCGTCGTCATGCTTCTCGCCTATGGAGACGGCTTTGGTCGCGCCTGCGCCAACATCTTCGCCAACTTCGGCACCAAGCTCTTCATCATCGTTCCCGGCCGCTCCTCCATGCAGGCTGGAGGCGAAAAGGCTGGAGCCCAGATCCGCTTCACCCTTGACGACGTCGATCTCCTCACCTCCAACATTCCGCAGATCACCCACATCACTCCCAACGTCAACAAAGATTCCATCGTGCAGTATGACGCACGCTCCTTCACCATGAGCGTGAATGGCGAATACTCCAACACCTTCTTGATTCGTGCACTCACCCTCGGCCAAGGCCGCTTTTTCAACGCCGAAGACCAGATGCAGCGCGCGCGTGTCGCCGTGATCGGCTCCGAAACAAGAGAAAAACTTTTCTCCGGACGCAATCCCTTAGGCGAGCACATTCGCATCGGCGGGATCAGCTTTCAAGTCGTCGGCGTCCTCGCCGCCAAAATGCAAGCCGGAGACGACAACATCAACCGCGTCATCTACGTGCCATTCACCACCATGAGTGACATCAAAGACACGCACTATCTCGACTCCATCTGGTTCAACTACGAGACCAACGACTATGAACGGATCGAGCAATCCGTGCGCTACATCATGGCGGCGCAGCACAAGTTCAACCCCACCGACCGCCGCGCTCTTTTCGTCTTCAACCTGATGCAGCAAGTGCACCAATTCGAGATCATCACCCTCGGACTGAAAATCCTGCTTGCCCTCATCGGCACCCTCACCCTCGGCATCGGCGGCGTCGGCCTGATGAACATCATGCTCGTCTCCGTCACCCAGCGCACCCGCGAGATCGGAGTCGAAAAAGCTCTCGGCGCCCGTCGCCGCCACATCTTCCTCCAGTTCCTCGCCGAAGCCCTCACCATCACCTTCATCGGCGGACTGCTCGGCATCATCCTCGCCTATGTCGTCGCCTTCTCCGTCGGACGCTTGACTCTCTATAGCGCCATGGCCAAACACGCCGAAGCAGGCGACATCCGCCTCATGATCAATCCCGTCACCCTCGTCGTCGCGGTTCTCATCCTCACCGCCGTCGGACTAATCAGCGGCATGGTCCCCGCCATCCGCGCCTCCCGCCTCGACCCCATCGAAGCCCTCCGCTACGAATAAAAGCCCGTGTGGTGGCGGGGCTCCGCTCCGCGCTTGTAAGCCAAGGCCCATCTTCATCGACGCCACGCCTATCACTTATGGTAGAAATATTTGCTGTCCACAATCTTGGATCACCACAGCAACATTGAAAGAAAAGCCGTGTTATCCCTATCGGAGGATGCTCACAACCAATGAAAAAGCTGATTGCATTGTTCGTGATTTGTTTCGGGTTTTCTCTCTCAGCCGTCGCCCAGCATGAAGCACACGCCCCCGCCGGCCACCCCGAAGTCGGTGGCCACGACAACATTCCCAAGCGCGGTCCCGCGCACGTCGAAACTCCGCACGCACCGGAAGAAAACCGGCATTTCGACGATCGCGCTGGCCATCCCAACGCCCCACACGTCGACCGCGGCAAAACCTGGGTCGGCCACGACACCGGACGCGACGACGTTCACTATCATCTCGACCATCCCTGGGAGCATGGCCACTTCACCGGTGGCATCGGTCGCGGCCACATCTGGCATCTCGGAGGAGGAGGCCCGGGCCGCTTCTGGTTCGGCGGTTTCTACTTCTCCGTCGCTCCCTACGATGTGGGCTACTGTGATGGCTGGCTTTGGGATTCGGACGACATCGTCATCTACGACGACCCCGACCACATCGGCTGGTATCTGGCCTACAACGTCCGTCTCGGTACCTACGTCCACGTAATGTACCTGGGAGCTTAACCAGAAGTTGTAACCGATATAAAGCTTGTCATTCCAAACAAAGCGAGGGATCTGCAGTCTTCAATACCGCGAAACTGCAGTTCCCTCGCAATAACCTCGAAATGGCAGCCGTATTAGACGAACAGCGCTCGCCTACTTCTTTTCTTCGCTCTGGCCGTCCTTTTTATCTTCCTTGCTCTTGTCCACGATCGACATCAACTCAACCTCAAAAATCAACGTCGAGTCAGGACCGATCTCTCCCGGACCACGCTCCCCATACGCAAGGCTTGACGGGATAAAGAGCTGCCACTTCGATCCCACCGGCATCAATTGAAGCGCCTCTGTCCAGCCCTTGATTACCTGGCTCACGCCGAACGTCGCCGGTTGCCCGCGCTTGTAGGAACTATCGAATTCCGTACCGTTCACCAGAGTCCCGCGATAATTGCAAACCACAGAATCGCTCGCCCCCGGTTTCGGACCCTTGCCCTCGGTCAAAATCTTGTACTGCAATCCGCTGGGCAGTGTGACCACACCTTCCTTCGTCTTGTTGGCCGCGAGAAAGGCCTCGCCTTCCGCCTTATTCTTGGCTCCCGCTGCCTGCGCCTGTTCTTGCAGCCGCTTGCCAACTTCCGTTTTCACTTCAGTCAGCACAGCTTGCGCCTGTTCCTGTGTCAGCCGAGTCTTGCCCCCTAATAGAGCATCCTTCACTCCGGCCGCTACCAGCGCCGGATCAAACTCTACACCTTGCTTATCCAAACCTTGTTTGTAGCCCGTGCCGATGTTCATTCCGAGCGCGTAGCTGAACTTCTGTTTGCGCGTCGTCAGCGCCGGAGCTGCCGCTGCGCTTTTCGTCGCCGTTCCCGTCTTCTTTACGGGCGCTTTCGTCGTTGTGGCTGCGGGAGCCGCTGGTGTCGTTGCCGGAGGAGTACTTGCTGGAGTCTGGGCATAGCCATCCCCCCCCAGCATCATCGCTGCGGCCAATAGAAGTGCAGTGTTGAGAGTTCTTTGCATCCCTCTATTGTCACATTGCCTCGCATTCTGCGCCACACCCGACTTCATTGCACCGCGAAACTCCAGCACAATTCATCCGATGTTCAGGTACCGATCCAACGTTGACCAGAGAACCCCGTGATTCGACCGCTTCGCCGCGTTCGAAAGTAATTATTTCGTTATTGCGCCGCAAGCAATGCGGTCGCCAGCGTTTCCAGCCGGATCGGTTTTCTGGTCGTCGGCTTTGGCGTGGATCACGAGAGCAGTTCCACCGTTACTGAAGATGGAATGCGGGTCGTCGCCCCAGGTGACGTCCTTATCTTCGCGCTTGAAGTGGGCTTTGCCGTCGGCTGCGACGCTGAAATTGGCCCCGTCCCCTGCGTGATGACCTTCGGGATTCTCGAGGCCATGCTTCTTGCCATCGGGATTGAAGTGTGGTCCTGCGGATTTGAAATCGGGCGCCTCGCACTTGGCATTCTGATGGAAGTGGATGGCATGCTCTCCGGGAGGAAGGTTCTGAACGCTGACTTCCATGCCAACACCTGGAGCGGAGTCCCAAAGAATGGCGGAACCAACGACCTTGCCTTGCGCGTCCTTGAGTTGAACCAAGATCTTGGCGGAACTGGCGGAGGCCAGCGCGACGACGAGGAGTGCGAGGGAGAAAAGGCGGGCGGTTTTCATGGAGGGATTATAACGAGTTTTGCGGGCGCGGGCGAAGACGGCCAACTCAGAGGCTTCAATCTCGGAGAACACGAAGGAGGGACCTTATGGCAAGAATGGGAGGCAGGCGCGAGCGCGACTCATGTGGTTCTCATTGACGAGCTGGCCACGTCAAAGACTCGATGGAGGTCGGCTATGCGTACAAAATGCTTCATACCGCGGGTGACGGATGATACGTACAATGTACTTGCCGTGAGAAAAAACGTTTCGTACATATATATTTATATGTACAAATACGGATGTACACGACGGCGCTGAAGGTATAACCCCCAACGCTCTCATTTCCCGGAATCTTGACCGCTTTGTTTTCTCGTGGATGGAGGCTTTGTGTCGCGTCGACGGCTCGGATTGCGACTGGTTTGGCACCGCTGGACGGTCGAATCCATCCGCACGGACTTGAGCGTCTTAGCGGCCGGCTTTTACTTCGTCTTTGGCTACGACTCCGTCTTTGATGTAGATGATGCGGTGAGCGTACTCAGCAATGTCGTGCTCGTGAGTGACGAGGACGATGGTGTTGCCTTCCGAGTGCAGGCGATCGAAGAGCGCCATGATTTCGTTTCCGGTCTGGGAGTCGAGATTGCCGGTGGGCTCGTCAGCGAGGATGATGGCGGGCTTGTTGACCAAGGCACGGGCAATGGCGACGCGCTGGCGCTGTCCGCCGGAGAGCTCGTTGGGCTTGTGGTTCATGCGGCCTTCCATGCCAACGGAGGTCAGCGCTTCTTTGGCGCGAGCGGTGCGTTCGTCGGAGGGAATGCCGGCGTAGATCAGCGGCAACTCGACATTGTGGAGCGAGGTGGCGCGAGCTAACAGGTTGAAGGTCTGGAAGACGAATCCGATTTCTTTGTTTCGAATGCGAGCGAGTTCGTCGTCGTCGAGCTCGCTCACCAGCTGTCCATTGAGCCAGTACTGGCCTTTGGAGGGCGAGTCGAGACATCCGATGAGATTCATCAGAGTGGACTTTCCCGAGCCGGAGGGTCCCATGATCGCGACGTACTCATTACGCTGGATGCGGAGATTGATGCCGCGAAGGGCGTGCACCTGCTCCGAACCCATGTCGTAGGTCTTCCAGAGATCTTCCGTGGAGATCATGTACGAGTTGGGTGCGGACCAGTTGGCCGGCTTATCGATCGGCAGAATCTCAGCAGTTGCCATTTTGCTCTCCTTCGCGGAATCGGGCTGGGACACGCATGCTCCTGTAGCCGTTCTGTGTTGGACGTTCTAACTCTTTAGAGGTTAGAACGTTTTATTAAGCGCCGGATTCGCAGGCCCGGCTGGACGGGCGAATCGCCCGCCTCTACTCACGACCTTAGCTTTCGTCTTCTTTCTTCGGGGCCGAGTTATCTATCTTTACATTGGTGCCCGGCTTTAGCGTACGCAAAACCTTGTAGCTGCCGGTAATCACTTCGTCACCGTCTTGCACGCCTTTCAGAACTTCTATGTCAGTGGTGCCACTGACGCCGGTCTCCACGGGAACGAAGTGGGCCTTTTTATTGCGGATTACGAATACGCCCTGGATTTCTTCTTTCTGCTTAGATGCGTCAGCGGGAGGAGTGGAGGCGGCTTGGACCTCGCCCTTCCCGGAATCCTTCGGCACGAGATCGGCTTGGGTGCGAACCGTTAGGGCTTGGATCGGAATGCTCACGACGTTGGCCCGGGTTGCGGTCGTGATTTTCGCGGTTGAAGAAAGGCCGGGCCGCAGATCTTCCGGCGGATCGGTGAGCGTGACAACTACTTTGAAGTCTTTGGCTTCTTCGCTGGTCGAAGTGGCTTGCGAGGTCGCTACGCCAGTGGAACGAACGATGGCGTTGTCTCCAATTTCACTGACTACTCCATGAAAGATTTTATGAGGAATGGCGTCGATGGTGACCTCGGCGGGCTGCCCGAGGCGAACGTTAACGATGTCGGTTTCGTCGACTTTGACTTCGCTAGTGATGACGGACATGTCGGCCAGAGTCATCAGGGTGCTGCCGGGAGAATTTTGGATACCGATGACTACGGTCTCACCCTCGCGCACGGGGAGATTGGTAATGACACCGTCAAACGGAGCTTCGTAGGTAGTCTTTTGGAGCACGTCGGCGACGCGGGTAAGGTTGGCCTCATCCTGAGTGATGTGCTTGTCCATCGAATCTTTTTGGGCTTTAGCCTGGGCCACTTTTGCCTCGGCCTGCGCGAGGCCGGCGTCGGCCGTTTCCCACGCGGCTTTTTTTACGTCGTAATCCTGTTTGGCGATGAGGGCGGCGGTGTAGAGGCCTTGCGCGCGCTCCCAGTCGAGTTTCGCGTGATTGGCGTCGGATTTAGCGCGATTGAGGTCAGCGAGAGCCGTCTTGAGGGCTGCCTCTCCAGCGACGGCATCGGTTTCGGCAGCTTGTACAGAGGCGCGAGTCGCGTTGACGTCGGCTGAGGATTGTACATTCTCAAGCTGAGCCAGAAGTTGGCCTTTCTTGACGTGGTCGCCTTCTTTGACGTGGAGTTTGATGATTTTGCCGAAAGCGTTCGCTCCAATATTGACGTAGGTCTTGGGCTTGATTTCGCCGGAGGCGCTGACGACGGAGGCGAGGTTTTGCTTCAGAGCCTTGCCGGTTTGAACGGTGACGAGATTTTTCTGGCTTTGATAGACCGTGACAGCCACGAGTATGGTCAGAACCAAGGCCGCGCCCACTCCGATTAATACTTTTTTCCAGGTCTTCATGACTCAGAGTTGATCCGTGTTTCCGCCCCAAAGAGGCTGTTTTGTGGTGCGCTGGGCGCTATTCAAACACGACGCCCCGGAATGCCGCGATATCCGCTGAAAGAGAACGGCGGACACGCGGGCCGGTTGCGCATGAATAGTTACGTTCAGAACAAAAGGAAAGTTCCCGAGCGACCCGCGAAATCCACCGCTCAGTCCTCCGTTCGACGAGATAAAAAGGCGATTGTGCGGGCTACCGCTTTATTATATCGCGCCCTACAGGTCGCACGTTATAGCGTCAAAGTCGATTTTTCGATTGCGGCGGGAGAGAAGGCGCATTGACCGGCGGCCGGTTTCCGCCCGTCGAAGAATTGCAAGCCCCGGATTCTTAAGGGATTTACAGGCTGTACTCGGCGCAGGAAATCTTTTCTCGTCAGGCCACTTCTCCTTGCCAGCTTGTATCCAATCAACATAGAATCACAGTACTGAAGTCTGTCATGAGGTAGGCCCCTCTATGTTCTGTAATGGATTCTCCACAGTTCTGAAAAATCGCTGCTTTGTCGGTTTGCTTGCGAGCGCCATGGCGCTTGGATTTGCGGCCACGGGCGGGGCACAAGAGAAGGATGCCAAGGGTGCTGATGATGCCGCCGCAGCTCCTGCCCAGGGAAGCCAGGTAGATCCTCTCAAGCGGCCGATTCCAGACAAGCAGCGGCAAAAGAACGCCAAGGCCCTCAAGATCGAGTTAAGCAAGACCTACCGCAAGTGGCTGGACGAGGACGTGCGCTGGATTATCACCGACCAGGAGCGCTCGGCGTTCATGGTGCTCTCGAACGACGAAGAGCGCGATCAGTTTATCGAAGCCTTCTGGCAGCGCCGCGATCCAACGCCGGATACAGAAGAAAACGAGTTCAAGGAAGATCATTATCGCCGCATCGCCTATGCCAACGAGCACTACGCGGCGGGTATCCCCGGATGGAAGACGGATCGCGGCCGCATGTACATCGTGTTTGGACCGGCCGATGAAATCGACTCCCATCCTTCGGGCGGAAGTTACGAGCGTCCTATGGAAGAGGGCGGCGGCGAAACTTCGACCTTCCCGTTTGAGACCTGGCGCTATCGCTATATCGAGGGTATAGGTCAGGAAGTGATGATTGAATTCGTCGACACATGCATGTGCGGCGACTATCACATGACGATGGATCGGTCGGAAAAAGACGCTCTGAAATACACGCCGAACGCCGGTCTGACCCTGTACGAGCAGATGGGCATGACGAGCAAGGCGAGCCGGTTTACGGGCGGAAACGGCATCGAGCAGTTGGGGCAGTCTCCGTTTAATAATGATTTGCAAACCAAAGAATTTGATCGGCTGGAACAGTTTGCGAAGTTGCAGGCGGCTCCGGCGGTGAAGTTCAAGGATCTGGAAGAAGTCGTCAGCCATAAGATCAGCGTCAACCTGATGCCGTTCGATGTGCGGGCGGATTTCGTGAAAGTCACGAGCGACACGGTGCTCGTTCCGGTCACGATCCAGATCAAGAACCGCGACGTGACCTTCCAGAACAAGGATGGCGTGGAGCGCGGCACGGTCAATATTTTTGGACGCGTGACTACGCTCACGGGCAAGATTGTCCAGACGTTTGAAGACACGGTGCAGGTCGATGTCCCAGTAGAGCTGCTGCCGAAGACGGCCGAGAATTCTTCGGTGTACTGGAAGGCGCTGCCACTGCGCATCAGCCAGAATCGCTACCGACTTGATGTCGTGGTGAAAGATGTCAACGGCGACCGCACGGGGAGCTGGAGCCACGCAATTGTGATTCCAGACTTCAGTGAAGATAAATTGAGCAACTCGACCCTGATTATCGCCGATCAGATGGAGCCGGTAGCTACGAAGAATGTGGGCACGGGTAATTTTGTGATCGGGACGACGAAGGTGCGGCCGCGTGTTGCGCCGTCCGACGGCAAGCCGATTTCTTTCAAGCGCAATCAGAAGCTGAATTTCTGGATGCAGGTCTACAATCTGAGCGTCGACGACAAAACTCACAAACCTTCGGCCACAATCGAGTACAATGTCACGGACGCGAACAATAAGGCTGTAATCCACACCGTCGAATCGACCGACACGATGGGGAATGTCGGTGATCAGGTGACGCTGGAAAAGACTCTTTCCGCGGCGAATTTGCAGCCCGGTCTTTATAAGATCGAGATTAAAGTGAACGACAACCTTTCCAAGCAGACGGTTGGTCCGACGGCGACTTTCGCTGTCGAATAAACCGCATCGGCCTGGATTCCCAGAGGTGGTGGGCGAGATGTTACGAAAGCTCGGGTTCATCGTAGCTGTTGCCGTCGTGACCACGACGGTTACTCTGCCGGCATGGTGTGCTTCTGCGTCCGGCGCAATCTCGGGATATGTTCGTGACAACGGCGGGGCGCCGCAGATGGGCGCGGTGGTTGAGATTCTTGGTTCGGCAGTGGGATCGGCCGTCCAAGCGCTGAAGGTGTACACCGACGACCGCGGGTTCTACTCGGTGGCGCGACTGCTACCCGGTACTTATAGCGTCAAAGTAAGCGCTCCTTCCTTCTTGCCTTCCCTGCGCGAAAAAGTTGGCATCCATCCCGGAACGAAGGCGATGGTCAACGTCACGCTCACCACTTTGTTTGAAGCGATTCAGTTGGTTCCCTTGCGAACGCCGGTGGACGACGATGACTGGAAGTGGACACTGCGTTCGGTAGCAAATCGGCCGATCTTGCGCGTGCTTCCGGATGGCACGACCGTCGTTGAACAGAGTAACGACGATGTGCGCGGGAGTGTGAGTTTGCTGGCAGGATCGCCGGGTCAGGGGTTTGGCAGTTCGTCCGATATGACAGCCGGTTTTGCGGTGGAGCGTTCCCTTCTCTCGACCGGCACCGTGCGGTTCAACGGAAACATCGGCTACGACTCTGACGGTGAGGGCGTACCCACGGCCGTGCTCCGAACTACTTATACGAACCGCTATAACGGGATGTTTGAGCCCTCGATGGCGATCACGGCGCTGCGACTGAATTCGCCGGATACGATTCCGGGCGCTTCACTGCAAGCTCTATCTGTAACGAGCTCCGATCGCGTGGTGATTGGCGACAAGCTGGAGATGAAGGTTGGCAGCGAGTTGCAGACGATTCAGTTTATGGGGCACGTGCATTCGTTCCGGCCGTTTGGTTCGGTGGATCTGCACCTGACGCCAGGCACGGTTTTAGAGTACCGATATACGAGTTCAGTCCCGAACCAGGGCGTTGCCAGTCGGCTCAGTAACGACGACAGTCGTTTCGACTCCGTTTCCGCCGACCTAAGCGAGACCGCGCCGCGCATGAGCATGACGGATTATGCTCCGGCGGTCGAGAAGGCGCGCCATCAGGAAGTATCGCTCTCCCAGCGAGTGGGCAAGACGAATATGCAGGTGGCGTTTTTCTCGGACGGAATCGCCGATCCGATGTTGACTGGCGTAGGCGACATGACGACCGAGTCGGGTGAGGTTCTACCGGACATCTATTCTGGCACGTTCAGTTATCAGGGAAACGATTTCACGACGCGCGGCATGCGAGTGGTGTTGCAGCGGAAGCTGGCTTCGGATCTGACGGCAACGCTCGATTATTCGTATGGAGGCGTGCTTGACCTAACGCGCGCCGACATTCAACTACAGGATGCGCGGGATTACATCCACAGCGAACGCCGGCAGGCTCTGGCGGCGAAGTTCAGCGGATCGATGCCGAAGACAAAAACGCGATGGGTCGCCTCTTACCGTTATGCGGGCGCAAGAACGCTGACGCCGGTGGACGAGTTCAACACCTCGGCGGGGCAGGCTGATCCTTATTTGAATGTGTGCCTGCGACAGCCGATTCCAGCGAGCTTTCTTGCGGGACACATGGAAGTTCTGCTGGACGTTCGCAATCTACTCGCGCAGGGCTATGTGCCAGTGATGGGAAGCGACGGGCACACGGTGTATTTGGTACAAGCGGCGCGCTCGGTGCGCGGCGGCGTGGCGTTCAGCTTCTGAAAGCTACTTCTAGCGCATCGATACTTCGAATACATCCAGAAAATTCCCGCCAGTCCCTGTTGCAATCCTACCTTCCATAGATCGAAATCTGCGAATTCATAGATCGCCTCTTGTAATAACTCCCATTCGGTCTTTCAATACGTTCGTCACTGTTGTTTTGAGCCCGCTCGTTTATAATTCCGCAACTCTTAAGTGGAAGCCTATTTGCAGTTTGCGAAGTACGCGTCGGCTTTCGACCCGGCCGACGACGAATCACGTGCGCTCGACGAAACGACGAAACAAGGAGAATTCGGAATGAAGCTGCGCTTTTTAGTGATGGTGGTTCTGCTTTCGACAGCAGCGCTGGTCGGCCAAACATTTCGTGGGACTATCCTCGGCTCGGTAACGGATCCGTCAGGAGCCGTGGTCGCAGGAGCCACGGTAAAGATTCACAACCTGGCGACTGGCCTGGAGCGTACGACTACCACCAGCGCAGATGGGAGTTATGCGGTGCCGGAGTTGCCGATTGGGACGTACTCGGTCACGGTGACGCAGGCGGGGTTCCAGACGTTCGTGGCGACATCGGTCACCGTCGACGTGGCTACCGAGCGGCGCGTCGACGCCAGTCTCAAGACAGGCGAGGTCTCAACGCGCGTTGAAGTTTCGGCCGACGAGTTGCCCCTCGTCGAAACCAATTCCAACGAACTGGGCGGTGTAATCACGGCACAAACGGTTGAGAACATGCCCGTCAACGGCCGCGATTACACCAAACTCATTTATCTGAATCCCGGAGTGGCGGGGTCTCCTGACCAGATTTCTGATTCGCCCGGGTCGTTCGGCGAGTTTTCGATGAACGGTGCTCGTGGCCGCTCGAACAACTATTTACTCGACGGTACGGACATGAACGACGGTTATCGCAATGATCCAGCGATCAATCAGGCAGGCGTGTTCGGTACGCCATCAACAATTCTGCCGATTGATGCGGTGGCCGAGGTGAACGTCCTTTCGAACTTCGAGCCGGAGTATGGCCGGAACGCGGGTGCTGTCGTTAATATCGTTACAAAAAGTGGATCGAATAAGTTTCACGGGACCGCCGGAGAGTACTTTCGCAACAATGCATTGGACGCTCGGAACTACTTTAATCCTGTGGGCCAACCGAAAGCACCATTTCACAATAATCAATATGGCGCGTCGGTCGGTGGGCCAATCATCAAAGACCGGACATTTTTCTATGTGGATTATGAAGGGCAAAAGGAACCTGTAGGGGTGGTTACGATCGCCACTGTGCCTACTGGTTCGGCCCCCGATGGAGCGCTGCAGCCGAGCGATGCCAGCAATCCTGTGATTGCAGCTTTACTTGCGCGCAATCCTTGGCCGGCGCCGAACCTTACAAAGGGTGCGCTGTATCAAGCAGGAACCGCTTCGGTGGTTTCTCCCTCCTACAACGACCTGACCAGCTTCATCGCGAAAATCGACCACAGCATCAATCCCAACAACACTCTCACTGGACGCTATTTCTTCGGCGATAGTATTCAATCTTTTCCGCTGGCTCTTACCGCTAGCGGTGGCCAGTTGCCCGGCTTCAACACCTTTACTCCGACACGGGTGCAACTGGTCTCGCTGTCGTACACACGCACGATCGGGTCGAATAAGGTGAACGAGTTGCGTTACGGTTGGAATCGGTTCGCGGAAGGGTTCTTCCCTGCCGATCAAAGCTTCAATCCCAGTTCAATTGGCCTTTGCGATTCCACGACACTATCCGGTTGTGCTGGGGGTTCTAACGATCAAGGACTGCCTATCATTTTATTGAGTGGCGTCCCGAACCCAACATTAACGAATCCAAACGCCACGACCAGCGTCGCGCAACTTGGCGCAACCAGCAGCACTCCGCGACATCGCGTCGACAGCAACGATCAGGTTCTTGACAACTTTTCATGGAAGTTGAACAAACACGCCGTAAAGGTGGGTTTTGATTTTCATCGCACCACTGTGCAACAGTTTTTTGACAAGTATTTTCGCGGCAGGTTGCAGTTTTCCAGCCTGACTGACTTTCTTGACGGCAATGTGGATGGCGGTTTTCAGTATTTCGGAGACTCGACCCGGCACACCTACGAGAACAATTTCGGCTTCTATGCGCAGGACAGTTTCCGGGTCACACCGCGGCTAACTTTCAATTACGGTCTACGTTGGGACTACTTTGGAATCGTGAAGGAGAAAAACAACCTGCTCAGCAACATTACCGGACTCGATGTCACAGGCGGAAGCTTTACCCTGACGCAAGTTGGCCAGCCCGGGTTGAGCAGCCTTTACAACCCGGACAAAAAGGACTTCGCGCCTCGCGCCAGTTTGGCCTGGGATGTTACCGGGAAAGGCAGGACCGTCGTCCGAACTGGATTTGGCATGTTCTATGACGCGTTTTCCCAAGACATGGTAATGGGACATTTACCCTATTCGCCTTACTTCGACCCTGGTCCCGCTTATAACAACATCGGGCCAGATCCTATTCTTTCGACCGGGGTCATAGGCGGACCGATTAACCCGGGCGGCATAGTGACACCGGTGTTCGCACCTACAACGACTTGCGCCTATGAGTGTGACGCTTTCGGTTTCGATCGCAACATCAAGACTCCTTACATGGAGAATTACAACCTGAACATCCAACAGCAAATCACGAGCAAGGCGGTGATTCAGGCCGGGTATGTTGGGTCACAGGGTCATCGACTCTGGCGTTTCTTCGATCTCAGCCAGCCGAGTAATGCGCAGGTGACAGCAGCCGACCTCGATTGTAATTGCATTCTCGACTACGGTGTTCCGAGGAATTACGTTCCGAACAACCCGTACGGCGCCTTCTACCTTCTGCAAGAGAATTCATCCGGCAAATCGAATTACAACGCTCTGCAACTGAGTTTGCGAATCATGGGATGGCATGGCATCACGTCGATCGCGAATTACGTGTGGTCGCGATCCATGGACAACTCGAGCGACGGCGAGGACTTCGAGCCCAATGCGGCTCAGCCAAATGACAGCAATAACCCCCAACTCGAGTACGGTCCCTCGAATTTCAACATTCCGCACCGCTTTAGTTGGAACTTCGCCTACGAACTCCCGAAGATGGGAGGAAGTTGGCAAAAGCTAAAAAATGGTTGGGGCATTAATAGCGTCCTGACTTTGCAAGACGGGCAGCCGTTCCAACTGAACTACAACTTCGAACCCTCCGATGACTATAGCGGCGGTGGCAGCGGATTCGACCGGCCCGATGTGGTTGGGCCGATCCGATACGACGCCAAGAATCCGTCGAATTATCTGGACCTGAGTTCATTTGCGATTCCGTGCGCCATTACTGCCGCGGCCGCAACCGCACCGACCGGGACCGATCAGGATTGCGTTCCCGGCACGCGGCACTACGGCAATGAGGGTCGCGATTCGCTGCGCGGTCCTTCGTTTAAAGAGTTCAACTTTGCCGTCTACAAGACAACTGCGATCACAGAGCGGCTAAACATGCAGTTTCGCGCCGATTTCTTCAACCTTCCCAATCATCCCAACTTTGCCAATCCGTTTCTACCCGCGTTTATCGCGGACGCAGGAATCGCGGGGTATGCGGTCAACGGCGCTGGACGAGAGGTTGGGGGCGGAGCGTATCCGATCACAGCTACAGGCGACGTGGGCATCGGCAATCCTTTTCTCGGCGGCGGCGGTCCCCGCGGTATTCAGCTGGCGGTCAAGTTTACGTTCTAGCTTTTTTCCAACGCTTTCTTCCCCGGCTCCTCCCACGCTTATTTGGGAGGAGCTTTTACTGCATCGTTCCAACTGCGTTACACTGCTCTTCATATGACCGACAAGGCTTCCACTCCTGATCGACGGGGGCTACGACGTGTTCCGGTGCGAGTTCCGGTCAAGGTTCGGCACAACGGCGCGGAGCACGAGGGACTGACCCGGGACCTGAGTTCCTCCGGGATTTTTCTCTACTCCGATTCGCAAATGCGGGCGGGTTCGAAGCTGGAACTGGTGATCATGTTACCGCCAGGCATGGGGTTCGGATCAGGCGGGTGGACCTTGTGCGAGGCGTCGGTGGTGCGCGTCGAAGAGTCGGCAGGCAAGACGATGGGGATCGCCGCCACGCTGGATCGCATCGCTTTGTTGCCGGAGATCAGCTGACACAGATCGGCCGACCAACCCGCCCATCGCGACGTTTGGCGACTTACTGTTATATCGACTGCCAGCCCGACACGATTTCTCAAATTGATCCACGGCGAGACGGCGCGCAAAGAAAACTTTTCAAAATCGAAAAAGAGTGCTTCCCAATGCCCCGTGCCTGGTGCAATAATGGCCCGCCTCAGAGCGAGGCGGAAATTGCCGCATTTTCCAGGTGGACCGGGTCATGTTGATACAAAAACTTACCGACGGTGTCTTAGAGGTGGATACGCCGATCGGCCCTCGATATGTACAGCCAAGTCTGGTGGAACGCGCGTACCTGATTTGGACCTTCCGAAACTTCGTCTCGTTACCGCAACAAGTGCTCCGCCCCTGGCAACGTCAACTGATCGAACGCCTGTGGAGCGAAAATCGCTTTGTATCTTTGTCAGTGGCTGGTGGCCCTGACCGGCTGGTGATCGGGCGAATCGAACGGCGCACACCGTTGCGATCCGAGATCGTACCGCTTCGCAAGCCGCCAACTCGCGAGCCTGCGACGGGATCCTCGTCCGCCGTCCGGGAGCAAACCCGCGAAGCCGCCTCAGCCTGACTCTATGCTGCCAACATCTGTATGGAGTCGAGCGAACCACGGCCAATCGAGCGTAGATCCGACGACGAGTTGACGATGCCGATGTCTTGATTGTCACGTCGCACCAATCGTCTGCGCAGCAAGATTCCGCGCATCAATCTGCAAAGCCCACACTGGGCAAGCGCAAAACCTGAGTCGCGCAAACGGGATGATATAATTTGAGTTGGTTTCCACCTTGCGCAAGCAGGGGCGCGTAGCTCAATTGGCAGAGCAACTGACTCTTAATCAGTAGGTTGTAGGTTCGATTCCTACCGCGCTCACCATCTTTTCAATCACTTACCGGAGTTGATGTTTCGGGTGTGCCGTAAAGTGTGCCGTAACTCAATCCGGCTACGCCCGTTTCTCCACCGTTGTGTCTTGATCGAGCGCAGCACGCACGATCTCTAGTTCGGGATGTTGATACTGCATCGCAGTCTTCACATCCCTGTGTCCCATGGTTCTCATGACGGCAGCCAGGTTTCCGGTTCTCTTCAGAATCCGGGTGCCGTAATCATGTCGTCCACAATAGAGGACAAGATCTGCGGGAAGCCCAGCTTTGACCCTAGCTTCGCGAAATCTCTTCGCCATTGTAGTGAGATGAGCAGACTCGGCGCGTTTCGACGGGAAAACCCATCCTTCGCGTTTTTCTCCGCACCGCTGTTTAAGAACGTCAAAGACGCGATTGCTCATCGGCACGCGTCTCCTTCCTTCTTCGGTCTTGCTGTCCGGCACGAAGATCACGCGGGTTTCCCAATCCAGGTTCTCGATGCGCATCCGGTAAAGCTCTCTTTCGTTCCGCATGCCCGTGTCACGCATCAAGATGATGATGTCCTGGAAAAGTTGAAGGCTACGTTTCCGCCAATTGCAGGCAGCGGCGCCCACCAACAACTTCTTTTCCGCTTCATCGTCAAGCCTAAGTGAACGTCCGTATTCCTTCATCAGTTTGAGTTTCGGAGCGTGACGAATCAGTGTCCACTCCTCCGCCTTGTGCAGCATCCTTCTTAACGTTCTCAGCGCGCAATTGGCATTTGAGGACGCGCCCGAAAACCGCAACGTTTCGATAACGTCCGTAGTGATCTGATCCAATCGCATATTCACGACTGTTGTCGCCTTCAGGAGTCGCCAGCCATCGCGGTAGTAGGTTTTGGTTTTGTCTTCCAGTCTGACCTTGTCCAGCCATTCCAGGAAGCGCCGGGAAAACTCCAGCAACACAGGAGCTTTTTGGGGAAGCGGATCTGTATTCTCGACCACATGGGCGAGTTTCAGACCAGCAACCTTTGCCGCCCTGGCCGCTTTTGTTTCGTTGGTTGACCCACGGTAGCGTTGTCCGCGCACCGTGAAGTCATACCAGTAAAACTTGGACTTCGCTTTCTTAAACAGCTTCACGAGCTTCCTCCATTGCAGCCCGCACGGA